>LNFM01005157.1_pt1 | contig 23031 bp, 22 predicted proteins | sample 596031 | NCBI WGS metagenome assembly LNFM01 (sample SAMN04254537, study PRJNA301005) | activated carbon metagenome | isolation source: dual media filters at the Ann Arbor, Michigan drinking water treatment plant | place: USA: Ann Arbor | reverse complement strand
GCGAACACGTTCGCGGTGAAGACGATGAACACGTCGTCGGTGATGGCGAAGATCGCCGGCACCGAGTCGATGGCGAACACGACGTCCATCGTCTCCACCGCCACGAGGGCGGCGAGCAGGGGCGTCGCGACCCACCGGCCCGCGTCGCGCACCAGGAGCCGGGGGCCGTGCAGCTCGTCGCTGACGGGGATGACGCGGCGCATCAGGCGGATGACCGGGTTGCGGTCGGGGTGGACCTCGACGCTGTGCCCCCGGGCCATCCTGAGGCCCGTGCAGACGAGGAACGCCCCGAAGATGTAGACGATCCCGTCGACGTTGTTCAGCAGCACCGCGCCGAGCGCGATGAACAGGGCGCGGAACGCGATCGCCCCGATGACGCCCCAGAAGAGCACCCGGTGCTGGTACTCCGCCGGGATCGCGAAGTAGCTGAAGATCAGGGAGAAGACGAAGATGTTGTCGATCGAGAGGCTCTTCTCGATCAGGTAGCCGGCGAGGTACTCGCCACCCGACTCCGGGCCGCGCCACACCCAGATCAGCGCGCCGAAGCCGAGGCCGATCCCGGCGTAGAACGCGCTCATCCACGCGGCCTCCCGCAGCGAGACCTCGTGGGCGTCGCGGTGCAGGACGAAGAGGTCGAGCGCGAGCAGCGCCAGGGTGAACGCGATGACCGCGACCCAGGCCCACCAGGGAACCACCATGGAGCACCTCCGGCTGGACGTCGTGTGTCCGCCAGAGGTCTCGCCCGGGCCGGAACGTGCCGGCCTGCGACGCCGGGCCCCGGGGGGGGCCGCGCTGTCGACGTCGCGCGGGGGGGGGGTACTCCCCTCTCGCTGATGCGCTACTCATAACACGAAACACGTTGCGCATCAAAGGAGCGGCGCGGCCTGCGACACTCGCGTCATGGGGGTGGACGGCGGGCGGTGGCGGGTGCGGCGGGTCGGCGACCTCCCGGTGGACGCGCGGCGGGCCGCGGAGGTGATCTACCTCGATGCGTTCCCGGCGGGGGAGCGTGTCCCGTTCGACGACCTCGTGGCGCGCGACGCGTCGGGGGCGGCACGGGTCGAGGTCGTCGACGACGAGGGCGGGGAGGTCGTGGGGATCGTGGCGTCGCGCCCCCTCGGGGTCCCCGGGTGGAGCCACCTGGAGTACATCGCGGTGTCGCGGACCCGGCGTGGTGGCGGCGTCGGCGCGGCGATCTGGGCCGCCGTGGTGGGGCGGGTCCGTGAGGCGGGCGGCGCCGTCCTGCTGGAGATCGAGAACCCGTACGCCCCGGGCATCGACGCGGCCGAGCGGGCGGTCCGCGTGCGGCGCCAGCGCTTCTACACGCGGCTCGGCGCGCGCCTGCTGCGGGCCCCGGCCGTCGCGGTCCCCGACGCGGCCGACCCGGGACTCCCGCCCATCCCGATGCTGCTGATGGCGGCGCCGGGGTCGCGGGCCGCCCTCCCGGCGGACGCGGCGCGCCGGCTCGTCGCCGACCTCTACCGGACGGCGTACGGCCTGGACGAGGGGCACCCGGTCGTGCGGAGGGCGCTGGCCTCCGTCCGCTGAGCCCCGTTCAGCCCGTCGCGATGCCGTTGCGGGCGAGGAGGAACGCGGCGATCGCGATCAGCATCAGCGCGAAGAGGCGCTGCAGGCGGGCGCTCGACACGCGGCGTCCGCTGCGCGCCCCGATCCACGCGCCGACCATCCCCGCCGACCCGAAGGCGATCGTCAGCGGCCAGTCGATCTCGCCGCCGACGAGGTGCCCGCCGAGCCCGGCGAGGGCAGTGACCGTGATGATCAGCAGGGACGTCCCGATGGCGGTGCGCAGCGGCACCCCGAGCAGGAGGACCAGGACGGGCACGATCAGGAAGCCGCCGCCGACGCCGAAGAACCCCGTCATCACCCCCACCACCAGCCCGAGGGAGGCGACGAGGGCGATCCGGCCACCGCGGCCGAGGGCGGGCGCGTCCCGGCCCTCGGGCCGCCCGCGCCACAACGACCAGGCCGACGCGAGCATCACCAGGGCGAGCAGGAAGAGGATCGTCTCGCCGTCGGCGAGGCGGTTGAGGCGGGCCCCGGCGAGCGCCCCGCCGACGCTCGCGGCGCCGAACCCCGCGGCGAGCCGCGCGTCGATCGTCCCGGCCCGCCAGTTCGTGCCGGCCCCCACCGCGGCGTTCGCCGCGACGATCGCGAGCGACGCCGTCGTGGCCGGCCCGACCGGCTGCCCCAGCAGGTAGACGAGGGCGGGGACGGTCAGCACGCTGCCGCCGGCGCCGAGGATCCCGAGCAGGCCACCCGTCGCGAGGCCGAGGGGGATGGCCCACAGGACCTCCACGTCCGCCGCCTCCTTCAGTCCCCCCGTTCGAGGAGGTGACCGGCGCGACCCCAGTCGCCGACCCCGCCGCCGACGACGTGCGCCACCTCGGTGACGCCGAGCCGGCGGAGGAGGCTCGCGGCGATCCCGGCACGCTGACCCGACCCGCAGACGACGGCGACGGGGCGCGCGGGGTCGAGGCCGTCGGGCAGCACGCGCAGGTCGTGGTAGGGGCGGTGGAGCGATCCCGGGATGTGGCCGCCGCGCCACTCGGCCTCCTCCCGGACGTCGAGCACCTGCAGGGACCGGTCCGCGGCGACCCGGTCGTGGAGGGCCTCGACGGGCAGCCGCTCGATACGCGCGACGGGTCGCCCCTCCTCGCGCCAGCTCGTCATGCCGCCGGCGAGGACGCCGGCGACGGTGGTCACCCCCACCGCGGCCGCGAGCTGCGCGGCGGTGGTGGCGTCGGTGTCGTCGCGGCCGATCAGCACGATCTCGTGGCCGAGGTCGGCGAGCCAGCCGAGGCGGGTGCCGAAGCCGGCGCGCAGCGTGGTGATGGAGACCGCGCCGGGGATGTGGGCCTCGTCGAACTGGAGGTCGGTCCGCACGTCGACGACGAGGGCGCCGTCGGCCCGTCGCCGGTCGACCTGACCGGGGGTCATGGGGCGGGCGGAGACGGCGTGGGTGTCGAGGGGTCCGCGGTTGAGGCCGACGATCCGCGCGACGTTCGGCGGCTGGGGTCCGAGCGTCGCGAGGGAGCGACGCACGAACTCGTCCTCGTCGGTGACCGCGAGCAGGTCGTTGTGGGCCATCTCGTAGCCGATGGTCGAGCTGATCTTCATGCTCATCCCGGGCCCGCCGCACATGGAGCCGCCGAGGTGGCCGGGCCAGACCTCGGTCGCGGGCGGCAGGCGCAGCAGCCCGTCGCGGAGGCTGTGGAAGATGGCGCGGGCCCCCTCGTCGGCGGTGACGGCGAGGTCGGGTCGCGCGACGTCGCCGACGAAGAGGGAGTCGCCGGTGAGGACCGCCCACGGCTCCGGGCCGCGGGAGCCGTCGACGAGCGCGAAGGCGGTGTGCTCGGGGCGGTGGCCGGGGGTGTGCATCGCGCGGATCCGGACGTCGCCGAGGGCGAGCTCCCAGCCGTCGTCGATGGGCTCGTGGGGGTACTCGGCGCCGGCGTCGCGGTGCACGTGGATCGTCGCGCCGGTCGCCTCCACGAGCCGCCCGTGGCCGGACACGTGGTCGGCGTGGGTGTGCGTCTCGAGGACGTCGGTGATCGCCACCCCGAGGTACCGCGCGACGCGCAGGTACTCCCCGACGTCGAGGCCCGGGTCGACGACGGCGGCCACCCCGGCCCGCTCGTCGCCCACGAGGTACGACGCGCACCCCAGGTCGTCGTGCACGAACTGTCGGAACACCATCCGGCCCCTCCTCCGCGTGTCGCGGGGCCCGGCGCGATCATCGCGCACGGGGCCCCCTCCATGGGTCCCTCAGTGGCCGAAGCGCACCTCGGGCAGCGTGCGTGCGATCCAGCGGGGCCGCCACCACGCCAGAGGCCCGGCGAGCCGCATCGCGACCGGCATGAGCAGCAGCCGGACGAGCAGGGCGTCGAGCAGGACGGCGACGCCGAGGATGATCCCCATCTCCTTCGGGGGCAGGGGCCCCGAGAGCGCGAAGGTGAAGAAGACCGCCACCATCACGCCGGCGGCGGCGAGGATCACGCGCCCCGAGTGGGCCAGGCCGCCGATCGTGGCCTCGCGCGCGTCGCCCGAGTGGTCCCAGTGCTCCTTCGCCGACGAGAGCAGGAACACCGTGTAGTCCATCGAGATCGCGAAGATCATCGCGAAGAAGAACACCGGGCCCCATGCGTCGAGGAAGCCCTGCGACTCGAAGCCGAGCACGCCCGAGAGCCACCCGTCCTGGAAGACGAGCCGGGCGACGCCGAACGCGGCGGCGGTCGAGAGCAGGCTGGTGAGGACGCCGATCGCCGCGACCACCGGCGCCTGGAACGCGAACAGCAGGAGCAGGAACCCGAGCACCATGACCACCCCGATGACGATCGGCGTGTAGCGGGCGAGCGCCGCCTCGAGGTCGTGGTTCTCGGCCGCGGCCCCGCCGACGAGCACGCCGGCCGGGAGGGCGCCGCGGAGGCGGTCGACGGTGTCGCCGAGCGCGGGGTCCGACGGGTCGACGGCCGGGACGGCGGCGACGAGCGCGAGGCCGTCGGCGCCGGGGGCGGGCGGCGCGGCCTGGGCGATGCCGGGGTCGGCCGCGGCGATCCGCTGCGCCTCCGCCATCTCCCCCACGGGGCCGACGATCTGCAGTCCGCCGGGGGCGCCGGGGCCGAAGCCCTCGACCACCTGGACGTAGCCGACGCGGGAGCCGTCGTCGGCCGGGACGACGGCGATGGACGGCATGCCGGTCCGCAGCCCGAGGACGGGCGCGGCGAGGACCAGCAGGACGATCAGGGCGGGGATGCCGTAGAGGGCGGGCTTCGACCAGAGGCGCTCACCCCAGCGGGCGAACCGCGGGGACCGGTGCTCGCCCTGATGCGCCCAGGGGAGCGCGAGGCGGTCGATCCGCTCGCCGAGCCGGGCGAGGACGGCCGGCAGCAGCGTGAGCGTGGCGCCGAGCACGAAGATCACCGAGAGCATGATCCCGAGGGCCATCGACCGGAACGCCGGGCTGGGGACGAGCATCACCGCCGAGAGGGCGATGAGGACGGTGACGCCCGAGAACACGACGGCCTTGCCGGCGGTGTCCATCGTCACGGCGGTCGCCTCGACCCGGGACAGCTTCGACCCGAACAGCGCGGCCCGGAACCGGACGACGATGAACAGGGCATAGTCGATGCCGAGGGCGAGCGCGAACATGAGGGCGAAGTTCATCGCCCAGATCGAGACGTCGAAGAGCTGCGCGAGGACCACCAGCGACCCCGCGGACGCGGCGAGGCTGAGGATCGTCAGCAGCAGCGGCAGCCCGGCGGCGACGAGGGCGCCGAAGGCGAGGACGAGGATCGCGAGGGTCACGGGCCACGAGATCAGCTCGGACGTCAGCATGGCCTCCTTGTTGGCCTGGTTGAAGTCCGACCACATCCCGGAGGCGCCGGTGAGGCTGACGGTGGTCCCGGGCGCGGCGGCGTCGGCGAGGTCGCCCTTCAGCTCGTCGGCGGCGCGCACCATGCCGGTCGGGTCGTCGGCGGCGCCGCCGATGACGATGGCGGTGCGCCCGTCGGCGCTCAGGGTGCCGGCGGCGGCGCTCGGGAGGACCACGGACGAGACGGCGTCGTCCCCCTCGAGGATGCGCTGGACGTCGGCGACCGTCGCCCGGAACGCGGGGTCGGTCGCGGTGAGCGTGTCCGAGGCGACGACGACCTGGAGGGCGCTGCTGTCGGTGCCGCCGAAGGCGCCCTGCACGGTCTCGCGCACCTGGACCGACTCGGAGCCGGAGTCCTCCCATCCGGCCCCGGACAGGGCGGTCTCGACGCGTGGCGCGAGGGCGCCGAGGCCGACGACGAGCAGGATCCAGACGATGGCGACGACGCGCCCGTGGGTGGCCGACCAGCGGCCGAGGCGCCCGATGGGACCGACCTGTGCGGCGGTCATCGGATCGCCCCCGTCAGGCCGCAGGCGCGGCGGAGCACGAACGAGGCGGGGCAGTCGCCGACGACGACGTAGAGGAGCTGGTTGATGCCGACGAGGGCCGTGAGGAGCAGGAACCACGGGCTGACGAGCACCGCGAGCGCGACGCTCGCGAGGGTCATGGTGCCGGCGAGGGCGAAGAGGACCCGCTCGAGGGGCCAGCGACGGCGCCCGGCGGGTCGGGGTGCGCGGGCGACGGTGTCGCTCACGACGTCACCTCCGATGACTCGAGGATGGACTGCAGGCGCTCGAGGTCGCGGCTGATGCCGCCGCACACCTGCTCGCAGAGGTCGAACACGGACGGATCCGCGATGCGCAGGCGAACCGACGTGCCGTGCTTCTCGCGACCGACGATGCCGGCACGCGTCAGCACGGCGACGTGCTTGGACACGTTCTGCTGGCTGGTGCCGAGGCGCTCGGCCAGCTCGCCGACCCCGGCCTCCTCCTCGCGGAGGGCGTCGAGGATGCGGATGCGCATCGGCTCGGCGAGCACGCGGAAGCGCTCGGCGATCAGTTCGGCGAGCTCATCGGGCAACGGGTGCGGCACGGCCATCTCGGTCCTCCGGGTGCGACTCCTTGTTCCACGACTATACAGCTAAGTAGTTGTGAAGTGGAGGAGTCGGCGCCGGTGCCTGGTCGCACCCGGGGGGACCGCGTCCTACGGGGGCGCCGGCCCCGATCGCCCGTCACGGTGCGGTGTCACGGCGAAGCCCCAGTCGTGGATCACGGAGGTCCGGAGCACGATGTCCTGCAACGAGGCGTTCCGGCGACTGACGAGCGCCCACAGGATCCCGGGCGGGACGAGCAGGTAGAGCAGGGCCCGCGCGAGGCCCTGTGCCGGCGAGAGGTCCCGCCCCCCGTCGCCGACGACGCGCAGGCCCATCACGGTCTTGCCGAGCGTGCGCCCCTCGAGGCCCCACCCGTAGGCGAGGTAGGCGACGAGGAGGAGCGCGGCGAGGATGCTCCGTGCCGGCTGGGGCAGGCTCACGACGTCGAAGCTCCGGCTGAAGAGGCCCCGGATCGCGCTCACCACGAACAGGACCAGCACCGCGATCAGCACCACCGCGACGACGTCGATGCCGATGGCGAGGAGGCGCGACACGACGCCGGCCGGGGTGCCCTGGCGGCGGCGGATCGCCGGCTGGTTGGCGAGGCGGCTCATGGCGCGTCCCCGCCGGGCTCGCGCGCCGCCCCTCGCGGCCCGCGTCGGCGCAGGGCGCGGTCGACCCAGCGGGCCAGCAGGTCGTCGGCCCGCATCGCCTGGGAGCGGACCCCCTCGACGACGTCCGAGCCGATGGTTGCCGTCGAGTCCCGCATCAGCTCACCGATGTCGACGGCGTCCATCGCCTCCCGGGTGGCGGCCGCGAGGTCCACCCGCGCGACGAGCGCGTCCACGTCCACGCGGGCGAGCAACGCATCGACGTCCAGGCGGCCGGCGAGCTCGTCGAGGTCGATGCGCCGCACCACCTCCTCCACGTCCACGCGATCGACGACGCGCTGCACGTCCACGCGATCCAGGATCTCGTCCGGGTCGATCCGGCTCAGCACGGCCGGCACGATCGCCGCCACGACGCCGCCGACCAGGTCGGCGGCCGCGCGGGCCGGCACCTGCCGCGCGCCGGCGGGGGCAGCGGCCCGGGACGCGGGTGGCGCGGGCTGCGCGTCCGGTGCGTCCGGTGCCGCCCGGGCCGCGGGGGCCGTGACCGCCGGGTCCGGCGCGACGTCCCGGAGGCGCTCGACGAGCTCCGCCAGCGCGGACATGACCGCGTCGCTGATCAGCCCGGCGGCCTCGCGACCGGATCGAAGGCCATCTCGACGCTCGTCCATCACACGCCCTCGGTCGCTTCGTCGTGCCCAGCGTAGTCCTCGGGGGCCGCGGCGGAGGGACGCGGGTCCCGGAACGACGAGAGCCCCGCGGCGGCGGGGCTCTCGGGCTGGTGGGCCGGGACGGTTGGTCCGTCCGGGCATGGGGGTGGGTGCCGCCCGGGGCGGCGGCGATCACCTCCGCGACGCCTCCACCTCCGGCCGCAGCGTGCCCGGGACCGGGTCGTCCGCGGCGCCGGCGCGGACCGGCGCCAGGACCACGCCGATGAGGACGGCGGGGAGACCCCAGAGCGCGACGAGGACCATCGACGGCTCGCCGGTCGCGGCGACGACGGGGAACATCACGAGCAGGGGGTAGAGGCCCATCGCGAGGAACGCCGCGCGGACACGGGGGGCCACCTCGCGACGGCGCACGAGGACGACGCCGTGCACCGTCATGGCGAGCGCGGTGAGGAGGGCGCCGACGGGGAGGAAGGCGTTGTCGTCGTGCCCCTGGACGAGGGACGCGACCTCGCCGGCGCCGAAGGAGAGGCGGGCGACGAACGCCACGACGAGCGCGACGGCGGCGACGCGGCTCGCGCCGTGGGGACGGAGCACCAGGAGCCCGGCGATCCCGGCGGCGATGAGGACGTCCGCGGCGAGCCACAGCGCCGACGCCAGCTCGAAGCGAGGGCCGGTCCCGTCGTGGACGAGCCCCGCGGCCAGCCAGAGGAGGCCGCCGGCGATCCAGGCGTACGCGGTGGGGCGGGGGGAGCGCGCCATGCCCCCGCGACGGGTGTGGGTGGTGGTGGTGTCGGTCATGCGGCGACCGTAGGGCCGCGGGTGTCCCGTGGTCACGGGTCCCCGTCCCGATGCGGTCGGGAGGATGGGCACCTGGCGGCCGGGACCCGCGCACCCGACAATGGGGCCGTGCACCGGCGCAGATCAGGGCCCGCCGCCGCCGGGCTCACCGTCGTGATCGTCTCGGCCGCGCTGGTGGCCGCGCTCGCCCGGATGGCCGTCGGCGGCGATGGTGACCTCGACGGCCTCCCGGGATCGATCCACCCGCTGCTGCAGGCGCTCCTCGCGGTCGCCTGGGCCGTCCCCGCGCTGGTGCTGGTACGCCGCCGCCCGGCGCTGCCCTTCGGTTGGCTGGGGCTCGTGGCGGCGGCGGCCCACGGCGCGGCGGCGCTCGTCGTGGCGGTCGCGCCGTCGAACCGGTGGTGCGAGTGGGCGGCGTTGTCGCTGATCGTGGTCGAGGTGCCGGTGCTCGGCGCGATCCTCCAGTTGTTCCCGACGGGGCGGCCGCTGGAGGGGTGGCGCGGGTACCTGGTCGCGACGATGGCGGCGGGTGTCGTCGGGGTCGTGGCGGCGACGGTCGAGGCCCTCCCCGACGGCGTCGCCGACCCGTCGCGGCCGGTCGCGGGGGCCGCGACGATCCCGTTCCTCGCCGTCGCCGGCCTCGGTGGCATCGTGCCCCTCGCCGTGCGCCTCCGCCGGACCGTCGAGTCGGAGCGGCGGGCCGTCGCGATGCTCCTGGCGATCGCGGCGACGGGGATCGTCATCCCGGGGCTGGTGGCCCTCGGCGGCAGCTCTGCGGAGGTCGCGGCGCAGGTCTTCACGGCGGGCGAGATCGCGTTCGTCTCGGTGGCGGTGTTGCGCTACCGCGTCTGGGGTCTCGCGCCGATGATGCGCGGCTCGCTCCACCGCGTGGTGAGCGCGACCGACGCGGAGCGCCGCCGGATGCGCGCGGAGCTGCACGACGGTGTCGGCGCGGGGCTCACGGCCGTCCGCCTGAAGGTCGACGCCGCGCACCGGATCGTCGGGGAGCGCCCGGAGCGGGCGGGCGAGATGCTGGCGTCGGCGAGCACCGACCTCGGGTCGCTCGTCGATGACGTCCGCCGCATGCTCGACGGACTCCGCCCGGCGGTGCTCGACCGCCTGGGCCTCGCGGCGGCGCTGCGGCTGCGGGCCGACGAGTTGTCCGCCACGGCACCGGGCCTCTCGATCGTGGTGGACGACCCGGGGGTCACGGGGCGGCTCGGGCCGGGCGCCGACACCGCGGTGTACCGCCTGGTGACCGAGGCGCTGAACAACGTCGTCCGCCATTCGGGGGCGACCCGCTGCGTGGTGACGTTCCGCGACGTCGCGGGCGAGGTGGTCGTGGAGGTCGTCGACGACGGCGCCGGCCGCTCCGACGGCGCCTCCGTCCGGGACGGGGTGGGCCTGTCGTCGATGGCCGCGCGGGCCGCGGAGGTGGGTGGGTACGTCGTCGCGGGCCCGGGGCCCTCGCGCGGCTTCCAGGTGCGCGCCGTCATCCCGGGGGCGACGGCGTGAGCGTCCGGGTCGTGGTGGTCGATGACCACCCGCTGGTGCGCGACGGCCTGCGCTTCCTCGCCGAGTCGCGCGAGGAGATCGAGCTCGTCGGCGAGGCCGGTGGCGCCGTCGACGCGGTCGAGATGGTGCGCCGGGTGCGGCCGGAGGTCGTCGTGATGGACATCGAGCTGGGGGACGGCAACGGGCTCGACGTCGCGGTCGACGTCCTCCGGGAGGCCCCGGGCACCCGCGTCCTGTTCCTGACGATGCACGGTGACGAGGCGACGGTGCTCGCCGCCTTGCGGGCGGGCGCCAGTGGCTTCGTGGTGAAGGGCGCGCACCAGGACGAGCTGGTGCGCGCGATCGTCAGCGCCGCCGCCGGCGAGCTGATCCTGGGGCGGCACGCCGCGAGCCTGATGGCGGGCCGCTTCGGTGACCTCGACCCGACGCGGACCGCCTACCCGCAGCTCACCGACCGGGAGCGGGAGATCCTGGAGCTGATGGCGGCGGGACGACCGAACGGCCAGATCGCCCGCCACCTCACGGTGTCGCAGAAGACGGTGGCGAACCACGTCGCGAACATCGTCGCGAAGCTCGGCGCCGGCGACCGCGGCCACGCGATCGTCCTCGCGCGGGAGGCGGGGTTCGGCCGGGCCTGACGCGCCGACGCCTGGGTGGACACGGGCCGGGAACGACGAGAGCCCCGCGGCGGCGGGGCTCTCGTAGTGGGCAGTACTGGGATCGAACCAGTGACCCCTCGCGTGTGAGGCGAGTGCTCTCCCGCTGAGCTAACTGCCCGGGGACGGCGGAGGATACCACCGGGCGCCCGGCCCTCCGGGGACCTACGCGCCGGGCGCCCCCCTCGGCCATGGACGGCCGTGAGGGGGCGCCGCGGCGCTCAGCGGAGAGGGAGGGATTTGAACCCTCGAGACGAGAGATCCCGTCTACGCGATTTCCAGTCGCGCTCCTTCGGCCGCTCGGACACCTCTCCCCGGTCGGCGATCGTAGCGCACGGCCCCGGCGCGCCGGGGGCCGGGATCACCGCGTCCGCGCTTGGTAGCCTCCGCCGCGGAGGGGTGGCAGAGCGGTCGAATGCGGCGGTCTCGAAAACCGTTTCGGGGGTTCTCCTCCGACGGGGGTTCAAATCCCCCCCCCTCCGCTTTTTCACCGAGATGCGGCATCGCTGCGGTGATCAGGATGAGCGTGGATGCCGTCGCCGATTCCGCTCTCGACCGCTCGGGGCCGCTCTCGAGCGCGTGCGACTTTCCCATTTTTTTCCCACGGCTAAGGGTCACGCGCCCTCCGATGAGCCGGTGCGCGTGAAGCTCCGGAGGTAGCGGTCGAGGAGCTCAGCGGCTTCACTTTCGTTGCCCGGCATCAGGTGGCCGTAGCGGTCGAACGTCATCTGGATCGACGAATGCCCCAGGTACCCCATGAGCCCGCGGGCGTTCACGCCGGCGGCGATGCACATCGACGCGAACGTGTGGCGGCATTCATGGAGGCCGATCGGCTGGAGGCCTGCCTCCTTCCAGGCACGATGGGCCCGCTCGCGGAGCGTCACATGGGCGAATGGCAGCGTCCCGGAGCGTCCGAAGACGAGGCCGTTGCGGCGACCGGAGCGGAGGATGTGCTCGGCCAGGTGCGTCCGGAGGGCCTCGGCGATCGGCACCCGGCGGCGGCCGCTCCGGCTCTTGGGCTCGACGGGACCTTCCTTGACGTCCCATGAGCGCTCGACGCTGATCAGTCCGCCGTCGAGGTCGATGTCGTCTACTCGGAGCGCCTTGAGCTCGCCCAGACGCAAGCCCGCGTACAGCGCGGTCGCCCATACCGCGCGATCATCTGCCGGAAGCGCGGCCACGAGAGCTACCGCCTCGGTGGGCGATGCGATCCTGTCTCGAACACCTCGAACCGCGGGCAGCTCGAGGTGCTCGAGGGGCGACACCGTGACCTGGCCCGATCGCAGAGCGCGGCGGTAGAGCACACGCAGCGGCATGATCGCGTTTCGCACGGTCGAGGGCGACGCGCCGTCGGCTACGAGGCGATTGCAGAGCGACTGAACGTCCGCACGTCGCACCGCATCGAGCTTCATGCCGCCGAGCGCCGGGAGCACGTGGCGCTGGAGGTGAGCGCGGTAGCCGCGCACCACGCTCGGCTTGTAGACGTCTCCGGAACGGTTGCGCACCGTGCCCTCGGCCATTCCGTCGAGCAGAGCCGCCGCCGCCTGGCGGACGGTGACTTGCGGCACCGCACGAAGCGCGCCCCGCCGGACGGCCGTCGTGGCCTCGGCTCGCCACGAGCGTGCTGCCGCGAGCGTCGGAAGCGTCTTCCTGATCAACCGACCCTCGCTGGCGCTCCACACGGAGGCGCGGTAGCTCGGCGTGCAGGAACACCGTCGTCCCTTGAGAGCTGGACACTCTCGTCGATGCCGGATCTCTATCCCAGGAGGCATGCGCAGAACCTCCCGACGATCAACTGGCCCATCGCGCAGCCTCCCGATCCAGCCAGCGTTCCAACTCCCGGATGGGAACGATGAGGCACCGACCGCGACGAACGACGCGCAACTCGTGCCGGATGTGTCGGTCGAACGTGTCGCGCGAGACGCCTATGGCCGCTGCAGCCTCATCGAGTGAAAGACCCAGACGTGGTGGCGCCGAACCGGCCGACGGGCGAAGTGGCGAGGGCGTCGAGCTCACGGTGCGTATCCGACCCGGCGGGCGCCGATGTGGATGTGGTCCCAGTGGTTGCCGCCGACGTTCGTGCGCCAGAGCAGTTGGTAGCGGATGCCGCAGCGCTCGACGTTGAGGACGCCGCCCGTGTTGCCCCAGTCGGCGTATCCGGGGCCGGCGATGGTGCGCGCGATCCGCGACGCGGGTGCGTCTCCCGCGGGAGGCGTCGCGCCGAGGTCGATCGCGTAGCACTGCTCGCATCCCACCCAGTGGTCCGATGTGCCGCCGCTCGCCGTCTGCTGGCGCCCGCGCTTGACGCTGGTCACCGGCAGCCCGGCGATCCGCGCCAGCCCCTCGACCGGCCGCCTGGTCCCGCCCCAGGGCCCGACGGGACACAGGTCCACCTCACCGGCGAGGGCCGGCGCGTAGGCGATCGAGCCGGATGGATTCCCGCCGAGGTCCTCGTAGTACCGGCCGACGGCGCCGGCCCAGGCGGAGTTGAGGCCGGTGGGGTCGTTGGCTGCTCCGATCGGCGCCCAGACCGGCTGGATGTCGACGAGGGTGTCGCGCCCGCGAGCGAGGTACCCCTGCCGGAGTCCGCGGGCGACGGTGGCGATGTTCTCCTGCCAGCTGGCAAAGGGGATGGCGGGGCCCCAGCCAAAGGCGTTATGGATCCCGGCACCTGAGCCGGCGGTGCCGAGCACCGATTCGTGCATCGCGATCGCCACCAGCGCGCGCGGGTCGATGCCGTTGCGCTCGCCTTCTGTGACGAACACCTGCCCGAGTCCGACCAAGGGCGATTCCGGCACCCGGTCGGCCATCCAGGCATCGAGCGCCGCGGCATCAGCCGGTGAGGCGGTCGCCGATCCTCCCGTTCCTGCGAGGCCGACGAGGGCGATCACCGGCAGCCCGACGGCGAGCGAGACGAGGGCGGCGAGGCCGACCCCGGCGATGGCAAGGGGGCGCTGCAGGCCGTGGCCGGTGGCGCTCACCGCGCCGTGTCCTTCTTGGCGCGCGGGCGGCGGCGAGCGGGCTTTGTGGGGGCCGTATCCGTCGCCCCGGCCGGCTGTACCTCGAGCGGCGGCTCGAGCACCGCCTGCACCTCGACCACCGGCTGCCAGGACGGCAGGTGCTCCAGCGCCCCGGCGCCGAGGCGGAGCGAGACCTCCACGGCGCTCTCCACCACTGCGGCAGCGACCTCGATCATCGCGTCGTCGGACAAGCGGCTGATCGGCGCTCCGACCCCGACCGCCGCCACCACCCGTCCCGAGTGGTCGCGCACCGCCGCACCGACCGAACGGCGGGCGAGGTGGAACTCGGCGTCCTCGGTCGCGTAGCCACGCTCGCGCGCTGCGGCCAAATCCTTGGTGAGGCGGGTCGGGTCGGTGATCGTGTGCGCCGTCCAGGGCGCGAGCACGAGCTCCGCGAGCGCTGCCTCCCGCTCGGTGTCGGAGAGCCCGGCGAGGATCGCCTTGCCGAGCGCGGTGGCGTGGGCGGGGAAGGCTCGGCCGAGGGCGCGCTCGGGGCCCCGGAAGTGGTCGACGTAGACCGCCCGACCGCCGGAGAAGACGGCGATCAGCCCGCCGAGCCCGGTCGTTTCTTGGAGGGCGGTGAGCGGCGGGCGGAACTCGTCCCACGGGTTGAGGGAACGGATCGCGTAGCCGCCGAGGGTGGCGAGGCGGATCCCGAGGCGCCACGCCCCCGACACCGGGCCGCGCTCGACGACGCCGGCGGCCTCCAGGTGGCGGAGGAGCTTGAAGGCGTACTCCTCCGACAGCCCGAGCTCCTCGGCGACCTGAGACAACGGGAGCTCGGTCCGCTCGGGCGGTGAGAACAGGTGGAGCACCGACAGAGCGTGCTCGAGCTGGCGCACCCGGTTGGCCCGCGGGAAACGCCCCTCAGCCACCGACCCGCCCCCCGTCAGTGCCGTGGATCAGGAGGTGCTGCGGGCCCGCCGGTCGTAGCGGACACGGTCCTGCGGTTCGTCGGCGCGCATGTGCTCGATCAGCTCCTGGCGCGAGAAGCGCCAGCGCTGACCCTCCCGCCAACCCGGTAGCCGCCCCTGATTGGCCTCGCTGCGCACAGTCCACTCCTTCACCCGGAAAAGCTCCGCCGCCTCGGCGGCGTCCATCCCCGCCCCACCGCCCGCCCCATCCTCGGAGGCGAAGGGCGAGCGGGGGAACAGGTCCTCGTCGGGATCGGGGGCGCGCCGGGCGCGGATCGCGATCCCCCGGGCGTCTGCCACCTCGTCGCGCAGGAAGCGCCACTCCTTGCCGATCCGCCGCGCCGGGATCCGGCCGGCTTTGGCGCCTCGCTGGATCGTCTCGAGGTTCTGGCCGAGCCAGTCGGCCACCTCCGCGGCGGTCAGGATCTCGTGGGCCGGCGTGCGTGCCATCGGCGCCATTGTGACCAACCACGCCCCCTTGCGATGAGACGGCGTTGCAGGATTTCATAGGTTGCACGTACCGCCTCCGGATGGCACCATCAGTTTGCCGCGTACAGTCAACCGATCATAGGGAGACGGCCGCGCGATGGCAACCGACGATGGCACACCCACCCGCAATGAGGCGACGCCGCTCCACGGACCCGAGCCGGTGAGCAACCGGGCGGGTCACGGTGCCGAGCCGACCGAGCTCCCCGCCGACTGGCCGGGACCGGTGAGCTGGGGGGCGACCCTCGGGGCGGGCGGCGAGGTCATCGCCGACCCGACGGAGCTCGTACCCCTCACCGACAGGGGCGCCGACCGGCCCCTCGAGGAGCCGACAAGCACCCCCGCCGGTCAGCGGCGGGCACCGCGCCGATCGCGATTCGACGTGCCGGGGGGCGATTTTCGTCGCCGGCGTGCCTCTACAGGTATGCCGAGCCTGAACACGCTCGTGGCCGCCGGGGGTGCCGTGGGTCTCGCCGGGCTTGCCGGGTTGCTGGTGGCGGTGATCTTCTTCGGGGGCGGGATCCCCGCCCCCGTGCCTGATGACAGAGGTGATGGCGTGGCAGCAGTAACCAAGGTGGAGACCGATCAGGGGCGGACGGCGGCCCCGCCGGCAGCTCGCGCCTCGACGAACACCAAGGTCGCGGAGCGGAGGGCGGCCGAGAGGGCGGCACGGCGCGGCCGGCAGCGCGACCGCACCCCGGAGCGCCAGCCACGCGCAGAGCCTGCGGGACCGACCCAGGTCGCCGTCACCCCACCGCCAGCCCCCACTCCCGCACCGGTTCCCGCCCCCGCTCCCACGCCCTCGGTGTCGCCGGCCGAGCGTGAGTTCACCCCCGGGCCCTGGAACCTCAGCTGATGCGCCGTGCGCGGGGACTGGTCCTCGCCGGCGGGGCGGCGCTCCTGACGGCGGCGGCGGCGCCGGCCGTGGCGACCGAGGGGAGCCTCTACCGGTTCGGGGTCGAGGCGCTCGCCGCCCAGGCCGTCCCTGACGGACAGTGCTCGGTCGCTCAGACCGGCGCGAGCTTCGGAGTGACCTGCCCGCCGATCGGGACCTCGTTCACCGGCACCAAGTGGCAGATCGACCTGCGCACCCCCGTCCCCGGGTCGGTGATCGAAGCCTTTAACTGGCGGGCCGTGCGCTTCCACCAGACCCCGACCTCGATCGCCCAGCAGGTCCTCGCCGACGGGGCCCTCGCCTGGCAGGTGGCAGAAGCCGACATCCCCCGCAGCCCCGCCCAGCCGAAGGCCTACCGGATCGGGATGCACGCCCAAACCGCCTCGCTGCGGCTCTGGCAGACCGAGGCGCGCCAGCAGCCGAACCGCGTCTGGACCGTCCTCGAGCCGACGATCTACGTCCGCGACGTGCAGCCACCCACGGCGCGCTGGGTGAGCGTCCCAAGCGGATGGATCACCGGTGGTCAGGCCGAGGTGCGCTGGCAGGTGTCCGACAACTTCGGCGCCGACGGGACCGCCCAGCAGCGCATCGCCGCCGCGGGCCGCACCCTCTACACGGGCGCTCCGGGAGACGGAGCGCACGTGACAAGTCTCGCCCTCGCCGGCGTGCCCGACGGAGTGCACGCCCTGCGCCTCGAGGCCGACGGCGACGGCACGGCCGGGGCGCCAGCTCAGGAGGCGGTCCTCCGCGTCGACCGCACCCCGCCGGTTGCTGCGGCCGCGCTCACCGGCATGTCGAACGACGCGGTGCGGGCGACGGTCACCGTCAGCGACGCGACCAGCGGGGTGCGCGACTGGACGCTGCGTGTCCGCAGCGGCGACGGCCCTGCGGTGGCGAGCTCGAGCGCCGGCGCCAACGTCGCGGACATCGACCTCACCGCCTACGCCGCGCCCGGGGAGACGGTCCGCTTCGTCCTCGAAGCCACCGACAACGCCGGCCGATCTCGACTGATCACCTCGGCGCCGGTGACGCGCGCAGGGCCGAACGGAAGCGGACCATCGACGACGGTGATCGGAGGCGACGGCCCGTTTGGAGAGCCCGGGCGGATCGAGTCGAGCGGAGCACCGCTGCCGAACTTCTCCCGCATCGAGACGCGCGGGGTTCGCACGAGCCAAGCCCGCAGCTACAGCCGCAACGGCCGAGTCCTCGTGCCGCTGGTCGTCGCGACCCACTCCCGGCCGGTCAAGGTCAGCGGCCGGTTCCTGCACCCCCGCGGCACGGGCCTTAAGGGAGCCACCGTCTACTTGGTCGATCCCAAGGGGTTCACGCGCGCGACGACTCTGACCGATCGACGCGGGCGCTTCGTCTTCCGGGTGCGGCCGCGACTGGCAGGCACCTGGCGGGCAATCGCGCTCGGACGACCGCTCGTCGTCGCCCCAGCCGTCATCCAGCTCCGACCGCGCGTCACGACCCGGATCAGCACGCGATCGATCCGGCCCGGCGGCCGGCTGGTCGTCAGCGGGACGATCTCGCCGCTTGGCATTGGCCGGGCCAAGTTGGTGAAGCTCGAATGGCGTCAGGGCCAGACGTGGCGGCCGCTCGCCCTCACCACCGCCGACCGGCGGGGACGATTCACGCTGCGCTACCGGTTCAGCTCGGCGCCAGGGCGCTTCACTGTGCCAGTGAGGGTCGTGGTCCCTCGGGAGAAGGGATCGCCTTTCCTGCCAGTCGTCGCCAAGCGATTCAGCGTGCACGTGGGTTGAGCGACAGGAGGAGGGAAGATCTCCTAGCCGAGATGCGGCGGCTCGGTCACTGTCAGTCGTTACACGCACCGGGCAACTAGGTTCGGACCGTGCCTCTCGCAGGTTGCGACGACCCGTCCCCTGTCGATGACGACGTAGCAGCGAGGCACGCACGACGCTCCGCGAAGGTGCGTCACGGCCCAGCAAAGGCAGGCGGTGCGCGAATGTCGACGTCTCGGTGGACCTCGCCGGCACGCCCGAGGTCACCCATGACGATGAGCGACATCACGCAAGCGAGGTCAGGCAACCGGCGTGTCGCCGCCAAGGGGTTGCCGCCGCTCGGGCGAGCACCGGTAGACCAATGCTCGCTGCCGGTCGGTGAGGGACGCCAACCGCATCCACAGTTCGGTGCTGCGGTGTGGGAGAGGTCGCATCGCAGGCGCCCGCATGTTGAGAGCGCGATCTCCCTCCCTGATCAGGCGCAGGTGCCACGCGAACCAGCCGGCTAAGCGGGTGGCGTCGGATCGGAGGACTGTCATCCTCCGGTCATGCACTCGCCGTCGCGAAGTCCGGGAACCGGATGAGGATGCTCCGCGACCTCGAGGCGATGCACTGGCTTACCGAGCGCACGCCGGACCCGAACTGGGGCTGCGGTTACGACGCCCGCCGCTGGGAGGCGACCGCCTGGATCCTCAACGCGATGTACGAGGATCCGTCCCTGCCGGCCGACGTGACCTACGACGAGGCAGAGAAGGCGCCCGCCGCACCCGGTCCCGAGCCGCGCACTCGGCGCTGGTGGGCTCGCCGCAAGGAACCCCCCTCTTCAGGCGAGCTCCTCGGGACGGCAACAGGCGTTGCGCTTGGGCGCTCGCAGAGCCCCGGGCCTGGCTGGCGACGGCTCCGATGGTCCGAGCTGGGGGAGCGGCTGGGCGTCGACCCGCTTGCGAAAGGCACGCCCAATATCGTCTCGTTGCCCATGTGGAGTTGGCCGCTCAGCATCGCGCCGCCCGCGGAGGGCTCGCTCGACCGCGAGCAGTTCGAGGCGCTTGTCGGGCATCTCGTGGAGCGCTCGCCCGCGGGGCCGGACGAGCCGTGCTTTGCCTTCTACGACTCGCTGCTGTCGTACGACATGGCGACGCCGCGCCTGTTCGACGGCCGACTGAGCGAACTCATCGGTCTCTACGACGACGAGCAGGTGCCCGGCTCGCCGAGCAACGTGTGGTCCCATGATCGCTCTTGGCTGATCTACACGGATTGGGATCTCTGGGCCACTAAGGTCAGCGGCGATGGCGGGCTTATCGCGGCTCTTGAAGGGGACAGCCTGCTCGAAACCGTCAGGCTGCCGTTCTGACGGCCGACGGTCTAGCGAGCCTCAGCCCGTAAATGCGACCTTGGCTGGACCGGCTCACACACGGCGCCGACCGACTGGATCACGTGGCCGGCGCGTGCTCCCCGGGGTCCCGTCCCCACCGGTTCGGGGCACCGTCGCCCTCCGTCGCCCACCATACGATCAGGACGATGAGCCCGATGATGGGGACCAAGAGGATCAACTGCCACCAGCCTGAGCGACCGATGTCGTGCAGGCGACGAGCACCGACCGCCAGGGAGGGCACGACCGCGGCCAACGTGTAGAGGGTCTCGAACAGGCCGAAGTAGTCGGTCCCGGTGCCGAGGACGGTATCGAGGATGATCAGCGCGACCGTGATCACGGTGGTCCACAGCATGAACAGCCAGAACTCGGTGCGGTGAGCTCGATCATCGAACCCCGTGTAGCGCCGCATGACCGCGAAGTACCACTGCACGCAATCCCCCTTTCTCACTTCGTCGGCGGGGGCGATCACACGCATGAGCAGCGATGGCCCGCGAGAACGCCCGCGACACTCCTGGCGTGAGCAGCGGGTGTACCCCCGAGACCCCTAGCATCAGTCCCGACACCCACCCCGCGCCCCAGCCCGCACGACCCCGTCCTCGGACCGGAGTCCAGGACCCAGCGTCGTCGGCGTACTTCCAGACGGCTGTCTCTTTCGCGCCCGCGACGATGGATACCGGGTGTCACCGCGAATTCCCTCCGCCGTTAATCGGGTGATCGCGTAACCGCTTCAGTCTGCTGCAGCAGAGTCGGGGTCGGGCCATCACGCCTCACGGGCGTCTCATGCCTCGTCCGACCTATCGGGCCGCCGACCGAAACCACGCATACTCGAGCGCGCGCACTGGCCCATTTTCGCAGCTGGCACAGCAGTTGGTCCGGGCGAGTTGACGCGTTCGCCCCGAGGAGATGTCCTGCCGGGATCCCGATCAGCCCCGCCGTGCCTTTACCACCAGCCCGCTCGCCCCGGGGTACGCCACACATGCGTCACGGTCGGCGCCAAGAGCGCTCTCGACACCCGCTGGGGGGCTCGCGGGGGTGACCGTGACCGCACCAGAGAGGCGGCCGCGCGCACCTCGTCGCGGTCGCATCTGGAGCACCGCCGTCTGCGCGATGGGATCCGCGGCCCGTGCAAGGACCACCAGCGCGTCCCCGGCGTGGGTCACCGATACATCGGCGACCCCCGCCACCTGGGTACCTACAGCCGGCACCGGCAGCACCGGCCCCGCCGCGAGCGGCGCGCTCACTGCCGGCGCCGCGGCCGTGAGCGCGGCAATCGCCGCCACGCCCGCCCACGAGCCCCGAACGCCCCTCGCGCCCATGACGCGCCCTTGTCTGTCCGCGTCTGGAGTGTGTATAGCAGCGGGAATCACAGCTGTTCTGAGAGGTGATCAGCGTGCGTCACGAGGACCCCGGGGGTGCGGATGGCTTCGACACCTCCACAGAGCCCCTGGGGGTCCTCCCCACGTCGCCCCCGATCCGTCAACAACGCTGCGGGTGACTGCATCTAGTCCTTCGGGGAGTGGCACAGGGAGTGAACAGGCGCATCATGCCGCTGATGCGAACCGCGCTCTCCATTTTCGCCGCGGCCGTCGTGCTCGCTTCAGTGGCTACGTCGGCGGTCGCGGAGGACACACCGCCGATCCTAGGCGGGGCGGTAGCCACAGATGCCGCTCGGGACACGGTCAACGCGCCCGACATCCGCACCGTCACCCCGTTCAGCGACGCGGAGGGACGATTCGGTCTCCGCCTGAGCCTAGGGACCAACGCCATGGCAAGCGGCGGGCTCATCTACTCCGTCATCGATGTGGACGGGGACCCCACCACCGGGTGGACGGTCGGCTCGGCGATGGGTGCCGACGCGAGTATCTCGATCAGCGCTGGCAGCGATGGACTCCACGTCGCCCTCACCCGGATCAATCCGGACGGACGCTCTCATCCTGCTGCCTCAGCAACGCTCGAGACGTTCCGATCCGGCGCGACGGACGTCGTGTGGCGCATGTCGGCGACCGAGCTCGGCGTCGCCGGGCGGACCGAGATGACCTTCAAGATCAGCTCGATGGACACAACAACACACGTCGGGGTTGACGAAGACGTCGCGCCCGACCGCGGATCGACAGAGACCTCGTACACCAGGACCATCGGCTTTGTGAGCGCCCCGTGGCCACCGGTTTCGGCAGCTGTCCCTCCGGTGCCATGGACCCCGCCGACGTCAACGCCGCGTCCCCCTCCCGTGCGGCCTTCCCTCCAGAGACCGCCCCGCCAGAAGCGGTTCTCCCTCCAGGGCTTCGGGCTGTTCGGGGCACCGAGGGGCATCCAGCTCGTAACGGCGTGGACAGGAGGTGCCGGGCGGGTCCGATGGACGCTCCGACTGGATGGCCGCCGCGATGGACGCCGCCTGCAATTCGTCGCGCGCGGCTCAGGCGTCACGTCGCCCGTAAGCACGGTCACGCGACGCACCGTTGTGCTTCCGTCCGGCTGGGGCGGGGTCGCGTTCAGGGCCACCTACACGGTGGCAGACACGACGCGGTCGCTCCGGAGGGCGCGCCTCGTGCGTTTCCCCCGGTGACCGGGTCGCGCACCCGCGAAAGCAGCGAAGTGCGTCAGTCTACGAGCGGTAGGTCGTCGCTACGGATGCAGCGAAGGAAGCAGCAATGGCCGGTGCGGGTCCAAGGCCGTGTCGGCTGTGCCGAGCGACCAAGACTCCGCTCTCGCCCTCGCCGCGTGCGAGCGGCTCCTGGCGACGTCGCATCTCCCGCCATGGATCCCCGACGCCGTCGCGGTCCACGCGCTGTCCACGTCCCGCGCTGACCTGGAGTTCCGACCCAAGTAGTCCGTCGGCAATTCGATGAAGGGAGACCGCGTTCGCGGCTTGGCGACCTCGTCGGCGCGATGCACTGCGACCTCTCCATGCGCTTCAGACCTGATCGACGATCTGGTCCCTCGACGATCGCCAAAGGTCGCCTGGAGACCTCTTGGGGTCACACGTCTTGGCGGACACGGTGATCACGCCGCCGAGACTGTCACTGGATGCCCGATGGGCGGGTCATCGCGCCGCATCGAGGCGACAGCCTCCGGGTTCCTCAACGAAACGGCGGGACGCACCGATACTGAAGGAGTGATCGACTGGTTGAGGATGCTGCGGGCCGACCGTCGTCTGACGGGCTGGCCCTTGGTGCTCGACCGCGGTGCCGAGAGCGCCAGTTCCGCTCTGCCGGCGTTCCTTTGCCGCCCGGACGGAGCGCCCGTCTACTTTGGCTTCCCGGTGGACGAGCAGATCGCCGTGGACGGATTCCGCCTCGGCGAGATCACTCCGCTCGGGACGGAGGGTTGCGAGGGCGGGGACGCGTTCATCGTCGCGCCCGACGGCGGCCGTGCCGGCCTGGTGTGGGAGGTCGCCCCGGATGACCTGTACGTCGAGGAGGTCATCCCGCCCGCCGACCACCGCTGGGGTGTCTGGGGTGTCGGGATGCCTGCCCCCATCGACTCGCAGGAAGCGGTACGAGACGCGCTCGCATACCTCATCCCGCGTCTGCGCCCTCACCGGGAAGCGTGGCAACGACGGGTTCGGCTCCCGTGACTGGTGCAGGAGATCGTCGGTGACGGGCTCTCAGGCTCAGGCCGCCGCCAGCTCACGCACATGAAGTAGCGAAAGCAGCCGTCCGGTGGTGTTCTGACTCCGCAGCCGGAGCATGCGACAGCGCGGGTGGCGGTGCACTTCGGAAGGCTGGAGGCCCGCGGGCCGGGCGGATCTCATGACTGGGCCCGGCCGCCGCGCCGTGGCCACTCGGACGGCTGCAGCTCACCGGCGAGGGCCGCGCGGTACGACGGCACGTCGGTGAGGTGCATGCTGACGAGCACGAGGTAGCGGTCGG
>LNFM01005156.1_pt1 | contig 23036 bp, 15 predicted proteins | sample 596031 | NCBI WGS metagenome assembly LNFM01 (sample SAMN04254537, study PRJNA301005) | activated carbon metagenome | isolation source: dual media filters at the Ann Arbor, Michigan drinking water treatment plant | place: USA: Ann Arbor | reverse complement strand
AATATGTTTCCTCTGTGTTCACGGGCACCAAGCAGATCGATCTGACGGCCGTCTGCGATGTCTACGGGGCAAAGATCGACAAGATGCAAACCAAAGCGCCGGGGGCGAAGGGTTTCAACGATCATCGCAAGCTGCTCGAGCAGAAGAATGTCGATGCCGTTCTTATCGCCACCCCAGACCATTGGCACGCGGGCACGGCGATTGACGCGCTCAACGCCGGCAAGGATGTGTATGTCGAAAAGCCGCTGTCGCTGACGATTGAAGAGGGTCCGCGCATCGTGAAGGCGGCGCGCATCAACAACCGCATTTGTCAGGTGGGCATGCAGCAGCGGAGTGGCCAGATCTACCTGCAAGCGAAGCGGGAATACTTTGATACGAAGAAGCTGGGGAAGATCACGCTCGTCCGCACGTGGTGGCACGGCAATACCTATCACCTCCGCAAAGCCCCGGCCACGCTGTCGCCGCAACCCTCCAATCTCGATTGGGCGAAGTTCCTGGGCCCGCTGAAATGGCGCGACTACGATCCGCAGCAGTACTTTAACTTCCGCGCGTACCTCGACTACGGCGGCGGCCAAGTGACCGACCTGTTCACGCATTGGATTGACGTGGTCCATATGTTCATGAACCAGGACAACCCCATTGCGGCGAGCGCGGCGGGCGGCGTGTATCACTACAAAGACGGCCGGACGGCGCCGGATACGATTAACGTGTTGCTCGAATACCCGAACGACTGGACCGCAACGTTTGAAGCGACGCTGGCGCCGGGCATTCGGGGCGCGGCGATTGAGTTCTGCGGCACGGAAGGAAAGCTATATATCACCCGCAGCGAGTTTATCTTTACCGCGGCGGAACGCAATGCGGTGCCGGTGACGGTAAAGAGCCCGCGGGACCAGACGATTGACCACGTCGAGAACTTCCTGGAGTGCTGCCGGACGCGGAAGCTGCCGAACGGCGACGTCTATATCGGCCATCGGTCGGCGGCGGCGTCGCACCTTGGCAACATCGCTTATGTCCAAAAGCGGCGGCTGAATTACAATCCGGACCGGGAAGAAATTCTTCCGCTGTAATTGCTGGTTCCGGCCCCTGGTTTCCGCGTGGTACCTTTGAGGCGATATGAGGCAACTCCAGCCGGTGATCTGGATGAAGGGGACTCTGCTGAGTCCCCAGCATCTCCAGACGCAGGACCGGTTCATTGAATCCACTCTTCGATTCCAGACCGAAGCTCTCGCTTTCGCAGCGTGGGGTTTCGAAGATGTGCGCATTGACCACGAACAGCTTTCCAATGGCAATCTGGCCGTGGCGGAAGCGCGGGGAATGCTGCCGGACGGTTTGATGTTTGAGATTCCGGTGGCGGATCCGCCGCCGCCGCCGAAACTACTGGCCGAGGCCTTTGACCCGGACCAGAAAGAGCTCGATATTTACCTATGCATTCCGGAATCGCGGATTCCGGGGATGAACATCTCGCTCGCGACCAAGAAAGACGCGGCGACGCGGTACTACGCCGATGTCGCGATGCTGCGGGACGAAAACAATGGCACCGTGGAAAAGCCGGTGCAGATGGCGCGGAAGAACTTCCGGCTGTTGACGGGCAACGAGGCCCGCGAGGGATACTCGACGATCCGGATTGCCCGCGTGAAACGGCACGCCACGGGGACGCTTGAACTCGATCAGCGGTTTGTCCCGCCGCTGCTCGATGTGGCCGGCAGCGAATACCTGATGGCGATCACGCGCCGGCTGGTGGAGATCCTGGCGGCGAAGAGCTCCATGCTGGCCGGCGGCCGGCGGCAGAAGAACTTAAGCCTGGCTGATTTCGGCACCGCTGATATTGCGAACTTCTGGTTGCTCTATACGATCAACTCGCACTTTCCGATGTTCCAGCACTTGCTCGAAGTTCGGCAGGGGCACCCGGCGAAACTTTACGAGACAATGTTGTCGCTCGCCGGCGCAATGACGACGTTTTCAACCACGCTGCATCCGCGCGACCTGCCCAAGTACGACCACGACAATCTGGCGGGTTGCTTTACCGAACTGGATGATATGATCCGGAACCTGCTTGAGACGGTGATTCCGAGTAACTTCATCTCCTTGCCGTTGAAGCTGCTGCAGCCCTCCATCTGGGGCACGCCGCTGGCCGAAGACCGGTTCCTCAAGAACACCCGGCTGTATCTTTCGGTGACAACGGAGATGAACGAGGCCGAGATCATCACCAAGGTGCCGCATCTGATCAAACTTTGCTCGGCGAACCATATCGAGCACTTGGTCCGTCAAGCGCTGCCTGGGGTCCCGCTGACGCACGTGCCGCGGCCTCCTAGCGGGGTGCCCGCGAAGCTGAACTCGCAGTACTTCAGCATGGATCAGACCCCGGGGGGAATGGCTTGGGAAGCGATCACCCGGTCGAGGAATCTGGCCGCGTACGTGCCCGCGGACTTCCCGCGGCCGCAGCTCGAATTGATCATTCTTTTGCCCGAAGGCGCGAAGTAAGCTTCGCGCCTTCGGCGAGAGCCGATTAACCGCGCAGTGCGAAGAACGCCACTACCAGGATGGCGATGACGAGCAGCGCACCGAAGATGACGATGGGCAGGAAGTTGGACTTCGGCGCCGCCATCGGGGCCTGCGGCATCTGCGGCATTTGTGGCATCTGGGGAGCCTGCGGCATCTGCGGCATTTGTGGTGCCTGCACGTAGGGCATCTGCGGGGTTTGCATCTGCACGTAGGGCATTTGGGGCGCCTGCGGAGCTTGTGGCATCTGCGGCATTTGTGGCATCTGGGGAATCTGCGGCATCTGCAGATTCGGCATGCCGGCCATGCCGCCGCCACCGGGGGCGGGTGGCGCCGCCGCGGGATCGCCCGCGCCCGGTGCTTTGGGCGCGGCAAACATACGCGTGTATTCGCTAGGCCCGGCCGGTGCTCCGCCGGGTCCGCCCGCGGGGGGCTGGGGCGTGGTGAAGACTTGGGTGGCGCTCGCCGGCGGGGCGGCCGGTCCACCTAACGGCGGAAAGTTGGCCGGAGGCGCCGAGGGCGGGAAGTTAGCGGGGGCCGCCGCCGGCGGCGGGGCGGGGGTGAACGACGGCAGGGTGGCGCCGGGCGACCCTGCACTAAAGCCGCTGGGAGCAGGAGAGCCGCCGCCCGCACCGGGGGCGCCGAACATTTGGGTAAACTGACCGGGCTTATCGTTTGGCTTGGCCGGTGGGAGCCCCGCACTGGGACTCGGCAGGCCGCTGCCCCCAAGGGGCAAAGGTTCGGGCAGTTTTGGCGCGGCTGCCGGAGGCGGAGCCGATGGAGAAGCCGAGAACATGCGCGTGAACTCACCCGGGCCCTGTTGCTGGCCGGCTCCCGGGCCCTTGGCGGGGCTGGCGGGGAGCGCCTCGGGTGGAGGCATCGGCGCCGGGGCGGCGGCCGGGGTGGACGAGAACATCTGCGTGAAGGTACCGGGAGCGGAGGAGGCCGCGGGTGGTGGCGTTGCCGCCGCTGGCGGTGCGGGTGGTGGCGCCGAGGGGGTGGCAGCCGCGGGAGCGGCCGGTGGCGCCGATGGCGTCGAGAACATCCGCGTGAACTCTCCCGGAGGCGCAGCCGGGGCACTGGACATGGAGGTACCCGGTTTGTCGCGAGAGGGCACCTGGAACAGCTTCATGAAATCGTCGTCGCGGCTGCCGGTCCCGGCGGGGGGCTTGGCCGAGCCACCGGGTTCCGCCATGATGGCATTCGGATTGAACATCCGGGTGAACTCGCCCGCAGCGGGAGCCGTGGGAGTAACTTCGGAGGCGGAGGCGTTCACGCCGGCCGGGGCGCGGAAGGGAGGCAGGGTTTCGCCACGTTCGAGAGCGCCGGGAGGGATCGGGGCGCGGAACGGAGGCAGCGTCTCGCCTCGTTCGAGGGCTCCCGGCGCAATGGGAGCTTTAAAAGGAGGAAGGGTCTCCCCGCGTTCGAGCGCACCGGCGAACGATGGCGCTTTGAAGGGCGGAAGGGTCTCGCCGCGCTCCAGGGCTCCGGCGGGGATGGGTGCTTTGAAAGGCGGGAGGGTTTCTCCCCGTTTGAGCGCCTCGGACTGGGCGTTGCTCGGCGCGGCGGGCGGCACCGGTTTGGGCGCTGGCGCTGGAGCGGCGGTCGGGAACATGGCGGTGAACGAACTGGCCGCCGGCGGGGCCGCTGGTGGCGCTGCGGGCGGAGCGGGAGGAGGCGCTGGCTCGGCTGGTTTCACGGTGGCCGCCGGGGCAGGTGGGGCGGTCGCGAACATCGCGGTGAAGGAGGTTGGCTCGTTGGGTGCGGCGGCCGTTGGCGGCGGCGCAGGGGCTGCCTTGGGCTCGGGCGCGGGTGGGGCCGGCGGAGGGGGAGCGGTGGCGAACATCGCCGTAAACGAGGTGGTTTCGGCGGGGGCAGCGGGAGGTGGCGCTGGTGCGGCGACTGGCTTCGCTTCAGGTGCGGGAGGCGCAGGGGCCGGGGGAGCGGTCGCAAACATTGCTGTAAACGACGTTGTTTCGGAAGTGGTGGCCGGCGGCGGTGCGGCGGGTGCCGATTGCTGGGGAGGCTGCGGTTCCGGAGTGGCCGGAGTGGCCGTGGCAAACATGGAAGTGAACGAGGGCGCTGACGTTGCCGGCGCGGGAGCCGCTGGGGGCGGCGGCGCGGTGGCGAACATCGCGGTGAAGGAAGGTTCGGTGACCGGAGCTGGGGCTGGCGGCGTGACCTTGGGCATCTCCTCGGTTGGTAGTTCCTTCGGTTGCGTTTGCTGTTGGCGTGGCTGCACCGGCAGCGACTCCACCCACGCCCGGAATGACTTCCGGTCGGGCAACAGTTCGGCGACCACGTACGGACTCCCTTCGAGTTCTCCCCGTTCGACGATCAGCCGGGCGCCATCAGGGCTCAGCTGGTCAAGTTTCGCCAATATGGCTTCGTTCTCCGGCGTTCGGCCGGCGACGAAGAGATGGGCTTCAAGCGCCCTGCCCGTCGCGACTTCCCGGGCTACAAAAGTCTTAATGCCATCATCGCGGAGCGGGGCAAGCAGTTCGTATTTGTCGTAGAAGCTCATCAGCCAATTCGCCCTTCTGGTGAGTCAAGCTTACCATGCAGCGCGGAATTTCGAGACTGGTTCCATCACCGAGTTTCCTTGCGGATTCTCCTGATTATTTTGTCCGGGCCGCGCGGATTTCTCCCCGGCATTGCGCGTAACATAAGGGGTCACGATGCACAACGGCTATGGTAGAGTGAATGCTGCCAGAAATGGCAAGGTTCTCGAATGAAACAGCTTTCCCGCGTTGTCTGGTCGGAGGGGATGTATCTCGGGCCGCACCATTTCCAGGTGCAGGGCCGGTACTTCGAAGACTCCATCCGCTTTGTCACCTCGTCGCTTTGGTTTGAAGCGTGGGGTTTAATCGGGTGCGAACTCGATTCTGAAGCGCTCTTGAATGGTACGTTGGCCCTCCTCCATGCCCGCGGGGTCTTCCCGGATGGTCTGGCGTTTCATATGCCCGACCATGACGCCCTCCCCGCCCAACGCTCCTTTGCGGATCTGTTTCCGGTTACTCGGGATACCGTCACCGTTCTGTTGTCCGTGCCGCCGATGAAGCACAACGGCCTCAACTGCATGCCGGCCGAGGACAACCCGGGTTCCTCCGTCCGTTTTGCCGCGCAACCGGTTTCGCTGTTTGATGAAACCACCGGCCGCGACGAGAAGCCGGTCCGGCTGGGCCGGAAGAACGTCCGCCTCGTGCTTGATACTGAGCCGTTTGACCCGAAGCAGTCGATCCCGATCGCTCGCGTACAACGCGACGGCAAGGGCGGCTTTGTCTTCGATTCGACGTTTATTCCTCCCTGCATTCAACTGGGCGCCAGTGAACGGCTGCTCTCGATTCTTGCGCGGCTGATTGAAATTCTTGAGGAAAAGAGCTCAACGCTGAGCCGGGGCAAGTCGGCGGGGGCCAGCCTTTGGTCCGAGTATTCGACGAGCGAGATCGCTACGTTTTGGATGCTGCACAGCGTGAACGCGGCCGTGCCGGAGCTGCGTCATATTCTGCGGGTGAAGAAAGGCCACCCGGAAGAGCTGTATACAACGATGGCCCGCCTGGGCGGCGCCCTTTGTACCTTCGCCCTCGAGTCGCACCCGCGCGACGTACCGTTATACGATCACCGCAGTCTCGACAAAACTTTTGAAGCGCTCGACCTCCACATTCGCACTCATCTAGAGACGATTGTGCCCACCCGCTTTGTCGAAATCGAACTTGAGAAGACCGCCGACTACTTCTACCGCGGCGCGGTGACCGATACGCGCGCCCTGAACAAATCCCGCTGGATTCTCGCCATCCGCTGCAACATCGGCGAAGCCGAGGTGATCCGGCGTACGCCGATGCTGGCTAAACTCAGTTCTTATGATTGGGTTCCCAAGCTGGTCGAACGCGCAATGGGAGGCATGGCGCTCACCCATTTGCCGGTGCCGCCTTCCGCCATCCGAAGCCGCGTCGATGCCCAATACTTCTCAGTGACCTGCGCCGATCCGCATTGGAGCCAGATCAATCGGACCCGGCAGGTTGGCTTGTACATCCCGGGCGATCTGCCCGACCCGAAGCTTGAGCTGTTTGCGTTGTTGGACTCGTAACCCCCACATCCGGAGGACCCGATGAACCCTACTGCCACCCCAGCCCCTCCCGCCGCCTACGGCACGGAACGCCGCGCTGAGAATCTCGCCTTTGTGTTTCAGGAAGTGTTCACCGTCGCCGAACGGCTTCGTTCCAATCGTCAACCGGTTACCGACCCCAACGTGTTCCGGCAACAGGTCCGGGAGGCCATCAAGGGCGCTGACGCCGAAGCACGCAAGCGCGGCTACGATCAGCAGGAAATCCAACTCGCCATTTTCGCCGTCATCGCGTTTCTGGACGAATCGATTCTGAATCTGCGCAGCCCCGTGTTCGCGGATTGGCCCCGGCAGCCGCTGCAGGAAGAGTACTTTGGTCACCATGTGGCCGGCGAAGTCTTCTTTCAGCACCTGAATAACCTAATCCGGATGAACGATTCGCAGTCGCTGGCCGATCTGCTGGAAATGTTCCAGCTATGCATGTTGCTGGGCTTCGCGGGCCGGTATTCGATCGGCAACCGCGCCGAAATCACCCCGATCGTCAACGCGGTTGGCGAGAAGATTCACCGGATTCGCCGTTCGTCCGCGCTGCTGTCCCCGGAATGGCAGCCGCCGCCGTCGACGAGTGCGCCGCCCGCCACCCACGACCCGTGGGTGAAGCGGATCCTCTACGCCGCCGTCGGCTGTGTTGCCTTTGCGGTTATCGGTTACGGTGTTTACTACTACTTGCTCGACGGGGGCATTTCTACCCTGCAGCAGCTGGCCTTAGGACGCTAACGGAGCCTCGCGATGTCCCCACTTGTCATTGCACTTATTGGACTTATCCTCTGGATCGGACTCTCGGTCGGCGTCGGCTTTCTGCTCGCGTTGAAAGGTTCGACGCTCTACATTGTCATCGGCCTGCTCAGCATTGTGGGCATTATCGGGGCTGGCTTCTTCGTTTGGTGGAAGAACAAGCAGGATGCTGCCAGCGGCGCCAAACCGAGCGGCGACCCGGAGATCGATGGCTTGGTGAAGGAAGTGGAAGCCAAGCTGGCGGCGGCCAAAGCCGTCGCGGGCGCCAAGATCGGTAATCTGCCGCTGTTCTTTGTCATGGGCGAACCCGGCAGCGTCAAGACAACTTCCATGCTCCATTCGGCACTAGAGCCGGAACTGGTTTGCGGCCAGGTGTATCAGGATACGAACGTGGTGCCGACGCGCCTGGCGAACGTCTTCCTGGCTAAAAACACGTTGTTCCTGGACACGGGCGGACCGTTAATGGCCAACGCCGACCGCTGGCAGCGTCTCGTCCGGCGGATGGCGCCGGGGGCGTTGAAGAGCGTGATGGGCGGCGCGGCGCAGGCTCCGCGCGCGGTGGTGGTTTGCTTTGACGTCGAGCGCTTTCTCGCGCCCGGCGGCGGCGAGGCGATCACGGCTTCGGCGCGGAATTTGAATGCCCGATTGGGCGATATCGCGCAGACCCTGGGTATCAACTTCCCGGTGTACGTCCTGTTCACGCGCATGGACCGCATGCCGTTCTTCCACGATTTCGTCCGGAACTTTGCGAACGAAGAAGCCTTTCAAGTGTTTGGCGCCACGGCGCCGCTGCCGGCCGGGGCCGCTCAGGGCATTTATGCCGAAGAGGCCACGCGCCAGATCAGCCAGCTGTTCCAGAATCTGTGCCACTCGCTGAGCGACAAGCGGCTGACCTATCTACCGCGCGAGACGGATCCGGAGAAGCTGCCGGGCGCTTATGAGTTCGCCCGCGAGTTCAGGAAATTGCGGGCGCCCATCGTACAGTTCCTGGTGGATCTGTGCCGTCCGAGCCAGTTGCGGACGTCGCCCTTTCTGCGGGGATTCTACTTCTCTGGCGTGCGACCAGTGGTGGTGGATGACAGTGGCTCGCTACGGTCGGCGCGCGAGCAACACCAGCCGGCCCTCGACGCGGGCGGCAGCGCCACCAAGGTTTTCAAGCTCGGCCCGGGCGGATTGATGGCGCAGGGGGTGCAGGGTACGCCGCAAGTTGGCGCCACCCGCAAGGTGCCGCAATGGACGTTCCTCGGCCGCCTCTTCAACGATGTACTCCTGGGCGACAAAGACGCCCTGATGGCTTCGAGCGCTTCCACCAAGACCAGCATGGCCCAGCGCATTCTGCTGGCGACCGCCGCCGCCGTCGGGTTGGTGGCTCTGACTGGCTTTACGGTTTCCTACCTCGGTAACCGGAGCCTCGAAAACGATGCGATCGAAGCGGCGAAAGGGATGGCGAGTGTCAACGCGACCGACCCCGCGGCGTTGCCGGAGGTCTCGGCGCTCGAAAAGCTCGAAACGCTGCGCGGCACCTTGCAAACCCTGGATGGATACCGCGTCAACGGCGCTCCGTATAGCCTGCGTTGGGGGTTGTACTCCGGCGATGCGGCTTATCCCGAAGTGAAGAAGATCTGGTGCCAGAAGTTCAATCAGCAGTTGCTGGGCCCGACGGTGATGAATCTGCAAAATCAGATGAAGCGGCTGCCCGCCACGCCGAACGCCGGCGATGACTACTCGGCCAATCTCTCCAATCTGCGGACCTATCTGACGGTGACTGCCTATCCGGACAAGGCCGTGCCGGAGATCACCAGCCCGGCGCTTCTGGCCGCGTGGTCGGCCGGCAAAAATGTCGACGAGCCCCGGCAGAACCTGGCGCGGAAACAATTCGAGTTTTATAGTGACTTCCTGAAGACCGGCGGCTGCCCGCTGCCGTTCGATGCGGATGCGGTCAGCAACTCCCGCCGCTACCTCTCTGGCTTTTCCGGGGTGAACAGCATCTACGCCTCCATGCTGGCCGCCGCCAACAAGGCGAACAAGCCGGTGAACTTCAATCGCGACATTAAGGATACGGCCGACTTCGTCGTAAACAATAAGGACGTGCTGGGCGCGTTCACCCGGCCCGGCTTTGCTTCCATGTCCGGGTTTATCAAGAATCCCAAACCGTTCTTCGGCGGAGAAACATGGGTCCTTTGCGGCGACCCCGCCGCGAGCAAAGACACCGCGCGGACCACATGCGACTCCCGCCAGAATTACGATCTGGCCCAGCTGACGAAAGACCTGACCGATCTCTACAGCGCCGATTACATTCGGGCGTGGCAAGCGTACATGAAAAACTCGACGGTCGTGAAGTTTAAGGACCTGGAGGATGCCGCCACCAAGCTCGAAGCGCTTTCGAACAATACCACCCCGCTGATGGCCCTCTTCTGGCTGGCCACCCAGCATACTTCGGTGGACAACGACAAGATCAAGGTGGCTTTCCAACCGATTCAAGAAGTGGTGCCGCCGCCGGCTACCCTCGTCAAGTACATCTACGAAGACAAGAACGGAACGTACATCGACTCGCTGACCAAGCTGCAGAAGGGCGTGGCGGATGCAGTCGCGGCCAAGGCCGATGTGAACGTTGCCAACCAGACTGTCACCATGGCGAGCGACGCCCGCATGACGGTGAAGGGCGTGGCGCGGCGATTCAACCCGGACCCGAGCGCCCAGATCGACCAGCTCTCCGCCAAGCTGCTTGAGGACCCCATCACGCAGGTGGAACGGATGTTGAAGGGCGTCGGCGCCGATGAACTCAATGCGAAAGGCGCGGGCATGTGCCGCGGGTTCAATGCCCTGGCGAACAAGTTCCCGTTCAACCCCACATCAAAGGTCGATGCGACCATCGACGATGTCAACAAAGTCTTCCGTCCCTCCGATGGGCTTTTGCCCGCTTTCTATAAAGAGAGCCTGCAGAAGTATCTGAAGAAGGAAGGCGATGAGTACAAGCCGACCGGCGAGCCGGGCCCGATTCAAATGAACCCGAACTTTGTCCGCTTCTTTAGCGAAGCCATGCGGTTTGGCGACATGATGTACCCGAACAATGCTTCGGCGCCCTCGCTCAAGTACACGCTCACCCCCGTCAAAACCGACGTGGTGCAGGGCTTCAATTTGTCGATCGATGGGCAGAAGGCCTCGCTTGGCGCGAGTGGCGGCGGCAAGCAGTTCACATGGCCGGGCGCGGGAGAGGCTAAGATTGGCGTAAAGGTGAGTGGTGGAACGGAGTTTTCCGCCGCGGAAGAGCGTGGATTGTGGGCCGTCTTCCATTTCTTCGCCAACGCCGATAACCAAACCCCCTCGGGCACTAACTACGTGATCGAATGGTTCCTCCGCTCGGGCCGGAACAACGAAACGATGAAAATTGAGGGCAAGGAAGTACGCTATAAGTTCCAGGTGGACGTCCCAATCTTCTCGAAACAATTCTTTAATCAACTTCGCTGCGTGTCCAATCCGGCGAAATAGTACCATGAGGTGGTAGTACTCCAATCCAATGCAACTTCCCTCCCGCATCGGCAAGTACGAGCTTCAGGAGTTTCTCGGCGGCGGTATGTCTCACGTCTACCGTGCGCAGGATACCGTCCTGGGTAGAACCGTGGCGGTCAAGATTTTGACCGAGCAGGGCTGCGCGGACGCGGAGGCGAAGGCTCGCTTTCTGCAAGAGGCCCGCTTGGCCTCCGGCATTGCGCACGAAAACATTATCAGCGTGCACGATTTCGGTGAGGAGCAGGGAAAGCCCTTCATCGTGATGGAGTTCCTGCGCGGCGAAAGCCTACGCGAAGCGCTCCGCAGTGGCCGCGCCGGCGACGCGCGCGCCCGGTTAATGCTGGCGGTGCAGATCGCCAAGGCCATCGATTACATCCATCTGAAGAAAATCATCCACCGGGACATCAAGCCCGAGAACCTGCAGGTGGATCAGACCGGCCGGATCAAATTGATGGATTTCGGCATCGCCAAGTCCGAAGGGATGCAGTTGACGCGCGCAGGGTTCACCCTGGGCACGCCCTATTATATGGCTCCGGAGCAGGTCCTGGGTCAGCAGGTGACCCCGGCGGTGGACGTCTACGCCTTCGGTATTTTGCTCTTTGAAATGCTCACCGGGCTCAAGCCCATCAATGGCGAAACGATTGAGAAGATTTTTAATCAGATCCTCTATGAGCCGTTGAACATGGACCCGCTGCGCCAAGCCGGTTTAGGCGAACCGATCGTGCAGATCATTGCCCGCTGCACCGCCAAAAGTCCGCAGGACCGGTATGCCAAGCTGTGGGACGTGGCCGTGGATATCGAGCGCTTCCTGGGCTTGAATCCGACGACACAACGCCCTTCCACCGGGACGATGTCCATGCCTGCCGCGCCAACCATGCCTCCGGTACCGGCCATGTCGCAGTCGTCGGCCTCGATGTCGAGCCCCCGGCCCACGCAGCAATCTACCCCCTATCAGCCATCGGCTTCCTATACTGCGCCCGCGCCGGTTCCGACCCAGTCGCGTCCGGCGGCGCCGGTGGATGAGAGCCTGCCTGCATTTGTGCGCGCGCTGCCCGGTCCGCTGCAGAGCCAAACGGGACTTATGATCCTCGTAGCCCTGGGAGTACTACTGATTATGGTGGTTCTCTATTTCGCAATCTCCCTAGTTGCGTAAACTATCTGTATGCAACTTCCCGTGCGGTTCGCCAGGTACGAGCTGCAAGAGTTCTTGGGCGGAGGGATGTCTCATGTCTACCGGGCGGTAGATACGGTGATGGGCCGCGCCGTGGCGGTGAAGATTTTGACCGAGCAGGGCATCCGCGATGAGGAAGCCAAGCAACGGTTTCTGCACGAGGCGCGGATGTCGGGGTCGATCCAGCACGACAACATTGTGACCGTGCATGACTACGGCGAGGAGCAGGGCTATCCGTTCATGGTCCTCGAGTTCCTGCGAGGCGAAGACCTGCGGGAAGCGATCCGCAAGGGCCATACCGGCGACAATGCCAACAAGGTGCGGATTGCGCTCGAAGTAGCGCAGGCATTGGCCTTCGTCCATCAGCGCAACATTATCCATCGCGATATCAAGCCCGAGAATATCTACATTGAGCAGAGCGGGCGCGCCAAACTGATGGACTTCGGCATCGCCAAAGCCGAGGGCTTAAACCTGACGAAAACCGGCAACTCCATGGGAACTCCGTTCTACATGGCACCCGAGCAAGTCATGGGGACAAACATTACGGCATTGGCGGACATTTACTCTTACGGCATGGTGCTCTACGAGCTGTTTGCCGGGGTGAAGCCTGTCAACGGCGATACCCTGCAGCGCCTCTTCTACATCATCCTCCACGAGACCCCCGATCTCCAGCCACTGATCGCCAAAGGAACGCCCCAACCGGTGATCGACCTGATTCAGCGGTGCATCGCCAAGAAACCGGAAGAGCGGCTCCAGAGCTTCGGCGCGGTCGTTGAAGTGCTGAAAGGAATCCTCGCCGGAGCGTATCAGCCGCCCGCGCCCGTACCCGCTTCCCGGCCGCAAGCTGCCGAGAGTGGCGCAGGCGACGGAGGATTGAAGATTGGCCTGATCGCGGGGGCCATCGGATTGGTCTTGATCGTTGGCGCCGTGGGAGTCTGGTACGCGCTGCGGCCCAAACCGGTGGTGGGAACGCCGCCCACCACGAAGGTCGAAACGCCAGTTCGCGGGGGCGCCGTCGTACCGGTGCCCGCGGGTGATTTTCAATTTGGCTCGAACAAGAGCAGAGTGACCCTGGCCGAGTTTTCTATCGATCGCACGGAAGTTTCGAATCGCGCCTATGCCGAGTTTGCGCAGGCCACCGGCGCACCGGTGCCCACCGGAACGCCGGAGCTTCCGGTGGTTAATGTCACCTTCGATCAGGCGAAATCGTTTTGCGCCTGGGCCGGCAAGCAACTGCCAAGTGAGCTGCAGTGGGAGAAGGCGGCGCGCGGCACCGATGGCCGCAGCTATCCCTGGGGTAGCGAAATGAAGGCCGAATTCGCCGCGGTGAAAGAGAATCCGCTGGCGGCCAATGGTCCGCTGGCGGTTGGATCACTCACCGCGGGGCAGAGCCCCTCGGCGGCGTTGAACATGGCGGGCAATGTTTGGGAGTGGGTGGAGAAGCCACATACCCCCAGCGCATTGGCGGTTGAAAGCCTGCAGGGCGCGCTGAAACCGCCGCCGACGGCGGCCGAGCCATGGCACTACATTAAGGGCGGCTCGTTTGATCGCGGCATCGCCGAAGCGCTGTCGTTTGAATTCGTCAGTCTGCCCGCCCGTTTCGTCAGCCCCAATATCGGCTTCCGGTGCGTGCTGCTGCCAAAATAGTGCGATCGGGCGGGGCGACCCTTTACACTGAGTAAATGGGTAATATTCTGCAGTCCCTCCCGCTTGGCGAAAAGGTGGGCATCGCCTTCTCCGGCGGCTTGGACACGAGCGCGGCGATCTATTGGATGCGGCAAAAAGGCGCCGTTCCGTATTGCTACACGGCCAACCTCGGCCAGCCGGATGAGCCGGACTACGACGAGATCCCCAAGCGGGCCATGGAGTGCGGCGCCGAGCAGGCGCGCCTCATCGACTGCCGTCCGCAGCTCGTCCGCGAAGGCTTGGCCGCGTTGCAGTGCGGTGCGTTCCACATCACCACCGCCGGGGTCGCCTACTTCAACACCACGCCCATCGGCCGCGCCGTCACCGGCACCATGCTCGTCGGCGCGATGAAGGAAGACGCCGTCAATATCTGGGGCGACGGCAGCACCTACAAAGGCAACGACATCGAGCGCTTCTACCGCTACGGCCTGATGGTGAACCCGAAGCTGAAGATCTACAAGCCCTGGCTCGACCAGACCTTCATCGATGAACTCGGCGGCCGGAAAGAGATGTCGGAGCTGCTCGAAAAAGCTGGCCTGGGCTACAAGATGTCGAAGGAGAAGGCCTATTCGACCGACTCCAACATCTGGGGCGCCACGCACGAAGCCAAGGATCTCGAGTTTCTCAACGCCGGCATCAAGATCGTTGAACCCATCATGGGCGTTGCGTTCTGGAAGGACGATGTCACCGTGAAGGCGGAGACCGTTACGGTTGAATTCCACGAGGGCCTGCCCGTTGCGCTCAACGGCAAGCACTACGACGATCAGGTGGAACTCGTCATGGAGGCCAACCGCATCGGCGGCCGCCACGGCCTTGGCATGAGCGACCAGATTGAGAACCGCATTATCGAAGCCAAGAGCCGCGGCATCTACGAGGCGCCGGCCATGGCGCTCTTCTATATCGCCTATGAACGGCTGCTCTCCGGCATTCACAACGAAGGCACGCTGGAGCAATACCACACCATGGGCCGCCGGCTCGGCCGGTTGCTGTACGAGGGCCGCTGGTTCGATCCGCAGTCGATGATGCTGCGCGAGACGCTGCAGCGCTGGGTGGCCAAGGCCGCCACTGGCGAGGTGTCGATTGAGCTCCGCCGCGGCAACGACTACAGTATCCTCGATACCAAGAGCCCGAACCTCACCTATAAGCCGGAACGGCTGACCATGGAAAGCGGCAAGGGCGAGTTCACCCCGCTCGACCGCATAGGTCAACTCACCATGCGCAACCTGGACATCACCGACAGCCGCGACAAGCTGTTCATCTATTCGAATGCCGGCCTGCTGGGCCCCAACGCGTTTGAAGGGATGCGCTTGCTCGACGGAGAAAAGAGCGAAGACTAGCGTGGTGATCTCGCTCTTTATTACCTGCTATAACGACGCGCTGTTCCCGCAAACGGGGAAGGCGGTGGTCGAGGTGCTCGAACGCCTCGGCCACACGGTCGAGTTCCGCGCGGCGCAAACCTGCTGCGGGCAGATGCACTACAACACCGGCTACCGGCAGGACTCCTACGCGCTTCTCCGGCAGTTTCTCGAGGTGTTCGCCGATGCCGAAGTAATCGTGTGCCCGTCGTCGTCCTGCGTGGCGATGATGCGCGACCACTATCCGAAGATGGCGGAGCAGTTGAACGATCCGGAGCTGAAGGCGCAGGTGGAAGCCATTCTGCCGCGAGTGTTTGAGTTCTCGGAACTGCTCATCGATAAGCTGGGCGTGAAGGACGTCGGCGCGTTCTATCCGCATACGGTGACGCTGCATTCCTCCTGCCACGCGCTGCGGTCGCTGCATATCGGAACCAAGCCGGCCGAACTGCTGAAACAGGTGAAGGGGCTGACGCTGCTCGAACTTCCCGACGCCGACCAGTGCTGCGGCTTCGGCGGGACGTTCGCCGTGAAGAATCCGGACGTCTCGGCGGCCATGCTGTCGGATAAGCTGCAATGTGTTTTGGGCACCAAGGCCGAAGCCTGCACGGGCGCGGACAACTCCTGCCTGATGCACATTGGCGGCGCGCTGAGCCGGCAGCGAACCGGCGTCCGCACCATCCATCTGGCCGAGATTCTCGCCTCCACGGAGAAGCAAAAATGAGCGTTCGCGTCGGCGAAGCCGCCAGTGCTCCGCCCTTTCCCGAAGCCGCCAAGAAGATGGTGGCCAACTCGCAGTTGCGCCGCAACGTGCGCCACGCGACGGACGTCATCCGCACGAAACGCGGTCGCGTCGTCGGCGAGAAAGAGGATTGGGAGGCGCTGCGCGACGCCGGCAAAGCGATCAAGGACCATACGCTGGCGAATCTTGATCGCTACCTCGTCCAGTTCGAAGAGGCCTGCACCAAGGCCGGCGGCAAGGTGCATTGGGCGCGCGATGCCGACGAGGCCAACCGCATCATCGTCGATCTCGTCAAGCAGTACAACTCGGACGAGGTAATCAAGGTCAAGACGATGACCTCGGACGAGACGCGCTTAAACGTCGCGCTCGAAGCGGCCGGCGTTACGCCGTTTGAGACCGACCTCGCCGACCTGATCGTGCAACTCGGCGAAGACAAGCCGTCGCATATCGTCGTGCCCGCGCTGCACCGCAACCGCATGGAGATCCGCGAGATCTTCATGAAGAAGATGGGTCTTGATACGCTCGGCTACCAGCCGGAAGATCTCACTGCGGCGGCGCGCAAGTACCTTCGCGAGCGGTTCCTGCGCGTGAAGGTGGGCATCAGCGGGGCGAACTATCTCATCGCTGAGACCGGCTCGGTCGTTGTCGTCGAATCGGAGGGCAACGGCCGCATGTGTCTCTCGCTGCCGGAGGTGCTGATCAGCATCGTCGGCGTCGAGAAGGTGATTCCGCGCTTTGAAGACCTCGAGGTTTTTCTCCAACTGCTGCCCCGCTCCGCCACCGGCGAGCGCATGAATCCGTACAACTCTATCTGGACCGGCGTCACCCCCGGCGACGGACCGCAGGCGTTCCATATCGTGCTGCTCGATAACGGCCGCACCGAAGTGCTTGCCGACCCTGAGTCCCGCGAGACGCTCGATTGCATCCGCTGCGGAGCCTGCCTGAACGCCTGCCCGGTTTACCGCCAGACCGGCGGCCATGCCTACGGATCGGTGTACGGCGGCCCGATCGGCGCGATTCTCACGCCGCAACTGCAGTCGATGGAGCACTCGCAAACGTTGCCGTACGCGTCGTCCCTGTGCGGCGCCTGCTACGAAGTGTGCCCGGTGAAGATCAACATCCCGGAGATTCTGATTCACCTGCGCACGAAGGTGGTGGACAGCGGCCACGCGCCACTGGCCGAGCGCCTGGCGATGAAAGGCGCCGCGTTCGCCATGTCGAAAGCCAGCCGCCTCAGCCTCGCGCACGCGTTTGCCCGGCTGGGGCAGTGGCCGTTTAACGACGATGGCAAGCTCGACAATCTCCCCGGCCTGCTCGCCGGGTGGACTGAGACGCGGGACCTTGATGCAATCCCGTCGGAATCGTTCCGCGAATGGTGGTCCAAGCGATGACGGCCCGGGAAGAGGTTCTCGCCCGCATCCGGAAGAATCAGGGCGGCCCGGCGGATCAATCCATTCCGCGAGAGTATGCCGATTCTTCGTTGTTGTCGCGCGCCGAAGTGGTCGAGCAGTTTGCCGATCGTTTGCGCGACTACAACGCCACTGTGCATCACTGCGCGGCATCCGCGATCGCGGACGTGGTTTCCAGTGTCCTGCACGAGCGGAAGAAGTCCGGGCTCCTGATTCCCGCCGGCCTGCCCGCCGCGTGGCTCCCGGCCGGTTGCACCTTTCGACTTGATGACGGCCTCTCCTACGCCGAACTCGATGCTAGCGAAGGGGTGCTGACGGCTTGCGATGTAGCCATTGCGCTGACGGGCACCATCGTGATTGCTCACTCCCCGGCGCAAGGTCGCCGCGCGCTCTCGCTCGTGCCGGACTATCATCTCTGCGTGGTGCACCTCGACCAACTCGTTGCCACCGTGCCCGAAGGGATGCGCCGCATGGCCAATCTGCTGCCGGCGCCGCTCACTACGATCTCCGGCCCTTCGGCGACTTCCGATATTGAGATGATCCGGATTAAGGGTGTCCACGGCCCCCGGACGCTCGAGGTGATCCTGGTCGAATGACTTCCGCGCCCACCACTGAGCTCCGGTACTCCAGCCGTTGGGTGAAGTGGTGGTTGGCGCTAGTGTGCGCGTTTGTTCTGGCGCCGTTTTACGCGGCGCCGTTTCTGGGTGAAGAGGAGGGCGTCCGGATTGCGATTCCGATCTGCGTCCCGGCCACCTACCTGTTGCTCCAGCTCGCATTCAATAAACGCCAGGCCGTCGTCAGCGCCAAGGGCGTCCGCGTGCGCCACCGGCCCTTTCCTACCCCCATGGGGATGAACGTACGGCGGGAAGACATCGCACACTGCTATGTCCGCGAGGTCGTCGAGTACAACGAAGGACAGGAGATCGACCGCAGTTACCTGGCGGGCGTCGAAACGAAACAGGGTGCCCTTCAGGACGTGACCGACCTGTTGCCGTCGGTCAACATGGCGTGGGAGGCGGCTTACCAGATCTGCGGCGTGCTGAACACTCAGCCCGCGGCCCCCAAGCTGGAGGTCCGTCCGGTGCAGAAATCTGCGCGCGCCCCGGCCGGCTGGAAGCGGACCATTTTGCTTTGGTTGGTGCTCTTCCTTGGGGCGATCGCGGTGGGCGGCTACTGGGAGTTGTCGCGCAACCACCGGAGCGTCGATCCCAGAACCGGCGTCAGACCCTTATAGTCGGCCATCTCCGGCGGAATGGTTTCGAGGACGCCGAGCAGCAGTCCGCGCTGCTCCGCCGTCAGCGTAGCTACCGCCTGTTGGTAGGTATGGATCGTAAACAGCACGCAGCCCGACTCCGGCAGAGCCGTCAGCGTCTGCCGCTCCACGCGGAGGAAGCAGCGTTCGCCCGCGTTGGCTGCCGTCACCTCTGAAATTACGGAACGAAGCCAATCGTTCCAGCGGGGACTCAGGTCCAGCCGGTTGGTCGGCTTCATGCTCCAGTTCAGACGGCCCACCGGCCGGCCGGGCTTCAGCCGTTCGAGAAGGTTCCGCGTGGGTGACCCCAGTTTTTCGGCGTAGCCCGGCACGGGTGCGTGGATTTCGAGGAGCGGACGTCCCAGCTTGTCATTCAGACACCAGCCGTTGGCGAAACAGAGGTGGCCAGCTATGAGTTCTTGCTCTCCGGTGGCCCGCAGAATCAGCAAATCCTCGGCGACAATCGCCCCAATCTCCGCCATCGTTTGCCCTGGTAAACCCAGCACCGCAGCCATTTCCCGCTGCGCGCGCTCCGAGCCCGGCAGCGCCTGTTCGTAGTACTCGGGCATCTCTGCTAACAACCGCGCCTTCTCCCGCAACTCCCCCGCGGTTGCCTCGTCCGCTTCGAGCACCGGCTGTCCCGGCCCGAGCGGAGCCACTCCGAGCCGCAGTTCGAAGCGAGAGGAAAAGAAGGGAAAGTATTGCCAAGGGATCATTATGGTTATCTTTATGATGGTAGACTTAGCATTTCCCTTATGCGTGTTCATCTGGTAAATCCGAGTGATATGGCTTTCGGCACGGCCGTCATCACGCCACGCTGGCTGTACGTTTTAGCTGCCGCGACGCCCGAAGAGTTTGGCGACCCCGTAATCTGGGACGAAACTCTCGAGCATTTTGACCCTGCGCAGGTGAAAGCCGGCGATGTCGTCGGTATCGGAGTCCACACCGGGAACGCCCTCCGTGGCTACGAAGTCGGCCGTCTGGCCCGCGAACGTGGCGCGTGGGTGGTCTACGGAGGCATTCACTCGACGCTGTACCCGGAGGAAATCCTCGAACGGGGCCATGCGCACGTTGCAGTAAAGGGCGACGGGGATCAAGTATGGGCCAAGGCCATCCGGGATTGCGTCAAAGGAAACCCGGACCGGATTTACGAGGGAGGCAAGGTGCCGCCCGAGCACTTCATGGCCGCCCGCTGGGACCTGCTGCCGAAGGGCGCCTACATGTGGGCCTCGGTACAGACCGTTCGCGGCTGTCCGAAGCATTGCTCGTTCTGCTCCGTCTGGCGGACCGACGGCCAGAAGCCGCGGCAACGCACCTCCGATGTCGTCATTGACGAGATCGTCGAACTGCGCCGTCTTGGCTTCCGCTTCATCGCGCTGGCCGACGACAATTTTTATCCCGTTAGCTTCACCGACATCAAGCTGGCCGAGCGCCAGGGCAATGCCGAAAAGGTCGCCAACTATCACGCGATCCGCGAAGAGCGGTTCGAACTGATGGCGCGCCTGGCGGAACTGCCCGGCGACATGAACTTCTTCACCCAGATCACGATGGAAGCAGCCGAGGATCTCGAGTTCCTGGCCGCCATGAAGAAGGCCCGTATCCGCGGCGCCCTGGTGGGCGTGGAAGCGGTTACGCCCGAGGGACTCAAAGAGGTTTACAAAGACTTCAACTACGCTGGCGAAGAGCTCGTCGAGCGCCTGAAGGCCTTCCGCGAAAACGGCGTCCACGTGCTCGGTTCGTTCATCTTCGGTCTCTCCTCGGACCGCGCGATCACCTTTGAAGCGACGCAAGCGCTGGCCCGCCGCGCCAACCTGACCTTCGCTCAGTTCGTGATGTTGACTCCGTTCCCGGGCACGGTCGACTTCGACAAATGGGAAAAGGGTCTGGGCGACAATCCGCCGACCGTCGACGGCATCCCCATCACGCGCTACTGGCTCATCCCGGCCCACAAGCGGCCGAAGATGTTCATGCCCCACCCCACCATGAGTTCCGAAGAGCTTCGACAGCGGACTCAGGGCGTTTGGGACGAGTTCTACAGCCTCAAGGCGATCTGGGAACGGTCTTCCTGCACGCCCAACCTGCGTGCGCGGCTGGCCTTCATCTTCATCTCGAAGCTCTATCGCCAGATGTACGCCTCCACCGGCATCGCCACCGATAGCGCCCGCCGGTCCAAAGCCAACAACTGGGCCCGCTGGCTGGCCAAGCCCACCCAGAAGCTGTTCCAGGCGAAACCGATGCCGGAACTCCAGGCACCGGCTCGCCGCCCCAAACCGCAGCCGCAGCTTTCGAACGATCCCCTGCGGGTGATCTCCTAGTCTCGTCGTGACCCTCCCTGACCTGTTCGAGCTCTCCTTTGCCGGCCGACGCCCCGAAGTAGCGCTCGAATGGGATCGGGACTATACATTCGGCGAAATTGACGACCGGGCGTCCCGGATGGCGAATTTGCTAGCTGACCGCGGCTTGCGCCTCGGGGACCGCCTCTGTGTCTATCTGCCGAACTGTCTCGAGTTCGTGGATCTGTTTCTGGCCGCCACCCGGTTGGGCGTGATTTTCGTCCCGGTGAATGTGCTGTACCGCGACCGGGAGATTCGCCACATTCTGGCGGATGCCGATCCGGTGGCTCTCATTACGACCGAGGAACTGCTGGCCCACGTTCCCGCGGACGCTCCCGCGTGGACGATCGAGGAGCTTCGAGGGGCGGTCGATGCGTTCCCGGCCACTCGGCAGATTGCGGTAACCGACGGCGAAACCCCGGCGGCCATCGTCTACACGTCCGGAACTACGGGCGCGTCGAAGGGCGCGGTGCTGACGCACAACAACTTCATCGCGAATGCGATCAACGTGGTTACCTGCTGGCAGATCACGGCCGCTGACCGATTGCTGCTGACGCTCCCGCTCTTCCACGTTCACGGCCTCGGCAACGGCTTGCACGCTTGGCTGCTCAGCGGCTGCCGGCTCCGCCTCACGGAGCGGTTTGCTCACGAACAGGCCGCCACCTGGATGCGCGAGTTCTCGCCGACGGTCTTCTTCGGGGTGCCGACCATGTATGTGCGCATGCTCGATTGGCCCCCGGCCGAGGCGGCGGCGATCGGCCAGCGCATGCGCCTGTTTGTCTCCGGCTCGGCGCCGCTGCCGGCGCAGGTGCTCGAAGATTTCCGCGCCTTGTACGGCCATACGATCCTGGAGCGCTACGGCATGAGCGAGACACTCATGAACATTTCGAACCCGCTTTACGGCGAACGCCGGCCGGGCTCGGTGGGACTGCCGTTTCCGGGCGTCGCGGTGCAGAATCGGCGGCCGGACGGGAGCCTTGCCGCCGATGGCGAGGTGGGCGAGCTGTTCCTCCGCGGCCCCAATCTCTTCGCTGGGTACTGGCGCAAGCCGGAGCTGTTTACCCCCGGCGACTGGTTCCAAACCGGCGACATCGCGGTCCGCTCTGCCGACGGCTACTATACACTACAGGGCCGGCGCAGCGATTTGATTATTTCGGGCGGCTTTAACATCTATCCCCGCGAGATTGAAGAGTTCCTTGCTGAGCAGCCCGGCGTCACGGAGGTAGCGGTGGCCGGAGTGCCGGACCCGAGGCGTGGCGAGGTGCCGGTCGCGTATGTCGCCGGAGAGTTCGACGCCGCACAATTGGCCGAAGCCTGCCGCCAGAATCTCGCCTCCTTTAAGATTCCGCGTGGGTTCGTTTCTGTCGAGAAGCTGCCGCGGACCGCCCTCGGGAAAGTGCAGAAACACCTGCTGCCGCGCTGGGAGCCCTAGTGTTCGCCTCGGCGGCTCAGTTGCTGCTCACGCTCGCCGGGGTCAGCCTGCTCTTTGCGTGCCTGCAGGCGAATGGAGCCATGGAGGCGGCGGCGCAACGGGCGCTACGGCTGTGCCGGGGACGCGTGGCGTTGCTACCGCTCGTCTTTTTCCTCGTCTCGGCGTTGTTGGCGATGGTGGGTCCGGGCGCGATTCTGAGCGTGGCGCTGATGGCGCCACTGGCGATGCGGACCGGGGTGGCCGCGGGTATTCCGGCGTTTCTGATCGCGCTGATGATTGGCAACGGGGCGAACGCGGGCAACCTGTCGCCGTTTTCTTCAATCGGCGTCATTGTGCACGGTTTGCTTTCTCGCGGCGGGTTGGGTGGGCAGGAATTCCGCGTATGGTTCTTCCATGCCGCGGCCCATCTGGCGGTGGCGGTGGCCGCTTATCTATTGTTTGGAGGGTTGCGACTTTCCTGGAAGGCGGCGGCGGGAGAAACGGTAGAGACCTCGCCGTTGACCCGGGCGCAGGCCGTCTCGCTCGCCGCGCTCCTCGGTTGGATGTCGGCCGTGATCCTGTTCCGCTGGCCGCTGGGATGGTCGGCGCTGGGGACGGGGACGCTGCTGCTGTTGCTGGGGCAGGCCAGTTGGCGGGCCGCGGTGCGAAAGATGCCGTGGCGAGTGATCGCGCTCGTTGTTTCCATCAGCACGGCGGTCGGAATGCTCGAACGGGCGGGCGGGTTGAACTGGTTTCAAGTGGCGGTGGTCCGGTGGGCAACGCCGGAGACCGTGCATCCGTTGCTGGCTTTCC
>LNFM01007108.1_pt1 | contig 23039 bp, 26 predicted proteins | sample 596031 | NCBI WGS metagenome assembly LNFM01 (sample SAMN04254537, study PRJNA301005) | activated carbon metagenome | isolation source: dual media filters at the Ann Arbor, Michigan drinking water treatment plant | place: USA: Ann Arbor | reverse complement strand
AGGAACTTGGCCGAGCGGATGAGCGCCTTCGAAGGCACGCAGCCGGTGTTCAGGCAGTCACCGCCGAGCTTGTGCTTTTCCACCAGCGTGACCTTGGCCTTGATGGCCGCAGCGATGTAGGCCGTCACCAGCCCGGCCGAGCCGCCGCCGATGACGACGAGGTTGCGGTCGAAACGCGCCGGCTTCTTCCACTTCGCGTAGACCTTGTTGGCCTTCACGACATCGACGATCTTCTTCGCGACGAGCGGAAACACGCCCAGCAACACGAGCGAACCCAGCAGCCCCGGCGAGACGATGCCCGACAGCGACTCGATGCGTGCCAGCTGCGTGCCGGCATTCACGTAGACCAGCGTGCCGGCCAGCATGCCGAGCTGGCTGACCCAGTAGAAGGTCAGTGGCTTGATGGGCGTCAGCCCCATCGCCAGGTTGATGACGAAAAACGGCAGCACCGGCACGAGGCGCAGTGTGAAGAGGTAGAAGCCGCCTTCCTTGGCGATGCCGGCGTTCAGCGCCGCCAGGCGTGCGCCGAAGCGTGCCTGCACCCAGTCGCGCAGCAGCCAGCGTGACGCCAGGAAGGCCAGCGTGGCGCCGATGCTCGACGCAAACGACACGATCAGCAGCCCCCAGCCCAGCCCGAAGAGCGCGCCCGCCACCAGCGTCATCACCGCGGCACCGGGCAGCGACAAGGCCGTCACGACGACGTAGGCGGCGAAGAAGACGAGTGCCGCGGTCAGCGGCCGCGCGGCGCGCCAGGCTTCGAGTTCTGCCTGGCGCGCCTTGATGGTGGCCAGGTTCAGGTACTGGCCGAGGTCGAGCACGAAAAACGCGGCCAGCAGCGCCAGCAGCAGCAAGATCACACCGACACGTTTGTTCATGACCGTCCTGCGTCTCGTTGGGACGCGTCCTCTTGGTTTCACCGCCGACCGCTGACAGCAGACGTGCAAGGCAGGTCTGCCAGCGATCGGGCTGCGGCCGCTCCACGGCCGCCTTGCCGCACCACGGTCAGGGCGCGGTGGCCGCCGCCGCCAGCCCGGCCAGCGCCTTGGCCAGGTTGGGCACCACCGGACAGCTGCCGGCGCCGTGCCGGGCAGCCAGCCACGCCGGATCGTTGTAGCCGAACCAGACCTGTCCGGCTTCGTCCTGCCACACCAGCGCCTTCAAGGGCAGGTCGATGCCCACCGACTGCTGGCAGGCCATGAAGGGCGTGCCGCCCTGTGGGTTGCCGAAAATCAGCACCTCGGTCGGGCGCAGCTTCTGGTTGATCGACGCGGCACCGGCGGCGTGGTCGATGCGTGCGAAGAGCTTCAGTCCGCGTTCACCCAGCACCGCAGCCAGCTTGTCGGCAGTGACGGTTGCCGTGTGCGGGCTCTTCACGGCGATCAGCCCTTCGGCTGCGTGGGCGGCCAGGCTGGCGGTGGCGGTGAGCAGGGCGAGGGTGGTGGTGCGCAAGACGTTCATGCAGGTCTCCTGGGGGTGCGGCGGAAGGGCCTTGGCGGGTCGGGACCGGGGCAGGCGGGGTGATGGGTGATGGGTGATCGGCGATGGGCGGTGGGTCGAGGGTGGGGTCGGCGTCAACGCGCTGGCGCCAGCGCTTGCGCAGGTGCGTAGACCGGCCCTCGCGTGATGCGCTGGAAGTAGGACGTCCACGCCGGTGAGCCCGGCGGCCACTGCGCCAGGAACTCCCTCAGCCAGCGCGTGGTGTCGAAGGCCAGCGGCAGCAGCGAGACGTAGGCGCCGGCCACGCGCACTTCGTGCAGCACCGGCGCGGACGCCGGCGAGCGCGCGATGCGGGTCACCAGGCCCCGCAGGTCGCCGCTGAAATTGGGCATGCCGGCGGCGCCGTTGTTGACGACGCAGCCCTGTGCGCCGTGTTCGCCGCCAGGCAGCGCCAGCTCACGCAGCGCCGGGAGGCAGGTGTGGGTGCTGGCAAAGACATCCACCGCGGCCTCGCCGAAGACCTGGTGCAGCCAGGGCGCGGCCTGCGGGTCGTCCATTGCCGCCACGTCGAAGCGCCAGCCGGCCAGCGATTCGGCGTCACCATGCACCACGCCGACGCGGCAGGCGCCGATGCGGTAGCGCGCCAGCATCGGCAGGCGCGTAACACGTTCACACAGCGCCGGGTGGCGTGCGGCCGTGGTCTTGAGCCGACGGTGGATGTCGTTGGAGCGTTCCACCGTGCCCGCGTCGACACTCTCGGGGTAGGCGCAGCCGCAGCCGGCGTCGTCGCTGGCGGCGCCGAATTCGGCCTCGACGTTGCCCAGGATGGCGTCGTGGGCCAGCACACGGGTGTTGATCTCGGCGAAGTGGCGGTCGTCGACGTCGAACCAGTTGAAGTCGCCGTTGAAGCACAGCGTGGGCGGGGCACCCGCCGCGCGCTCGGTGCGCGCCAGGGCTTCGACGGCATCCAGTGCCGGCAAGTTGCCATAAAGGCCGCCGACGACGTAGAGCGTGTCCACCGCACGTTCAGGTGCGCGGGCGATGGCTGCTGCGCCATAGCGGTAGCGCAGCGGGCAGGTGCGGCCGGGCGTGGCCATCACCGGGCTCACGACAGCAGCCCCTTCATCTGCGCCGACGTGTGGGCGTCGACAGGCACGTCGGCCACGAGCACGCCATGGCGCAGTGCGATGGCGCGGTCGGCCAGTCGCGGCAGCAGGTCGAGGTCGTGCACCACGCTGACCAGCGCGGCGCCACGCTCGGCCGCCACCTCGGTGAGCAGGCGCGCGATCTCGTCGGCGGCCTGGGCGTCGAGGCTGGCGGTAGGCTCGTCGGCCAGCAGCAGCGCGGGTTGCTGGTGCAGCGCGCGGGCGATGGCGACCTTCTGGCGCTCACCTCCCGACAGCGTGTCGGTGCGCCGCTGCGCCGCCCAGCCCAGGCCCACGCGCGCAAGTGCGAGCTGCGCCGCGCGGCGCTCGGCCGCCGGCCAGCGCCGCAACCAGCTCAGCGGCGAACGGTAGCGGCCGGCGCCGCCGATGAGCACGTTGTCCAGCGCACTCAGCCGCGCCACCAGATGCAGGCCCTGGTGCACCTGTGCCACGCGGCAACGCAGGCTGCGCAATTGCGCTGCGGGTTGCGGGCCGGCCAACTCGGTGCCCAGCACCGTCAGGCTACCTCGGCTGACGGCCATGAAGCCCGTCAGCGCGCGCAGCAGCGTGGACTTGCCGGCGCCGTTGTGGCCCACCAGCGCCACACGTTCACCGGGCGCGATGCGCAGTGCGATGTCACGCAGCAGCAGTTGCTTGCCGGCGCTGACCTGCAGCCCCTGGGCGCGGATGACGGCGCCGTCGTTCATACCAGGCGTGCGCGCACGGCGCGGCTGAGCGTGTCGAAGAGCGTGACCATGGCCACGATGGCCAGCAGCAGCGTCGCCAGCCGGCCCCACTGGAACAGCGACATCGCCTCCGACAGCAGCAGGCCCAGACCGCCGGCGCCCACAAGGCCCAGGATGGTGGAGTCGCGCAGGTTGAATTCCCAAACGTACAGCGTCTGCGAGACGAACTGCGGCAGCACCGCCGGCCACACGCCGAGGAAAAACACCTGCGCCGAACCCGCGCCGGTGCCGCGCACGGCGTCCACCGGCTGCATGTCCAGCGATTCGATGGCCTCGGCCAGCAGCTTGCCCAGCGTGCCGGCCGAGTGCGCCGCCACGGCCAGGATGCCCGCGGTGGCGCCCAGGCCGACGATGCCCACGAACAGCAGGCCGAAGACCAGGGTGTGGATGGCGCGCAGGCTGTCGAGCACGGCCTTGGCGCCGTAGAAAAGGGCGCGCGGCGCCCGCAGGTTGCGCGCCGCCAGCAGCCCCAGCGGCAGCGCCAGCACGGCCGCCAGCACGGTGCCCAGCGTGGCGATGCGCAGCGTCGTCCACAGCGCGCGGCCGACGCCGGCCAGGTACTGCCGTTCGGTGGCGCGCTGGTCTTCGACACGCAGCAGGCGTCCATCCGCATCGCGCGCTTCCAGGCGCGGGTTGCCGAACCAGATGTTCAGGAAGCTGGGCTCGGACATCTCGGCCACCGTGGCCTTCAGGTTCTGCCAGGGCTTGCGGCCCAGGCTCAGCTCGTCTTCGGCGGCCAGCGTCCACAGGCTGGCGGCCACGAGCAGCGCCACGGCCAGCAGCAAGGCGGGCAAGGTGCCGAAGCGTGCCGGTCCGCCGCGCGCAGGTGCCGCGCCACCGGCAAGCGGCAGGTGCGCCTGGCCCTGGGCTGGCGTCCCTTCGCGGCTCACTGGCTGGCCAGCTTGCCGGTGGCCAGCCCCGCGTCGCGGATGGGGCGGTAGTAGCTGTTGTCCTTGGCGACGAAGCCCGTGTAGCGTGCAGGCAGCAGGTTCGGCGTGCGCTGCAGCTCGGGGCCGACGGCGACCAGCGCGGCGCGCAGGCGCGAAACGAAGGCCGTGTCCTTGGCCAGTTCTGCGCGCACCGCGACGGCGTCGTTGGGCAGCGGGTCGGACGTCCAGAACACCACGCTGTCGGCGGCCTTGATCAGGCCCTCGGCGATCATCGCCTCGCGGTTGCGGTTGTAGTCGGCGCCGGCGTCGATCTCGCCGCGTGTCACCTGCATCTCGATGGCCTGGTGCCTGGTGTAGACGACGCGGCCGAGGTAGCGGTCGGGGTCGATGCCGTTCTTCTGGAAGTGGTGGTAGGGGATGAGGTAACCCGAGGTCGAGCCCTTGTCGCCGAAGGCGAAGGTCTTGCCTTTCAGGTCGGCGATGGACTTGATGCCCGACTTCGGGTGCGTGACCATGATGGCGTGGTACTCGGGCTTGCCGTCGTAGAGGATGGACGCCACCGCCTGCGCGCCGGCCACGTGGTTGGCCAGCACGTAGCCCCAGGGGCCCATCAGCGCGATGTCAGTCTCGCCGGCGGCCAGGCTCTTGGCCAGGCCTTCCCAGGTGTCCACGGTGTACAGCTTGACCGGCCGGCCCAGCTGCCGTGCCAGGTGCTCGGCCAGGGGGCGGTAGGTGGCGTCGTTCTTTTCCTTGTCGGGCTGGTAGAGGCCGACACCGAAACGCAGCGGGCCGGTGTCGGCCAGCGCGGGCGTGGTCAGGGTGGTGGCCAGGGCGCCGGTGCCCAGCCAACGGGCGAAGTGGCGAAGGGCCCGGCGGCGGGCGTGCGACAGCAACATGGGTGGCAATTCCTCGACGGCTCGACGCGGGCGCTGGCGGCTCACAGGCCGCAGCCGGGCGCGGCGGCGGCGCCCTCGGCAAAGGCGCCGCCGCAGCTGGAGCCCTGGCCGGCCGTGCAGCCGAAACAGTGGTCGGCCACGCGGATGGGCTGGTCTTCCAGCTGCTCTGCAGTGACTTCGGTCAGGTGCACGCGCGGCTTGCCGGCGCCGTGGATGGGCAGACCCAGCTGCTGGTTGAAGTCGCAGTCGTAGACATAGCCCTGCCAGTCGACGCTGAGCAGGCTGCGGCACATCACCTGTGCCAGGTTGTCCACCCGGTGGGCGCTGCGCAGCAGCGTCATGTAGCTGTTGAACTCACCCTTGCTCACCAGCATCGAGCCGAAGCGCTGGATGGGCATGTTGGCCAGCGTGAACAGCTGGTTGAAGACGACGCCGAAGTGCTGCAACAGGTGGCGCTTGTAGTCGTCCTGCAACGCAGCCTGCGGCGGAGGCAGGCTGGCACCCTGCGGGTTGTAGACCAGGTTCAGCACCAGGCCGCTGCCGGGCTGGCCGTAGCCCAGCGCGTTCAGGCGCTGCAGGCCGCGGATGCTGCCGTCGAAAGTGCCCTTGCCGCGCTGGCGGTCGACGTTGTCTTCCAGGTAGCAGGGCATCGAGGCCACGACTTCGACGCCATGCGCGGCCAGGAATTCGGCCAACCCGTCCTGCCCCGGCTCTTCGAGGATGGTGAGGTTGCAGCGGTCGATGACCCGCACGCCGCGGGCGCGCGCGGCCACCACCAGATCGCGGAAGTGGCGGTTCAGCTCGGGCGCGCCGCCGGTGAGGTCAAGCGTGCGCACGTCGGGGCTGGCATCGAGGAAGGCGACGACGGCGGCGATGGTGTCGGCCGTCATCTCCTCGGTGCGGTTGGGGCCGGCGTTGACGTGGCAGTGCTGGCAACTCTGGTTGCAGCGGTAGCCGAGGTTGACCTGGAGGGTGTCGACGACGCCGCGGCGCAGTGCGGGGAAGTCGGTGCGGACGAGCAAGGGCAGGGTGGCGTGCATGGGAACAACTGCAGTGAATTTGCAGAGTTTGACGGACCGCCGCCCGTTTTCTTACACCCTACCCGCCACCGGGTGTAACAAGACTGGCTCGCGCCTCAGGCGTCGATCAACGCAGGGTCCCAGGCGAACACGGTCTGCTGCTGCGCGCCCAGCCGGCTGATGCCCAGCGTCATCACGTCGCCGGGTTTGAGGTACATCGGCTGCGGCTTGATGCCCATGCCCACGCCGGGCGGCGTGCCGGTAGTGATGAGGTCGCCCGGCTGCAGCGTCATGAAGCGGCTGAGGTAGCTGACGATCTGCGCCACGCCGAAGACCATGGTGCGGGTGTTGCCCGTCTGCATGCGGCGGCCGTTGAGGTCGAGCCAGAGGTCCAGCGACTGCGGGTCGCCCACCTCGTCGGCCGTCACCAGCCAGGGGCCGATGGGGCCGAAGGTGTCGCAGCCCTTGCCCTTGTCCCACTGGCTGCCGCGCTCGAGCTGGTATTCGCGCTCCGAGACGTCGTTGACGACGCAGTAGCCGGCGACACATTGCAGCGCGTCGGCTTCGCTGACGTAACGCGCCCGGCTGCCGATGACGACGCCGAGCTCCACCTCCCAGTCGCCCTTCACCGAAGCCTGGGGCAGCACCACCGGGTGGTTCGCGCCCACGGCGCTGTCCAAGGTCTTCATGAAGACGATGGGCTCCTTGGGGATGGGCATGCCGGCCTCGGCGGCGTGGTCGGCGTAGTTCAGGCCGATGGCGACGAACTTCGTCATGCCCGTCCACGGCACGGCCAGTCGACCTGCCGGCACGATGGGCAGCGCGTTCACGTCGAGGCCGCGCAATGCGGCCAGGCCGGCAGGTGACAGCGTGGCGGGCGTGATCTCGGGCAGCAGCACGCCGAGGTCGCGCACGCGGCCCTGGTCGTCGAGCAGGGCGGGTCTTTCCTGGCCCTTGGGGCCGTGGCGCAGCAGTTTCATCCTGGTTTCTCGGTGGATGGTGGGGTCAGCCGCGGCCGACGAAGGGCATCTTGGTGGCCATCACCGTCATGAACAGCACGTTGGCCGTCAGCGGCAGTCGCACCATGGCCATGAAGGTGTCGGCCACCGACTGCAGGTCCATGCGTGGCTCGGCTCGCATGCTGCCGTCGGCCTGCGGCACGCCATCGGCCATGCGCGCGGTCAATTCGCTGGCGGCATTGCCGATGTCGATCTGGCCCACCGCTATGTCGTAGGGCCGGCCGTCCAGCGCCGCCGTCTTCGTCAAGCCGCTGATGGCGTGTTTGGTCGCCGTGTAGGCCATGGAGCCGGGCCGTGGCGCGTGCGCCGAGATGCTGCCGTTGTTGATGATGCGGCCGCCCATGGGCGTCTGCGCCTTCATCAAGCGGAAGGCGTTGGACAGGCAGTAGAAGGCGCCATTGAGGTTGACATCGACGACCTGCCGCCACTCGGCCGGGGTGACGAGTTCGGGTGACTTCGAGGCCAGCCCGCCGCCGGCGTTGTTGAACAGCAGGTCAAGACGGCCGCAGCGCTGCTGCACGGTGTCGAAGAGCGCCTGCACGGCATCGGCATCGGCCACGTCGCAAGGCAAGGCGATGGCGCGTGCGCCATCGGGGCGGGCCGCGGCGATGGCTGCCTGCAGGGTGGCGATGCGGCGGCCGACGAAGATCACCTGCCAGCCTTCGCGCAGCAGTGCGGTGGCACAGGCCTGGCCGATGCCGCTGCCGGCACCGGTGACGATGGCGGTTTGCATGGTGGTTTACGGGGAGTGGGGTGGACGGGCGTCCTCGCACTTGCGCGGGCGGCGGGAAAGCGCGCCGATACTAGGGTGCGCCAGCTGGCCGCCGCAGCCGTAGAACCCCGTATGCCCCCCGACGACACCCGCCCGCCGCCAGACCGTCCCCTCCACCTGGGCCTGTTGGGCGGACCCGAGGCAGCGCGGCGCGCACTGGCGCAGGCGCTGGCCGAGGCGCTGGGCCTGCCCAGCAGTGAAGGCCCGCCCGCCGTCACTGGCGGTGTGAGCCTGCTCGACCTGTCGCGGCGCCGCGGCGGGCGCCAGCGCGGCGCGCCAGGCCGGCGCGCTGCTGCCACGGCTGCGCCTTGCCCCACCCCGTCACCAGCCCTGACCAGGAAGGAAGCCACCATGCACTTCACCAAGGTGATTCTCTATACCGACAGCGATGGCCGTGCGCGTTTCCGCGACGAGCCCGTGGCGCTCACCGAAGGCAAGCCGCAGGCGCGGCTCTCGCCGTTGATGCCCAGCGGTGGCCTGCAGCTGCGCATCAGTCCGGTGGGTTTCAGCAGCGACTTCCACTGCACCGAAAACCCGCAATGGCTCTTCGTGCTGGGCGGGCAGATGTTGATCGGCCTGCAGGACGGCAGCACGCGCCTGTTCAAGCCCGGTGACCACTTCTACTCGGCCGACACGCTGCCGCCCGGCGCCACCTTCGACCCGCGCCTGCACGGCCACAACAGCCGCCAGGTGGGCGACGCGCCGCTGGTGACGGCCTTCGTTCGCGCCTGAACCGCCCTCAGTAGAGCGTGGCCGCCTGGCGCGCGCTTAGCGCGGCGTCGTAGGCTGCGCCGTCGATGCCGGCCTGGCTCAGGCACTGCAGGATCGTGCCCGGCGTCGGCAGCGTTCCAGCAGCCACGTGCGCTGCCGGATCCCACAGGCCCGAACGCTGGATGCAGCGTGCGCACTGGAAGAAGACGCTGCGCACCTGGATCACCAGCACCGAGTCCGGCGCCTTGCCGTCGAATGCGAGGTGCCTGCACAACGCGGGCAGGGCGCTGATGCGCGCGCTGCCGTTGACACGCAGCGCCTCGCCTGCGCCGGGAATCAGGAAGAGCAGCGCCACGCGCGGGTCGTGCACGATGTTGCGCAGGCTGTCGATGCGCTGGTTGCCGCGGCGGTCGGGCAGCAGCAGGGTGTGGGCATCGGCCACCTTCACGAAGCCGGGGGCGTCGCCACGAGGCGAGGTGTCCAGCCCCTCGGGCCCCAGCGTGGCCAGCACGGCAAAGGGCGAAGTCTCGATGTAGGGACGGTAGAGCGGGTGCACGTGGTCGGCCACCTTCTGCAGCGAAGTGGCACCAGGCCCGGTGCTGTAGACACCACGCAACGCCATCTCGTCCTGCAGGTCGGACGAACGGTCGGCCGACAGCCGAAGCAGTTCGCTGGCGTCGTCCACGCCGGTGCTCAGCCGATGCGGCCCAGCAGCAGGTATTCCATCAGTGCCTTCTGCGCGTGCATGCGGTTCTCTGCCTCGTCCCAGACCACCGACTGCGGCCCGTCGATGACCTCGGCAGTGACTTCCTCACCGCGGTGCGCGGGCAGGCAGTGCATGAAGAGCGCGTCGGGCTGGGCCACGGCCATCATTTCCTCGTCGACGCACCAGTCGACGAAGGCCTTGCGGCGCTCCTCGTTCTCGGCCTCGTAGCCCATGCTCGTCCAGACGTCGGTGGTGACGAGATGGGCGCCTTCGCAGGCCTGCATCGGGTGGTTGAAGAGCTTGTAGCAGCCGGTGTCGCGCACGCCGGCCACGGCGGGGTCGATCTCGTAGCCGCTGGGCGTGCTGACGTGCACCGTGAAGCCCAGGGTCTCGGCCGCCTGCAGCCAGGTGTTGGCCATGTTGTTGCCGTCACCCACCCAGGCCACGACCTTGCCGCGGATGTCACCGCGGTGCTCGATGAAGGTGAAGATGTCGGCCAGGATCTGGCACGGGTGGTATTCGTTCGTCAGCCCGTTGATCACCGGCACGCGTGAATGGGCCGCGAAGCGTTCGAGCATGCTCTGCTCGTAGGTGCGGATCATCACGATGTCGACCATGCGGCTGATGACCCGCGCGCTGTCCTCGGCCGGCTCGGCGCGGCCAAGCTGGCTGTCGCCGGTAGTCAGATGCACCACGCTGCCGCCCATCTGGTACATGCCGGCCTCGAAGCTGACGCGGGTGCGGGTGCTGGCCTTCTCGAAGATCATCGCCAGCGTACGGTCGACCAGCGGCTGGTAGCGCTCGTAGTTCTTGAAGCGCGTCTTGATGATGCGCGCGCGCTCGAAGAGGTAGGCGTATTCCTCGGCGCGCAGGTCCTTGAACTGCAGGTAGTGGCGTATCAGCGAGTGGCCGGGTTTCATGGCGTCTCGGCCAGGAAGGCCTTGATCAGCGGGCACAGTATGGCGACGACCTGCGCCGCTTCGTCGGCCGTCAGGATCAGCGGCGGCACGAGGCGGATGACGCGGTCAGCGGTGACGCTGATCAGCAGCCCGGCTTCGGCCGCGCGGCCCAGCAGCACGCCGCAGGGACGGTCGAGCTCGATGCCGATCATCAACCCGGCGCCGCGGATCTCGGTCACGCCGCTCAGCCCCGCGAGTTCACGCGCCAGGCCGTCGCGCAGCGTGGCGCCCACGTTGGCGGCGTTGGCCAGCAGGCCGTCTTCTTCGCAGATGCGCAGGGTTTCCACGCCGGCGCGCATGGCCAGCGGGTTGCCACCGAAAGTCGTGCCGTGATTGCCCGGCCCCAGCACGTTGACGGCGCGCGGGCCCGTCACCACCGCGCCTATGGGCACGCCCGAGCCCAGGCCCTTGGCCAGCGGCATCACGTCCGGTTGGATGCCGGCCCACTGGTGCGCGAACCACTTGCCGGTGCGGCCGATGCCGCACTGCACCTCGTCGAGCATCAGCAGCCAGTCCTGGCGGTCGCACAGTGCACGCAGCCCCTGCAGGTATTCCCAGCGCGACGCGTTGATGCCGCCTTCACCCTGGATGGTCTCGAGGAACACCGCCACCACGTTGGGGTGCCTGCGCGCCACGTCTTCCACGGCGGCGAGGTCGTTCAGCGGCACGCGCACGAAGCCTTCCACCAGCGGGCCGAAGCCGGCCTGCACCTTGGGGTTGCCGGTGGCCGACAGCGTCGCGATCGAACGGCCGTGGAAGGCCTTCTCGTAGACGATGATCTCTGGCCTTTCGATACCCTTGTCGTGGCCGAACTTGCGCGCGATCTTCAGCGCCGCCTCGTTGGCTTCCAGGCCGCTGTTGCAGAAGAAAGCGCCGTCCAGGCCCGAGATCTCGCACAGCTTGGCCGCCAGTTGTTCCTGCAGCGGCACCTGGTAGTAGTTGCTGCAGTGGATGAGCGTGGCCACCTGCTCCTGCAGCGCCGGCACGAGCTTGGGGTGGGCGTGCCCCAGCGTGTTCACGGCGATGCCGCCCAGGCCGTCGAGGTAGCGTCGGCCTGCCGTGTCCCAGACCCAGCAGCCCTGGCCATGAGACAGCGCAAAGGGCAGGCGGCCGTAGGTGTTCAGCACGTGCGGCATGGGCCGCGCAGGGGCGGCGGTGACGGCGGGCTCGGGTGCGTTCATCGTGGTTCCTTCGGGGCCCAGAACAGAAAGCCGGGGCGACGCTTGCGTCGTGCCCCGGCGGCGGCCGATTCTAAAGCTGGCCCCCGTGATGCCGATGTTCAGGCTTCCAGGGTCGGGTCGGCGCACATCATGCATGCTGCATTGCAACAAAGCCGAGGCACAATGCAGTCCGATCTTTCCTCGCCGCGGCCATTGCCACCGACACCGGTGCGCCTGCATGCCGTGCCCTCGCCGATGAGTTCGCCCAGACACCGCCAGTACACCATCCAGGGCCTGACCCTGGAGGGGCGGACCTTCCGCCCCAGCGATTGGGCCGAGCGCCTGGCCGGCGCGATGTCGTGTTTCAGGCCGGGCGGCGGCAAGGCCGGTATCGGCGCCTACATCGGTTACTCGCCCTACTGCGTGCCGCACCTGGTGGACGGCGTGAAGTGCGTGTTGGTCAGCGAGGCACTGCAGGACATCGAGCCGATGGCCTGGGACTTCGTCATGAACTTCGCTCGCGACAACCACCTGCGCGTGGCCGAGGTGCTGCCCGTCGCGAAGCCGGACTGAAGCGGGCGCCCAGAAATGGCAAAGGGCCCGCGGTGCGGGCCCTCAGTCACATCGGAATGGGCTCAGGCGGCGAGCGCGAGCGCCTTGACCTTGGCGGACAGGCGGCTCTTCAGGCGGGCAGCCTTGTTCTTGTGGAAGATACCCTTGTCGGCAACCGAGTCGATCACGCTCTGCGCGGTCTTGAAGCTGTCGGTGGCCTTGGCCTTGTCACCGCCGACGACGGCCTTCTGCACGTTCTTGACGACGGTGCGGAAGCGCGAACGCAGCGAGGTGTTGGCGGCGTTCAGCACCACGTCCTGGCGGGCGCGCTTGCGGCCCGAGGCGAGGCGAACGGTTTTCTTCTTGGCTTTGGACGAGGTGGCCATGCTTCTTTGGTCTGAACGGGTCGGAGGGATGCAAAGAGCGTCGAGTATAGCACGCCATCCGTAGCCGCTCAGGTGTGCGCCAGGTGGCTGCCTATAATTCGATGGCCAGCCCCGCCTGCTCCCGGTGCCGGCTGAAGGTCCCCAGGCTCGAGCCGTGCGCCGCCTGCATCCGGTGCGCCCCGTCTTCCGGCGTCACCGCCCCCCGCACCGTCCCCACCCGCACGCTTTCGTGAACCTGCTCAAGGCCGCCTCCACCGTTTCCCTGCTCACGCTGCTGTCACGTGTCACGGGCTTGGTGCGTGAGCAGCTCATCGCCGCCGCTTTCGGCGCCAGCGCCGTCACCGACGCCTACAACGTCGCCTTCCGCATCCCGAACCTGTTCCGGCGCCTCTTCGCCGAGGGTGCCTTTTCGCAGGCTTTCGTGCCGCTGCTGGCCGCGACGCGCGAAAAGGAAGGCGACGACGGCACCCGCCTGTTGATCAACGCCGTGGCCACGGTGCTGTCCTGGGCGCTGATCCTCACGTGCATCGTGGGCGTGGCCGGCGCGCCGGTGCTGGTGTGGATGATGGGCTCGGGCCTGGAGCGCTTCGACACCGCCGTGATGCTGACACGCTGGATGTTCCCCTACATCGGTTTCATGTCGCTGGTGGCGCTGTCGGCCGGCATCCTGAACACCTGGAAGCGCTTTGCCGTCCCGGCGGTGACGCCCGTGCTGCTGAACCTGAGTGTCATCGCCGCCGCCTGGTGGGGCGCTCCACTGATGGCACGCTGGGGCTACGAGCCCGTGATGGCGCTGGCGGTGGGCGTGATGCTGGGCGGCCTGCTGCAGGCCGCAGTGCAACTGCCGGCGCTCGCGGCCATCGGTTGCGCGCCCCGCATCGGGCTGCTGCCGGGGCACATCGCCGCCGCCTGGCACCACCCGGGTGTGCGGCGCGTGCTGAAGCAGATGGCGCCGGCGTTGCTGGGGGTGTCGGTGGCGCAGATCTCGCTGCTCATCAACACGCAAATCGCCACCCACGTGGCGGTGGGCGCGGTGTCGTGGCTGACCTACGCGGACCGGTTGATGGAGTTCCCCACCGCGCTGCTGGGCGTCGCTTTGGGCGTGGTGCTGCTGCCGCAACTGTCGGCGGCGCGGGCGCGCGACGACGACGAGGCCTACTCCGGCATGCTCGACTGGGGCCTGCGCCTGGTGGTGCTGCTGGCGCTGCCGTGCGCGCTGGCGCTGCTGATATTTCCTGTCGGCCTGATCTCGGTGCTGTTCCATTACGGCGCCTTCACGCCGCGCGACGTGGCCATGTCGGTGCTGGCGCTGCGCGGCTACGGCGTCGGCCTGCTGGGGCTGGTGGCCATCAAGGTGCTGGCGCCGGCCTTCTTCGCGCGCCAGGACCTGCGCACACCGGTGAAGATCGCCATCGGCGTGCTGGTGGCCACGCAGGCGATGAACGTGGTGCTGGTGCCTCTGCTGGGCCACGCCGGGCTGGCGCTGTCGATCGGGCTGGGCGCGCTGGTCAACGCCGGCCTGCTGCTCGGCGGGCTGCTGCGCGGCGGCATCTACCGGCCGCAACCGGGCTGGGCGGGGTTCACGGTGCGTGTGCTGGTGGCCAACCTGGCCCTGGGCGCCGGGCTGGCCTGGGCCGCACAGCGGATCGACTGGATCGCGATGCAGGCGCAGTGGGGCCAGCGTGCGCTGGCCGTGGCCGGCGTTCTGGCCGGCGTGGCGCTGCTCTACTTCGCCGTGCTGGCCGCCTGCGGGCTGCGTCCGCGGCAGTTCATGCGTCGCGGCTGACCTACACTGACTGCAATGGCCGGACCCGTGCACTTCGAAGCGCCCACCGCACTCGACTTCTTTGCGGCGCTGGTGGCCGACGACGCCAGCCTGCCGGTGTTGGAAGCCGCCGCCGCGGTGGCGCAGGACGAACTGCCCGAGGTCGACGTGCAGGACGTGCTGGCCCAGGTCGATGCGCTGGCCGAACGCCTGTGCCGCCGGCTGCCCGCCGACGCCGCGCCACTGCAGCGCCTGCGCCTGCTGAACCAGTACTTCTTCCAGGAGCTGGGTTTCGCAGGCAACGTCAACGACTACTACGACGCCCGCAACAGCCTGCTGCCCGTGGTGCTGCAGACACGCCGCGGCATCCCGTTGACGCTGGCGCTCATCTACATCGAGATCGCCACCCAGGCCGGTCTGCGCGCGCAGGGCATCGCGTTCCCGGGCCACTTCCTCGTCAAGCTGCACCTGCCGCGCGGCGAGGTGGTGGTCGACCCATTCAGCGGCCGTTCGCTGGCCCGTGAGGAGCTCGAGGAACGCCTGCTGCCCTTTCGCCGACCGGTGGCCGGCTTCGAGATCGACGACGTACCGCTGGGCCTCTTCCTGCAGCCGGCACCGCCGCGCGACATCATCGCCAGGCTGCTGCGCAACCTGCAGGAGATCCACCGCAACGCGCAGGATCTGCCCCGACTGGCCGCCGTGCTGCGCCGCCTGGTGCTGCTGCTGCCGCAGGCCTGGGTCGACCGCCGCGACCTGGCGCTGGTGCTGGCGCAGCTCGGCCGTGTGCAGGAAGCCGCCACCGAGCTGGCGACCTACCTGCAGCACCAGCCCGACGCCGAAGACGCGCCGCTGATGCGCAGCCAACTGGCGCGCTGGCGCCGCGCCCACTGAACGCATGCAGCAGATACCCTTGCCCATCGGGCCGCAACCCGAACCCGGATTCGACAACTTCCTGCCCGGCAGCAACGCGGCGGCCCTGGAGCACCTGCGCACAATGGTGCTGCCCGCCGCGCCCGTCTACCTCTGGGGACCGGCGGGCAGCGGCAAGAGCCACCTGCTGCGCGCACTGGCCGCGCAGAGCCAGGCCCAAGGCCAGCGCGTGGGCTGGTTCGACGCTGCCGACCACCTGCCGTGGCTGCTGTCGCCCGACTGGAGCGTGGTCGTCATCGACCGCTGCGAGTTGCTCGACGCCGAAGCGCAGCAGGCGGCCTTCGCACTCTTCATCGAAGCCGCCGCCCATGGCGTGCAGGTGGCCGCGGCCGGGCGCCTGCCGCCGGTGGACCTGCCACTGCGCGACGACCTGCGCACGCGCCTGGGCTGGGGCCATGTGTTTGCGCTGCAGGCGCTGCCCGACGCCGAGACCCGCGCGGCGCTGCGCCGTGAGGGCGACCGCCGCGGCATCCTGCTTTCCGACGAGCTGATGGACCACCTGCTGACCCACTTCCCGCGCGACCTCGGCCACCTGATGCGTCTCTTCGACCGCCTGGACAACTTCGCGCTGGCACGCAGCCGCCGCCTCACGGTGCCACTGCTGCGCCAGATGCTGGCCGAGGAAGCCGACACACCGATGAGCACCGCATGAAGCTGGCGCTTTTCGATCTCGACGGCACGCTGATCCCGAAGGATTCGGACCACGCCTTCGGCGAGTTCATCGTGGCCTTGGGCTGGGCCGATGGCGAGAACTTCCGCCGACGCAACGACGCCTTCTACGAGGACTACCTTGCCGGCCGGCTTGACATCGATGCCTATGTCGACTTCGCCACCGCGCCCTGGCGCGACCGGCCCGCAGCCGAACTGGCGCAGGCCGCGACGCAGTTCCTCGAGGTCGTCGTGCGGCCGATGCTGCATGCCGAGGCGCTGGCGCTGGTGCAGGGCCATCAGGACGCCGGCGACCTGGTGGCCGTGGTCACCGCGACCAACGACTTCGTCACGCGGCCCATTGCCCGGCTCTTCGGCGTCGACGAGCTCATCGCCACCGACCTGCAGCGTGATGTCGCGGGCCGCGTCACCGGTCGCATCGAAGGCGTGCCCGCCTTCCGCGAGGGCAAGATCACCCGCGTGCAGCACTGGCTCGCGGGACGCGGCCTGGCGCTGCACGACTTCGAACGCAGCACCTTCTACAGCGACTCCACCAACGACCTGCCGCTGCTCGAACGTGTCAGCGCGCCCGTCGCCACCAACCCCGGCCCTGCGCTCGAGCGCATCGCGCAAGAGCGCGGCTGGCCTGTCCTGAAGCTCTTCACATGATCAAGAAATTCATCAACCGCCTGCTCGGCAAGGGTGAGCCCGCCGAGGCCCCGCCGCCGGTGCCCGTCATCCCTGTCGGCGTGCGTACCGAGGTGCCTGCGCACGTGCATGGCATCGACCCGTCGCTGCTCGACGCCAACGCCGTGCGCGTCGTCAAGACGCTGAAGGACGCCGGGCACCAGGCCTACATCGTGGGCGGCGCGGTGCGCGACCTGCTGGTGGGCATGCGGCCGAAGGACTTCGACGTGGCCACCGACGCCACGCCCGAGCAAGTCAAGGCGCTGTTCCGCCGCGCCTTCATCATCGGCCGCCGCTTCCGCCTGGTGCACGTGGTCTTCGGCCGCGGCCGTGAGCACGAGGTCATCGAAGTCAGCACCTTCCGCGCCTACCTCGACCCGGCTGCCACAGCCGACGCGGCCCCTGCCGATGAGAAACGCCGCGGCGGCCCCACCGCCGACAAGACCCACGTCGTCGACGCCGCCGGCCGCGTGCTGCGCGACAACGTCTGGGGCCCGCAGATCGAGGATGCGGCGCGGCGCGACTTCACGATCAACGCGATGTACTACGACCCGACGACGCAGACGGTCGTCGACTACCACAACGGTCTGGCCGACGTGCGCGCCAAGCTGCTGCGCATGATCGGCGACCCCGACACCCGCTACCGCGAAGACCCGGTGCGCATCATCCGCGTCGTGCGCTTCGCGGCCAAGCTGGGCTTTGCGCTCGACCCCGCGACCGCGCGCCCGATCGCCGCCACGTTGCCGCTGCTGAGCAACGTGCCCATCTCGCGCCTCTTCGACGAGATGGTCAAGCTGCTGCAGACCGGGCATGCGCTGGCCAGCATCGAGCAGTTGCGCAAGTTCGGCCTCATCGGCGGCAGCCTCGGCGTGTTCCCGGTGCTCGACGCGGCGCTGGCGCCGGCCAAACCCAACCCGGTGCGCGAGAAGTTCGTGCGCCTGTCGTTGCAGGACACCGACACCCGCGTCAACGAAGGCCGTTCGGTGGTGCCCAGCTACATGCTGGCCACCATGCTCTGGCACGACGTGCAGGAGCGCTGGGCGGCGCTGCGCGCGGCCGGCGAGAGCCCCTTCCCGGCCTTGCAGCAGGCCGTCGACGCCGTGTTCGATGCACGCATCGGCGACATCTCGGGCCGCGGCAAGCTGGCTGCCGACATGCGCGAGATCTGGCTCATGCAGCCGCGTTTCGAGCGCCGCACCGCCAGTTCGGCGGCCTCGCTCATCGCCCAGGTGCGGTTCCGCGCCGGCTACGACTTCCAAGTCTCGGTCGACCTCGCCGACTGGTGGGAGGACTTCCACCTCGGCAGCGACGACGACCGCGAGGCGCTGCTGCGCGATGTTCGCGCCAGCGCGCCGCCACGCTCGCGGCGCTCGCGCGCCGCGGGCCCCGCGGCAGCCGTTGCCGGCGCCGAGCCTGGCGGCGATGCGCAGGGCGATGACGAGGACGAGCCCGTCGAAGCCACGCCCGGCCGCGAAGGCGCGCCCCCGCGCAAGCGTCGGCGTCGCCGCCGCAAGCCGGCGGGTGCAGGTGGCGCTGCCGCGGGCGGTGCCGGCGAGGCGCCGCCCGCCGCCGACTGAAAGCCGGCCACCATGCCCTCGCGGCCCGACGGTGCGGCCGATGCCGGGCGCGCGCCACCCGCCGATGCCCCCGGGCAGGCCGATGAGCGTGTCTTCGTCGGTCTCGGCGCGAACCTCGGTGACCCCCGCGCCACGCTGGCTGCAGCGGTGGCGGCGCTGGCCGGGCTGCCCGGCACGCAGTTGGTGCGGCGCTCGAGTGACTACCGCAGTGCACCGGTCGACGCCCTGGGGCCCGACTTCGTCAATGCCGTGGCCGAGCTGTGCACGGCGCTGTCACCGGCGGCGCTGCTGGCGGCACTGCAGGCGCTGGAGCAGGCGCACGGGCGCCAGCGCCCCTACCGCCACGCGCCGCGCACGCTGGACCTCGACCTGCTGCTCTTCGGCCAACGCGAAGTGCACACCGAGACGCTGAGCCTGCCGCACCCGCGCCTGCACGAGCGTGCCTTCGTGCTGGTGCCGTTGCTGGAGCTCGCGCCCGGGACCGTGCACCCGCGCCTGGGCCTGCTGGCGCCCTGGGCCGCTGGCGCGGCGGCGCAGGCGGTCGAGCGTCTGCCTTGACAGCGGTGGCCCCTAGAATCGTGGGGTCATCAACGAATGACAGCCGGATGACGAGCCGGCTGCAGCCAACGGAGTGAGCATGGTTTTCGGGAGGCTGTTGCCGCGCGAGGGTAATTTCTTCGAACTGTTCAACCAGCACGGGCAGCACATCGCCGAAGGCGCAAGGGCCTTCCTGGCCATGGTGCAGGACTACGGCAACGTGGCCGAACGCGAACGTCATGCCAACGCCGTCGGCGAATCCGAACGGGCCGCGGACAAGATCACCGCCGAGGTGCACCGGCTGCTGCACCGCACCTTCATCACGCCGCTCGACCGCGACCAGATCCACCGCCTCATCAACGCGATGGACGACGTGCTCGACCTGTTGCAGGACACGAGCGAGGTGATGTCGCTGTACGACCTGCAGAACCTGTCTGAAGACGTGGTGCGGCTGAGCGAGATCTCGGTGCGCTGCTGCGAGCGTGTGCAGAACGTGCTGGCGCTGCTGCCCAAGCTGAAGACCGCCGCCGTCGCCGAGGCCGTGCTGCTGACCTGCGGCGAGATCGATCAACTCGAGTCCGACGCCGACCGTGTGATGCGTTCGGCAATGTCGCGCCTGTTCCGCGAGGAACCGGATACGCGCCAGCTGATCAAGCTGAAGGCCGTCTACGAGCACCTGGAGTCGATTTCCGACCGCTGCGAAGACGTGGCCAACCTGGTCGAGGGCATCGTGCTCGAGAACTCCTGACCGCACCGATGTCGACCCTGCCGAATACGCTGCCCATCGAGTTGTGGGTGGTGGTCATGCTGGTCGTCATGGCCTTGCTGTTCGACTTCATGAACGGCTTCCACGACGCGGCCAACTCCATCGCCACCGTGGTCTCCACCGGTGTGCTCAAGCCGCAACACGCGGTGGCCTTCGCGGCCTTCTTCAACGTCGCGGCCATCTTCGTCTTCCAGCTCAAGGTGGCCGCCACCGTGGGCAAGGGCATCGTCGAGCCCGGCATCGTCGACCAGCACGTGATCTTCGGCGCGCTGGTGGGCGCCATCGCCTGGAACCTGATCACCTGGTGGTACGGCATCCCGTCGAGCAGTTCGCACGCCCTCATCGGCGGCATCGTCGGCGCCACCGTCGCCAAGGCCGGCACGGGGCCGCTGGTGTGGGCCGGGGTGCTCAAGACGGTGGCCTTCATCTTCATATCGCCGGTGATGGGTTTCCTGCTCGGCTCGCTCATGATGGTGGCCGTGGCATGGGCGTGCCGGCGCACCTCGCCCATGCGTGTCGACAACGTGTTCCGGCGCCTGCAACTGGTGTCGGCCGGCCTGTACTCGCTGGGCCACGGCGGCAACGACGCGCAGAAGACCATCGGCATCATCTGGCTGCTGCTGATAGCCGCCGGCTACACCCAGGTCAGCGACAAGATGCCGCCCACCTGGGTGATCTGGAGCTGTTACCTCGCCATCGGCCTGGGCACGATGTTCGGTGGCTGGCGCATCGTCAAGACCATGGGCCAGCGCATCACCAAGCTCAAGCCGGTGGGTGGCTTCTGCGCCGAGACGGGCGGCGCCATCACGCTGTTCGTCGCCACCGGGCTGGGCGTGCCGGTGTCGACCACGCACACCATCACCGGGGCGATATTCGGTGTCGGCTCGGTGCGCAACGCTTCGGCCGTGCGCTGGGGTCTGGCGGGGCACATCGTGCTGGCCTGGATCGTCACGATCCCGGCCACGGCCCTGGTGGCCGCGATCTTCTACGGCATCAGCACACTGCTGTTCTGAGGCGTCGTCAGGAGCGCGGCGCGCCGTGGCGGGCCATCTGCCACTCGAAGAACATCTGGCCGCTGTAGGCGATGGTGCCTATCAGCACCGCGCCGCCGACCATCAGGCCGGCGATCGCGGCCAGCACCGGGCCCCACCCCGTCGTGTTGACCTGGCGGCCCGCGTTGTGGCGTGCATCCCACTTTTCGTCGGGGGTCAACGCGTGCACGATGCCTGTGATCATCGCCACCGAGATTGCCAGCCCGAGCACGGGCACCAGCAGCCAGGCCAGCGGGTCGTCCTGGCCCCGTTCGAGCATGCGCAGCACGCCGTACAGCCCCGCCAGCGTCGGCGGCAGGTGCAGCCAGCCCAGCCGGTCGTGCCAGCCGTGCAGGTAGAAGCGGTGGGCGCCGAGTGCGCCCAGCAGCAGGGCCAGCCAGGCGGTGAGTGTCTTGGAACGGGGGCTCGCGCCGGCGTGCAGAGGGGAGGGTGGGTTCATTCAGGGGGAAACAAGCAAGGCGGAGGGCCCGGGTCGGCAGCCGAGCAGTTTATAATGCGCGGTTTTCGGCGCTGGCCCTCAGGTGGTGAACACCGGGCGTATCTACGGCGCCGGCCGAGGCCGGCAGGTTGACCTGCTGGCCACCAAGGTGGTCTGCCCGGTGTGTCTCCCGTGGTGGTTCACCAGCCCCCTGTTCCCAAGGAATCCTCACATGGTCGTGATCCGACTCGCCCGTGGCGGCGCCAAGAAGCGCCCGTTCTTCAACATCGTCGTCGCCGACGCGCGCGAGCGCCGTGACGGCCGCTTCATCGAGCGCGTGGGTTTCTACAACCCCGTGGCCTCGGGCGGCGAGCAGCCGCTGCGCGTGGCGCTGGACCGTGTTACCCACTGGACCGGCGTCGGCGCCCAGCTGTCGCCCACCGTGGCGCGCCTGGTCGACCAGGCCAAGAAGGCCGCCTGACCGGCGCTGCCGTGAACGCGGCCAGCCTGCCCGCCGTGCCGGACGTCGGCGACACGCCGGCGATGCCGGCCGACGCGGTGGAAGTGGGCCGCGTCATGGGGGCCTGGGGCATCAAGGGCGGCATCAAGGTCAAGCCCTTCGCCGCCGACCCGCAGGCGCTCTTTTCCTCCAGGCGCTGGTTCGTCCAGCCGCCGGATGGCCCGGGCCCGCGGGGCCCCAAGGCCGCGTCGTTGCCGCCGTTGCTCAAGGTGCTCAGCGCCAAGGAGCAAGGCGACGGCGTCGTGGCCACGGCGCAGGAACTGCCCGACCGCAACGCCGCCGAGGCGTTGCAGGGTGCGCGCATCTTCGTTTCGCGCGCCAGTTTCCCGACGCCCGACGAAGGTGAGTTCTACTGGGTCGACCTCATCGGCCTGACCGTGGCCAACCGCCAGGACGTGGCGCTGGGTGAGGTCGTCGGCCTCATCGAGACCGGCCCGCACTGCGTGCTGCGTATCCAGCCGGCCGCCACGGCCGCGCCCGAAGTGCTGATCCCCTTCGTCGACGCCTATGTCGACAGCGTCGACCTGCCCGGGCGGCGCATCGCCGTCGACTGGGACGCCGAAGACGCCGCCTGAAGCGCCCGCGATGCGCTTCGACGTGGTCACGCTCTTTCCCGGGCTCTTCGCACCGCATTTCAGCCACGGCATCACGCGCCGTGCCTTCGACAGCGGCCAGGTCGACGTGCGGCTGTGGCCGCTGCGCGACTTCGCCGACGACGCCTACCGCCGTGTCGACGACCGGCCCTACGGCGGCGGCCCGGGCATGGTGATGCTCTTCGAGCCGCTGCGGCGCGCGCTGCAGGCCGTGGCTGCCGACCGCGGCGAGGCCCGGCCGGCGGTGGTGCACTTCACGCCCACCGGCCAGCGCCTGGACCAGGCGATGGTCGAGCGTTTCGCGGCGGGCCCGGGTGCCGTGCTGCTGTGCGGCCGCTACGAAGGCATCGACCAGCGCCTGCTCGACGCCCACGTCACGCAGGAGATCAGCCTGGGCGATTTCGTGCTCTCGGGCGGCGAACTGCCGGCGCTGGCGCTGCTGGACGCCGTGGCGCGGCTGCAGCAAGGCGTACTGACGGCACCCTCGCACCAGCAGGACAGCTTCTCCGACGGCCTGCTCGAGGGCCCGAGCTACAGCCGCCCCGAGGTGCTGGATGCGGATGGTGACGAACGCCCCGTGCCGCCGGTGCTGCTGTCGGGCCACCATGCACAGATCGCGCGCTGGCGCCGTGAACAGGCGCTGGCGCTCACCGCGCGCCGCCGGCCCGATCTCATCGCGGCCGCGCGTGCGGCGGGGCGGCTGAGCAGCGAGGACGAACGCTACCTCGCTGGCCTCGGGCTATAATCAAAGGCTTTTCGATCCTCTGCCGGGCACCATTCCAATTCAACCCGCCCGCGACAAGATCGACCGGAGAACCCCAGTGAACCTGATTGCCATCCTCGAGCAGGAAGAGATTGCTCGCCTCAACCCGACGATTCCCGCTTTCGCCCCCGGCGACACCGTGATCGTCAGCGTCAAAGTCGTCGAAGGCACGCGCAAGCGGCTGCAGGCCTACGAAGGCGTGGTCATCGCCAAGCGCAACCGTGGGCTGAACAGCAGCTTCATCGTGCGCAAGATCTCCAGCGGCGAAGGTGTCGAGCGCACCTTCCAGACCTACAGCCCGCTGATCGCCAGCATCGAAGTGAAGCGCCGCGGCGACGTGCGCCGCGCCAAGCTGTACTACCTGCGCCAGCGCAGCGGCAAGTCG
>LNFM01005155.1_pt1 | contig 23040 bp, 23 predicted proteins | sample 596031 | NCBI WGS metagenome assembly LNFM01 (sample SAMN04254537, study PRJNA301005) | activated carbon metagenome | isolation source: dual media filters at the Ann Arbor, Michigan drinking water treatment plant | place: USA: Ann Arbor | reverse complement strand
CGACGGTGCCGCCGCACAGCACGGCCTGTTCGCCGAACAGGTCGGTCTCGGTCTCTTCGCGGAAGTTGGTCTCGATGATGCCGGCCTTGCCGCCGCCGTTGGCCGCGGCGTAGCTCAGCGCCATGTCGCGCGCCTTGCCGCTTTTGTCGGCGTGCACAGCGATCAGGTGCGGCACGCCGCCGCCCTGCGTGTAGGTGTTGCGCACGGTGTGGCCAGGAGCCTTGGGCGCGACCATCCACACGTCCAGATCGTCACGCGGCATGACCTGGCCGTAGTGCACGTTGAAGCCGTGCGCAAAGGCCAGCGAAGCGCCGTTGCGGATGTGCGGCTCGACGTCGTTCTTGTAGACGGCGCCGATCTGTTCGTCGGGCAGCAGGATCATCACCACGTCGGCTTGCTTCACCGCATCGGCCACCTCGGCCACCTTGAGGCCGGCCTTCTCGACCTTGGCCCAGCTGGCCCCACCCTTGCGCAGGCCCACCGTGACCTTGACTCCGCTGTCGTTGAGGTTCTGTGCATGGGCGTGGCCCTGCGAACCGTAGCCGATGATGGTGACGTTCTTGCCCTTGATCAGGCTCAGATCGGCGTCCTTGTCGTAGTAGACCTTCATGCTGTTCTCTCCGTTGAAAATTCGTTTGATGGGATCGAAGCGCAGGCGCTTCAGACTCTGAGAATGCGTTCGCCGCGGCCGATGCCGCTGGCGCCGGTGCGCACCGTTTCCAGGATCGCCGTGCGGTCGATGGCGACCAGAAAGGCGTCGAGCTTCGTCGAGTCGCCCGTCAGCTCGATCGTGTAACTCTTTTCGGTGACGTCGATGATGCGGCCGCGGAAAATGTCGGCCATGCGTTTCATCTCCTCGCGTTCCTTGCCCACCGCACGCACCTTGATGAGCATGAGCTCACGTTCGGTGAAGCTGCCTTCGGTCAGGTCGACCACCTTCACCACCTCGATCAAGCGGTTCAGGTGTTTCGTGATCTGCTCGATGACTTCGTCACTGCCGGTGGTGACGATGGTCATGCGCGACAGGCTGGCGTCTTCGGTGGGCGCGACGGTCAGGCTTTCGATGTTGTAGCCACGTGCACTGAACAGCGCGACCACACGCGACAAGGCACCGGGCTCGTTTTCGAGCAGCACGGCAATGATGTGTTTCATGGGTTTCTCGCAGGGCCGGCGCGCTCTTCAGGCTTCAGGGCGGTAACCCTGGGCCCTTGGCCACGCGGCCATGGGTTAAGGAAGGAAGATCAGACGCTCACAGGTCTTCTGAGCCGAGCAGCATCTCGGTGATGCCCTGCCCAGCCTTCACCATCGGCCACACGTTTTCGGTGGGGTCGGTGCGGATGTCCAGGAACACCGTGCGGTCCTTCAGGCGGATGGCTTCCTTGAGCGCGCCCTCCACGTCGGAAGGCTTCTCGACCAGCAGCCCGACGTGGCCGTAGGCCTCGGCGAGCTTGACGAAGTCGGGCAGCGCATCCATGTAGCTGTGCGAGTAACGGCTGCCGTAGTCCAGCTGCTGCCACTGCCGCACCATGCCCAGGTAGCGGTTGTTCAGCGAAACGATCTTGACCGGCGTCTTGTACTGCTGGCAGGTGGACAGCTCCTGGATGCACATCTGGATCGAGCCTTCACCGGTGATGCAGAACACATCCGATTCGGGTTTCGCCAGCTTGATGCCCATGGCATAGGGCAGGCCCACGCCCATGGTGCCCAGGCCGCCGCTGTTGATCCAGCGCCGCGGCTCTTCGAAGCGGTAGTACTGCGCCGCCCACATCTGGTGCTGGCCGACGTCGGACGTGATGTAGGCGTCGCGGTCCTTGGTCAGCTGCCAGAGCTTGTCGACCACCATCTGCGGCTTGATGACGCTGTCGCTGTCCTTGTAGGCCAGGCATTCGCGCTTGCGCCAGTCGTTGATCTGGCTCCACCAGCTGCTCAGCGCGGCCGTGTCGGGGCGCGACTGGGCGTCCTGGATCTGCGCGATGAGCTCGATCAGCACTTCCTTCACGTCGCCCACGATCGGGATGTCGACCTTCACTCGCTTGGAGATGGAAGAAGGATCGATGTCGACGTGGATGATCTTGCGTTCGACCGACGCAAAGTGGCGCGGGTTGCCGATCACGCGGTCGTCGAAACGTGCGCCCACGGCCAGCAGGACGTCGCAGTTCTGCATCGTCATGTTGGCTTCGTAGGTGCCGTGCATGCCCAGCATGCCCAGGAACTTGGGGTCGCTGTGGGCGATGGCACCCAGGCCCATCAAGGTGTTGGTGCAAGGAAAGCCCAGCAGGTCGGCCAGTTGGCGCAATTCGGCCGATGCATTGCCCAGGATCACGCCGCCGCCGGTGTAGATGTAGGGCCGTTTGGCCTGCAGCAGCAGCTGCACGGCCTTGCGGATCTGCCCGCCATGGCCCTTTTTCACCGGGTTGTAGGACCGCATCTCCACCGTCTCGGGGTAGTGGAAAGCGCAGGTCTTGAGCGACACGTCCTTGGGGATGTCCACCACCACGGGGCCGGGGCGGCCCGTGCGGGCGATGTGGAAGGCTTTTTTCAGCGTCAGCGCCAGGTCGCGCACGTCCTTGACCAGGAAGTTGTGCTTGACGATGGGGCGTGTGATGCCCACCGTGTCGCATTCCTGGAAGGCGTCCAGGCCGATGGCGGGTGTCGGCACCTGACCCGTGATGATGACCATCGGGATCGAGTCCATGTACGCCGTGGCAATGCCGGTGACGGCATTGGTGACGCCAGGACCCGAGGTGACCAGGGCCACGCCGACTTCACCGGTGGCGCGGGCGTAGCCATCGGCGGCATGGATGGCGGCCTGTTCGTGGCGCACCAGCACGTGTTCGATGGTCTCCTGCTTGTACAGGGCGTCGTAGATGTAGAGCACGGCCCCACCGGGGTAGCCCCAGAGGAACTTCACCTGTTCGGCCTGAAGGCAGCGAACCAGGATTTCCGACCCGTTGGGTTCGGCGGCGTGTGGGGGGGTAGAAGAAGGCTGCGCCTTGCCGTCGACGACGGCGGCACGCTTGACTTCCGCGGCAGACATATCCATGTTGAACCTCTGAGGTTTTCTCTGACGAAAATCCATCGGTGCACCTCTTGCGCGCCCTTGTGGGGCGGATTCGGTACCTGCGCGGTCTTGAGCACCGCCGTCCAGGTCGGACGGCCGGGCTAGGACCCAAAGAACGTTGTGCGAAGCCCGCGATTATGCACCGCCGCATGACCCAGGTTCTTGCACTGCAGCACGAAGCAGGTGCGATGAGATAATTTGACGCGCCCAAGCCGGGCGCAGGCGAGCCCCCAACGCGTTGGCCACCGACAAAGAACTCTCCGACTTCCTCAAAAGCGTCGAAAAACGTGCCTTCAAGCGCGCCGTGTACGCGGTGCGCAATGACGATGCCGCGCTGGACATCGTGCAGGACGCCATGATTCGGCTGGCCGAGAAGTACGCCGACCGGCCCGCTGCCGAGTTGCCGCTGGTCTTTCAGCGCATCTTGCATAACGCCACCATGGACTGGTTTCGGCGCGAAAAGGTGCGCAGCGCCGTGCTGACGAACCTGTCAGAGTTCGAAGGCCCGGGTGACGATGGCGACTTCGATCTGCTGGAAACCCTGCACGCGCTCGAGGACACCATGGGCACCGAGAGCGCGGCAGACGCCGTGTCCAGGGCACAGATCCTGCAACGCATTGATGCAGAAGTTGCTGATCTTCCGGCACGTCAACGAGAAGCGTTTCTTTTGCGTTACTGGGAAGAGTTCGACGTGGCCGAAACCGCGACGGTCATGGGTTGCTCGCAGGGCAGCGTCAAGACGCACTGCTCCCGAGCCGTTCATGCATTGGCCAAGGCTTTGCGATCCAAGGGAATCACCTCATGAGAAGCCACACACCACTTGCCGCCTCGCTCGAGGCGCGCCTGGCGGCCCGCGTGGCGGGACTGCTCACCCGCCAGGCGCAAGACGTGCCCCACGACATCTCCGAACGGCTGCGCTTCGCGCGCGAGCAGGCGCTGGGGCGCGCCCGCGAGGTGGGCCTGCAGGTCGCCGCGACCGTTCCTGCTGCGCAGCGGGCCGGCGGCACCGTGGTCTACGCCAATGCCGGCCATGCCGCCACCCTGTCCCCACCGCCCCAGGGCTGGCTGCAGGCGGCGTCGGCACTTCCGCTGCTGGTGCTGGTGCTGGGCCTGGTATTGATTGACCATTGGGTCAGCAGTGAGCGGGTGCAGTTGGCAGCCGACATGGATGCCCAGCTGCTGGCCGAAGACCTGCCGCCCGCGGCCTACACCGATCCGGGCTTTGCCGAGTACCTGCGCGACGGTCCTCCGCAGTGAGCTTCCTGCACAGATTCAAGCTCGGATTGCACCTGCCGCTGTGGGCGGCGGCTGCCTGTCTCGTGGTGGCTTGCCAAGTCAGCGCCGCCGAGCCTGGCGCCTGGACTGCGCTCAGCCCGACGCAGAAACAAGTGCTCGCCCCGCTGGAGCGTGACTGGTCACAGCTTGAACCGTCGCGTCAGGCCAAATGGCTGAGCCTGGCCGACCGCTACGCCACCATGCCTTCGCACAAACAGGTGCGGCTGCAGGCACGCATGGCCGAGTGGGCGCGCATGACACCCGCTGAACGCAGCCGGGCGAGGCTGCAGTACCAGCAGTCCAAGAAGTTGTCGCCCGAGGAGCATCGCGCCAAGTGGCAGGCTTACCAGGCACTGTCCGAAGCCGAACGACTGGCGCTGACCCAGCAGGCCCGACCGGCTGCGGCCCCGAAGCAAGGCCTGGCCGCGGATGCCGACGTCCGCAAGAAGAACCTGGTGCGCAGCACCGGAACCCCCAGCGCACGTGCCGTGACGGCGACGTCCCAGCAGGCCGGCCCAGGCGCCACCACCACGCCCATGACCGCTGAAGCCCTGCCGCCCGTTCACCATCAGGCCGGGCTGCCGAAGATCGTGGCAACGCCCGGTTTCGTTGACACCGCGACGCTGTTGCCCAAGCGCGGCCCGCAGGGCGTGGCGGGCGGCGCACCCGCTGCAGCCAAGGCGCCGGCGTCGCAAGCGGCCAAGCGGCCTGACCCGCCGAAGTGAATTCGCAGGCGGCAGACGACGGGGTGCAGCGCACGCCCGGGCTGGCCAGACGACTGGCCTGTTTCCTCTACGAAGGTGTTCTGCTTTTTGGCGTCGTCGTGATTGCGGGGCTGGGCTACGGCATCGTCACGCAGCAGCGTCATGCGCTGGTGGGCTCGACCGGCCTGCAAGCTTTCCTGGTGCTGGTGCTGGGCTTGTACTTCGTGCACTTCTGGTCGCGCAGCGGGCAGACTTTGGCCATGTTGACCTGGCACATCCGGCTGGTCACGGTCAGCGGCTTGCCGGTGAGCCGTTTGCGGGCCGCCTGCCGCTACCTGCTGTCCTGGATCTGGTTCTTGCCAGCGCTGGCGACCGTGCACCTGGCCGGCTTGAAAGGCGGATGGCCAACCACGGCCTGTTTGCTGGCCGGGGTGCTGGGTTATGCGGCACTGACGCGCCTGCACTCCGACAGACAATACTGGCACGACGCCGTCTGCGGCACCCGACTGGTCACCTGGCGGCCACCGCCGCGCAAGAAATGAACACCGACACCACCCCTTTCAGCGTCGCCGTGTACTGCGGTTCGCGGCACGGCGCGCGCGCCGCCTACACCGACGCCGCCCGCGTGCTGGGCCAGACCATCGGCGCGCGCGCCTGGCAGCTGATTTATGGCGGTGGCAAGGTGGGCCTGATGGGCGAAGTGGCCGACGCCACGCTGGCTGCCGGCGGCCGGGTGGTGGGCGTCATCCCGGAAAGCCTGAAGAAGCTGGAAGTGGGCCACCTGGGGCTGCACGAGTTGCACGTGGTGCCCACCATGCACCTGCGCAAGCAGATGATGGCCGAACGTTCACAGGCCTTCATCGCCATGCCGGGTGGCATCGGCACCCTGGAAGAACTGTTCGAGGTCTGGACCTGGCGCCAATTGGGTTACCACGACCAGCCCATCGGCTTGCTCAATGTCGAGGGCTACTACGACGACCTGCTGCGCTTCATGCGGCACTGCGTGGCCGAGGGCTTTTTGTCGGCTCAGCAGATGGCATCGGTGCGGGTCAGTGCCGACCCGGTGGCACTGCTGGACGAGATGGCCAAGCTGGCCCGCAAGGCCGACGGGCCCGACGACTACACACGCGTCTGAAGGCGCGCGGGCCCGGGCCTAGACCGCAGCTTCGTCGGTTTCGCCGGTGCGGATGCGCACCACCTGCTCGACCGAGGTGACGAAGATCTTGCCGTCGCCGATCTTGCCGGTTTTGGCAGCCTTGACGATGGCTTCGATGCAGCGGTCGACATCGCTGTCCTTGACCACCACTTCGACCTTCACTTTGGGCAGGAAGTCGACCACGTACTCGGCGCCGCGGTACAACTCGGTGTGGCCTTTCTGGCGGCCAAAACCCTTGACTTCGGTGACCGTCAGGCCCGACACCCCAACGTCGCCAAGGGCTTCACGGACTTCTTCCAGCTTGAAGGGCTTGATGACGGCGGTGATCTGCTTCATGGCGTGCTCCAGGCGGGCAATGGGTGTGTGGATCAGCAAGCTGATCGCGCTTGCGGTGATTTAAGCACGGAACCTGGACGTGATGGGATAGCGCCAGTCTCGCCCGAAAGCGCGATGGGTGATTCGAATGCCCACCGGCGCCTGCCGCCGTTTGTATTCGTTGAGCTTGATCAGGCGTGTCACACGCTCCACGACGGTGCGCTCGAAGCCAGCGGCCACGATGCTCTCGATGCCCTGGTCGTCTTCCATGTAACGCGCCAGGATGGCGTCCAGCACTTCGTAGGGTGGCAGGCTGTCCTGGTCGGTCTGGTCGGGCCGCAACTCGGCAGAAGGCGGCCGCGTGATGATGCGTTCCGGAATCACCGGGCCGATGCTGCCGTCGGCACGCTGCACGGGCTGGCGGTTTTTCCACTCGGCCAGCGAATAGACCAGCGTCTTGGCGACGTCCTTGATGACGGCAAAACCACCCGCCATGTCGCCGTACAGCGTGCAGTAGCCGGTGGCCATTTCGCTCTTGTTGCCGGTGGTCAGCACGATGTCGCCGGTTTTGTTTGAAAGCGCCATCAGCAAGGTGCCGCGGATGCGTGCCTGCAGGTTTTCTTCGGTGGTGTCCTCGGCGCGGCCCACGAACTGCGGCGCCAACGACTGCCGGAAGGCATCGAACATCGGCGCAATGGCGATTTCGTCGTAGCGCACACCGAGCCGATGCGCCATGTCGCGTGCGTCGATCCAGCTGATGTCGGCGGTGTAAGGCGACGGCATCATCACGGTGCGCACCTTGTCGGCGCCCAGCGCGTCCACGGCCAGCGCCAGCACCAGCGCCGAGTCGATGCCGCCCGACAAGCCGATGATGGCGCCCGGAAAGCCGTTTTTGCCCAGGTAGTCGCGCACGCCCGTGACCAGTGCCGCCCAGGCCTGCGCGTGCATGTCGGGCACCGGCGCGATGTCGCCACGCGGAGCGCCGGTCGCGTCCAGTTCCAGCATCAGCAGCGCCGGCTCGAAAGCCGCGGCGCGGGCGCACATGACGCCTTGGGCGTCGACTGCAAACGAGGCGCCGTCGAAAACCACCTCGTCCTGCCCGCCCACCAGGTGCGAGTACACCAGCGGCCGGCCCACGGCGCGGGCACGCTCGGCCATGCGCTCTTCGCGTTCGCCCGCCTTGTCGAGGTGAAAGGGTGATGCGTTCAGCACGCACAGCAGTTGTGCGCCGGCATCGCAGGCGGCCTGGGCCGGCTCGTCGAACCAGGCGTCTTCGCAGATCAGCAGGCCGACGCGCACGCCACCCGCATCGAACACCAGTGGCCCCAGGCCAGCGTCGCGGCCCGACACGAAGTAGCGTCGCTCGTCGAACACCTGGTAGTTGGGCAGTTCACGCTTGCAGTAGGTGCCCGTCACCCGGCCGGCGTGCAGCACCGACGCCGCATTGAAGCGCCGCTGCACGGCCATCGACTTGGACCTAACATCCCCTTGCCCACCGAATTGATGCGGATGGCCTACCACCACGTGCAAACCATCGCAGTCGGCCAGTTCGCGGGCCAGCATCAGCAGCGTTTCTTCGCAGGCCGCCATGAAGGCGGGCCGCAGCAGCAGGTCTTCCGGCGGGTAGCCGGTGATCGACAGCTCGGGCGACACCACCAGGCTTGCGCCCTGGGCGTGAGCCTGCCGGGCAGCCAGCGCAATCAAGCGGGCATTGCCGGCCAGGTCCCCCACGGTGGGATTGATCTGTGCCAGCGCCACTTTCATTGAGTCGGATTGCGAATGACGCACCAGGATTTGACTGCGGACGATTATGTCATCGGGGTGCACGATGACCCCGCTGAACTGGACGCAGCCGCCTGGAACGGCCTGCTGTCGGCACAGGCCGAGCCCACGCCGTTCATGCGCCACGAATACCTGCTGGCGCTGCATGCATCGGGCAGTGCGGTGCCCAGCACCGGCTGGGCTCCGCGCTTCGTGACGGTGCACGCGGGCGGTGTGCTGCAGGCAGCCTGTGCCAGCTACCTGAAGAGCCATTCCTACGGCGAGTACGTTTTCGACTGGGCCTGGGCCGACGCCTACCGCCGGCACGGCCTGCGCTACTACCCCAAGCTGCTGGCCGCCGTGCCGTTCACGCCCGTGCCTGGCTCACGTCTGCTGGCCCGCTCAGATGCGGCACGCCAACGCCTGATCGGCGTTTTGCATGGCTTGCTCGAAGCCGACAAGCTGTCGTCGGCACACGCGCTTTTCCTCGACCCCGTGGACGCACAAGCGCTGCAGCAAGCCGGCTGGATGATGCGCGAAGGTGTCCAATTCCACTGGACCCAGGATGCGCAGGACCCCATGGCCGATTTCGGCGCACTGCTGGCCCGACTGCAACGCGACAAGCGCAAGAAGATCCAGCAGGAACGCCGCAAGGTCGCCGAACAGGGTGTGCACTTCACGGTGCACGAAGGTGCCGAGATCGGCCAGCGCGAGTGGGACTTCTTCCACCACTGCTACACGCTCACCTACCAGGCGCACCACAGCACGCCCTACCTGACACGCGACTTCTTCACCTGCATGGCCAGCACCTTGCCCACCCATTGGCTGATGTTCGTGGCGCACGTGAACGACACGCCCGTGGCCACATCGCTGATTGCCATCGACCCGCAACGTCGCGCGGCCTGGGGCCGTTACTGGGGCTGCACCACGCCCCTGCCCTGCCTGCACTTCGAAGCCTGTTACTACCAGCCGCTGGCCTGGTGTCTGGCAAACGGCTACCTTCGCTTCGAAGGCGGCGCACAAGGCGAACACAAGATGGCCCGTGGGCTGCTGCCAGTGAAGACAGCCTCAGCGCACTGGCTGCGTGATCCGCGCTTTGCTTCGGCGGTTGGCGACTTCCTGGCCGCCGAAGGCCAGGGCATCGGTCAGTACGTGGACGAACTGCGCGAGCGCAATCCCTTCAAGGCCGGCTGAGCGCGCCGGCCGTCACCCGATCAGCCCGGGTGGGTTTTTTCGAAGTTGGCCATGCCCGCCACCACCTCGGCCCGGGCCGCATCGGGTCCTTCCCAGCCCAGCACCTTGACCCACTTGCCCTCTTCCAGGTCCTTGTAGTGTTCGAAGAAGTGCTGAATGGTCTTCAGGCGAAGCGGGTTCAGGTCTTCAGGTTTCTGCCACTGGCTGTAGATCGACAGGATCTTGTCGATGGGCACCGCCAGCAGCTTGTTGTCGCCCCCGGCCTCGTCGTCCATCTTCAGCACGCCCAGCGGGCGGCAGGTGACCACAACGCCCGGAATCAGCGGCACGGGCGTGATGACGAGCACATCCACCGGGTCGCCGTCGTCGGCCAGGGTGTTGGGGATGTAGCCATAGTTGCACGGGTAGTGCATGGCCGTGCTCATGAAGCGGTCGACAAACAAGGCACCGGTGTCGTGGTCGACCTCGTACTTGATCGGGTCGGCGTTCATCGGAATCTCGATGATGACGTTGAACTCGTGCGGCGCCTTGGCGCCCGGGGTCACGTTGTGAAGGCTCATGGAATGCTCTGAAGGGGTGCAGGCCCGATTCTAGAGGGCCACCTTGCCCTGCCCTGACGCGGCGCAGCAACCGCAGGCAAACCCCATGCCGGGCCGTCAGGCCGTCCGCGTAGCATCGCCCGCGCAGTGACTGGCTCCCGGTCCGCCTTGGATTGGGCGCTCGAAATCAACCAAAAGACCGATCGAGGAAGGAGCTCCTTTCATGTCCACCACCATGGCGCTTTATGTGGCGCTGGCGTGCGGCCTGGCCGCCGTCATCTATGGCTTCGTGCAACGAAGCTGGATCCTGGCGCAGGATGCCGGCAACGCACGCATGCAGGAAATTTCGGGCGCCATTCAGCAGGGCGCCGCGGCCTACCTGGCGCGCCAATACCGCACCATCGCCATCGTCGGCGTGATCCTGGCCGCGCTGATCTTCGTGTTCCTGGACAGCAAGACCGCCATCGGCTTCGTGCTGGGTGCCGTGTTGTCGGGCGCCTGCGGCTTCATCGGCATGAACATCTCGGTGCGCGCCAATGTGCGCACGGCACAGGCCGCCACACGTGGCATCGGCCCGGCGCTGGATGTGGCGTTCAAGGGCGGCGCCATCACCGGCATGCTGGTGGTGGGCCTGGGGCTCATCGGTGTGGTGCTGTTTTTCTGGTGGACCACCGGCGCGGTCATGCCCACGGGCGAAACGACACTGTCGCAAGTGCTCAAGCCCATGCTCGGCCTGGCCTTCGGCTCTTCGCTGATCTCGATCTTCGCGCGCCTGGGTGGCGGCATCTTCACCAAGGGCGCCGACGTCGGCGCTGACCTGGTAGGCAAGGTCGAAGCCGGCATCCCCGAAGACGACCCGCGCAACCCGGCCGTGATTGCCGACAACGTGGGCGACAACGTCGGCGACTGCGCAGGCATGGCTGCCGACCTGTTCGAGACCTATGCAGTGACACTGATCGCCACCATGGCGCTGGGCGCCATCATGCTGACCAGCGCGCCAATGGCCGGCGTCATCTACCCGCTGGTGCTGGGCGGTGTGTCGATCATCGCATCGATCATCGGCTGCTATTTCGTCAAGGCCAGCCCGGGCATGATCAATGTCATGCCAGCGCTGTACCGTGGCCTGGCGGTGGCCGGTGCCTTGAGCCTGGTGGCCTTCTACTTCGTGACGGCAGCGGTCTTCCCCGAGCCCATCACCTTGGCCGGCGGTCAGACCACCAGCGCCTTGGCGCTGTGGGGCGCCTGTTTCGTGGGCCTGGCGCTGACAGCCGCACTGGTGTGGATCACCGAGTTCTACACCGGCACGCAATACAGCCCGGTCAAGCACATCGCACAAGCCTCGACCACCGGCCATGGCACCAACATCATTGCCGGCCTGGGCGTGAGCATGAAGTCCACCGCCTACCCGGTGATGCTGATCTGCGCCGCCATCTACGCCGCCTACGCGCTGGGCGGCCTGTACGGCATTGCCGTGGCTGCCACCGCCATGCTCAGCATGGCCGGCATCGTGGTGGCGCTGGACGCCTACGGCCCCATCACCGACAACGCCGGTGGCATTGCCGAGATGGCCGAACTGCCCAGCAGCGTGCGCGACATCACCGACCCGCTGGACGCCGTGGGCAACACCACCAAGGCGGTCACCAAGGGCTACGCCATCGGCTCTGCCGGCCTGGCCGCACTGGTGCTGTTTGCCGACTACACCCACGCGCTGTCGGCACGTGGCATGGACCTGGCCTTCGACTTGAGTGACCACAAGGTCATCGTCGGCCTCTTCATCGGTGGCCTGATTCCCTACCTGTTCGGCGCCATGGCCATGGAAGCCGTGGGCCGCGCGGCCGGTGCCGTGGTGGTGGAAGTGCGCAAGCAGTTTGCCGACGGCCAGATCATGGCCAACAAACGCAAGCCCGACTACAGCGCAGCGGTGGACATGCTGACCACGGCCGCGATCAAGGAAATGATCGTGCCCAGCCTCTTGCCGGTGGTGGCACCGGTGCTGGTGGGCATGTTGCTCGGGCCCGCCGCGCTGGGCGGCCTGTTGATGGGCACCATCGTGACCGGCCTCTTCGTGGCCATCAGCATGTGCACGGGCGGCGGCGCCTGGGACAACGCCAAGAAGCTGATCGAAGAAGGCTTCACCGACAGCAACGGCGTGCTGCACAAAAAGGGTGGCGAAGCGCACAAGTCGGCGGTCACCGGCGACACCGTGGGCGACCCCTACAAGGACACTGCGGGCCCGGCCGTGAACCCGCTGATCAAGATCATCAACATCGTGGCGCTGTTGATCGTGCCGCTCTTGCCGATGACGGCCGCCACCAAGGCACCTGCACACGGCGCACCGGCTGCCACATCGGCCATGCCCGGGGCGCCGGTGGTCACGGCGCCCGCCACACCGATGGCCACCGGCGCCGCGGCTGCGCCGGCATCGGCCGCATCGCAGTAGGCAACCCAGCATCAGCCAAGCCCGGCGCCTGGACAAGGCCCCGGGCTTTTTTTCACGGGTCCCGGACAAGCCCTGAGGCCTGTCCGACCTCATGGGAGTAGGCTAGGCTCCAGACACCGACTCAGCGCGCAGCGCCACTGGCCCGCGGTAGTGGCTCACATGAAAAGCGATTTCGATCAGCTGTTGCAGCACCACAACCCCGATGCGCTGGTGGTGCTCGACGCCTCGGGTTTGGTGCAGCACTGGAACAGTGCGGCCGAGGCCCTCTACGGCTACACCTCGGCCGAGGCACTGGGCCAGGCACTGGGGCACCTGATCTGCGGCCCCGACCTGCCGGACGACACCGAACAGCTGCTTCGGCTGGCCACGCGTGACGGCAGTTGCGTCGACGAGTCGGTGCGCCGCCGCAAAGACGGCTCGCGCCTTCACGTGGGCAGCTCGATCAAGCCCGTGCGCGACGAGGCTGGGGCCATTGAATGCTTCTTGCTGTCGCAACGCGACGTGACAGCGCTGAAGGTGGCGCGCGAAACACGACTGGTGGCCGCGCGCTACCGCGACCTGCTGGAATTCACACCCGACGCCATCCTCATCGTCAACGTCACCGGTCGCATCGTGCTGGCCAATGCGCAGGCGCTGCAGATGTTCGGGTACGGGGCCGACGAACTCATCGGCCAGCCCGTCGAGCACCTGTTGCCGCCCCGCTACCAGCACGTGCACGTGGGCCGGCGCAGCGCCTTCTTCGCCCAACCGCGTACGCGCTCGATGGGCGCCACACAGCAGCTGTTCGGCCAGCGCAAGGGCGGCCAGGAGTTTCCCCTCGAGATCAGCCTCAGCCCCTTGAAGACGGAAGAAGGTCTGATGGTGATGTGCGCGGTGCGCGACGTGACCGACCGGCAAGAGGCCCGGCACAAGTCCGACCGCCAGTTCCGCGACCTGCTCGAGTCCGCGCCCGACGCCATGGTCATCGTCAACCAGGACGGCGCGATCGTGCTGGTCAACTCGCAAACGGTCCAGCTCTTCGGCCACCCGCGCGAGGCCTTGCTGGGCCAAACGGTGGAGATGCTGGTGCCGCAGCGTTTTCGTGGCCACCACGGTGCGCACCGCGCGGGTTTTTTCGGGCAACCCAAGTCCCGCCAGATGGGCCTGGGCCTGGAGCTGTACGGCCTGCGCCAGGACGGCAGCGAGTTTCCCGTCGAGATCAGCCTGAGCCCGATCCTGACCGAAGAAGGCCTGCTGATTGCCAGCGCCATCCGCGATGCATCCGAGCGCAAACGCACCGAAAGACTGCTGCAGGAGGCCAACCGCCTGAAGAGCGAGTTCCTGGCCAACATGTCGCACGAGTTGCGCACCCCGCTCAACGGCATCCTGGGCTTTTCCGAGTTGCTGGTGGACCAGCGCTTCGGCCCCTTGAACGACAAGCAGCGTGAGTACATCAACGACATCCACGAGTGCGGTCAGCACCTCTTGCAGCTGATCAACGACGTGCTTGACCTGTCCAAGGTCGAAGCCGGCCGCATGGAGGTGTACGCCGAGCCCTTTGTGCCCGCCACCGCCATTGCGTCCGTGTACTCCGTGCTCGGGCCGCTGGCGCGCAAGAAGCAAGTTCGCCTGCTGCCGGCCATGGGGGCCGGCGTGCCCTCCGTGACACTGGACGTGCACAAGTTCAGGCAGATCCTGTTCAACCTGCTGTCGAATGCCATCAAGTTCACCAACCCTGGCGGCCAGGTGCAGCTGACGGTGCAGCCGCAAGACCCGCAGCAGATCCGGCTGGATGTTCAGGACACCGGCATCGGCATCGCACAAGCCGACATGCCCCGGCTCTTCGAGGCCTTCGGGCAACTGGACAGCGGCCTGTCGCGCCGCGCCGAGGGCACGGGCCTGGGCCTGGCGCTCACCCGCAAGCTGGTCGAACTGCAAGGGGGTCACATCGAAGTCACCAGCAGCCCCGGCACGGGCAGCACCTTCAGCGTGCTGCTGCCTCAGGTCTGGGTTCGGTCCGTCCGCTGAGCAGCCGCCAGAAGCCACAGCTGCAAACCCATGGCACACCGCATCCTGGTTGTCGACGACAACGCACTCAACCGCAAGCTCGCCTGCGACCTGTTGCAACTGGAGGGCTACACGGTGCAGTCATGTGAAGACGCGGTGCAGGCGCTGGAGATGCTTGCACAAGGCGCCCCGCCCGACCTGGTGCTGATGGACATCTCACTGCCCGGCATGGACGGCCTGACCCTGACGCGACAACTCAAGGCCGAGGCGCGCTACCGCGCGATGCCCATCGTGGCCATGACCGCCTTTGCCATGAAGGGCGATGAAGCCAAGGCGCTGGCCGCAGGCTGCAGCGCCTACATCACCAAACCCATCGACACGCGCCGATTCCCCGACCAGGTGAAGTCCGCCCTTCTGGCAACGCAGGGCTCGAGCGAGCCCAGGGATGGACTGCGCATCATGGTCGTCGAAGACCACCGCATCGACCTGAAACTCTTCGGTGCCGGTGCACGCCTGAGCGGCCACATCGTGCTCAGCAACTCCAGCGCGGAACAGGCCCTGTTGTCGCTGGGCCAGGAGATGCCCGACGTCGTGCTGCTCGACCTGAACCTGCCCGGCATGGACGGCTTGTGCTTCCTGAAGCTGCTGAAGGCCGACCCGATGACGATGGCGCTGCCGGTCGTGGCGCTCACCGCCTACCCCGATGACTTCCAGCGCGAAACTCTGCTGAACGCCGGCTGCGCGGTGTACCTGGTCAAGCCGGTGAACATGCAGTTGTTGTTGCACGAACTGCAGCGCGTCAGCGCCGGCATTTCGCCGACCGCTGACTGAACACGAGCGGCCTGGCGGTAGCGCTGGAGCGCGCCCATGACGCGCTCAGGGGCATGAGCCGCTCCACGTTTTGCCGGAACGATCGCCACGGCACCTGCATGCAGAGGAAAGGGCACTGCCGATGACTTCGGTGCATTTGACATCCGTCAGGTCGAACACCGGATGGCTCTGGCTATCGGCGGCCTGGACTGTTGCCCTGGTCGCGACGCTTGCCGCGCTGTTCATCGGCGAAGTGATGGGCCTGACACCGTGCCAGCTCTGCTGGTACCAACGCATCCTGATGTTCCCGCTGGCGGTGATCCTGGGCATGGCGGCCTATGGCAATGACCGCCGCGGGGCGGTCTACGCCTTGCCGCTGGCGCTGGGCGGCGTCGCCGTGGCGGCCTATCACACCGCGCTGATTGCAGCCTGGGTGCCGCAGTGGTGGATTCCCTGCGGCGCCGGACCGTCGTGCAGCGACCAGCAGCTGCTCATCCTGGGCAACGTCCAGATGCCCTGGCTGTCGCTGCTCGCCTTCGCGGCCATCGTCGCTCTGCTGTTTGTCTACCTGCGAAAGACCCGTCCATGAACACCAAGAAGCTCGCCGTCGCCGGCATCCTGGCCCTTGTGATCGCCGCGTTTCTCGTGGGCATGAGCCTGTACCGGCAGCACACGCAGACCGCCCAGGACCAGGCGGTACGGGCCGAGCAGGTTCGCCTGGTGCGCATGCACTCGCCGGTGCTTGGCCCACAAAGTGCGCCGGTCACGATCGTCGAATTTTTCGACCCGGCTTGCGAGACCTGCCGCGCGTTCTACCCGATCGTCAAGAACCTGATGGCCAAGTACCCCAGTGACGTCCGGCTGGTCATTCGCTACGCACCATTCCACCAGGGCTCGGACCAGGTGGTGAAGCTGCTCGAAGCGGCCAAGCGCCAAGGCAAGTACCAGCAGGTGCTGGAAGCTGTGCTGCAGGCCCAGGCCACATGGGCCGACCATGGCCGGCCCAACCCAGACCTCACCTTCGACATCGCGCAGGCGGCCGGCCTGGACATCGAGCGGGCCCGGCAGGACATGGCCCGGCCTGAAACGCAGGCACTGCTGGCCCAGGATGTTGAAGACCTGACCGCCTTGCAGGTCAGCAAAACCCCCACCTTCTTCGTCAACGGCCGCAGCCTGCCCAGCTTCGGTCCGGACCAACTTGCCGCACTCGTGGCGGAGGAAGTGGCAAAAGCAAGGCAATAGGCAAGGCAATAGGCAAGGCGATAGGCGAGAGATCGGCGGGAGATCGGCGAGGTTCAGCCGCCTGCCCGCAAGCGGATCCGGCGCCAACCCGGATCCATGTCAGCCCCGATGGCCAGCACCGCTGCAGCCCGCTGGACCCGGACCGCAGCGTGCGAGCTCTTCACGACGGCCAGCACTCAGGGCTTGGCGGCAGGACCTCCCATGCGGTCCATCATCATCTGCATCATGGACTGCATCATGTCCATGCGCTTCTCCATCATCTGATGGCGCGTGGCCATGTCCATGGGTGCGCTGGCGGCACCCATCGGGCCCATGGCACGCATGCCACCCATGCCACCCATGCCGGCCATCGGCCTGGGGCCCATGCCGCCCATCATGCCCATGCCCTCCCGCATCAGCTTCATGTGCTCGGCCATCAGCGCGTTGCGCTCATCCGGCGTGCGCGCGCGAGACATCTTCTCGTGCATCTCGCGCATCAACTTCATGTGCGCGTCCATCATTGCCATGCGGTCGGCAGGCGCCGCCGCGGCCGAAGCCGCGCCAGCGGGATGGTGGGCCGAGTGGTCCTGGCCGCCTGTTGCAGGCGGGGTCTGGGCGCAGGCGGCGAGCGTGAACGCCAGCGCGCCGGCCATTGCAAAGGTACGAAGCATTGCCATGATGTAACTCCAGTGGGAACGAAGGATGGGTCACCGTCGAAGACGGCAGGGTCGCCTGCGCTTCAGCAGCCGCCGAGGCAGGCGCAAACGCACGAGCCGGCCAGCGCGAAGCACGTCCGCGCCTGCACCAGCCCGGCTGCGGGCTAAATGGTCAGGCGAAGGAAAGCGATGGCCACCGGCACCTGCGGTGGCGGTGGCGCAGCGATGGCACGCCAGTGCGGATCCACCCTTCGTGGCGTGAGAGCCGGCCAGCGGGCAACAAGCACGGCCACCAGTGCCAACTGCTCGGCAAAGCCGTCGCCCTTGCCTGCTTGAGCCTTGGCGACGGTGTCTTGCCCCGTGTCGCAGAAGCTCGCGCAGGCTTGATGAGCCGGATCGCCTGGATGCCCCGCGCGGGTGTCGCGGGTGTCGGCAGCACCTTCGTGAGCCGATTCCCGCTGCGCCTGTGGGTCGTTGCGCTCATCATGCACACGCGAACTCTTCGCTGAACCGCGGGGCTCGAGGACACACGCATTGGCCCAGCTCGCCACCACCGCGAACAGCCACACGAACAGCATCGCCGAGGCGATGTGACGTGTCTGATGGCGGTTGGGTCGAAAGTTCATGCGGTGCCGGTGAAACGAAAGGTGGTCTGCCCCTTGGCAACGATGCTATGCGCATCGCTCTTCAGGTGGTTGACGCGCATCAAGTGGAAGCCAAGGCCATCAATGGCAACTGCCGCAGCAGGGCCCGCGTTTCGGCGCCACGACTTCACCGGCCAGCGCCGTGACCGGCACCGGTGTATAGCCCGCGTCCTTGATGGCTTCGGCCAGCTCCTCGGCGTCGGCCGAGACGGGCTCCACCTGGACGCGGTGCGTGGCCAGGTCGATCTGCACCTTGGCTTCCTTGTCGGTGGCCTTCAGCGCCTTGGTGATGGTGCTGACACAGTGACCGCAGGTCATGTCGTTGACTTCGAAGGCAATCATGGTGGGTTCCAAGGGGTGGTCGATGAGTGGACTCTCCACTCTCCCACTGTTGGAAGGTCAAGCGGCAGTGCCAGGAGTCCACAATGCCAGCAGGCAGAATCGCTGGCGCCTGTTGACCTTGCAATCGTTGGAACCTTGACGATGCAAAGGGTCGAACCACTTTCCCCGAGCCCACCATGAACACCGCCGCACTGTCTGACATCCAACTGCAGGTCACCGGCATGACCTGTGCCTCCTGCGTCATGCGCGTGGAAAAGGCGCTCAAGGCGGTGCCCGGGGTCCGGGAAGCCAGTGTCAATCTGGCGACCGAGCAAGTTTCCGTGAACGCCGACTCTGCAGTCACCGCCGACACCCTGACCGCCGCCGTGCGCAAGGCCGGCTATGACGTGGCGACCAGCGAGACCACACTGCTGGTCGAAGGCATGACCTGCGCCTCGTGTGTGTCTCGCGTCGAGAAGGCACTGCTCAAGGTGCCCGGTGTTTCTGCCGCCACGGTCAACCTGGCGACCGAGAAGGCGAACATCCGCGCGCTGTCGACGGTGCCGGTGGCAGCCCTGAAGGCCGCCATCGAGAAGGCCGGCTACGCCGCGAAGGCGGTTCAGGACGTGAAGCCGCCATCGGCGCCGGGTCTGCCGACCTGGTGGCCTGTCGCGGTGAGCGGCGCGCTGACCTTCCCGCTGGTCATGCCGATGCTGCTGCAGCTGGTCGGCGTGGACTGGATGCCCAATGGCTGGCTGCAGCTGGCGCTGGCGAGCCCCGTGCAGTTCTGGCTGGGCTGGCGTTTCTACCGCGCCGGCTGGAAGGCCGTGCTGGCCAAGACCGGCAACATGGACCTGCTGGTGGCACTGGGCACCTCGGCGGCCTACGGCCTGTCGGTTTACCTGCTGTTCAAACATGCCGAGCACGGCATGCCGCACCTGTACTTCGAAGCGTCGGCGGCCGTCATCACGCTGGTGCTGCTGGGCAAGTGGCTCGAGCAGCGCGCCAAGCGGCAAACAGCCGACGCCATCCGGGCGCTGAATGCGCTGCGGCCAAGCACCGCACGCGTGCGCCGTGGTGATGTCGAGCTGGACCTGCCGGTGGAAGAGGTGACGGTCGGTGACCTGGTCATCGTGCGCCCGGGTGACCGCGTGGCGGTCGATGGCGAGATCATCGAAGGCCGCAGCCACATCGATGAGTCCCTGATCACCGGCGAAAGCCTGCCGGTCGCCAAGGGCGTCGGCGACCAGGTGACCGGCGGCGCCATCAATGCGGAAGGTGCGCTCACGGTCCGCACGACCGCCATCGGTGCCGAGACGACGCTGGCGCGCATCATCCGCATGGTCGAATCCGCCCAGGCCGCGAAGGCGCCGATCCAGCGCATCGTCGACCGCGTGAGCGCGGTGTTCGTGCCCGTGGTTCTGCTCATCGCGGTGGCCACCTTTCTGGCCTGGTTCGGCTTCACGGGTGACTGGGAGCAGGCGCTCATCAACGCCGTGTCCGTGATGGTCATCGCCTGCCCTTGTGCGCTGGGGCTGGCCACGCCGACGGCCATCATGGCCGGCACCGGCGTCGCGGCACGCCACGGCATCCTCATCAAGGATGCCGAAGCGCTGGAGGTCGCGCATGCTGTCACCGTGGTCGCCTTCGACAAGACCGGCACGCTGACTGAGGGCAAGCCATCGCTCGCCGCCGTGCTGGCCGCGGAAGGTTCGACGCGGGACGACGTGCTGCGCCTGGCCGCCGCGCTTCAGAAGTCGAGCAGCCATCCCCTGGCCTTGGCCGTGATGGACCAGGTGCGAACCGAGCGCCTGCCGGTGCCCGAGGTGCACGATGCCCAGGCCCTGCCGGGGCGGGGTGTGCAGGGCGTGGTGCGCGGCCAGACGCTGGCCCTGGGCAGCACACGCCTGCTGCGCGAACTGGGCCTGCAGGAAGGCCTTTTGCACGCCGAAGCCCGAGGCCTCGAAACACAAGGCAAGACGGTGTCGTGGCTGGTGCAGTCCGGTGCCGGCCAGCCACGTTTGCTGGGCCTGCTGGCTTTTGGCGACACGGTCAAGCCGGCCGCAGCTGAAGCAGTGTCACGTCTGCATCAACTCGGGATCCGCACCGTGATGCTGACCGGCGACAACCGTGGCGCGGCCGAAGCCGTGGCCAAGGAACTGGGCATCGGCGACGTGCGCGCCGAAGTGCTGCCCGGTGACAAGGCGGCCATCGTCAAGGCCCTGCGCGATGCCGGCGAGGTGGTGGCCTTTGTCGGTGACGGCCTGAACGACGGACCGGCGCTCGCCGCCGCTTCGGTCTCGTACGCGATGGCGGGCGGCGCCGACGTGGCCACCGAAACCGCCGGCATCACGCTGATGCGCGGCGACCCGCGGCTGGTGGCCGACTCGCTGGACGTGTCGCGCCGCACCTACTCGAAGATCAAGCAGGGCTTGTTCTGGGCCTTCGGCTACAACGTGCTGGGTATCCCGCTGGCGGCGTTCGGCTTGCTGAACCCGGTCATCGCCGGCGCCGCGATGGCTTTCAGCAGCGTCAGCGTCGTGCTGAATGCACTGACCTTGCGGCGCTGGCAGGGTGTTGCCGCCGGGCCTTTGGCACAGCCGTCAAACCGGCAGCCTGGCACCGTGGCAGTTCCGGGAGAGCAACGATGAGCATGAACATCGGCGAGGCGGCAAAGGCCTCGGGCGTGTCGGCAAAAATGATCCGCCACTACGAGAGCGTGGGCCTCTTTCCGGAGGCCACGCGCACGGAGTCCGGCTACCGGCAATACACCGCCAAGGAAGTCAGCACGCTGCGATTCGTTCGCCAGTCGCGCGACCTGGGTTTTTCCGTCGAGCAGATTCGCGAGTTGCTGGGCCTGTGGCAAGACCGCAAGCGGCCGAGCCGGCAGGTGCGCGCCCTGGCGCAGGCGCACATCGAAGAGCTCGACGAGAAGCTGAAGGAGTTGCAGTCGATGAAGTTGACGCTCGAGCATCTCGTGCACTGCTGTCATGGCGACGACCGACCCGACTGCCCCATCATCGACACGCTGGCCCACGAAAGCCCCGGCCCGGCCGCCGCGGCCCATCATGGCCACGGCAGGACCGCCGGGCTGCAGCCCGGGCGGCCACGACGTCGCGCCACCTGAGGCCCGCGCCAGAAGCAGCCGGCCGGCATCAGCGCGCCAGGTCGACCGTCAGAGTCACCGGGGCACGTCGCCCCCCACCTCCAGCTTGCCGCAGGCCTCGACGAATTTCATGGCGTTGAGGCGGGGGCCTGTCGGGGGGGATCGATCACGTCGGATCAAGCACGGGGCCCTGTCCATCGCGGGCGGGCCCCAGCGATCTACTGTGCCATCTGCATCTCGGTGACGGTGTACTTGCCCGCCTCGTTGATGGCCTTGAACCTGATCTTGTCGCCGGCCTTCAGCTTGTCGAGCATGGCCTTGTCCTTGACGACAAACACCATCGTCATTGCCGGCATGTCCAGGCTCTTGATGTCGGCGTGCTTGAGGGTCAGCTTGCCGCCTTCCCTGTCCACCTTGCGCACCTCTGCGTCTGTCATGTCAGCGGCGGCGGCCTGCGCAGTTGGCTTCGCATGATCGCCATGTGTGCCGTGAGCGCCGTGAGCGCCTGAGTGGCTTGCCGCCCAGGCCGGCGACAGCGTCGCGGCCGAGATGAACAGTGCCAGCGCGGTGGTGCGGAAGCAGAATGGTGAGTGGTTCATGAGCGTTCCTTTGCTTGAAGTGGCTGTGTTGAAGATTGGGCTGCGGCCATCGTCGGCGGATGAGCTGCTCGTCGCAGGGGTCTGCAGCGCCGGCGCAAGCACCGGGCCTTCGGCCGCGCCGACAGGCGAGGCCCATGCGCGGCGCCGTTTCATGCCTTGCCCGCCGGCACGACCCTGATCGTGCCCACCATGCCACCCTGGTAGTGGCCGGCGATCAGGCAGGCGAACTCGAACTCGCCAGCGCGATTGAAGGTCCAGACGATCTCGCCGGTCTTGCCGGGGGGGACATGCGCCATGTAGGGCTCGTCGTGTTCCATGTCGGGGAACTTCACCATCATCTCTGCGTGTTTGGCGTTTTCGGCCTTGGTGCCGATCACGAACTCGTGCATCACCTTGCCGGTGTTGCGGACCACGAACCTCAGCGTCTCGCCCTGCCGAACCTCGATGCGCTCAGGTGTGAAACGCATGTTGTCGGCCATGCCGACCGCAATGCTGCGCTTGACACGCTTGGCATCGCCGGCTATGCCCCAGTCCTTCTGTTCCTTGACCACCGGGCCCGCCTTGGGGGCGTGCGGCTTGTCGGTGTGAGCGCGTGCGCGCGAGGCCAGCAGCGGCAGAGTCAGCGCCGCGGCGGTGGCCGCCATGCGTGTGATGGCAGCGCGGCGGCCGTCCATCGTCGTCCTTGTTTCGTTCATGCAGTTCTCCTGGGTCTGTGAGGGTCAGTGGCCCGAGTGGCCGCCCGCAGGCTTGCGCACCTTGACCTCGATGTCCTGGGCGGGCTTGGCCATGGGCGGCATGGAGCCGGCCCCCGGGCTGACGTCGGCCTTGAAGCGGGCGGGGTCCGGCAAGGCGCCCGTGAATTCATAAGCCACCGTGCCCGGCGGGTGCTGGTACCAGCCCGGGTCGCTGTAGTCGCCCCGCGACTGGCCCTTGCGCACCTTCACAACGCTGAACATGCCGCCCATGCCGACAGCGCCGAACGGGCCCTGCCCGGCCATCATCGGTGCGGTGTTGTCGGGCAGCGGCATCTCCATCTCGGTCATGTCCTTCATGCCGCGCTCGCCCATCACCATGTAGTCGGGAATGAGCTGCGTGATCTGCCGCGCCACGCCGCTGTGGTCCACGCCGATCATCGTCGGCACGTCGTGGCCCATCGCATTCATCGTGTGGTGGCTCTTGTGGCAGTGGAAGGCCCAGTCGCCCTCTTCGTCGGCCAGGAAGTCCATCTGCCGCATCTGCCCCACCGCGATGT
>LNFM01005154.1_pt1 | contig 23040 bp, 21 predicted proteins | sample 596031 | NCBI WGS metagenome assembly LNFM01 (sample SAMN04254537, study PRJNA301005) | activated carbon metagenome | isolation source: dual media filters at the Ann Arbor, Michigan drinking water treatment plant | place: USA: Ann Arbor | reverse complement strand
GACACCATCACCGCGCCTGCGAGCGTCAGCGCAAACTCGATGAACAGCCGCCCGGTACGCCCGGTCGCGAACGCCAGCGGCGCGAATACCGCCGCCAGGGTCAACGTCATCGCGATCACGGCGAACGCAATCTCGCGCGAGCCGCGCAAGGCGGCTTCGAGCCGCGGCATGCCGTCCTCGATGTGCCGGTAGATGTTCTCGAGCACGACGATCGCATCGTCGACCACCAGGCCGATCGCCAGCACCATGGCGAGCAGGGTGAGCGTGTTGATGCTGAACCCGAACAGGTGCATCAGCCCGAAGGCGCCGATGAGCGAAACGGGAATGGTGACGATCGGAATGATGGTTGCCCGCAGACTGCGCAGGAAGAAGAAGATGACGAGCACGACCAGTACGACGGCCTCGATGATGGTGGTGAAGACCGAGGCGATGGAACGATCGATGAAGACCGACGTATCGTAGGCGATCACCAAGCGCATGCCCGGGGGCAGGTTCTCGTTGATCTTCTGCGCCTCGGCCCGCACGTATTGAGAGAGTTCGAGCGGATTGGCCACCGACTGTCGCACGATGCCGATATTGAGCGCGGATTGGCCATTGAAGCGGGATATCCCGCGCTCGTCCCGCGCGCCGATCGTGATGGCGCCCAGATCCCGGATCCGCACCGGGTAACCTGCGACATTGGCCACCATGATCTGCCCGAACTGCTCGGTGGTTTGCAGATCCGTCTCGGCCACGACCGTGAATTCGCGCGCACTCGATTCGATCCGGCCTGCAGGGATTTCCGCATTCTGACGCCGGATCGCTTGCTCCACCTCCTGCACCGTCAGCTTGTACGAGGCCAGGCGCGTGCGGTCGAGGTCGATACGCATCGCGAGGATGCGCTCGCCGAAGATGCGCACCTCCGCGACGCCAGGCAGCACCGACAGCCGCGGCTTGATGTAGCGATTGACGTAATCGGTGATCTCGATGGTCGTCATCTCGGGGGCTTCGACCGCGAGATTGATGACCGATTGCGAGTCGGCTTCGACTTTCGCGATCACGGGCTCATCGACTTCGCCCGGCAGGCGACCGCGCACGCGCGAAACCTTGTCGCGCACGTCCGCGGCGGCCGAATCGGGGTCACGCGTGAGCAGGAAGCGCACGTTGATGACGCTGCGCTCGGCGCGGCTTTGCGAGGTCATCAGATCCACGCCCTCGATGCCGGACAACGAGTCCTCCAGGATCTTGGTCACCTGGGATTCGACCACCTCCGCCGAGGCGCCGCGGTATACGGTGGTGATGCTGACCACCGGCTCATCGATGCGAGGATATTCGCGCACGGTGAGTCGGTCGTACGAAATGAATCCGAGCAGCAGAACCACCAGGGACAGCACGGTGGCGAAAACGGGGCGCCGGATGCATAGCTCGGGCAGGGTCACGGTTGGCGCTCCGGATTCGCCGAGGCCGCCCCCGGGGGGGCAGGCGGCTGAACCGGCGAGGACGCAGCAGACTTCTGCGGTTTTGCGCCGACGATGCGCACCGTCGCACCCTCGCGCAGTTGCGCTTGGCCGGCGCTCACCAGGACGTCGCCACCGCTCACGCCCTTGACGATCTCGACCCGGCCATCGCGCCGCTGGCCCGTCTGCACCGCAACCCGCACGGCTTTATCGCCATCGACGCGAAAAACGAACTGCTCGGTTCCCTGCGGAACGATGGCTTCTTCGGGCACCATCAGGGTCGGGCGTGTGCTGCGCGTGATCAAGGTGACCCGAGCGAACATGCCGGGGCGCAGCAGCGTATTGCGGTTGTTCACCTGAGCACGGATCACGATGGCCCGCCCGCCGGCATCGATCAGCGGATTGAGCGCGATGACCTTGCCGCCGTAGCGCTCGCCCGGCACCGCATCGAGCACGATCTCCACCGCCTGCCCGACGCGCACCTCCTTGAGATAGATCTCGGGAACCCGAAAATCGACTTTCAGCGTATCGATCGACTCGAGATTGACCAGATCGGCCCCTTCCTTGACGTAATCGCCCACGGACACCACACGCAGGCCGATCACTCCTGCGAAGGGCGCCTGGATTTGTGTTTGCGCCAGCTTCGCTTCGGCCAGTGCCGATGCGGCCTGCGCGATCTCGAGGTTGTTGCGGGCGTCGTCCTGTGCCTGGGCGGAGATGAAATTGCGCGTTGCCAGCTCGGCGCTGCGCCGATAGCGGGATTCGGCCAGGGCCACGTTGGCACGCGCCTGACGCACGTCGGCCGCCGGAATCGCCGCGTCCAGGCGCACCAGCGTATCGCCCTTGCTCACGGGCTGGCCCTCCTTGAACAGAATGGCCGTGATGCGGCCCGCGATCTCCGGTCGCAGCATCACCGACTCGTCCGATCGCAGGCTGCCGACCGCAGTGATCGTCTGGGGCAGGGAGATCGTCTCGACGCTCACCACCTCTACGGGCGCCGGTTCTCTTGCCTTCGCATTGACGTTGCTGGACCCGCCCTTGGTGCCGGATTTCCCCTGGGCAGCGCTCGTATCGCTCGGCGCACGCACACCTGCGTACCAATAGCCGCCGCCAGCCGCCAAGACGATTGCGATGCCGACCAGTGCAAGCACCCCCGAGGTCTTCATGGGCGTAAACAATTCGCAGGCGAGGCACGCAAGTCCGGCAACGGATCGTCGGGCCGAGGGCGAACATCGGCTCGGTGACGAGCAATCATCGAGGACAGGTTCGCCGTGTGGGTGGATGCAATGCGCGGATTGACGCCCGTCGAAGGGCGAAGTGCGGGACTATGCCGAGAACTCAATATTTCTCCATGGGGAGCGTTCCTTGGGGGGCGAGCCGAGTCGGCGCGTGCAGGTACGGGGATAAGCCTCTTGGATAGACACCGTTCACGCGGCAGCGTTTCGGGCGAGGAAGATGTCCAGGCAATTGGCGAAGCGCTGACGATCCGCGGCGGAGAACACATTGGGGCCGCCGGTATCGACGCCGCTCGAACGCAGTTCGTCCATCAAGTTGCGCATGGTGAGCCGCTCCTGCACGTTGCCGGCGTCGAGCATCTCGCCTCGCGGCTCCAGGGCGAATGCGCCTTTGCCCACCACTTGCGCGGCCAGCGGGACGTCGGCGGTGATCACGAGATCGCCGGGTTGGACGACAGCCGCGATATGCGCATCGGCGACATCGAAGCCCGAAGGCACCTGGAGCGCACGTATCCAGGGCGAGGGCGGCACTCGCAGCATCTGATTGGCGACGAACGTAGTCATCAGCTGCCGGCGGTTGGCGGCGCGGTAGAGGATTTCCTTGATGACTGCCGGACAGGCATCGGCATCGACCCAGATCTGCATGCGGTCCACTTCTCGTGCGATCGACGAACGATAGCACCTTGTTCGCATGCTGTATCCCAGAACGTGCGACCGTCGAGCGTCGTGGTATCGTGGTCCCATCGTTCAAGACACGGGGAGAGCACATGACGAGCCTACGTCCGCGCATTGCGATTCTGGGCATACATCTGGAGAGCAACGCGTTCGCACCGGTCACCACGGAGGCAGACTTCCGCGCGTCCTGCTACTACGAAGGCGACGCCATGCTCGCGGAGGCGGCCAAGCCTGCGCCGGCGATGCCGGCGGAGATCCCCGGATTCATCGAGGCGATGGCTAAGGGCGGGCCATGGCAGCCGGTCCCGATCGTCATCACCGCCACCGAGCCCGGCGGGGCCGCCGATCATGCCTTCATCCAGCGCACGCTAGAGCGCATGCGCGAACTGCTCGCGGCAGCCGGGCCGCTGGACGCAGTCTACGTCAGCAACCACGGGGCGATGATCTCCACCGAAGACAGCGATCCCGACGGCGCGCTCTATGCACTCGCGCGTACGGCCATCGGCCCGGATCGCCCGGTGATCGCGACAGTCGACCTGCATGCCAATGTTTCGCAGCGCATGGTGGACTGCGCAGACCTCATCATCTCCTATCGCACCAATCCGCACGTCGACCGGCGCGAGCGGGGCTATGAAGCCGGCATCTTGCTGAGGCGCCTGCTGGCCGGCGAGCGTTTCGAGCGCACGTTCATCCATCTTCCCATCGCGCCGCCGACGGTCACGTTGCTGACGGCACGCGGTGCGTATGCCGACATGATCGAGGAAGGCCAGCGGCACATCGCGCCGGATCTGCCCGTCGTTTCCATCGTCGGCGGGTTCGCCTTCGCCGATGCGCCCGAAGTGGGCATTTCCGTTCTGATCTACGGCCGAGGCGAGAAGCCCAAGCGCCTTGCGCTCGACTTGGCGCGCTTCGCATGGAAGGAACGTGACCGCTTCAAAGTCAAGCTGACTTCGCTCGACGATGCCGTCGCGCAAGCGCTCGCCGCGGGCCGGTCGGGCGGCAAGTGCGTCGTGTGTCTGGCCGATGTCGCCGACAATCCTGGCGGAGGCGGCCGGGGAAACACCACGGACATCCTGGAGCGTGTGCTGTCTGCGCGCGTTGCCAATGCATTGTTCGGAAACTTCGTCGATGCGAGCGCCGCCGCGCGCTGTCACGCAGCCGGTGTCGGCGCCAAGCTGCAGGTCGTCTTGAACGAAGGTCGAGCCGATGATCATGCGCACGAAGTGCCGGTCGAGCTCGAAGTGCTGGCGCTGTCGGACGGCGCGGTCGCGGGACGACGCGGCATCTATCGCGGTCGCACGGCACTCATGGGGCCGAGCGCCGCGGTACGGGTCGGCGGGCTCACCCTGGTGATCTGCTCGCGCCGCATCCAGTGCGCCGATCCGGCGTTCTTCGAACACCTCGGCATCGATGTCGCGGCATTCGCTTCGCTGATCGTGAAGTCGCGCGGCCACTTTCGCAGCGGCTTCGACGAATACTATCCCGATGCGAAGATCCTCGAGGTCGACGCCCGGGGGCTGACGTCGCCCCTGCTCGAGCGCTTCGACTGGAAGGCGCTGCCGCGTCCGGTCTGGCCGCTCGATGAGCGGACGACCTGGACGCCGCCTCGGATCGAGGATCTCTGACTCAGTCGACCTTGGCACCGGAGCGCTTGACGATATCGCCCCACTTCACGCGTTCTTTCTTCACGAACTGAACGAATTCCTCGGGGGTGCTGCCGACGCAGGTGGCCCCCTGCGCGGTCAGCGATGCCTGGACCTTCGGCGATGCGCAGGCGCGCTGCATCTCGGCGTTCAAGCGGGCAACGAGCGCCCGGGGCATGCCGGGCGGCCCGATCATCGCCGTCCACGTCGTGATCTCGTAGCCGGGCACCCCGGCTTCGCTGAGCGTGGGCAGATCCGGAAAAACTTTGGAACGGGTCGGGCCCGTGACGGCCAATGCACGCACGCGCCCCGCCTGGATGAGTTGTGCAATCGACGACTGATTGTCGAAGATCAGGTCGATTTGCCCGGCCATCATGTCGGTCAGCGCTTGCGATACCGCCTTGTAGGGCACGTGCAACATGCGTGTCCCCGTCAGCTGCTTGAACAGCTCTCCACTCAATTGCAGCGTCGTGCCGTTGCCGGAAGACGCGAACGAGAGCTTGTTCGGATTGCTTTTCGCGTAGGCGACGAGATCCGGCACGCTCTTCACCGGCAGCGAAAGCCGCACGGCCAGCACGTTCTGGTTCGATGTGAATTGACCGATGGGCAGCAGGTCTTTGTCCGGGTCGTAGGGCAGGTCGGGAATCAAATGGGGGTTGATCGCCAGATACCCCATGTTGCCGTACCCGAGCGTATAGCCGTCGGGTCGGGCGCGAGCGATGGCCAGCACACCGACCAACCCCGCGGAACTGGGCCGGTTGTCCACGACGAAGGTCGCCTTCATCTGCGCGGACAGTTCGGTCGTGAGCAGCCGGGCGGAGATGTCGGCGCCGCCCCCCGGGGCCGAGGGCACGATGTAGCGAATCGGACGCTCGGGGTACTGGGCGTGCACCGTGCCGGCGCAGGCCAAGGCGCCGAGCGCGAACGTTGCTGCGTGATGGGTCATCTTCATGGTCTCTCCCTGTGCACTCTTGTGTTGGCGCCCCTCACCGGTGGACGCGGTCCATTCGGATCGAATCAGCCCGAGTGGTCTCAGGATAATCCAATCCGAGATGCTCCTGATGCCGCCAGGCGTTCCGGCGCACGGTCCACCCCTCGTCGAGTGGACAGTCCGAGGGCAGAACGCCGCTCGGCGTCGACCGGATCGCCAAGGTGCCGATCCTGGTGGCCGTGCCGGGAGTTTGGCACTTACAATTGTCCTAGGAGGTGCGCGGTTCGCTTGCGGCATCGCCGCACGTGCACGCAAGAAGCACACCAAGGAGGAGTGCGCAATCCATGATGACGTCAAGCAGATCCTTCGCCGGATTCGCTGCATTGGCGCTTGTCGCCGGTACGGCAGGCGCCCAGGACTACCCGAGCAAGCCGGTTCGCATGGTGATCAACTTTCCCGCGGGCGGTCCCTCCGATGCGATCGGTCGCGCGCTGGCCCAAAAGGCGACCGAGCTCTGGGGCCAGCAGATCGTGCTGGACTTTCGCGGGGGCGCCGCGGGCAATATAGGTGCCGACCACGTCGCCAAGGCAGCGCCCGACGGCTATACGATGCTGCTCATCAGCGGCTCGTTCTTCACCAATCCGGCCGCCAATGCGAAGCTGCCGTTCGATCCCGTGAAGGACTTCACTGCGATTACGCCCGCAGCCAATGGCGGCATGGTGCTCGTGGCGCACCCGTCCGTGCCGGCCAAGTCGCTCAAGCAACTCATCGCCTTGGCCAAGCGTCATCCCGGCAAGCTGACGTTCGGATCCTCCGGCGCCGGCGGCTCGCTGCACCTCAACGCCGAGTTGTTGAAGCTCACGGCCGGGATCGACATGCTGCATGTGCCCTACAAGGGCGCAGGTCCGGCCCTGATCGAAGTGGTGGGCGGCATGATCGACATGATGTTCATTGCGTTGCCGCCCACGCTGCCGCACATTCAGGCGGGTCGCCTGCATGCAATCGGTGTCGGAAGCGCCAAGCGCGCGGCCAGCTTGCCCGGCGTGCCGACCCTCGACGAGTCCGGGCTGCCCGGATTCGATGTCTCGTCGCACTTCGGCGTGCTCGCGCCGGGCGGCACGCCGCGACCCATCGTGGAGAAGCTCAACGCGACGTTGGTGCAGGCCCTGCGTACTGCGGAACTGAAGGAGCGCTATGCTCGTTTGGGCGTGGAGCCGATCGCGAGCGGGCCCGACGAATACACTCGCTTCGTCGGCACGCAGATCAGGAAGTGGACCGATGTGGTGAAGGCGGCGGGGCTCAAACGGGACTAGTCGTCGCGGCCACGATGCCGACGCCGGTCGAATGAACCAACACGTATGGAGGAGGTTGCCATGGAAGTCTTCGATCCCACGGGAGCGACGGAGGTGAGCGCCGCGTTCGCCGCCCGCTTGGACACGCTGAAGGACAAGAAGGTCGCCATGCTCTCGAACGGCATGTGGCAGGTCGATCGCATGTTCGATTCCCTGGCTGCCGCGCTCCAGCAGCGCTTTCCGAGCTCGTCGTTCACCTTGATCGCGGCCAAGGAGCAGATCCAGTCCGACGAAACCATCGATGCGCTCGTGCGCGAGGGGTACGACGCGGTCGTCGTCGGCAACGCGGCTTGAGGGCGCTGCGCCACAGAGTGCGGCCGTGCAGCCGCCAAAGCCGAGCAGCGTGGAGTGCCCGCGGTCGTCATGGGCCGAACCGATTTCGTCACCGTCATTCGCAATGCCGTCGCGGGTCTGGGGCTCGCCCCGGAGATTCCGATGGTCGTCTTTCCGATCGAGACCTTCCTCGTTCAAAGCGACATCAGTCAAGTCGAGCGCGAGTCCGACCGATTCGTCGAGGGCTTGACCCGCTGGCGCCCGTCGCAGCCAAGGTCGAGCGGGCGCGAGCTGCCGATGGTGAAGCTCGAGAGCCGTGACTATGCCCAGGGCTATCTCGACTTCAACACCATGGCGATCCGCCGCCGCTGGGGCGACGGTCTGCCGCTCGTGCCGCCGACCGAAGACCGGATAAGCTGGATTCTCGAAGGCACCGACGCGCCGCGCGACCAGGTGATCGGCAAGTTCATGCCTCGGGGCGGGATCCTCACGCTCGAAACGCTCGCGGTGGCGCTGGCGATGGCCGGGGGACGACCGGAGTATCTGCCCGTGCTGGTCGCCGCGGTGGAAGCGATACTCGACCCGATCCTGGAGCACGAAGGCTGGCAAGCGACCTCCAGCAGCACCTTTCCGGTGGTCGTCGTCAATGGACCGATGGCTCGGCAGATTCGCTTGAACTCGGGTTTCGGCTTGCTCGGTCCCGATCCGCAGCATCCGGCGGGCGCGAGCATCGGTCGCGCGATCCGCCTGCTGCAGCAGAACGTCGGCGGCGCGATGCCGGGCACGGGCACGATGGCGATGTTCGGCGCCATGCGCTACACCAACGCGGTGTTCGCCGAGGACGAGGAGGGCTTGCCGCCGGGTTGGGAGCCGTTCAACGCCGATTATCTGGATTATGCCAGCGGCACGAACTCGATCGCGGTGAACGTGTCGTCAGGAGCCAGCAACATCATCCGGCGCGGCGTCGGTACCGAAACGCTCGAGAACGAGGCGACGGCGAGCCTGTACCGCATCGCGACCTACATGAAGGCGCACAATGCCAATTGCATGCATGCTCACCGAGAGGGCACACCGGGCATTCTGCTGATGTCGCGCACGGTCGCCCGACAGCTCGCCGGCATCGGCTGGACCAAGCGCTCGATTCAGGACTACTTGTGGGAGCATTCGCGGATACCTCGAGCCGACCTCGAGCGCAGCGGCCTGATGGCATGGATGGAACGGCACGAGGCCAATGTTCCCGACGATCCGTGGCCGATCACCAGCAAGCCCGAGAACATCGCCATCGTCGTAGCCGGCGGCACGCACCCGACGCATGCGTTCTGGATGCAGACTTCCATAGGAAGAAAGATGGTCGGACGCGAAATGACCCTGCCGCGACGTTGGAATGAACTGGTCGCAGCCGGGGTTTCCGAGCTCGGCTACGAGCAGGCCCGCTGAACGAGCGTCAAGGAGCTGTCGATGAAACGTAGCGAACGCATGCATCTCGGCGCGGCCGCATTGTGTCTCGCCACCTTCGGCGCTGCCGTGCAGGCGGCGGATGTCGCTGATCACTATCCCAACCGTCCTGTCCGGGTGGTCAACCCGTATGCGCCGGGCGGCATCACCGATATCACCGTGCGCACCGTGCTGCCGCATGTCTCCCAGGCCTGGGCGCAGCCGATCGTGATCGACAACCGGCCCGGCGCGGGCACCAACATCGGCACCGAGATCGTCGTGCGGGCGCAGCCGGATGGCTACACGCTGCTGGCAACCACCAGTGCGATCGCGACGAACCCGAGCTTCTATCCCGACTTGAAATTCAAGGCGACGCGTGATCTCGCCACGATGGTTCTCATTGCGGAAACGCCGGGCGCGTTCGCGGTTAAGGCCGGGATGCCAGTCAGGACAGTGGCCGAATTCGTCGACTTGGCTCGCGCGCAACCCGGAAAGCTGACGATCGCTTCGGCTGGCACCGGAACGTCCACCCATCTGGCCATCGAACTGTTCAAATCACTCGCCCGAATCGACGTTGTCCACGTGCCGTTCAAGGGCGGAGGCGGTGGCATCGTCGGCGTCATGGGTGGCCAGTTGCACGGCATCGTCACCGTGCTGACGCTGGTGATGCCTCACCATCGTAGCGGCAAGCTGCGCATCCTGGCCGTGACGACTCCCGCCCGCAGTTCCCTTGCCAAGGACATCCCCACGTTTGCCGAAGCGGGCGTCGCAGGCTACGAGGCCACTTGGTGGATCGGCATGTTCGCTCCGAAAGCGACGCCTGCCGCCATCGTCGAGAAGTGGAACACCGAGATCAATCGGCAGATCCGAGAACCCGAGATTCAGGAGCGCTTCAAGGCTGCAGGACTGGTCGGCCGCGGGGGCAGCGATCGGGATTTCGCAGCTTATTTTCTGCGCGACACTGAGCGCTGGTCAGCATTGATCAAATCCGCCGGCATTGTGATCAAGCAATAGATTTCGGCGCAGCGACGTTGCGCCTGTAGCAAGACGATGCGAGCGAGGTCCTGCGCAAGTCGAGTGGCATAGCAGGCCTTGCCGGCCTGCGGCGACATCCCGCGCTGCCGGCATCGACTTGGCAGATCGATGCCGCTCAGAGCCGAGGACGCCTCGGACCGCGCACGGCGTAAAACGTCCTCTTCGGGCGGACCGTTCGCCCTACGGGGAAGGTCGACGCAGTTCGTGCGCGAACCAGAGAACCAGCGCGAACACGACGACCGCGCCCCCCTGATGGGCCGTGCCGAGACCGACCGGAACACGCATCAGCAGCGTTGCCACGCCCAGGCAAAACTGCATCCCCAGCGCCGCCAGCAGAAAATGGGACGCCAGTTTGGCGCGCGAGGGCACGGAGGCGGCGCGGCTTGCGACCCACAAGCCCGATATCAGCAGGACGAGCAGCCATGCGATCAGCCGATGATCGAACTGCACCGTCGCCATATTGTTGAAGAAGTTGAGATACCAGGGTTCGAGCATCATGATCTCGGGCGGGATCAGATGGCCGTTCATGAGCGGAAAGGTGTTGTAGGCATAGCCAGCGCGAATGCCGGCCACCAGGCCGCCGCTGAGCACCATCACGAAGACCAGCCATGCGGCGCCCGTGGCCCAGCTTGCCAAGCGTCGCACATACGCTGAAGCCACCGAGACCTGGGGCTTGAGCATGTCGAGCGCGACCCAGAACATCGCTGCGAAGATCACGAAGGCGAGCCCGAGATGCGCGGTCAGCCGGTATTGGCTCACCCTCGGATCGTCGACCAGACCGCTCTTCACCATGTACCAGCCCATCGCCCCTTGCGCCGCGCCGAGCAGGAAGATGCCGCCGAGCTTCCAGGCATGCTCGGTGTCGAGCTTCTTGCGCAGCAAGAACCACGCGTACGGGATGAAGAAGGCGAGCCCGATCACGCGTCCGAGCAAGCGGTGGATGTACTCCCACCAGAATATGCCTTTGAAGTCGTCCAGACTCATCCCGAAATTGACCTGCTTGTACTCGGGGGTCAGCCTGTATTTCTCGAAGATCTCCATCCACTGCGCTTCGCTCAGCGGAGGCAGGGTGCCGACGATCGGCTGCCACTCCACGATCGATAGCCCGGAGCGGGTGAGGCGCGTGATGCCCCCGATGACGATCATCGCGAACAGCAATGCGCAACATGCGAAAAGCCAGGCGGCTACGCGTGTGCGGATACTTCTCTCCATGCGTCGATCTCCAGGAATGCAGCGCGGAACTATACCGGCTCCATCGGAACCGGCAAGCGAAAGCGCGCGTTGCTCTGAGACACGCCTCGGACTGCATGATTCGCGCCGCGTTGCATCCCGAGGGCGCAAGAAGCAGGAATTCGCCGGCGGCATCCGTAAAATGAATGGCTGAACCGGCTGACGACCCACGAAGCCGTGGACGCGGGCTCGAGCCAGCAGCCGCACCGAGCGAAAAAGAAGAGCCTTGGATACCTTCGATCTCGTGTTGATCAGCGTCGTCCTCTACGGGATCGCAAACGCTGTGTTGAACTACGTCGAGCGTATCCGCGGGGCGCGCTTTGCGCATCGGCGCCCCATGCTCTTCCTGCTCATCATGGGGCTGGCGGTCATTGCCGTGAAGGCGATGAGCCTGCTGACGAGGACGCCAGCCTGAGCGTGCGGCTACCAGAAGGCCAGCAAGGCGCCTTCGACGATTCTGCTCGGGTACTGGAGCAAGTTCTCCTCTCCACCTTGCAGGCAGCGCCCGGTCACGACATCGAACTCCCATTGATGCTTCGGACAGACGAGGCGCGTGCCTTTCAGAGCGTCCGCCGGGATCGCGGTGCTCCGGTGGGGGCAGTGCGCGTCGTAGACCAGGCAGGCTTCGGGTGTCCGATGCACGAAGAGCAGCTTGCCCGCCGCCTCGATGCGGACCGTGTCGCCCAACTCGAATTCCTCGATCGCGCCGAGTTCGTGCCAGTCGTGTGTGCCCGTCAGCGCCTCGGCGCGAAACTCAGGCAAATCCATGCCGAGCAGAATGTCGATCGCCCAGATGATCTTGGTGAGGCCGAGCGCGGGGAAGGCCATCAGCAAGGCGTCGAGCACCTCGGCAGGCCGGGCACCGTCCTTGAGCGCACGCTTCAGATACTGCTTGAAGCCGGCTTCGGTCTGGGCGTGGACCTTGGTGATCACCGAGATCAGCGAGCGGGTCTTCGGATCCAGGTGCCGGCCGGCCTCGGCCATGAAGCGGAAATAATGGCCCATCGCTTCGGGCCGCACTTTCAGCAGATAGTCGAGGGCGTCGCTCATCGGTGTTCTCAGTCGGTGCTTGCACGCGCGGCCCGGTATGCGGGACTACGCGTTCGGGCGGACGGATTGCTCGGTCGTGCAGCCCGCATGATAACGTGGCGCGCCGGCGTTTCCGTGAAAGGCACGCGGTATCCGGGCTTGCCGAAGCGTCGACGGTGGATCAGTCGGGCGCGGGCTCCTCGAGACGCCCCGGGGCCCGGGTTCACGATGATCCCGGGCCGATAGGCGTGCAGCGACGAGCCTCGGCGCACATCGTCGTGCAAATTCGTGCCGCGCCGGCCTCGTGTGATGGCAGAATCCGGGCCATCCTAGCCTTGCGACTCGCATCGAAGCGCAAACAGCGTATCTCACACCGCCCGGGACGCTGTCCGGCTGAATCCGCGGACCCCGATCGCTTCCGACCCATGCGCATCGAAGATCTCACTCATATCCTGCGCGCTTACGGCACCCGGCCCGCTCACGAGGAGCGCATGCTGCGCGCCTGGCTGCATGCGCTGCCCCTGGATGCGGGACGCCGGCGCCCGGAGACGTTCCTGCCCGCTCGCGTGCGCGCGGCGCTGCCGGAAATCGGGCTGCGCCTGAAGTCGATCGCGCGCGTGCGGATGCGCAGCGCGGGCAGCGATGGCACGATACGCTTGCTGGTCGAGTTGCACGACGGGCGGACGGTCGAGAGCGTGCTGCTCGCCCGCGATGTGCTGTGCGCATCCACTCAGGTGGGTTGCGCGGTGGGCTGCGTCTTCTGCATGACGGGCAAGGGCGGCCTCACGCGCCAACTCGGCAGCGCGGAGATCGTGGCGCAAGTCGCGCTGGGGCGCTCGATCAGACCGGTGCACAAGGTCGTCTTCATGGGCATGGGCGAGCCGGCGCACAACCTCGACGACGTGCTCGAAGCCATCGAGATGCTCGGTACGCATGGCGGCATCGGCCACAAGAATCTCGTCTTCTCCACTGTGGGGGATGCCCGCGTGTTCGATCGCCTGCCCCTCGGCGTGGTCAAGCCGGCCTTGGCGTTGTCCCTGCATACGACCAAGCCCGCGCTGAGAGCCTCGTTGCTGCCTCGGGCGCCGCGCATCGACCCGGCCGAGCTTGTCGAGCGAGCGCAGGCCTACGCGCAGGCCACGGGCTACCCGATCCAGTATCAGTGGACCTTGCTCGAAGGCGTCAACGACGGCGACGACGAAATCGAAGGCATCGCGCAGTTGCTTGCCGGCAAGTACGCAGTCATGAACTTCATCCCCTTCAACGCGGTCGACGGCCTCGAGTTCCGACGCCCCTCGTGGGAACGCGCACTCACCATGACCCGCACGCTGCTCCAGCGCGGCGTGCTCACGAAGCTGCGCCAGTCGGGCGGGCAGGATATCGATGCTGCCTGCGGGCAACTTCGGTCTCGGGCGCTGACAGCGGTGCTCGAGTCACCGACGCAGCCCCGCTGACGAAGCGCGGTTCGATCGCCGCGGCCCAGGGCCTCGGTCGGCCGCAAGACGAGGGCAGGCCGAGTTCAGCGCAAAACCTCGGTGAACAGGTAGATCGCCGTCTTGACCATCGCGTACACCACACCGGACACGAGCAAAGCCGAGACGAGCGATGCCGCAAAGCCCGCCAGGACCCATAAGCCATCCCGCTCCAGCAGGCCCAGTGCCAGCAGGCTTATGGCCAGCGCCGGCAGCATGTTGCCCAGGGGAATGGGCAGCGCCAACACGATGGCGAGCAACAGGCAGACGAGACCGATCAGGAACTCCATCGGTGGCAGCGCCAGTCGCATTGCGCGCGGCCGCAGGAGTCGCTCGGCGCGCGCCAGCCATGGACCGATGCGACGCACCAGGGCACCGAAGTCGGCGCGCGCCATCGAGCGCGATGCAATCATCGCCGGCAGCCAGGGCCTAAGCCCGAATGCGAGTTGGGCCGCGAGAAAGATCAGAGGTGCTCCCAGGACGGCCGATGTCCCCGGCGGCACGGGCAACACGTTGGGGACAGCGAACACGAACATGAGCGCAGCCAGCGCCCGATCGCCCAGTGCATCGAGCAGATCGCTGACGGCAATGCGCTCGCGCGTCTCGTCGTAGGCCAGCGCGTACAGAACATGCGAAAGAGGTACTTTGCCCGCCGAGGCATTGGCGGCCGGCGTCATCGCACGGTTCCGAGCGGGCTGTCGCCGCGCGTCCGAAGTGCGGTGCGCGAACATCGAGTCCCGATCCGAACGGGCGCTCTGCGGATTGAGGTCACCTTCGCCTCCCGGCTGACACCCACGCAGCGGCTGCGGCAACATCCAACACGGGGGCAAGGCTCATGGTCTTCCTGGCTCGGGTTCGTCGTCTGCGAGGTCTGCCTCGGGCAATCGGCTGGCGAGCACTTTGTCGATCGTCTTGCCGTCCATGTCCATGATTTCGAGATGCCAGCCTTCCCAGGTCACCGCGTCGGCCTCCTTGGGAAGGCGCCCCGTCAGCAGCATCATCATGCCGCTGAGGGTGTGATAACGGCCACGGTCCTCCTCGGGTACAGAGGAAAGTTGCAGGCGATCCTTCAGTTCCGGCACCGGTATGTGACCATCGAGCAGCCAACTGCCGTCGTCGCGCTGCACTGCCCAGGAGGTCTGCGGATCGCGCGGGCGGAACTCGCCCGTGATGGCCTCGACCAAATCCTGCAGCGTAACCAGGCCCTGCACTTCGCCGTATTCGTCGATGACGAAGGCCATCTGCACGCTCGACTCGCGGAAATTGTCCAACAGTTCCATGCCAGTCAGAGTCTCCGGCACGTACAAGGGTTGTTCCATGGGCTGCCCTTGAAGGTCTCGGGCACCGTCGCGCATCGCGCGCGCGAGCCACTGGCGCGCATTGACCACGCCCTGCACGTTGTCGAGTCCTCCCTTGATCACCGGAAAGCGTGCATGGTCGCTGGCTTCGAGGCGCTCCAGGTTGACTTCGAAGGGCAAGTCGACATCGAGCGCCACGATGTCGGCACGCGGCACCATCAGCGAGCCGATCTGGCGATCGTCGAGTCTGAAGACGTTGCGCACCATCGCATGTTCATGCGACTCGATCACGCCCGCGGTGGTTCCCTCCGCGAGCATGGCGTGAATTTCCTCCTCGGTGACTGCGGCCCCGCTATCCGTCTTTACGCCCAGAACGCGCAACAGCAATTGAGTCGACATGGAGAGCAAACGGACGAAAGGTTTGGTCGCGATGGCGAGCCAATCGATCGGGCGCGCGACCAGGCGAGCCAGCGTTTCCGGATGCGTCTGGCCCAGGCGCTTGGGGACCAGTTCGCCGACGACGATCGAAAAGTAGGTGATCAACACCACCACCAATCCGGTCGCGCCGTACTTGGCGAAAGTTTCAGGCGCGCCTGCAGCGATCAGCCAGTCCGCCAGCGGACCGGCCAGTGCCGCCTCGCCGACGATGCCGTTGAGCACCCCGATCGACGTGATGCCGATCTGAATGGTCGACAGGAAACGGGTCGGATCCTCGCCCAGCTTGACGGCAGCGGCGGCGGCGCGGTCGCCTTGATCGACGAGTTTTTGCATGCGCGCTTTGCGTGCGGTAACGAGCGCGATCTCCGACATGGCGAACAGGCCATTGAGGATGATCAGGACGGAGAGAAGGACGATTTCCATGGCAGGGGGCTCGAGATTTCGGACGAGAGTTCGGGGACTCAGCTGCTCAAACGGGCTGCAGGACGCCGGTCCACAGCAACGCGAGCACGAGAATTCCCAGCACGATGCGGTAGACGACGAAAGGCAGGTAGCTGCGGGTGGTGACGAACTTCATGAACGCGACGATGACGCCGTAGCCGACGCCGAATGCCACCAGCGTGGCCAGCGCCGTAGGCCCGGGCGCCACGGGGCTCCCGATCTCCGCGCTGCGCCACAGCTGATAGAAGCCAGAGGCCAGCACGGCGGGTACCGCCAGCAGAAAGGAGTAGCGCGCCGCAGCCTCGCGCGTGTAGCCCATCAGAAGCCCCGCGGTAATGGTGCCGCCCGAGCGCGAAACGCCCGGAATCAATGCCAGTGCTTGAGCCAGGCCGAAGAGAAGTCCGTGCTTCCAATTCAGATCGCGCAGCGTGAGCCGCCGCGCGCCGCATCGATCCGCGACCCAAAGCAGCAGGGCGAAGCCGATCAGCATCGCCGCAGTGATGTAGAGGTTGCGCAGCGATGTTTCGATTGCGTCCTTGAACAGCAGCCCCAAGCAGGCAATCGGCAGCGTGCCGACAAGGATCAGCCAGCCCATGCGGGAGTCTGCATCCGCATGCCTCCCGCCGCTCATGCATGAGCGCCACCACGACAGCGCGACAGCCGAAAGTTCACGCCGGAAATAGAGCAGCACGGCGACTTCGGTGCCGATCTGGGTGATCGCCGTGAACGCGGCCCCGGGGTCGCCGCCCGAGGGCAGGAGCGGCCCGACGATGCGCAGGTGCGCACTCGACGAGACCGGCAGGAATTCGGTCAAACCTTGCAGCAAGCCTAGGAAGGCGGCTTCGAACCACGCGGCGCCGCTCATTCGCCCCCCGCGCGGGGCACCTTACTTCCGATGTCGTTCACTCGTCCCGGCCACCTGCCAGACCCAGCAAAGCCAGCAGCGACTGAAACACGTTGTACAGGCTCAGGTAAACGCCCAGCGTGGCGGTGATGTAGTTGGTCTCGTAACCGTCGCGAACGCGCTTGAGATCATGCAGGATGAACGCCGAAAAGATGCCGATGGCCATGACGGCCAAGGTGATCATCAGCGCGCTCGACTGAATGAAGAAATTCGCGATGCCCGCGACCAGCAGCATGATCGCGCCTACGAACAGAAACTTGCCCATGGAGGACAGGTCGCGCTTGATGAGCGTCGAGAGCGTCGCCATCCCCAGGAAGATCGCGCCGGTGCCCGCGAACGCCGTCATGATGAGCCCGGAACCATTCGCCAGACCGAGCACGGCGCCCACGAGTCGCGAGAGCATCACGCCCATGAAGAAGGTGAAGGCCAGCAGGATCGGGACTCCAGCAGCGGAGTTCTTGGTGCGCTCGATGGCGTAAATGAAGCCGAAGGCGCCGATCAGGAAGACCATCAGGCCGATCCCCGGGGATATCGCGCGCGCCAGACCGGTGCTGACGCCGATCCAGGCACCGAGCACGGTCGGCAGCATCGACAAGGCGAGCAGACAGTAGGTATTGCGAAGCACGCGGTTGCGCTCGCCGACCGTCGAGGTGGCCGCCCCGATCGGGACGTAAGTGGCTCTCTGATTCATGGTGGTCCTTTATTTCGAAAATTGAGGAGATATCTTCCGGTGGCACGCCTTGCGTGCAGCTTGCCCGAACCGGTGAATCGGCGTCGGGTGCCCTGACACCGCGTTCTGTTTCTGTCAGTACGCGTCGGCATCGCTCGCAATCGCCGCGCCGGGGGGCGCGAGGATACGGGGTCAGGCCGTATTGAGGGCGCTGCAGGGTGGACGCAAGAGGCCGGCCAGGCAAGGCGATTCCGCGGGAAGAGCCACTGAGGCGAGCGGCCGCGCCATCGACAGTGAAGGTGCTCTGGCCCTGGGCATCCCGGGCAGCAGACCCGACGGCTCCAACGGAGGCTCGGATTGAACCTGGCCTGGAAGATCATCCAAGTGGTGGTGCTCTACCGTACCTTCATCCGCGGCAGGCGAGACAACCGAATGGCTGACGACGAGGTACGTCTCGGTCGACGATTGACCGATGGCATGAGGCGCCTCGATGGCCGCGAAACCGGACCAAAACATGAAAAGCGCAAGCAATCTTGCGATGATTCGAAAGGCCATTTCTTCTTTTCTAGCCACGCACGTGCCGCAGGCGTGGAATGATACGCGGGGAGAGCCCGTCAACACCCGTTCTTTCTGGTGCCCGGGGCCGGAATCGAACCGGCATGCCCTTGCGAGCGAGGGATTTTAAGTCCCTTGTGTCTACCGATTTCACCACCCGGGCGCGCTGCGGAGGATAGCATGGCTGCATCGATCGGCTGCGAGGCAGGAACGCGTTTCGACTCCCGGCATGGCGTGTCACCGTGCGGACGGCTAGGGCAAGAGACCCGATCGGCGCTGCACCCTGCAAGGGGAGTGCGACGCGGGCAGCGCTCGATCAGGCGACTTTCGAATCGTCGCGGGGCGCGCTCTGCGCGGCCGCGTGGTGCCCCTTGGCGACGTGGGCGATGAGCCTGCGATACTCTTCGGGCGTCAAAAGCAGAAACTCGCGCAACTCCTTGAGCACGGCGAGTTTGTCCGATAGAGATAGGCGACGGGTGTCTTTCGACATCATGCTTGCTTTCGTATGCGGTGGGAGGTCATGGGTGGTCCGGATGCCCTGGCGTTCTGGTACAGGGGCCAGACGCAATTGACGGCACGCGCGGCCGGTAATGAAGGCATCCTCGCGACGATCGATGGCTGTCCTTGATGCGGATCAAGCCAATCGACCGGCGGCGCTCGTCCGATGCGCGAGCGTCCGGCTGTGCCCGTCCGTCGCGGCGGGCGTGTATCATCGCCCGGGCATCCCGGAGCGTCCGACCGGATCGGTTTGGCCAGCATCGGGGACTTCATTTCTCACAAGAGATCGACGCAGCGCGTTCGCCCGTCTTCGGCGGCGACGCCATGGCAGGGGAGGCGCGGATGGAATTCGGGCAGACACTAGCGGAGTACGTCAAAAGTATCACCCTCGACAAGGTGCCTGAGCGGGACGTGCAGGTTGCGAAGCTGGCGATCATGGATCAGATCGGCGTGGCGCTGGCGGGCGTCGGCGAAGATCCCGGCCTGAAGGTCCAGGCCATCGTGGATCGATGCGTCGCCGACGAAGCCACCGTTCTGGGAAATCCACGCAAGACGTCGACTTGGCTGGCCGCGTTGGTCAATGGCACGCTGGGTCACACGCTCGATTTCGACGATACGTCGAACATGGGCCATCCCAGCGTCGTGCTGGTCCCTGCGATGCTCGCGACCGGCGAGACGCAGAATCGCACGGGGCGACAGATGCTCGAAGCCTATATCGCCGGCTACCAAGTGGGCGAATCCCTGGCGCGCATCGTCCCCCGACGGCCCGATCAGTTTCACGGACTGCACAGCACAGCGATGTTCGGCCCGCTCACGTCGGCCACGGTATCCGGCCGTCTGCTCGGGTTGACCGACATCCAGCAGCGCCACGCCTGGGGCATCGCTTCGTCGCAGGCGGGCGGGATCACAGGCAACTTCGGCACCCATACCAAGCCGCTGCATGGGGGCATTGCCTCACAGGCAGGGGTGCTTGCGGCCGAACTCGCCGCAAGCGGATTCGAAGCAAACCCGGACGCGATCGAAGCGCCTTTGGGCTACATCTACAGCGTCGTGGCTGCCGGGCGGATGGAGGGCGTCGACATCAAGCACGCCGTTTCCGCGCTAGCGCAGTGGCATATCGCCGACTCGTGGCGACTGAAGAAGTACCCCTGTGGCTACATCGCGCAAGGGGCGATCGATGCCGCGCTGGCCTATCGCGCCAAAACCGGTCACGGGCTCGATGACCTCACCTCGGTCGAGGTTCGCGTCCCTCATCTGCAACCCTATTTCCGAGTTCGTCCCACGGGAGAGTTCTCCGGAAAGTTCGGCTACGAGTACCCGGTGGCATGCGCGATTCTCGATGGCACGGTGCTCAAGTCGACATTCTCCGAGCATGCCTTCCGTCGACCGGAGTTGCAAAAGCATCTCGGCAAGTTCAAGACCGTCGAGGATCCCGCCTCGGCCGGGCAAGGCGCCCTGGGCGCGCTGGTCATTGAAGCCAAGGGACAGAAGACTGTGCAGCCCATCGACATTCCGCTGGGGGATGCACGCAAGCCCGCGCCACCCGCGCTCGTGATCGAGAAGTACCTGAGAAACGCCACGGAGGTCATTGGGGCGCAAGCGGCCGAGCGCACTTCGAAGATGCTGCTCGACATCGAGAAGCTACCCAGCATCCGGCCGGTGCTGGACCTGTTGTCGAAGCGTACCTGACCCATTCGGAACGATCCGGCCGCCTCACGGTCGATACCTTCGAGTCGTGAGGGGTGCCGCGCGTCGACGGTCGGTCGTCTCGTTTTCCGGAAAAGAACGCCGGTATCGTTCGTACGGATGATTGCCGATGCATGGATTTCAGCGGCCATGCTGGCTGATCCCTGGCGCCCTTCCTGGCTCACAGGGGTAGGGGCTGCGAGCACTCGTGCCTCATGGTTGATCGTTCGTATCGAGGAGAACGTATGACAAAGCACAACACTCGGCTGTTCGTTGCAATGTGCGCTTCGTTTGCAACGGCGGTATCCCTGTGGCCAGTCGCCGCAGCGGCACAGGAAACTTTCCCCAACCGGCCGGTGCGCATGGTCAATCCCTATACGCCCGGCGGCTCGGTGGATCTCGTTGGGCGGGCGGTTGCACACGGTCTGACGGACATCTGGAAGCACCAAGTCATCGTCGACAATCGGCCCGGCGCCGGAACGCAGATCGGGACCGAAATCGTCGTGCGTGCGGATCCCGACGGTTACACGATGCTCTGCACGAGTTCGGCAATTGCCATCATTCCGAGCATGTACAAGTCCATGCGCTTCGACTCCATTCGCGATCTGCGGCCAGTCGCGCTGACCGCCCGGAGCGCCCAATTGCTAGTCGTCAATCCTCAGTTCGAAGCCAAGAGCGTCAAGGATCTGATTGCGCTCGCCAAGGCTAAGCCGGGCCAGATCCCGGCTGCATCCTCGGGCGTGGGAAGCACGACCCATCTGACGCTGGAGATGTTCATGGCGATGGCGCCAGCCCCGCTCCTGCACGTGCCTTACAAGGGGGGCGCCCCCGGTATCGCGGACCTGATCGGCGGCCAAGTGAAACTGTTCTTCAATACGCCGGGCACCTTGCTGCCGCACATCAATAGCGGCCGACTGCGCGCGCTGGCCATCACCAGCACCGATCGCGCCGACTACGTGCCCGATATCCCGACGGTCGCGGAGGCAGGCGTACCGGGGTTCGAGGCGTACATCTGGTACGGCATCTATGGGCCGCGCGCGCTTCCGGAGTCATTGGTAAAGCGGTGGGCCGACGCGGTCAACCAATACATCAAAACGCCGCAGGCGCAGGATCATTTCCGCAAGACCTTCATGTCCCCGGGCGGCGGCACGCCGGAGGCTTTCGCGGCATATCACAAGTCCGAGACCACGCGCTGGGCCAAAGTCGTGGCAGCGGCCGGGATCAAGCCGCAATAAGCGGCCCGATCAGGCGGCCGTCCGGGCAGAGTGGTCAGAGAGCGGCTTTACGGCGTCGTGCCATCACGGCGACGCCCATCAGGCCGGCGAGCATCATGCCGTAGGTCGCCGGCTCCGGGACGGCCTGCATGATCTGGGTGGAGAAGTAACGGGTACAACTGCCGCACAGATCCGAGCTCCAGATCCACTCTGCGGAGGAGGACACCGAACGTGTCCCCCAAGGTGATGCGCCATTGACTCCGCGGCTTATCGGGCTCTCGCCGGCATCGCCGAAGCTTTCTTCGCGCACCGTCCAGTCGACAGTATTGGTCAATAGGTGCTGGGTTCCATTCGCGAAACGGTATCCGGTGTCGCTCAGCGTGAACTCCCCCAGGAAGGCCCCCGGCGCGCCTTGATCGATCGCGATCACCTGAATAAAGGCAGCGCTGCCAGTCATCGGGATAGAGTCAATGGCGTACGTCGTGGGCCAGCTGTTCCCCGTCAGATAGAGCGTTCCAAGGACTGACTCACTACTGCTGATGTATAGATTGAAGGCATCGTCCACGTTGAGCTTGGCGCTCAAGGTGGTGGCCATGCTCGCTCCCGAGCAACATAGCGCGATGGTGATCGCAGCCATCGTTCTGGTTGCTGAACTCTTCATTTCTTGGCTCCCTGTTGTGGTTTAGGAGGTGTAGCCAGCAAACCCCTGGTTTCCCAGACCTCCCGTAACGCATGCACCGCGTTCGCGTCGTCGCCACCCGAACAATTGGTACGCGTGAACGGGAAGCAACAATCGAGCCATAATCGCATTTACGCCCTGAGTTCCGGCTGTGCAACATCTGCACTCAAAAAAACGCCGTCATGGTGTAAATTCGCCCGACAAGATAGGCAGGCGACCCCTTGGTGAATCCGAGGCTCGGGCGGAGGCGATTGCCGATCGGTGCTTGTCTTGAACAGAGCAAGGTGCTTTTCATAGAGCGAGACAACTGCATGGCGAAGTCGAACGATCGGCTCGACAGTATCGTGCGCGAAGCCCGACGCAATGCCGAGCAGCGCGAGGCGGGGTACCGGGCGCAGGCCCTCAAGATATACCCCTGGGTATGCGGTGTTTGTGCGCGCACGTTCACGCACAGCAATCTGCAGTTGCTGGAAGTACACCACAAGAACGGCAATCACGACGACAACCCGCCCGATGGCAGCAACTGGGAATTGCTATGTACCTATTGCCACGAGCACGAGCACTCCAAGCTCAAGGACATGGCGGGTCGTCAGGACGTAAAGCAGGATGGTCCGGTGGCGACACACAATCCCTTCGCCGCGCTCAAGGACATGCTGGAGCGCAAGAAGCCGGATTGACCGATACAGAAGGCCGCCGCGCTGATGAAGCGCGACGGCCTCTGCGAAGCAGGGGCCTTAGCGGGCCGTCGAGCGAAGCCGCTTGCGCGCCCACAGGCCGACCAGGCCCAGGCCTGCGAGCATCATCCCGTAGGTCTCAGGTTCGGGTACGGGCACGATGCGGGTAAAGGCGCAATCGTCGGTAGGCCCAGTCGGACAGGTCAAGCCGAGCGTCACCGATTCCGTCCTAAGATAG
>LNFM01005153.1_pt1 | contig 23046 bp, 21 predicted proteins | sample 596031 | NCBI WGS metagenome assembly LNFM01 (sample SAMN04254537, study PRJNA301005) | activated carbon metagenome | isolation source: dual media filters at the Ann Arbor, Michigan drinking water treatment plant | place: USA: Ann Arbor | reverse complement strand
TGCCTGGTCCACATCAAAAGGGCGGCCAGGGCCAGGATGATGGCGAAGAACACCACGACGACGGCGCTGGCATAGCCGACATTGTAGAAGGCGAAGGCCTGGAGATAGAGGAAGATGTTGATCGTCTCCGAGGCCGAACCAGGCCCGCCCTGGGTGATGACGTAAATGGTATCAAAAGCCTTCAGCGCGTCGATGGTGCGGATGATCAACGCCACCACGATATAGGGGGCGAGCAAGGGCAGGGTGATGTGCCAGAAGGCCTGCAAGGGCGTGGCGCCGTCGATCTTCGCCGCCTCATAGGGGTCGCCGGGGAGGGAGGCGAGGCCACCCAGGATCAGCAGCATCACCAGCGGCGTCCAGTGCCAGACCTCCACCAGAACCAGGGTCGGGATGACGGTGTCGGGGCTGTAGACCCACATGCTCGGCGGAATGCCCACCTGCGCCAGCAGCCAGTTCAGCACGCCGAGCTGGGGGTGGAACATCATGGTCCAGACCAGGGCCACCGCCACCGGTGTCGCCATCATCGGCAGGATGAAGACGGTGCGCGCCAGGCCGCGCAAGGGGAATTTCTGGTTGAAAACCAGCGCCGCGGCCAGGCCCAAGATCAGCGGAAACACCACCGCCATGGCGGTGTAAACGAGCGTGCGCAGCATCGCCCAGCCGAAACGCTCATCGGTGAAAAGCTTGGTGTAATTGGCGAAGCCTACCCATTCCCGCTGCCCGCCCAGCCGCCAGTCGAAAGCGCTGACATAGATGGTGAAGAGCCAGGGGAACAGAATCGTCGCGACCACCGCGAAGGCGGCAGGGACGACGAACCAGACGTAGCGCCTGGCATAGTTGCGGCGTGAGGTCATGGGGCGGGCGCGGGCTGCCCTTGAGGGGGCGCTTCCCCCTCAAACTCCCCCGCAAAGGGCCGAAAGGCCCTTTGATCCCATCTGATGGAGGTTTCGGGAGGGGGCCGCTGACCGACCGCGCCGTCAGAACCACCGCCATGGCCCCCTCCCGAAACCTCCAGAAAACAGAAGGCGGTCAAGGAGCCCCTGGCTCCTTGCGGGAGGGTTTGGGAGGGCAGCGCCCTCTCAAGGGCAGCTCGCGCCACCCTCAAGTCTCGCGCTCGCTCCGTTCCAGGATCGGCTTGAACGCCGCGGTCGCCGCGCGCATTTCCGCCACCGGGTCGGCGCCGCCGATGGTGTTGGTCAATGCCGTGCCGATCACGTCGCGGAATTCGGTGACGGGCAGGATTTCGGGCAGCCCGGCGCGGGCGATTCGGCCCGAGGCTTGCAGGGTGGTGAAGAACTCGCGCGGGAAGCGGCTTTGGCTGATCACTTCCTCGTTGGTGAAGGGGCTGAGGCGGGCCGGCACCCCGGCGCCGGCGGCGAGCATGCGCAGCTGCATTTGCTTGCCCAGTGCCCATTGCAGGTAGAGCCAGGCCGGGCCTTTCTTGCGGCTGGCTTCGGGGATGCCGTAGCCGGCGCCGAACAGCGCGCAGTGGTGGTTGGCCGGCCCGCGCGGCACCACGGCGTAGCCGACCTTGCCGGCGATGCGCGAGCGCGCGGGGTCTTCCAGGGGGGCTGCGAAGCCGATGCCGTCGATCCACATCGCGGCGCGGCCCTGCATGAAGGTCGTCTGGCATTCGTTCCAGTTGAAGCCTATGGAGCCGGGCGGCGAGGCATCGCGCAGGAAGCGCTGGTACTGGCGGGTGGCCCAGATCGCGTCGTCGGTGTCGGTGATGAGCTGGCGCTGGGCATTGATCATGTCGCGCTGGGTGGTGCCGAGCAGGTAGCTGGACCAGAGCACCACATTGGCGTTCTTCAGGCCGCGGCCGACATGGCCGTAGATCTGGCGGCCGCGGTCCTCGATGCGCTTGGCGCTGTCGAACATCTCGTCGAAGCTGGTCGGCACCGCGACGTTCTTCGCCGCCAGCAACTCCTTGTTATAATACAGAATAAAGTAGTCGGCGAAGGCCGGCAGGGTGTCCATCCGGCCATCGGCCTGGGTCGCATATTCGCGCATGCCCTGGCCGAAATCATTGAAATCGAAATCCGGCGCCGTCAGGGTCTGGTCGGCGATCAGCGCGCGGATATCGGTGTTCCAGCGGGCGCGGCCGACCTGGCGCTTGTTCACATGCAGGCTGACCTCGCCAACATCGAAGCTGGGGCGGCCGGAGGCGTATTCGATGATGATTTTTTGCCGGTGCTGCTGTTCCGGCACCACTTCGACACCGGCGCGGATGCCTGTCAGCTCTTCGAATTCGCGGTTGTGCTGGGTGAGGAGGTTGCCGCGGGGCGAGAGCTGCACCGAGACCTCGATGCGTTCGCCACGAAAACGCTTCCAGTCGAAGGCGCTCTGCGCGCCGACCTCCTGCACCACCATGGGTGCGGCGAGCGTGCCCAGCAGCGTGCCGCGGCGTGTGATGCCCTGCATGATCTGTTCCTCCGGTTTTTATGGGCTTCATGCTCACCCTGAATCGTGCCGGCCCGCAAGCGGTGATATGCAGGCCCCATGGAAGACACTGGCACCATCGCGGCCGAGGACGGCACGCCCATCGCCTATCGGCGCATCGCGGGCCGGGGGCCGGGCATCCTGTTCCTAGGCGGCTTCAAATCCGACATGACCGGCGCCAAGGCCGAGGCGCTGGCAACCTGGGCTGCCGCCACCGGCCAGGCCTTCTGTCGCTTCGACTATGCCGGCCATGGCAGCTCGGGCGGTGCCTTCGAGGAGGGCACGATCGGCCGCTGGGCCGGCGATGCGCGGATGGTGCTGGACCACCTGACAAATGGCGCGCAGGTGCTCGTTGGCAGCTCCATGGGCGGCTGGATCGCAGCCCTGCTGGCGCGCGCGGCGCCCGAGCGGGTGCATGCCATGCTCGGCATCGCCCCGGCGCCCGATTTCACCGAGACACTGATGTGGCCGCAATTCACCCCCGATATCCGCGCCACCATCGCGCGCGACGGCGTGTGGTACCGCCCTTCGGAATATGGCGAGACCTACGCCATCACCCGCGCGTTGATCGAGGATGGGCGACGCCAGCAGGTGATGACCACGCCGCTGCCCTTCCGCTTCCCCGTCCGCATCCTGCACGGCATGCGCGACACCGACGTGCCCTGGCGCCACGCCTTGCGCTTCGCCGAGGCGATCGAGGGCGAGAATGTGCGGATCAACCTGATCAAGGATGGCGACCATCGCCTCTCCCGCCCGCAGGACCTGGCGCTGCTGATCGCCGAGCTCAGCCGCCTGATCGAAGAATAGCGGCCAGCCCCTCGCGATAGCTGGGGTAGCGCCAGGCGAGGCCCAGCGCCGCCTTGGTCGCCGCATTGGCCACGCGGCGGTTCTCGGCCCAGAAGCTGCGGGCCATCTCGCTCATGCCCGGCGCGGCCGCGGCGTAATCGACCAATGGCGGCGGCGGCACCCCCAGCAGCGCCGCCGCATGCTCGACCACCACGGCACTTTCGGCCGCTTCGTCATCGGTGAGGTTGAGCACCCGCGCACCCTGGGGTGGCCGGGCCATGGCGGCGAGCACGGCGGCGGCGATGTCCTCGACATGGATCCGCCCGAAGGCGTGGCCCGGCTTGCGGGTGCGCCTGGCCTGCCCCGCGCGCAGATCGTCGAAGGCGCTGCGGCCCGGGCCGTAAATGCCGGCCACGCGACAGATATCGAGCGCGAACCGGCCGGCGGCGGCCGCGCGCCATGCCTCCTCGGCCGCGAGCCTGCGGATGCTGCGGGGCTGGCCAGGGCTGGGCGGCGTCGCCTCATCCACCCAGGCGCCGCCATGGTCGCCATAGACGCCCGTCGTGGAGAGATAGCCGGCCCAGACCAGGCCGCCCGGCAGCGCGCCGCCATGCGCGGCCAGGAAGGGGTCGCCCGATTCGCTGGGCGGCGCGGTCATCAGCAGGTGGGTGGTCCGGGCCAGGGCATCGCCGGCCGCGGCAAAGCCGATCTGCCCCGGGCCGGGCGCGGCGCGGGTGGTGTTGGCGCAATTCCAGCCCTCCGCCGCCGCCGCCCGGGCCACCGCCCTGCCGGAATAGCCACCACCGATGATCAACAGACATGCTTCCATGGCGACAGGCTGGGCCGGGTTCGCATGCCAAAGCAAGGTGGGTTATATTGCCGCGGTGAAGTCCGCCCGCCCCCTCATTCTCGCCGTGCTGGCCGTGATCCTCCTGGCCGCTGCCGGCGGCGGTGCCTGGTGGTTCCTGTCCGGTGCCCTGGAGGAGACGGTCGAGCTGCCGCTGCCGCCCGAGCCGCCGCGCCTGGCCGATGGCGCGGATTACGAACGCTGCCTGGCCATGCTGCGCGACGACCCCGAGGGCGCGCTGTCCTTCGCCGAGGCCTGGCAGGCGACCGGCGGTGCCGAGGGCGCGCGGCATTGCGCTGCCCTGGCGCAGCTCACCGTGGGCGAGCCCGAGCGCGCGGCCGAGCAGCTCGAGCGCCTCGCCATCGGCAGCCGCGCCGGCCCCGCCGCGCGGGCCGCCGTCTTCGCCCAGGCGGGGCAGGCCTGGATGATGTCGGGCGACCCTGGCCGGGCCTTTGCCGCCACCACCATGGCGCTCACCCTCTCCCCCGGCGATCCGGACCTGCTGACCGACCGTTCGGTCTCGCTCGGCACCATGGGCCGCTATTCGGAGGCGCTGGCCGATCTCGACCGCGCCCTGGCGCTCGACCCCGAGCGGACCGAGGCGCTGGTCTTCCGCGCAGCTGCCCTGCGCAACCTCGACCGGGTGGATGAGGCCCTGGCGGCCGTGGCGCGCGCCCTGGTGCTCTCACCCGACAATCCCGAGGGCTTGCTGGAGCGTGGCATCCTGCGGCAGCTCCGCAACGACACCGCGGGCGCGCGGGCGGATTGGCAGCGCGTGCTGAGCCTGGCGCCGGACAGCCCCGCGGCCGATCTCGCGCAGCAGAACCTGGCCTTGAGCGAGGCGGGGCCTACCCGGCGTTAGCCCGCAATCGCCCTGGGTGTTTCGACCCGGGGCGATTTGAGTCTAATCGGACAGCCAGTCGTTGAGATGCGCCCGGACGAAGCCGTCATCGGTCCATTCCGGGTAGCGCGCGGCCACGGCCGAGATGCGTTCGGCCTGGCCAGGGCTCAGCCCCTCGCGCTCGTCGAGGCACCAGATGCCCTCCAGCAGTCCCTGGCGGCGCAGCACCTCGTGACAGCCCGCGATCACGCCGTGGAAATCATGCGCGACATCGAAGATGGCGGCGTTCATCTCGGTGATGGCGGCGTCCAATGCCAGGGTTTCCGCCGGGATGGCGGCGCCCGCGTCTCGGCATTGCGCGAGCAGCCGCGCGGCGCCCTGGGTCCAGACGCTCCAATGCCCGAGTAACCCGCCGGTGATGCGCAGGGTGTGGCGCTGGCCGGCATGGCTGAGCGTGAAGGGGGTCAGCAGGTCCGCCACGATGTGATCGTCATTGCCGGTGTAGAGGGCGATGCGGTCCTGCGCGCCGGCCTCCAGCACGCCGCGCAGGACATCGAGCGTGGCGTAGCGGTTGAAGGGCGCGATCTTGATGGCCACCACGTTGTCGATGGCGGCAAAGCGCTGCCAGAAATGCGCCGTGAGCGGCACGCCGCCCACCGCGGGCTGGAGATAGAAGCCGAACAGCGGTATTTCGGCCGCCACCGCCTGGCAATGGGCGATCATCTCGTCTTCGCCGGCGCCCTTCCAGGCGGCCAGTGAAAGCAGCACGGCGTGGTAGCCGCAGGCCCTCGCCAGTTGCGCTTCGCGCAGCGCCTGTTCAGTGCGGCCCACGGCGCCGGCCACCAGCAGCGTCTCCGGCCGCGCCGCGCTGGCGGCGATCTCCAGCACGGGCGCGTGCATGCCCACCTCGCGAATGGCGAATTGGGTGGTGTGGACGCCGACCGCGAGGCCGCCGGCGCCGGCGGCGAGGTAGTAGCGCGACAGCGCGCGCTGCCGCCTGGCATCCAGGCTGCGATCCGTCCGCAGCGCCAGCGGATGGGCCGGGATGCACAGCCCCGCCCGCAGCCGCTCCACCATGCCCGAGGGCCAGTCGTGCCAGGACAGCCCCATCAGAAACGCCCATCCCTGACTTCGAACTTGGTCGCGCGGCCCAGCGAGCGGCCGCCCCGTGCGACCCAATCCGCCACCCAATCCAGCATGGTCAGCAGCGGCACGCGGGGATAGCCGAACAGCGCGAAGGCCCGGCCGGCATTGGAGAGCAGGGCCTGCGGCGCTTCCTCGCCGGCGAATTCCGCCGTGCGATCCATCCGCGCGGCGAATTGCCCGGCCAGCCAGCGCACCGAGATGGTCTCGGGGCCGGTGACATTGACGATCGGGCATTGCGGCGTGGCGTGGCGCAGCGCGCGCAAGGTCCAGGCATTGGCATCGCCCTGCCAGATCACATTGGCATGGCCCATGGCGAGCGGCACCGGCGTGCCGGTGAGCACCTTCTGGGCGACATCGGCCAGCACGCCATAGCGCAGGTCGATGGCGTAGTTCAGCCTGATGCCGAAACCGGGCGTGCCGCGGCTGCGGCCGGCATGCTGGAACATTCGCTCCCGCCCGAGGACGGAGGCCGCATATTCGCCGACCGGGGCGGGCGGCGTGGCCTCATCGGCGCCACCGGAGATCACCGGCACCAGCGGCAGGACATTGCCGGAGCTGAGGAAGACGGTGCGGGCGGTGGGGAAACGCCCGGCGACCAGGGCGGGCAGCAGGGTGTTCATCGCCCAGGTCGTGTCCTCGGCGCCGGTGCTGCCGAATTTGCGGGCGGCGAGGAAGATCAGGTTCGGTGCCTCCGGCAGGCCGGCGAGGGCGACCGGGTCCATCAGGTCGGCACTGAGCGTCTCGATGCCCCAGGACTGCATGCGCTCCCGCAGGCCAGGCTCGCTCCAGCGCGCCACCGCGATCACCCGCCGGGCGGGGTCGGCCCGCTTGGCGGCGCGGCACATCGTGGGGCCCATCTTGCCGGCGGCGCCCAGCACCAGGATGTCGCCCGGGGCGGCCGCGAGGTCCTCGCGCAGCGCGTCATCGGGGCGGGAGAGAATGTCTTCGAGTGCGGCTTCGTCGGCGATCATGGGCCGAGCCTGTCACGCCGCGCGCCACCATGCCAGCGCCGCCCGGGCCAGCGCCGCCACCGTGTCCACCACCGGGAAGGGCAGGGGGGCGCCGGCGGCGATGCCCAGCGGGATTTCTGTGCAGCCCAGCACCACGGCCTGGGCGCCGCGGGCCCGCAGGCGGGTGGCCATCTGGGCCAGTGGCGGATAGGCCAGGGCCAGGTCATTGGCCTTCACCTGCTCGATGGCGGGGGTGACGAGTTCGGCCATTTCGGCGGCGTCGGGGGTGATGACCTCGTAATCCGTCAGCCGCTCCTGATAGAGCCGCATCGCCAGGGTGCCCGCCGTGGCCATCAGCCCGATGCGCCCGCTGGGAAACCCCTGCGCCCGCAGATCGGCCGCCGCCGCATCGACGATGTGCAGGATGGGCAGCGGCGTCGCGGCCTGCATCCCCGCATACCAGCCATGCGCGGTGTTGCAGGGGATGGCGATGGCGCCGCAGCCCGCGCGCTCCAGGATGCGGATGCCGCGCAGCAGGGCGGGCAGCGGGTCCGGCCCCGTGCCCATGCGCGCGGCGCTGCGGTCGGGCACCCTGCCGTCGCTGACCAGGATGGCGGGGAGGTGATCCTGGTCGCGCTGGGCCGGGGTCTGCAAGGTCAGGCTGCGCATGAATTCCGCGCTGGCCAGAGGCCCCATGCCGCCGAGCACGCCCAGCACCTTGTCATCGTTCATGCGAAGAACCCATCCCATGTCAGCTTCAAGCCCAGCACCAGCAGGGCCGCGGTGATGATGCGATAGAACAGCGCCTCTGACATCCGGCGCTGCAGCCAGATGCCGAGATAGACGCCGATCGGGCAGAGCGGCAGCAGCACCAGCGCGGTGCCGAGATTGGTGAGGTCGAGCAACCCCATCCAGCCATAGGGCACCAGCTTGGCGTAGTTGATCAGGCCGAAGAGCACGACATTGGTGGCGGCGAAGACGGCGCGCGGCAGGCGGCGCGGCAGCAGGTAGATCTGCATCGGCGGCCCGCCGGCATGGGCCAGGGTGGAGGTGGCGCCGGCGGCGATGGCGCAGATCGCCCCCTTCACAGGGTTGTAGGGCGCGGGCGGCGCGGCCGCGAAAAAGCCCTGGACCAGACGCCAGCCGAGGAAGGCCAGGGTGATCACCCCCAACAGCCCCTGCACATGGCGCGGGCTCAGCAGCCCGAACAAAGCGGCCCCCAGGCCCACGCCGACCAGCCCCGCCGGCAGCAGCAGCCGCATCTCCCGCTTGTCCCACTGCCCCCACCAGGCGCGCAGCCCCGACAGGTCCATGGCGCAGAGCAGCACCAGCGCGATGCCGGCCGCCTGCGGCACCGGCACCATCAGCGCCATGACCGGAACCATGACGTTGGAGGTGGCGCCGGCGAAACCGCCCTTGCCGATGGCGGAAACCAGCACCGCCGGCACGGCGATGAGGTAGAAGAGGGGATCGGTGATAAGATTCAGCGGATGGTTCCCTTGCGCCGCGCCAAATGTAAGCGATCCTGACAGGATGCACGACCCATACAGCCCGCTCTTCCTGCTCGCCATGGTCAGCGCCATGGCGGCGACCGGGCTGTTCTCCGGCCTGCTCGCCGGGCTGCTGGGGGTGGGGGGCGGCATCGTGATCGTGCCGGTGCTGTTCCATGTGCTGCCCTGGTTCGGCGTGCCGGGGGAGACGCAGATGAAGGTTGCGGTAGCAACTTCCCTGGCGACGATCATCCCGACATCCCTGATCTCGGCGCGCCGGCATTTCTCCACCGGCACGATGGATGTGCCCCTGCTGCGGTCACTGGCCGTGCCGATCTTCGCGGGGGCGCTGCTGGGCACCATGCTGGCCGTGGTGCTGAAGGGGCCGGTGCTGATCGCCATCTTCGCCGCCGTGGCGCTGGCGGTGGCGGTGAATATGGGGTTTTCCGGCCTGAACTGGCGCTGGCGCGACAGCATGCCCGGCGGTGCCGCGCGGGCGGGCATCGGCGCGGGGATTGGCGGGTTTTCGGCGGTGATGGGCATCGGCGGCGGCACGCTGGGCGTGCCGGTGCTGGGCATGTTCGGCAGCCCCATCCGCGCGGCGGTGGCGACATCCTCGGCCTTTGGGCTGATCATCGCGGTGCCGGCCACGCTGGGGTTGGTTCTGGCCGGGCTGGGGGCGGAGGGCCGGCCGCCCTTCTCGCTGGGCTGGGTGAGCCTGGTGGGGTTTGGCCTCATCGCGCCGGCCTCGATCATCGCGACACCCTGGGGGGTGGCGCTGGCGCACAGCATCCGGCCGCTGCTGCTCAAGCGGGTCTTCGCCGGCTTCCTGGGGCTGACCAGCCTGCGCATGGGTTGGAGCCTCTTGGCATGATGGAATGGCTTTGGCTCGCGCCCGGGCTGGTTCTGGCGGGACTGGCGGGGGGGCTGCTCGCCGGACTCTTCGGCATTGGCGTGGGCGTGGTGCTGGTGCCGCTGATGGCGGGGCTGCTGCCGCTGCCCGGCGTGGATGAGGCGCTGCGCGTCAAGCTGGCCATCGGCACCTCGCTGGCGATGACGGTGCCGACATCCTGGCTGGCGGCGCGCGGGCATGCCGCGCGCGGCACGCTCGACGCCGCGCTGCTGCGGCGCCTGGCGCCGGGCATGCTGGTGGGCGTGGGAATGGGTGTCGTGCTGGCGGGATGGGTGGCCGGGGCCTTGCTCGTGCTGGTCTTCGGCGTGGTCGCGCTGGTGGTGGCGGGACTTTTCCTCATGCCGGGGATGCGGCTGGGTGCCGCGCTGCCGGGCGGGCTGCCCGGGCAGGCGCTGGCCGGGGTGGTCGGTGGCGTCAGTGCCATGATGGGCGTGGGCGGCGGCACCCTGGGGGTGCCGGCGCTGGTGCTCTTCGGCGTCCCGGTGGGGCGGGCGATCGGCACGGCGGCGGGGTTTGGCGTGATGATCGCGGCGCCGGCCAGCCTGGGGCTGGTGCTGGCGGGCTGGGGCCTGGATGGGCTTGGCATGGGCGCGTTGGGCTTCGTCAGCCTGCCCGCGGTGGCGTTGATCCTGCCGCCGGCGATGCTGGCGACGCCCTGGGGCGTGCGCCTGGCACAGCGGCTGCCGGGGCGGGCTTTGCGGCTGGGCTTCGCCGCGATGATGGCAGCACTGGGGCTGCGGATGCTGTCGAGCCTGTTTTAGAATCTCTCCACCCAGGGCCGGATCGCCATCTCGCTGCTCCAGGCCGTGCGCGGCTGGGCCAGGACATGCAGGTAGGAATCGGCGATCGCATCGGGGCTGAGCAGGTTGTCGCCTTCCGGGATGCGGTTGGCGGAGGCGATGCCGCCATCGATGACGAAATGGCAGATATGGATGTTCTGCGGGTGCAATTCGCGCGCCATGCTTTCGGCCAGGCCACGCAGCGCGAATTTGCCCATGGCGAAGGGCGCGGATTGCGGAAAACCCTTCACCCCCGCCGAGGCGCCGCTGAGGAAGATATGGCCCGAACCGGCCTTGAGCATGCGCCGCGCCGCCTGCTGCGCGACCAGGAATGCACCGAAGGCGCAGACCTCCAGCGCGCGGCGGACCAGCACCGGGTCGAGATCGACCAGCGGCCCGCGGGTGCGGAAGCTGGGGTTGTAGATGACCAGCGAGGGGGTGCGGCCGGCGGCATCCAGCGCGTCGAAAAGCCCGGCCACGGCGTCGATGTCGGCGCTGTCGCAGGCATGCAGGGTGGCGCGGGTTTCGGCGGCCAGGGCGCCGAGTTTTTCGGTGTTGCGGGCTGCCAGGGCGATGTCCCACCCCGCCGCCGCAAGCTTGCGGGCGAGGGAGGCGGAGAGTCCGGCGCCGGCGCCGACGATCAGCGCGTTCATTCCGCGGCACCCCGGGTGATCAGCCCATCCTCGATGTCGCGCTCGACCAGTGCGGGGTCACGCAGCGCGGGGTCACCCATGCCGCCGCCGCCGGGCAGGTGGAGGACGAGATGCCGGCCCTTGGGGATGGTCTGAAACCCCTTGGTGCGCAGCGTGGTGCCATTGGCGTCATCCAGCGAGACCCGGCCCGCCGCACCTTCGCCACCGCCGAAACGGCCCTTGGGCGCATTCGCGACCCGGTCGAAGATGGCGTTCACCGCGAATTCGGCGTTGTTCTTGGCGCCGATCTCCATGATCTGGCCGAAGCCGCCGCGGGTCTTCCCGGGGCCAGCGCTGTCGGGCCGCAACTCCTTGCGCCAGAAGATCACGGGGGCCACGTTTTCCGTGGCCTCCACGCTCATGGTGCGCACGCCGGAGGGGAAGGCGGTGCCGTCCAGCCCATCCTTGGTCGGGCGCGCGCCGGTGCCGCCGGAATTGAAGGTGATGATCTCGAAATCATCCACCTCGGCATCCTGGCCGGAGACCTGGCTGCCACCGCGCAGCGGCGGGTTCCACAGCGCCGAAGAACCTTCGGCGGCGACCCGGCCGGGTACCGCCTGGCCCAGGCAGCCCATCATCAAATCGGGGATGAGCTGGCCCACGACATGGCGGACGCTGACGGGGTAGGGGCGGGGCGCGTTGAGGATGCAGCCCGCGGGGATGATCATCCGGAAGGGGTCGAGGCTGGCCCAGTTGTTGGGGATGTCGGGCGCCACCACCACCTTGATGCCGAAGCAGGAATAGGCCCGGCAATAGGCCGGCGGCACGTTGATGCCGCGGTTGGAGAGGCCGGAGGTCCCCGCGAAATCGACTTCGATTTCGTCGGGCCGGATGGTCAATGCGGCGCGCAGCGTGACCGGCGCCTCATAGCCATCGGAATTGATGCTGTTGTGGTAGGTGCCTGGCGGCAGCGCGTTGATGGCGGCGCGGGTGGCGGTGAGCGAGGCGTCGAAGATGTATTCGGCCAGTGAATCCAGCCCGTCGAGCGCGTATTCATCCAGCATCTCGGTCAGCCGCTTGGCGCCGGCGTCGTTGCAGGCGCAGAGCGAGTAGATGTCGCCTTCCAGCTCGACCGGGGTGCGGGAGCCGACGCGGATGAAGTCGAAGAAGGTTTCGTTCGGTTGGCCCTGGTCGAAACACTTCACGATGGGGATATAGAGGCCTTCCTCGAAGACCGAACGCCCCTCGGGGCCCATGCCGAGGCCGCCGATATCGATGATATGCGCGGTATTGGCGAAGAGGCCGACGATTTTTCCGCGGTGGAAGGCGGGGGAGACGACGGTGAGGTCGTGCAAATGGCCGGTGCCGAGCCAGGGGTCGTTGGTGATGTAGTGGTCGCCCGGCTTCATGGTTTCGGCGGGGAATTTGGCCAGGAAATGGCCGACCGATTCCATCATGGAATTGACGTGGCCAGGGGTGCCGGTGACGGCCTGGGCCAGCATGCGGCCTTGGAGGTCGAAGACGCCGGCGGAGAGGTCACCGGCCTCGCGCACCGTGGTGGAGAAGGCGGTGCGGATCATCACCTGCGCCTGCTCTTCGACGACGGCGATGAGGCGGTTCCATTGGATCTGGCGTTGGATTTTTGAAAGTGCGTCGAGGCTCATTGGCTGCTGCTCCGTTTTCCATGTCGCTCTGCGCATGCGGCAAGAGCCTTGTCGGCTGAGTGTTTGGGGGTCAGAGACCGGGATGTGATCGCCATCAGCAGGCGACCTGCCGCAGGCCGCGATGCGCAACGAAGGGTTCGAAGTCGCGGTCGCTGTGCAGCAGCGGCACATCGCGCGCGATGCACCAGGCGGCGATCAGGCAATCCACTGTTTTCCGCACCGTAAAACCGATGCGGCGCAGCGCACGATAATGATCGGCCGCGGCCAGTGCCACCTGTGTGCCGCCGATCGTGACCTGCTGCAGGCCGAGCATGCGGCTGCGCACCTTGTCATGCTGCGTGTCACTAACGATGCCCCGGAGCACCTCCGCGAGCACAAGATCGCCGAGGAGGATGGTCGTTGGCTGCAACACGCCAGAGTCGGGGTCCAGCGCATCGAGCAAACCGTCGAGCGCCCAGACCTGCGCCGTTTTCGCGCCGCGGAAATAGTCGATCCAGACCGAACTGTCGACGAAGGCGGCGTTCACGGAAGCGGCGGCTCGGGCTCGTCGAGGCGTTCGGCGTGGAGGTCGCCCTCCCACTCCACCGCGCCGAACAGATCGCGCAGGCTGGCCTGCTTCTTCCGCCGCGCGAGCAGGCGCAGCGCCGCCTCCACGGTCTCCCGTTTTGTCTTAAAACCTGTCGCCGCCATGGCCTCGGCCATCAGCCGGTCATCGATCTCGATATTGGTGCGCACAGCCCGCCTATGTGTAAACTGACAGGGGCTCAATACACATCGGCGTGCCGATATTCAAGCTTTTCAACCCTCGCGCACCAGTTCCAGATAGCCCAGCCCGTCCACCGAGCAGGACCACCCAGGCCCCACCAGCGTGCTGGTCTCATCCTCGCTGATGATGCAGGGGCCGGCCACGCGGCAGCCCGGCGGCATGGCCGCGCGGTCATAGACCGCCCATTCGCCCTGCGTGCCGGCCGCGGTGTCGAGCACCATCTGCCGCCGGATCGGCGCTGGCGCCGGTGCCCGCGCGGGTTCCGCCACCGGTTCCACCGCGTCCACCACCGTGCTGACCACCACCGCGAAGCTCATCACCTCCACGTCCGAGCCGGGAACCGGACGGTCATAGAAGCGCGCATACTCCGCATCATAATCGGCGCGGATTTTGGCCACATCACCGGCGCTGAGGTCGCCCGCCGGCATGGGCACCGCAATCTCATGCCCCTGGCCGACATAGCGCATATAGGCCGTGCGGGTTTCCGTGGTGGCCGCGCCAAAACTGCCGGCCGAGACCACCTCCGCCGCCTCGCGGCTCATATCGGTCAGCAGCGCGTTCACGCCCGCCACGTCGAAGTTGGTAAAACGCTGGTAGAGGCTGCGCACCACCTCATAGGCCACGGGGGCGCGCAGGAATCCGATGGCGCTGCCCACACCCGCGCCGCTGGGCACCAGCATCCGCGTCACGCCGATCTTTTCGGCCACGCGATAGCCATGCACCGGCCCGCCGCCGCCAAAGGCCACAATGGTCCGCCCCTCATAGGTCTTCGCCGATTCGATGGCGTGAACGCGGGCCGCATTGGCCATGTTCTCATCCACCATTTCGACCACGCCGAGGGCAGCCATCCCCGCCTCCAGCCCCAGCGGCCGGCCCACCGCCGCCACCATCGCGGCCTCGGCCTGACCGGGATAGAGCTTCAGCGCGCCACCGGCGAAGGTCGCGGGGTCATAGCGGCCCAGCAGCAGATTGGCGTCGGTCACCGCCGGCTTCTCGCCGCCACGGCCATAGCAGGCCGGCCCGGGCACGGCGCCGGCACTTTCGGGGCCGACCTGGATGCGGCCGAGGCCATCGACATGGGCGAGCGAGCCGCCGCCGGCGCCGATCTCCACCATCTCGATGACGGGAATGCGCAGCGGCAATCCCGAACCCTTCTGGAAGCGGCCGATGCGCGCCACCTCAAAACTGCGGCTGGCCTGGGGTGAAAAGCCGTCGATCAGGCAGACCTTGGCCGTGGTGCCGCCCATGTCGAAGGACAGGACTTTTGCCAGACCCTTTTGGCGCGCGACAAAGGCGGAGAAAATCGCTCCACCCGCCGGCCCGCTCTCGACCAGGCGAATGGGGAATTTCGCCGCCGTTTCGATTCCGGTGAGGCCACCGCCGGACAGCATCATGAACACCGGCACGGCCATGCCCATGGCATCCAGCCCCGCCCGCAGCCGGGCGAGGTAGCCGGCCATCAGCGGCTGCACATAGGCATTGGCGACAGTGGTGGAAAAGCGTTCCCATTCGCGCATCTCGGGCGAGACTTCGCTGGCCAGCGAGATACGCACCTCCGGCCAGATCCCGCGCGCGATCTCCGCCGCGCGCCGCTCATGCGCCGGATTAACAAAACCATGCATAAAGCCGATGGCCAGCGACTGCATCCCCTCATCGCGCAGGAAGCGCACCGCCTCGGCCACCGCCGCCTCATCCAGCGGCCGCAGGATGTTGCCGGTATTGTCCAGGCGCTCCCCAACGGGCACGCGGTGGCGGCGGCGGACGAGAGGCTGCGGAAGGTCGATGTTCAGGTCGTACTGGTCGTAGCGGCTTTCATTGCCGAGCGCCAAAACGTCGCGAAAACCCTCGGTGGTGATGAAACCGGTGGGCGCACCCTTGCGCTCGATGATGGCGTTGGTGGCCAGCGTGGTGCCATGGATCATCAGCGAGACGTCGCCGGCCGAGAGGCCCGCGCGGGCGAGCACGGCCTGCACACCCTCCAGCACGCCCTCTTCGGGTGCTGCGGGGGTGGTCAGGACCTTCGCGGTCCAGCGTTGGCCCTCCTGCTCGAGGACGACATCGGTAAAGGTTCCGCCGATATCGGCGGCAATGCGCGCATTCACCGATCAGAAACCACGCACCATGCCGCCATCGGCGCGCATGATCTCGCCGGTGATGTAGGCGGCGGGCACGCCGCACAGGAACGCGACCAGCGGGCCATATTCATCCGGCTCGCCATAGCGGAGTGCCGGGATTGTCTTGCTGCGATCGGCGATCACCTCGTCGATGCTCTTGCCGGTCTTGGTGGCGAGGCTCGCCGCCGTCTCCAGGCTGCGATCGGTGCGGATGGCGCCGGGGGCCACGATGTTCACGGTGACACCCTCGCCCGCCACCTCGGTGGAAAGCGTCTTCAGGTAGCCCATGATCGAGGCGCGCAGCGTGTTGCTCAGCACCAGATTGGGGATGGGCTGCTGCATGCCCGTGCTGCCGATATTGATGATCCGGCCGAATTTTTGCGCCCGCATCCCGGGGAGGAGTTTCTTCGTGATGTGAATGGGGCCGAGCACGATGCGCTGAAACCACGGCGCCAGCAGTGCCTCATCCAGCTCCAGCGCTGTGCCCGGCGGCGGGCCGCCATGGTTGAGGATGAGGATGTCCACGCCGCCCATGGCCGCCACCGCGCCATCGGCCAGCCGGTCCATGTCGGCGTTGTTGGCGACATCGGCGGGGATGCCGGTGGCACTCGCCGCGCCGAGTGCGCGCAACTGCGCCGCCGCCACATCCAGGCTCTCCTGGCTGCGGCCGCTGATCACGAGATGGCAGCCCTCCCGCGCCAGCGCATCCGCCACGCTGCGCCCCAGCCCCTTCGAGGCCCCCATCACCAGCGCGCGCTTGCCCTGCAAACCCAGATCCATCGTCTCAATCCCCATGTCATCGGTCGGGCGTGACAATCCAGCACCCATCCGGGGCTGGCAACCCAGGCGATGGGACATGGCGAGAAACCCTGGGACGCCCGGTGCATTTCCATCGCGCATCGGCCTGCGCTAGCCTACCATCCTTTGGCAAAGAAGCGGGCGCGACAGGCTCCCGCGCCCGGAGCGCAGCCCATGTCCATCATCCCCGCCCGCCGCCATTTCCTGCTGGCCAGCCCCGCCCTCCTGCTGGCGGCCTGCGCTTCGGAAACGGCGGCTCCGCCGGCGACCGGCCCGGCCACCTCGGCCGCGACGCCGCCTGTCGCGCCCGCAACCGCCGAGCCGGCACCGGGCACCCGGCCGGATGCGCGCATCGAGATCAACAACTGGCAGCTCGGCTTCGTCGGCCAGGTCGCCTGGGGCAATGGCGTGCTGATCTATCGCGGCCGGCGCCTGCCCTTCCGGGTGCGCGCGGCCGGGGTGGGCGGCGTGGGCGTGGCCCGCGTGCGCGCCACCGGCGATGTCTTCGACATGCGCGATGTCAGCCAGTTCCCAGGCGTCTATGCCCAGGCCCGCACCGGCGTCGTGGCGCCCGGCGCGCAGCTCGGTGGTATCCTCTGGCTGCAGAACACCGCCGGCGTGCGGCTGCGGCTCAACCCGAGGCGGACCGGTCTTGCCGCCCAGATCGGTGCGGATGGCGTGCTGATCGAAATGCGCTAAACCCGGGGCAGGTTCACTGCCTGCCGGGGAAATGTCGCATGTCCAAGCCCATCCTGCTCGTCACCCGCAAGCTGCCCGCGGGGATCGAGGCCCGCGCCGCGCGGGATTATGACGCGCGGCTCAACCCCGATGACATGCCCTGGTTCCGCGACGGAATGGAGATCGCCCGCCGTGCCACCGAGGCGAAGGCCGATGGCGTGCTGATCGCCGCCGGCGATCCGATGAATGCCGCGGCCTTCGCAGCGCTGCCGGAGAGCGTGAAGATCGTCACCACCTTCTCCGTCGGCTACGACCATGTGGATGTGGCGGCCGCGAAGGCGCGCGGCATCATTGTCACCAACACGCCCGAGGTGCTGAGCTTCGCCACCGCCGAATGCGCCTTCACCCTGCTGCTGATGGCCGCCCGCCGCGCCGGCGAGGGCGAGCGCATGGTTCGCGCCGGGAAGTGGGAAGGCTGGGCGCCCACCCAACTCATGGGCGTGACGCTGGAGGGCAAGAAACTCGGCATCCTCGGCTTCGGCCGGATCGGGCAGAAGCTGGCCGCCATGGCGCGCGGCTTCGGCATGGAGATTCACTATCGCGACCTGCGGAAATTGCCGCCCGAGGTGGAGCAGGGCGCGATTTTTCATGAGACGGACGAGAAGTTCCTGGCGAGCATCGACATGCTGTCGATGCATGTCCCGGGCGGCGATGGCACGCGCAAATGGCTCGATGCATCCCGCCTCGCGCAGATGAAGCCCGGCAGCATCGTCATCAACACCGGCCGCGGCGGCAGCGTGGACGACGCGGCGCTGGTGGCGACGCTGAGCTCCGGCCATATCCGCGCCGCCGGCCTCGACGTCTATGATGGCGAGCCCCGTGTGTTCCCAGGCTATCTCGGCCTGGAGAATGTGGCCTTGCTGCCCCATCTCGGCAGCGCCACCATCGAGACCCGTGACGCGATGGGCGAGCGCGCGCTTCAGAACCTGGACTGCGTGTTGCGCTTCGACCTGCCGCCGCCGCACCGGGTGGCTTAAGCCCACCCGGCTCCCCTCAGGCGCGGATGCTGGCCAGGAACTGGTCGGCCTTGCCGCGCAGGGTATTGGCCTGCTGGGTCAGCGCCTCCGAAGTCTGCCGCATGCCTTTGGCCGCCGAGCCGGTGGCGCCGGCCGCGCGCTGCACATCGCCGATGCGCCGCACCACCGCCCCCGTGCCCTCGGCCACCTGGGAGGCGCTGCGGGCAATCTCGCGCGTGGCGGCACCCTGTTCCTCCACCGCGCCGGCGATGGCGGTGGTGACCTCGTTCATCCGCTCGATCGTGGCGCCGATATTGCGCAGCGCGGTCGCCGCATCCTCCGTCGTCGTGCGGATGGCGTTGATCTGGGTGGCGATATCCTCGGTGGCGCGGGCGGTCTGGCTGGCCAGGCTCTTCACCTCGCTGGCGACCACGGCAAAGCCCTTGCCGGCCTCGCCCGCGCGGGCGGCCTCGATCGTCGCGTTGAGGGCGAGGAGGTTGGTCTGGCCGGCGATGTCGCTGATCAGCCGCACCACATCGCCGATCCGGGCCGCGGCCTGCACCAGGCCCTGCACCGTGGCGTCGGTCGCCCGCGCCTCCTGCGCCGCCGCGCGCGCCACCTCGGCGCCATCGCTGACCTGACGGGTGATCTCGGCCACGCTGGCGGCGAGCTCCTCGGCGCTGGCGGCCACGGCCTGCACGTCATGGCCGGCCCGGGCGGAGACCTCGGCCACCGCATCGGCCTCCCGCCCGCCGGTATCGGCGGCCTGGCCCATCGTCTCCACGCCCTGGCGCATCTGCTCGGCCGATTGCGCCACCGCCTGCACCACGCTGCCGACCTCGGCCTGGAAATCATCGGCCAGGCGGGCCTGGCGGGTGACCAGGCGCCACATCAGCATGGTGGCGACGTAATGGCCGGCATCATCGCGAATGGCGCTGATCTTCAGCTCGAAGCTCTCGGCGCCGATCCGCAGGCGGCTCTCCTGCGGCAGGCGGGCGGGGTCGGCCATCATCGGCTTCAGGGCGGCCAGCTCGCGGCTGAGGGCATCGAGCTTCACGCCCACCAGCGCCGCAGCCTTGGCCGGCAGCGATGCCTCGACCAGGCGCATCAGCGCCAAGCCCTCGGGGTTCACATAGCTGATGGCGAAGCCCTCCTGCGGGTCGACCACCATCACGCCATTGCCCATCTGCTCCAGCATCTGGCCCTGGGCGAAGGCCTTTTGGGCCGCGCCGCGCAGCGCCTCCAGTGCCAGGGCGATGCGGCCGATCTCGTCGCGCCGGTTGCGGTCCGTCACCGGGGTGCGGGTGCGCCCGGCGGCGATATCGGCCACCTGGGTGGCGAGGCGGCGCAGCGGCGCGCCCACCACCTGCGCGGTGAAGGCGCCGAAGATGAGCAGCATGCCGCCCACCGCGGCGCCTGCGATCAGCACCTGGGTCGCGATGTCGGTGATGGCGCGGCTGGTGCGCGCCGCGGCCTGGCCCGCATCGGCGCGCAGCACCGTCACCACCCGCCCCACCGCGGCCTGTGCCCGGTCCCGGATGGGGATGATCTGTTCCCGCCGCGTGGCCTCGATGGCGATGCCCAGGGCGATCACCGCCTCTGCTGAGCGGGCGATCTCCTCGGCCACGGCGCCCATGCGCTGGATATCCTGCGCCATCTCGCGCGGCGACGCACTTTCCAGCCGGCGGAGATGCACGCGCTGCTGGCTGGTGGCGCGGCGCACGCGGGTGGCGGCCGCGGCATCGGCGGTGGCCAGGTAGCGATTGGCGCCGAGCCTGACCTCGTTCACCGCATTGGCATAGGTTGTCAGCACCTCCCGCGCATTCTCCAGCGCCTCGCCCGAGAGGGCGAAGGCGAGGTTGGCGGTCACGCTCTCCATCGCCTGATCGAATTCCGGCAGCCGGGGCAGCAGGCGCTCGTCGCGGGTCTGGATGAGCTCGGCGCGCTTCGCCGTGGTCTCGGTGAAGGTGGCGCCCAGCGCGTCGATGTCGCGCAGCAGGGCATCGAGCCCGGCCCGCGCCTCGGCCGGGGCGGCGAGGCCGCGCGCCTCGGTCGTCGCGCGCCGCGCCTCGCGCAGCGCATCGAGAATGATGCGCTGCTCGACCTCGACGATGGCGGCGGTTTGCGCCAGCAGCACGCCGCGTTGCGCCAGATTGGCGCGCATGATGTGCTGCGCCGCCTCCGTCGCCGCGATCTGGGCCTGCGACGCTGCCTCCTGCATCGCGCGGGACTCATGGGCCGTCTGCGCCTCGATCCGGACCATGAGCACGAGCGCGCCCAGCATCAACATCGCAAAAAGCGAACTGACGGCGAGTTTCTTCCCGACCGACAGGTTTCGAAAGACCTGCATCGCCACGTCTCCATCCAGGGGCAGAATGACTTATGGAGGTGCCTGGCTAACCGAAGGTGAAGCCGCCCCCTCGACAGCATCGCCCCGGCCGGTTCAATTGCGCCCAAGCCGCTGATCAAGGATCCCCGCCATGCTGTTCGACTTCGAAGCCCTGCCCGCCCGCGAGCGCTACAAGCTGCTCGTCTCCACCATCGTGCCGCGGCCCATCGCCTGGGTGGTGACGCAGGATGCGGCGGGTGTGGTCAATGCCGCACCCTATTCCTTCTTCAACGCCTTTTCCGACGACCCCGCCGTGGTCGCCATCGGCTGCGGCCCGCGCCCCGAGGGCAGCCCGAAGGACACGCTGGCCAATATCAAGGCGACCGGCCAGTTCGTGGTCTGCCTGGTGCCTGGCACGGCGCTGGAGCAGATGAATGTGACGGCCACCGACTTCCCGCCCGGCTTCGACGAGCTCGACGAGGCCGGCCTGCACAAGCTGGCCAGCACCAAGGTAGCCCCCCCGCGCATCGCCGAAAGCCCGGTGGCGCTGGAATGCGAGACCTTCCAGCTCGTCCCCGTCGGCCATCACACGATCGTGATGGGCAAGGTCCTGGCCATGCATGTGAAGGACGAGGCGGTGCTGGACGCCGAAAAGAATTACATCGACACGCCCAAGCTGGAGCTGGTTGGCCGCATGCATGGCCGGGGCTGGTATGCGCGCACGACCGACCGTGTCGATGTGCCGCGCTACACCGCGGCGGAATGGGCGGCGCATAAGGCGGCGAAGGGCTGAGGCCAGTTTCGGCTTGACAATTTAGGCCGAAATTCCCATTGTGGCGGCTGTTGTTTGACAGCCGCATCCGTGCCGCTCCCCCAGATATGGGCGCCCGAGCCCGCGCGCCCACAACCCCTGGTATTTGTCCGAAACCCGCGGTTTTTCACGTTGCCCGCCCGGCGCTGGACCATGCTGAGAGATGATTCAACTCTTTCGGCGATTCCGCCTCAACGCATCATGCTCTACTGCGTGTTCCGCACGGTGATCTGCGTCAGCACCCCCGCCATCACGCCATTCTGCACCCGCAGCGTGGCCTGGATGGTGGTCAGCCGCCGCTCCCGCTCCGGCACGCGCATCACGCAGCTCCAATCGCCCGAAATGCCGGCCGGTGCTGCGCAGGAGAAGCCGATGGCGGTCAGCCGCTGCACCGCGGGGCCGGCATCGGCGCCGGTCGGCGCCCATTCGCCGATATCGCGCGACAGCGCCGCCGCACCGGCCCGCTCGCCCTGGCGGAGATAGGTCTCGATCGCGGTGCGCGGCTTGTTCGCCCCCACCATCCAGGCCACGCCGCCCAGCATCGCCAGCAGCACGATGCCCACCAGCGTGGCCCGGCGGAAGGTGCCGGGCTGCATCGCCAGCCGCCCGGTGGCGGGGCGGGTCGTGCCCTCATCCTCCCTCATGCGGCCAGCCGCGGGTTGCGGATGAAGCGGCCGGGTGCCGCGCCGGTCAGGCCCGTCCCGTCCAGTGTCGTCTCGCCATTGGCCCAGACGCGGTGGATGCCTAGGGATGTCAGGGTCGGCGTCTTGTAGGTCGCGCGGTCGGCCACCGTCGCCGGGTCGAAGAGCACGAGGTCGGCGAAATGGCCAGGGCGGATGGTGCCGCGGTCGGCCAGGCCGAAGACCGCGGCGGTGCGCCCGGTCATCTTGTGGATCGCGGTTTCCAGGCTGAACAGTTTTACCTCGCGCACGTAATGGCCGAGCACGCGCGGAAAGGTCCCCCAGAGCCGGGGATGCGGCACCGCGTCATGCGGAATGCCGTCCGAGCCGATCATGCTGCGGGGATGGGCCATGATGCGCCGCACATCGGCCTCGTCCATCTGGAAATAGATGGCGCCCGCCGGCAGCAGCTTTTCCGCCGTCGCCTTGCGGGTCATGCCCCATTCGCGGGCGACATCGTCGAGGTCGCGGCCGGCCTGCTCGGGATGCGGCACCGACCAGGTGATCTGCACCGGCACATCCTGGCGCAGCCGCTCGGGCATCATGACGGTGGAGCCGGCGGGGTAGGGGTAGACGTCGAAGGCGACGGGCTGGTCCTGGCCCAGGCTGTCGATCAGGGCCAGCGTCTCGCGCGAGCGGCCGAAATTCTCCGGCATCGAGCATTTGTGGTGGCTGATGATGACCTCGACGGGCTTCTCCGCGGTGCCCGTCTCCCGGCCGATGCGCAGCGTCTCGCGGATGCTGTCCAGCACCTGGTCGGCCTCGTCGCGCATATGGGTCATGTAGATGCCGCCATGCGCCCGCAGCGCCTCGCCGACGGCGATCACCTCATCGGTCGTCGCCTGGGCATTGGGGGCGTAGTAGAGGCCGGTGCTGAAGCCGGCGGCACCCTGGGCCAGCGCCTCCGCCAGGCGGTCCTGCATGGCGGCGATTTCGCGGTCATGGGCGCCGCGATAGACATCACCCGCCATCGCCTCGACCCGCAGCGACATGTGCCCGCAGAAGGCCAGGGTGTTCACATTGGTCGGCCGCTTTTCCAGTGCCTCGCCATATTCGGCGAAGCTGCCGATGTTGAACCAGCTTTCGTCGCCCAGCAGGTCGAGCGGCGGCGGCGGGCGGCGGTCCATCCGCAGCGGCGCCAGCGAGACGCCACAATTGCCCACCACCACCGTGGTGACGCCCTGGCTGACCTTGCAGTGCTGGCAGGCCGGGCCGCAGAGCACGGCGCGGTCGTCATGGGTATGGGCATCGATGAAGCCGGGGGCGAGTGCGAGGCCATGGGCATCCACCTCTTCCGCCCCGCTCATGCCGCCGAGCTCGCCGACGGCAACGATCCTGTCGCCCGTCACCGCGACATCGCCCCG
>LNFM01005152.1_pt1 | contig 23047 bp, 19 predicted proteins | sample 596031 | NCBI WGS metagenome assembly LNFM01 (sample SAMN04254537, study PRJNA301005) | activated carbon metagenome | isolation source: dual media filters at the Ann Arbor, Michigan drinking water treatment plant | place: USA: Ann Arbor | reverse complement strand
ATCATAGTCGGCAGAGTTCAGCTTTCAGGTAATGCGGTGAAACGATCGTTCTGTCACTCGCCTTCGCACACTGGGGTTCACAGCCACCGCCGTGAGGTCGCTTTGTAGTCGCGGTAGGCATCGCCGAATTTCGCTTCGAGGTGGCGTTCCTCGGGCAGGATCGCGAGCCAGGTCACGGCGAGCGCGAACACCGGCGTCAAGATCGCGATCCATATGTTCTGGCTCCCGTCGGCGAGTCCCAGGAGTATGAGGGCGTATCCCAGGTACATCGGATTGCGGAAGCGGCGGAACGGGCCAGAGGTGACGAGCACCGTCGCTTCTGCGTGCGGCCGGAACTCGGCGCTGGCGCGCAGCATCGTCACGAGGGCCCACATCGCCAGACCGAAACCGCAGAAGACAAAGCCCTTTCCGATGAAGCGGGCGGGGGCGTCGTCGAGACCGGGCCATGCCAGCGGCCAGGATCGCTGGAGGAACCAGCCGGCGACGACGGCGCCGAGAAACAGGACCGGCGGCCAGGGAAAATGCGACGGGCGTGCGTTGACGGCCGGTACGCCGGAGCTTGCGTCGGAGTGGGGTGGCGTGTCGTCTGTCGCGGTGCTGTTTTCGCTCGGAGTTCGGCGGTCGGCCATTCGCTGTGCTCCCGGGATTCGATCGTGCGAAGATAGTTCATTGGATCGTCGCGTCCAGACGTTCAATCCCGCGTTAGCGGTCTCGCCAATCGGACAACGTTTGAAGATTTGCACTTGGCGTCTGGCGGTTTCAGGTGTTCGACGCATTGTTGCGGCTGTATCGCCGCTTTTGTGCCCGATCCATATGCTCAACGTCGGGTTCTCGCCGCAATGCGTGGCGGGAGGGGGACGGAATTTGCCGCTGCCGCTGCGGCATTCGGGTCGGGTCATTCAAATGCTGTCGCGTCGTGTTCGACTGTTTTCGTTCGGCTTTGCCATGGCGTGCACCGCGGGGGGGCCTGCAAGCGCGCTGTGCGTGCGTGGCGTCGAGGCGTGGGATACTCTGCGGATGAGGGCTGGTCCGAGCCCGCAGGCACGCGAGATCGGTGCGATTCCACACAATGCCTGCGGCGTGTCGGTGTCCGGTCACTGTCGTGGCTCGTGGTGCCCTGTGATATGGCGCGGCCGCCCGGGCTGGTCGAATGCCGCTTATCTGTCCCAGGGCGGCTTCTTCGAAGGGTTCCGATTGCCCTCGCCCGGGATGTTCGCTGCGCCGTTCGCCGGTCCGTTAGTCCCGTCGCCGGTCGTGCCCAGATACCTGCCTCAACCGCGGCGGCCTGTTGCAGTCGTCCGCCGTGTTGCGCCCAAGCGGGTTGCGGTGGCGGCGCCGCCAAGGCCCGTCGAGGTCGTGCGCGCTCCCGGTCGCGACGCGGGGCTGCCGCCCGCGCCACCTGCTCCGCGGCCAGCCGAGCGGGCATTGCTGCAGGCACCGCCGCCGGTACCGGCGACGAACGCGAGCGAATCCGCCCCGGTTTCCTCGCCACCGGCCCCGGCGGCGCAACCTGCGCAAACCGCGGTCGTGAGCGCGCCTGCCGCATCGGTTGCTGCACCCTCGGCAGCGGCAGCGGGTGGGGTGCCAGAGATGTGTGTGCGCGGCGTTGCCACCGGCGATACCTTGAAGGTTCGCGCGGGGCCGGGGCTCGATCAGTCGTTGCGCTATGGGTATCCTTCGGGTGCGTGCGGGATCAAACTGACTGGCGTTTGCAAGGACGGCTGGTGTCCGGTCGACTATCGGGGGTATCGCGGCTGGGCCGAGCAGAAGTTCCTCAAGTAGCGATCGGCTATTTCCGATCGGTCTTGCGTGCGTAATCGACGATGAACGACCTGATCGCGGGGTCTATGGAGAGCAGGCGTTTGGCATCGTCGTTGGCGTCGTCGCCGGTGATGTATTCCGGGGCTTCGCCGATCGTCTTCTGTGCCTCATCGATGAATTCCTTGTCCTGGCCAAGGCGCTGCATGGCGATCCGGAGAGCAGCGACGGATTCCTTGGGGGAGTTCGGCGGCAGCGTGAAAGTGCGGTACATCGTGCCGGCGAATGACAGCAGCGCTATGTAAGCCTTGGCGATCTCGGTGTCGGGCATCGTGCCCTTCACGTCGCGGATCATATCCGGGCAGGACTGGATGCCCAGCGGCTTGATCTGGGCAGGCACTACGTATTGTCCGGCGCGGTAGATCGGATCGAAGCAGATGGGGAGCACTTCGCCCTTCCTGACCATCGCCGGTTCGATCTTGGTCAGATAGGCAGAGGGGCTGTCCGAATAGAAATTGAGCTCGCCGCGCTGGAAGGCGAGGGTGGCGTGGGTACTCGAATTGTAGCCGGTGACGTATTTGTGCTGCACGCCGAGCATGTCGAGGACCATGCGCATCGCGAGGTCCTTAGGGCTGTCGGCGGTCAGGCCGCCGGCGACCACGCCTTCCGCTTTGAGGACGTCGCGGGCCGTCTTGATGCCGGGCTTCACGTCGGTGCGCATGAAGTGGATGCGGCCATTGGGCATGTAGGCGACGAAGTCGTAGGTGCGGAAGTCGACGGAGAACTTCTCCGGGGCAAAGGCTGCATGTTGGGCAGCGGCGGTGAAGTATCCGACCATCGAGCCGTCGCGAGGCGCCCTCTCGCCCAGGTACTTCGCGCCGATGATGCCGCCAGCGCCCCCCATGTTCTGCACGATCACGCCGGGCTGGCCCGGAATGTGGCGGCCTATAAAGCGGGCGATCAGGCGGGCCTCGAAGTCGGTGGGGCCGCCAGCGTCGAAATTCACGAGAATGGTGAGGCGCTTGCCAGCGTAGAATTCGGTTTGAGCATCCGCAGGGGAGGTCAGCGTCATCGAGACGCCGGCCAAGACCATCGATGCCGCGGCAATGGCTAAGCGAGCCATGGGCTTCCTCCTGTCGATTTTTAAGACGCTTTTCTGTTTTTTTCCATCTTAGCGCAGAAAGATCGGTGGCGCACGTCGTCGATTGGTGCGGCTGAGATGGCGACGTCGGCCGGGAAAAAATGACAATGGGAAGCCGGCCTTTCCGGCGGCCTGCGGCAAAGACGATTGGCCATGCACAACCGTTGCCGGGTCGGCTAGATTGCGCCGCTCGTGTCGGGGCGCTCGGGTGGACGGGCGGAACGATCAAGGGAGGGCGCATGGCTAGCGATGATGAACCCCATCGACGGGTCAGGTTCCTGCTGGGGATCGACCGGATCGGTCTCGTTGCCTTGCGTGCGCCGATGGTGGCTGCGGCACTCATCGTCGCGCTGACGGCGCTCGCCGTGGTGGGACTGTTGCGACTGAAGGTCGATGATTCGCTATCGGAATTGTTCCGGGCGAATACGACGGAGTTCCGCCACTACGAGGAAGTCGATCGCCGTTTTCCCTCGAGCGAGTACGATGTGCTGGTCGTGGTCGAGGGGCGTGATCTTCTCAAACGACGGCAGATCGAGGCGTTCCAGAAGACGACGATCGAACTGCAGCTGCTCGACGGCGTCGACGGTCTCGTGTCGATGCTGTCAGCGCGCGGTAAGCCCGATGCGAAGGGGTATGCCCCGCCGATCGTTCCCGACGACGTGCCGGAGGAAGGGGCCGAGTTCGACCGAACCGTCGATGCGCTGAGAAAGAACGAGATCGTCGCCGGCAAGTTTCTTTCCGACGACGGGACACTCGCGCTGATCGTGATCTCGCTCGACCGTAAAGCCGTGGAGGAACTCGGCGCACGGGCGATCATCGGGGCGATCCGGGAATCTGCGGAGAAGTCGCTCGCGGGCACGGGGCTGTCGGTGAAGCTGACGGGCGCGCCGGTGATGCAACTCGAGATCCGCAACGCGGTCGAGCGTGATCGCCTCGTCTACAACGGTCTCGGCTTTGTCGTCGGGGCCATCATGGCCTATGTGTTCTTCCGGCGGTTGTCGCTGACAGTGATCGCTGTGCTCGGGCCGACGATCGCGATCGTGTGGACGCTGGGGGTTATCGGCGGGCTCGATTTCCGGCTGAACCTGTTCATCAACGTGCTGACGCCGCTCATCCTCGTGACCGGATTCTCGGACAGCATGCATCTGGTGTTCGCGATCCGCCGTGATATCGTCGCCGGCATCGATCGCATTCAGGCTGCGCGAAACGCCGTCAGCGAGGTAGCGCCAGCGTGCCTGCTGACAGCCGTCAATCAGGCGATCTCGATCATATCGTTTTCGTTTGCCGATTCGGCGCTGATCCGGACGTTCGGGCTTGCGGCCCTGATCGCGGTATTCACGTCCTACATTGCCGTCGCCGTGGTGGTGCCGACGCTGGCGGCGCTGCTGGTCAAGTCCGAGCCTGTGCCGAAGGGGAAGAAGGCCGTCGCAGAGGAGAGTGATGGCGGTATCGGGCTGCTGCACCGGCTGAGTGAAGCGGCGGTGACGCGGTCGGCTCGATCGCCGTTTTTCGCGGTCGGGTTCGGTGTGTTGGCGGTCCTCGCCTGCGGTTACGGCTATATGCGTCTGGAACCACATTACCGGCTGGCCGATCAGGTGCCGGACAAGGAGCAGGCGCTTGCGGCGACGGATAGGATCGACGCGAAGCTGACCGGGGCCAATCCCGTCCATGTGATGATCAAGTGGCAGGGCGGGCAGTCGCTGTTCGATCCCGTACCGCTGTCGGTGATCGCCGAGGCGCACAGCGTGCTCGAAAAAGCCGCTGGGCTCGGTAACGTCTGGTCGGTCGACAGCCTGCGGCGCTGGCTGCGCGACAACGGCGACGGCCGGGTCGAGACAGTGCAGAAGTATGTGGGGCTCCTGCCCGAACATCTCGTGCGCCGCTTCATTGCGAAGGAGGGCAACGCCGTTCTCGTGACGGGGCGGCTACCCGACGTCGACGCCAGCCGGATATTGCCGGTGGTCGAAAAGATCGACAAGGCGCTGGAGCCTGTTCGCAAGGCGCATCCGGGCTACGAACTGATCGTGACGGGGCTGCCGGCGATCGCGGCGCGCAATTCGGCCAAGCTGATCGCGGAGCTGAACTGGGGACTTGTCGGCGATATGTTCCTGATCTTCGTTTTCGTGGGCATCGCGCTGCGTTCGGTTCTGGCGGGAGTCTCGAGCATTCTGCCGTCGCTGTTTCCGATCTTCGCAACCGGGGCTTTGCTCTACGTGACGGGGGAGGGGCTGCAGTTCGCATCGATCGTGGCGATCACGGTGGCGTTCTCGCTGGCGATCGATTCCACGATCCACTTCCTCAATCGTTACACGCTCGAAGAAGCACGTGGTCTGTCGGGGCAGGCGGAGGCAGGATCGAAGGCGGCACTGGACCGGACGGCACATTCGATCGGACCGGCGGTGGTGCTGACGACGATGGTGCTGACGCTGGGGCTCGGCGTCACCATGCTGTCCGATCTGCCGTCGTTGAGGTTGTTCGGCAGGCTCGCCGGTATCTGCCTGTTCGCCTCGCTGATCGGCCAACTCGTGATCCTGCCGGGTTCGGTCGCCCTCTATCGCCGATTTTTTCCCCTGCCTGGGGATCTACCGCGCTCGTGACCGGAACATCGAGTTCGCGCACACCGCGCAGCTGATTCGGTCGCGATCTCAGGTTCCAAAGGGACAAAGTTCCCCCGTCGCTCGCGGCAAATGGTGGGGAACTTCCGGGAAAGCCACACTATGCCGTGTGTGCCGCGCGGTATAAGGTAGCGCGCAGAGTCGTGCGTTGGATGTCGTTGCGACTTCGTTGCTTTTGCGGCGCTGCGGAGGGACGATGTACTGGCGTGGTGGGCGTACCCATGTACTGCTGTGGATCGCGAGCCTGACGCTCATGATGAGCGCGGTCGCAGCTGTGTCGCGCGCGGGATCTTCCGGTGCAGCACTATCATTCGTTCTGGCCGGGCTGGTTCTGGCGCCGCCGGTGCAGGAATTCATCGCGCGACTGCGGCACAATCTGGCTCCCGCGAAGGCTGCGCTCTATTCCTCGATCACGCTGGTGCCGATCGGACTAGGGTTCGTTGTGGTCGATGGGGTCGCGACACTCGACCGCGAGGCGCATAGGCTCGGATTTACGTCGGCTGGGCAATGGGCTCGGGCGAAAGATCTCAATTTGCCGACGGCCAAGGCGCTTCTAGACTTCGAAGAGGCCGAGCGGGTGAAGTCGGTGGAGGCTGCATGTCGTATTCGCGACTTGCGATCGCTGGCTTGCTTCGAGGCGGCTCATCAGAAGGCGGCGCTCGCCTTCATCGAAGCACGATACGCTGGGGAGGAGCTCGAGGTTCTGTTGCGGGGTGCCTTGGCGCAACAGCGAAAGGCTTATCTCGCCGTCGACAAAAGCTGCCAGGATCTGGTCGACCGGATCGACGAGGATGCGGTACCGGCGATGTTGAAGAGCCGCACGCTCGTTTACGCCGTTGTCGCCGGGGCTTGGGCGCGGCGGTTCTCGCCATCGGAGTTCGAGCAACTCGCGGCGCGCGCCAAGCCTGGAACGAGTTATCTCAGCGGTGGTGCCGCAAGGCCACTCGATCAGAAGCTCGCGCTCTCGCAGCCGGCGATCGAGAAGGAATTGGATGGCATCCTGCAGGTGTGGGCGCGCAAGATCGTTCTCGACGAGCCATCGTGGCGAGCCTTTCTAAAGGGGCGAACGCCGCTCGCCGAGTGTTCCGCGTTGCCGTGAAAGGCGGGTGCGCGCGCTGGTGCATTAATCTGTCACTTCTATTCGGGCGCTTCTATTCTGGCACTTGCGGAATCAGTGTTTTCCTCGGAAGAAAGCAATTGCTGCTTCTCACTGTTTTTCAGAACTGGAAAGAGGGAGTTTAGCCGATGTCGATGTTCGCCCGTTCGGCGGTGGTTGTCGCGATGGCAATCTCGTTTGCGTCTCCCGTGGTGGCGCAGACCAAGTGCGCAGGGAACGCCAACGCCCTTGGGATTACCCGCACTGTCGAAATCGATACGACGGGTGGGCCCGGTTTTGGGCTGGAGCATTACAAGGCGCATGATTTCCTGTTGCCGCAGGAGGTCGTTCTGACGTTCGACGACGGTCCGTGGCCGACGACGCCGCAGGTTCTGGCGGCGCTCGCCGCGCACTGCACGAAGGCGACGTTCTTCGCGATCGGAAAGAATGCGATCGCGTTTCCCGAGATAATGCGTCAGGTCGTGGCCGGTGGGCACACCGTCGGTACGCACACCTGGTCCCATATGATGCTGTCGAACAAGGGTGTGACGCCGGAGAAGGCAAGGGAAGAGATCGAAAAGGGCTTCAGTGCGGTCAAGATCGCGATGGGGACCGGCTCGCCATCGAGCTTCTTCCGGTTTCCTGGTCTGAAGGGGCCGGATGCCCAGATGACGTATCTTGGAACGCGCAATGTCGCGATGTTCTCTACGGATATCGACAGCTTCGATTTCAAGTTCCGCACCGGCGATCAGGTCGCCAAGAGCGTGATGGAAAAGCTCGAGAAGAAGGGTAAGGGCATCGTGCTGCTGCACGATTTCCAGAAGCATACGGCTGCGGGCACGCTGGACCTGCTGAACCAGCTCAAGGCCAAGGGCTACAAGATCGTCCACATGCGGGCGAAGACCAACGTGACGACGCTCGCCGAGTTCGACGAGAAGGCGCGGGCGGAATTCAAGGCACCGGCTGGTGATACGCGGCCTACGTCCTCCGTGGTCAAGACCGTGCCGCCCGGCAACTGATGGCGGGACTTTCAGTTCGTGGTTCGAAGGGAGGCTCGCGCCTCCCTTTTTCGTTCGGCTGTGGCGCGAGTTCGGGCACTGTCCTGCCTGAACTTCGGGCAGGGCGGGCCTTTCTCTTCAGTGTGTCTCTTGCTACGTCTGAGTGAGCCTCAGCGGCCGCGAGGGTTCAACCCTCGGGCGAGCACATCCGTCACGGGGGATACCAGCATGACCATACAGAGCACCGGCATTCGCCGCCGCGCAGTCCTCGGCATGATGGGGGGAGCCGGCGCTGCACTCGCCGCCCCAGGATTCCTCACGCAGACCACGGCACAGGGCCTCGACAAAGTCAGCTACAACACCAACTGGCGGGCGCAGGCCGAGCACGGCGGTTTCTATTATGCGGTCGCCAACGGCATCTACAAAGAGCACGGCATAGAGGCGGACATCCGGATGGGTGGTCCTCAGCTCAATATGTCCCAGTTGCTGCTCGGCGGCGCGGTCGACATGATCATGTCCAACTCGTTCGAGGCGATCAGCTACGCCCGCGAGAAGCTGCCATTTCTCTGCATCGGCTCGATCTTCCAGAAAGATCCGCAGGTCATCATCTGTCACCCCGGCGTCGGGCTCGACAAGATGGAAAACCTCAAAGGCAAGACGATCCTGGTCGGTGGGACCGGGCGCACGAGCTACTGGCCGTTCCTGAAGGCGAAGTATGGCTATGCGGAGGAACAGGCGCGGCCTTACACCTTCAACATCCAGCCGTTCGTCGCAGACAAGAACCTCTGCCAACAGGGCTTCCTGTCGTCCGAGCCTTACGCGATCGAGAAGGAAGCCGGTATCAAGCCGGTCGTGCATCTGATCGCGGACCATGGCTTCGACAACTACAACACGACATTCAATACGTCGCGCAAAATGGTCTCGCAGAAGAAGGACGTCGTGCAGCGGTTCGTCGATGCCTCGATCAAGGGCTGGGCGGGTTATCTCAAGGGCGGTCCCGGTTGGGAGAAGGCGAACGAACTGATCCGTAAGGCCAACCCGGACATGGGTGCCGACAAACTCGCCCACGCCACCAAGGTGATGAACGAACGGGGCATCGTGCAGTCGGGTGATGCGCTGAATCTCGGCATCGGCGCGATGACGGACGAGAGGTGGAAGCGGTTCTACGACACGATGGCGGACGCAGGCGCGTTCCCCAAAGGCGTCGATTTCAAACAGGCTTATTCACTCGACTTCGTGAACAAGAAGATCGCGCTCTGATCGCCTCACCTCGTCACGACGTAGAGGGACGGCATGAAGCGAGGGCTGTGCCGGGGTGAGCCTTGGCGTGACGCCGTCGGATGCTTCGCGGTAGTCTCAGCAACGACCAAGTCTGTGGATGCAGCAAAGGGATGCTGGTCAACCCGGCCCGCCGCCTGTTCGCAAGGGAGGAACGGTGAAGGTACTGTTGTCGCTGCGCAAGGTTTCCAAGCAGTTCTCGAACGGCACGCTGGCCGTTCGCGACGTCGATCTCGATCTCGGGGTGGGCGAGTTCGTGTCGCTGCTGGGGCCTTCGGGCTGCGGCAAGTCCACGTTGTTACGGATGATCGCGGGGCTGGGCGACGTTAGTGCCGGTTCGATCGACTGGCCGGGATTGCGGACGGCGGAGGCTCCGGCCGGCGTCAGGCCGGCAAACGAACTCGGCTTCGTTTTCCAGGAGCCGACGCTGATGCCGTGGTCGACGGCGCTCGACAACGTGACGATACCGCTGAAGCTGAAAGGTGTCGCACGCCGGGACGCCGAGGAACGGGCCGCGGCGATGCTGGCGAACGTCGGGCTGAAGGGCTTCGAGCGTTCGTATCCACGGGAACTCTCGGGCGGCATGAAGATGCGCGTTTCGATTGCGCGGGCTCTCGTCACCGAGCCGCGCATTCTCCTGATGGACGAGCCGTTCGCCGCGCTCGACGAGATCACGCGGCACAAGCTCAACGACGATCTTCTGCGGCTGTGGGGCGAGAAGCCGTTTACGGCGATCTTCGTCACGCACTCGGTTTTCGAGTCCGTCTATCTGTCGCAACGGATCGTTGTGATGGCGGCGCGGCCCGGGCGTGTGATCGCAGATCTCGGCGTCGAGGCGCCGTATCCGCGCGGCGAGAATTACCGGACGTCGCCGGAGTACGCGCTGTCGTGCCGGGAGGTCTCCGGGGCATTGAAGAAGGCGATCGGCGGATGAGCTATGCTAGAGACGGTGTCAGACCCTCCGCGTCTGGCACCGACGCAGACGGTACGGATGCCGGTGCGATGCCAGTGTTCGCCGTGGAGCGGCGGGTGTTGGGCTTGCCGGCAAGCCAGTGGCCGTCGATCATCGCGCCTGTCGCGATCGGTTTGCTGGCATTGGTTCTGTGGGAGGCGGTCGTGCAGATGCGCGATATTCCTTCCTACGTAATGCCGGGGCCCGCTAAGATCATCGAGACCGTTTTCACGGATTGGACGCTGTTGTCGGGCGCCTTGTGGATCACGCTGAAGATCGCGCTGGCCGCGCTCGCCGGCGCAGTGCTCGTCGGTGTGCTGCTATCGGTGCTGTTCACGCAGTCGAAGTGGCTGGAGATGTCGCTGTTTCCCTATGCCGTCATCTTGCAGGTGACGCCGATCGTAGCGATTGCGCCGCTGATCATCATCTGGACGAACAACAACATCCCGCTGTCGCTGTTCATCTGCGCGTGGATCGTGGCGTTCTTCCCCATCCTGTCGAATACGATCCTGGGGCTCAATTCTGTCGATCACAACCTGATCAACCTGTTTCAGCTCTATGGCGCGTCGCGCGGCCAGACGCTCTGGTATCTGCGGCTTCCCGCGGCGCTGCCGTATTTTCTGGGTGGACTGAAGATTTCCGGCGGGCTCGCGCTGATCGGCGCGGTCGTGGCGGAGTTCGTTGCGGGGACGGGTGGTACGGCATCGGGCCTCGCCTACTCGATCCTGGAGGCTGGCTTCCAGCTCAAGATCCCCCGGATGTTCGCAGCGCTTCTGCTGATTTCGCTCAGCGGAATCGTGATCTTTCTGATCACGTCGTGGATCTCGCATCTGCTGCTGCGGCGCTGGCACGAGAGTGCGGTAACGCGTGAGAATTGATCCCGCAGGTCCGCAGGTCCGCAGGGCTCGGGCGTCTGGCGCTGGCCGTCGTTCCTTTCTGCATCCCTGTAAGGGTGGGAAGGTAGTCCGTTGCGGTTGGCGTGGGCGGCCAAGTCTGATTAGGTCGATGCCGAAGTATTCGGCAGCGACCCGACGAGATCATGACCAGCGGACAATCTAATAGCGAGCGGGCAATTAGCGGTCGGGCAGAGGCCGGGCATCCCGACATCGACGGTGGCTTCGCTTGGGTTCGCCTCGCGGCGGGCCTGGCCCTCGGCACCATCGGCGGTGTGGGCATGTGGTCGTTCGCCGTCGCGTTGCCGTCGGTCCAGGCGGAGTTCGGGGTGTCTCGGGGGGAGGCGTCGATCCCTTATGCGGCTATCATGCTGGGCTTCGGTTTCGGCGGCATCATAATGGGTCGCCTTTCCGACCGGGTGGGCATTTTTCTGCCGGTGCTGATCGGCGCGATCATGCTCGGTATCGGATACAGCCTCGCGGGGTTGGCGCAGAGCCTGCTGCAGTTCACGCTGGCGCAGGGACTGCTGATCGGGCTTCTGGGGAGCGCCACGGTGTTCGGGCCGCTGATGGCGGACATCTCGCGCTGGTTCGTGAAGCGGCGGGGGCTTGCGATCGGGATTTGCGCGAGCGGCAATTATCTCGCGGGTACTTTCTGGCCGCCGGTGGTGCAGCATTTCATCGAGACTTCGGGGTGGCGAGCGACGCACATCGGGATCGGGCTGTTCTGCGTCGCGGCGATGTTACCGCTTTCGTTGTTAATGCGCCGCTCTGCTCCGCCACCGCCGGCTCCGGTGTTCTCGGCGGACGGCATCGCGATGCCGGAGATCGAACCGAAGGCCCTATCGCCTGGGGTGATGATGGCGTTGCTTTCTATCGCGGGTTTCGCCTGCTGCATGGCAATGGCCATGCCGCAGGTGCATCTCGTGGCCTATTGCGGTGACCTGGGATATGGACCGGCGCGCGGCGCGCAGATGCTGTCCCTGATGATGGCGATGGGGGTGATCAGCCGTCTGGTGTCGGGCTGGATCTGTGATCGCATCGGCGGGCTTGCCACGCTCCTGGCTGGATCGGTGTTGCAAGGCCTCGCGCTGCTTCTCTATCTGCCGTTCGACGGGCTCGCGTCGCTTTTTCTGATTTCCGCGATGTTCGGTCTTTTCCAGGGTGGGATCGTTCCGAGCTACACCATCATCGTGCGCGAATACTTCCCGGCGCGAGAGGCGGGCTATCGGATCGGCTTCGTGCTTTTCGCAACGCTGGTCGGGATGGCAGTCGGTGGCTGGTCGTCCGGCAAGATCTACGATCTGACGAATTCGTATCAGGCTGCCTTCGTGCACGGGATCGCGTGGAACCTCGTCAACGGGGCGATCGTGATCTGGCTGATGTGGCGGCTCGGGAGGCCGCGGCGGGAGGCGGCGCGTGCGCAGGTGCTGGCAGAGCAGCCGCGGGCAGTGACGACGTAGCGCTGCAGTCCGGCCGGTCAACGCGACTTGGCGATGATCGCCTTGATACGCTCTCTCTGTTCGGGCGTGGGCTCGGAGAGGACTTTTCGAACGTTGCCGATCGTGACGTCGGCATCGAGAAAGCTGATGTTGCGCTGTGTGCGCGTTGCTTCGGCGAGAAGGCCGGGGTCTGAGAGAGTTGCCTTCAGCACCGTGCGCAGGAAAGTCAGACGGCCCGGCGGCATATTGGGTGGAGCGACGAGGATACGCCCGAGGTCGTCGGCGGCGGCCCTGAATTCGATAACCCACGTGGCATCTCGATCGAGGCTCGTGGTCTCCGAAATCAAGGGCGTGGAGGGGAAGAACAGCGATCGTGTGCGGCCGATGGTTGCGACGGCGCGGGCATTGCCGGATTTCGCCATGCTGTTGGCGGTGCTGTCTGAAATGTATATCGCGTCCATCTCGCCGCGAATGACGGCGATGGTCGCGTCGCTGGTTCCCTTGTAGCCGATGACGACGCGACAATTCAGTTTCAGGGCCTCACAGGTGAGCGCGGCGCCGTCAGCGAGACCATCGGTTGGGCCGCTGGCGGCCCAAGAGAGCACGACGCCCGGCTTCATTGCGTCTGCGGCGGTGCGTATGGGGGAGGTCGGGCCGACCATCCACATCCAAGGCGAGACCGCGATCGTTCCGACGTGGCCCAGTTCGAGAAAGTTGTAACGAACCGCGGGAATTTCGAAGAGCTGTGCGAGTGCAGCGCCAGTACCGTTGACGAGTTGCAGATTGAGACCGTCGGGAGGCGATGCCGCAGTACGATTGAGTGCTGAAATGCCGCCCGCTCCGGGCATGTTCTCGACGATGACGTTCGCACCCAGTTTCTTCGCCAGATAGGGAACGAGCAATCTGGCGTAGGTATCGAATCCGCCACCTGGTCCATAGCCGACGAGGATGCGGACCGTCTTATCCTTGAAGAAGGAAGCTTCCGTGAGGTCGTCGGCTAGTACCGGCTGCGCAGCCAGCATCGTCGATGCGAGCAGCAGGCCGGCTTTGAGATGGTGAGGCGGCATGTTCGGAAGGCTTTCCCATCGCTGATCCGGGGGTTCGGGTGTCAGTATCAAAGCGACAAAATAGCGTTCTTCCGATTCAAAATCCTAGTTGAGATAGGCATGAATTCTGTCCCGACTTCAAGATCCGAGGGAATCGGCTGCTGGGGATTTCATGGCAGTGTCCCATCTGATGCAGCGCTGATGGTGGCCAAGACCACGACAATCGATGATTGCGGGTGACACTCGTTCGTCCGAAGCCGGGAGAGCTTGGCCGAAGCCGAAGAGATGGAGAGAGTTGCAGAAAGTTTCTTCGCGGTCATACCGTTCGGAGCAAGCTGGTCCTATATTGAACTGCCATGAGCGATGAACAGAAAGACCCGGGATCCCTGACGACGCGCATATCGTCCTCCCTTTCCACGTCGTTGGGGGACGTATGGAAAGCTGCGGTCAAGCCCTCGCGCGACAGTGTCGTCGAAGCTGAAATCGCTTCCATAGCAGCCGCTGCGGCCCCGGTGGTTTGGCTTTTGGGCAAGGTGCAGTCGGGCAAGAGTTCGATCGTACGTGGTCTGACGGGTGCGAGCGAGGCAGAGATCGGCAGCGGCTTCAAGGCTTGCACCGCGAACGCACGAATATTTGAACATCCAGCCGATGCTCCGGTGATCCGCTTTCTCGATACGCGCGGACTAGGCGAGGCCGCGTACGATCATCAGGCCGACATCGCGTTCGCCGAAGGGCAGGCGCAATTCCTGCTCGTGGTGATGAGGGCGATGGATGCCGCGCAGGATGCGGTGCTCGACGTCGTCGCGTCCGTTCGCGCGCGCCGGCCGGACTGGCCGATCCTGGTCGCGCAGACATGCCTCCACGAAGGATATGCTCACGGCTCGGGGCATATCATGCCCTATCCGTTCGATGCCGAAGGGCGGCCGACGGCAGCCTTGCCGGGTGATCTCGGGCGCATGCTCGGTTGGCAGCGCGAGCAAGTGGCGCAATTGCCCGGGCATGGCGCGATCGCATTCGTACCACTCGATTTCACGCGTGAGGACGACGGTCTTTCACCGTCGCTCTACGGGATCGAAGCGCTGCACGCTGCACTCGTGCGAATCGCGCCGGACGCTGTCGTGGCCGCGATCGATGCCGGGGACGCCCGTGGTGATGTCAAGCGCCGGTCGGGGCAGCACATCCTGGGTTATGCGATGGCTGCCGGTGCGGCCGATGCGTTTCCAGTCGCGGGCGCGGTTGCCGTGCCGGCCATTCAGGCGAAGCTGCTGCACAGTCTTGCTGACGTGCACGGTGTCGCCTTGGACAGACGGATGCTCGGCGAACTCGCGGGTGCGCTGGGCGCAGGGGTGCTCACGCGGATGGCGACGACGTTCGGTGCGCGGCAATTGGCCAAGCTCATCCCTGTCTATGGCCAGACAGCCGGCGCTGCCGCCGCTGCTGCGATGAGTTTTGCCACGACGTATGCGCTGGGCAAGGCGGCTCAGGTTTATCTCGAGCGGCGCCGCGACGGCGGTGAGGGAACGAATGGGGTGAAGGAAACCTACGAGGAAGCGTTGCGCGGGGCCTTCAAAATGGGAGCCGAGCGGTTCCCGGGCCGGACGCCGTGAAGCAGGACAGCTCGGCGCTCAGGATATTGCGCTGGACACTGGTCGGTATCGGGTTGTCGCTGCCGATGCTGTCGCTGGTTCCGCTCGGGTCGCTGTGGCTGTGGGAGCGAGGCCTGCTTCCCTGGTGGGCGCTCGGTGCATGTTTGTCGACGCTGGTTGCGTGGGGCGTGCAACGCTGGCTGTTGTCATCGGTGAAGCCACCGCCGGATGTGATTGCCAACGGTGCAGAGGCGGAAGCCGGAGCTCCCGAGCAGGTGACGTCGGCGGACGGGGACGCGAGCTGGACGCCGGCGGAACAGGCAGCGTGGGCGCGTGTGCGCGATATCGCCGAGAAGGTCGATCCCGATAAGATCGCCACGCGTGCCGACATCATCGAACTCGGACAGCGGACCGTGGAAGCGGTGGCGACGGCGCTGCACCCGGAACGCAAGGATCCGTTGTTGCAGTTCACTGCGCCCGAGGCGTTGGCGCTCGTCACGCGGGTTTCGAGCCGGCTCAACACGTTCGTTCGTGACAACGTGCCGTTGTCCGACCGGCTGACGCTGGCGCAGATGCGGACGCTTTATGGCTGGCGCGGCGCGATCGAGGTGGCCGAACAGGCGTGGAGCGTCTGGCGGGTCCTGCGCATGGTCAATCCCGCATCGGCGATCGCCAATGAAGTTCGCGAACGCGTCAGCAAAGAGCTGATGGCGTGGAGCCGGAGCCATATTGCGCGGAAGCTATCGAACGTGTTCGTCGAGGAAGTGGGGCGTGCGGCGATCGATCTCTATGGCGGGCGTTTGCGCCTGACAGCGGACGCCGTCGAGGGGCACGTTTCATCGGCTTCTGCGAAGGATATCGCGGAGGTGGACAAGCCGTTGTCCGAGCCGTTGCGCCTGTTGGTTGCGGGGCAGGTGAGTGCTGGCAAGTCGAGCCTCGTCAATGCGCTGGGCCGCGAGGTTCGCGCCGCTGTCGATGCTTTGCCGGCAACGGCGCGGTTCGCACCCTACCGATTGGAGCGTGAGGGGCTGCCGGCGGCGCTCATCATGGATAGTCCGGGACTCGCCGCGGGCGAGGCGCCCGGCGCACGTTTCTTCGAGGAAGCGCTGCGTGCGGATCTGCTGATCTGGGTGGCGCCGGCCAATCGGGCGGATCGGGACATCGACAAGCGGGCGCTCGCGGCTGTGCGGGAGCACTTCGGTAGCCGCAACGACAGGCGGATGCCGCCGCTGCTTCTCGTGTTGACGCATGTCGACCGGCTCCGACCGTTCAACGAGTGGTCGCCGCCGTATGATCTGAATGACACGGCGTCGGCGAAGGCAACTTCGATCCGCGAAGCCGTGGAAGCGGCGGCGGGTGATCTCGGCTTTGCGCCGCACGACGTCATTCCTTGCAGCTTGGCGGTGACGGGCGACACTTACAATGTCGATGCGGTGTGGGCTGCGATCTCGGACCGTCTGCCGGAAGCGCAGCGCGCGCGGCTCGTCAGAACCCTGAGAGATGCCGAGCGCTCGTGGGACCTGGGGCGGATCTGGTCTCAGGCCAAAGCGGGCGGACGTGTGCTGGTGGATAATATCCGCTCGTAGGCGACTACCTGGGCGCCCCAGCTTTGGCGACGTCCGCGGCAATCGCTTTTATGATGCGTGGTATCGACGTTCCCGCCCCCAGGCAGAGTTGGACTGCCGACTCGAGGGGGCTCCGTTGGGTTTCGCAGTCACTCGATTCCCTGATGAGGTGGATCGCGACCACTTCACCGCTTTCGACGTCGAACACCGGCGATCCGGAGCTGCCGGGCAACGAGATTTGGGTGTAAGCGATGTCAGTCAGTGCCCAGGGCCGAGGCCGTTCCTCGAACTGCCAGCGGCCGACGAAGTGATGCAGTGATAGCGTTATCTCTTTCCGGCCGACGACCGTGCCGGCAGATATAACTGGGCGGAGCTGCTTGGCTGTCGATTTAGAGAACGCAGCTTGGAACTTGCCATACTCTGGACGGGCAAAATCTCCCAACGGCTCCAGTTCACCGAGGGCGGCTGCATCGCTCATCAGGCGCTGGAGTTTGAGAGCGCCCTTGGGAAGATCGCCGCGCACGGTGTGGATGGATATTCCGAGCGGGCCCGACTGCCAGAGTGTCCGTCCGAGCGGAACGCGCGAGACTTCGCCTTTTGGACCTTGGAATAGAAGCGTGATGTTTTCCGGCCGGTTCGATCGATCGACAGGCTCGTTCGTGCCGAGGCCGCGGACGGGTGGTGGCAACGTAGAAGGTCCGCTCGCAGCGGCGCCATATCGGGAGACGACCGAGGCTGCCGTGATGAAGAGCGGTTCGGACTTCCAAGCCGGATGCAGGGCCTTTGCGTCGACGATCACGCCGCTGGCAGGCGTCCTATCGGGATTGTTGTCGTGGGATACGAATGCTATCGCGCCACTGAATGTCGTGGCCGCTTCATACCAGTTGCCCCTGACGTCGTAGGGCTTCTCACCGAGAGGGGCGATGCGAAGCGCAATCGGGCGGCTCAGACGGATGTTGGATTCGATCAGGGCTTCGTTCTTGGCGGCAAGCTCCGTCTTGGCGTCGTTGGCGAGTTTCCAGTTCCAGCCGGCGATCAATGCTGCGCTCAAGCACGTCGCCGTCGCGATGGCGAGGCCGATCTGGACGCGCCATCGGAGGCTGGCTTTCTGGGCGAGATCGTCGGCAGCCGCGGTCTGGCCAGCGCGGAGATACGCGTCCTGAAGCGCCGTGATCTGCGGGGCGTCTTCGGGTCGTTTCGCCATCCAGGTGAGGGCGTCCTCGAGGTCGCTGCCACGCAAAAGCAAGGGTTGGGGCTGTCCGCGCTCCTGCCATCGTAAGGCCATCTCGCCGATCCGGGTGTGCTCGCGAATCCAGTTCGTGTTCTGGCGCAGTGCCTGGGCGAGTTCAGCTAGGGCTTTCGAAAATGAACGGCCGTGAGAGAAGAAGATGAAATTGAGCCGGCGCAGCTGATCTGGGACTTCACCGGCCGGCACCTCGGAAAGGATGACGGGCACTAGCCGCTTGGCGTTCCTGATCGTCTCCTCGAGTTCCCAGTTGCAATGCTTCGATATGCTGGATGCCGGCGATACGATGAAGACGACGGTGTCGGCGATGCGGATGAGGCTCGAAAGGCGTTCCTCCCAAGGTTCGCCCGGCGCTATGTCTTCCTTGTCGAGGAATGCGTCGAAGCCGAGCAGTTCCAGTGCCGATAGCAGCTCGGATGCGAACTCGACGTCCTTGCGGGAGTACGAGAGGAAGACGCGGAGCTTGCTGGAATTCACGTTTTGAGAAATGGATTTCGTTTCGGGCATTCAAAAAACTCCCCCGGCTGGAAGCTGATCGCGTCTTTTGGCCGAGTTTGGCACATCGGCGATGGCGTGTGTACAACCGGACGTAGGAAGATTATCTGCCCGTCGTGGTATCGAGGCTCGCTTCGAGGCGGCGGGCGTAGACGGCCATCGCGTAGCAGAACGCGAAGTAGACGAGGCCCACGAAGACAAGGCCTTCGACGTAGAAGATCCGCCACTCGACATCGCTCGATGCGAGTCGCACCGCGCCCAGCAGGTCGAACAGGCCGATGATGATGACGAGGCTCGTGTCCTTGAAAAATCCGATGAATGTATTGACCATCGGTGGGATCACGACCTTCAGCGCCTGCGGCAGGACGACCATGCTCATCTTCTGCCAGTAGGAGAGGCCGAGCGCGTCGGCGGCCTCGTACTGGCCTCTCGGTACGGCCTGCAATCCGCCGCGAATGACTTCGGCTTCATAGGCGGCGGCGAACAGGATGAAGCCGATCTGCGCGCGCAACAGCTTGTCGACGGTGATCCCTTCGGGCAGGAACAGCGGGATCATGAGGCTCGCCATGAACAGCACGGTAATCAGCGGCACACCGCGCACGATCTCGATATAGGCAACGGAAAGTGCCCGTATCACCGGCATCTCCGAGCGGCGTCCGAGCGCCAGCGCGACCGCGAGCGGGAACGAGAAGACGATGCCGTTCGCCGACAGGATCAACGTGAGGGGAAGGCCGCCCCATTTGTCGGTTTCGACGAGGGGCAGGCCCATCACGCCGCCGCTCATCAGTATCCACATCAGCGGAATAGCGGCGGCCCAGGCTAACCAGAGACGACGGCCCCACAGTCGCATGTTCATCGTTGCGCCGATCAGCGACAGCAGCAGAATCGTGACGGTGAGCGGACGCCATTGCTGCTCGTAAGGGTAGGTGCCGAACGTCATCAACCGAAACTTCTCGACGATGAATCCCCAACACGCGCCTTTGGCTGCGCGGCAGGCTTGCGGGTCGGGAGCGAATACGGCGTCGACGAGCGCCCACGCGACGATCTTCGGCACGATCCAGGCCAGCGCGAGCAGGATGAGCAGCGTGAGCGCGCCGTTGAGCCAGCCGGAGAACAGATTGGTCCGGATCCAGAGAACGAGGTTCGGGCGATCGGCCGTTGTCGGCGCTTCCATCTCAGCGCTCCACCAGCGCGATGCGCTTGTTGTACCAGTTCATGAACGCTGAAGTGGCCAGGCTGGTGGCGAGATAGACGATCATGATGATCGTTACGCCTTCGATGGCCTGACCGGTCTGGTTGATGGTGGTGTTGGCGACGTTGACGAGATCAGGATAGCCGACGGCGACCGACAGCGAGCTGTTCTTGGTGAGGTTCAGATATTGGCTCGTCAGCGGCGGCACGATCACGCGCATCGCCTGTGGCAGGACGACCTTGCGCAGGATGACGGTGGGCTTGAGGCCGAGGGCACGTGCGGCTTCGGTCTGGCCCTTCGGGACGGCCATGATGCCGGAGCGGACGATTTCGCCGATGAAGGCCGACGTGTAGACGGTGAGGCCGAACAGGACGGCGGCGAACTCGGGCGTGATGCGCGCGCCGCCTGTCAGATTGAAGCCGCGCAGCGCAGGCCAGTCGATGGCCGTGGGGGCTCCGTTGAGCGCCCAGGCAAGGAGCGGCACCCCGAGCAGGAGAGCGGCGCCGGGCAAGAGCAGCGGGCGTGCGATGCCTGTCTCCTCGCGGCGTTTTGCATTCCATCGGGTCATCATCGTCATCGCCACTGCGGCGAGCACGAATGCGACGAGTGCCGCAGTCCATCCTGCGTGGGCCTGGGGCACCGGGAAGTAGACGCCGCGCTGGGTGGCGAAGATGCCGAGAAATGCTTCGGCCTGCCGGGGGCCGGGCAGAAAACGCTCGGAGATCAGGATCGTGTACCAAAGCACGATCTGGAGCAGCACGGGGATGTTGCGGAGGAAGTGGATGTAGCCGGCGGTCAGTTTCGCTACGAGCCAGTTCTTCGACATCGAGCCGATGCCGACGGCGATGCCGAGTAGTGTCGCCAGGACGATACCGATGATGGCGACCTGGAGCGTGTTGAGGAAGCCTACGGCGAGGGCGCGGGTGTAGTTCGCCGCAGGGGAATACGCGATCAGCGTCTCGCCGATTTCGAAGCCGGCTTCGCTGCCGAGGAAGTCGAAGCCCGTCTTGATGTTGCGGGCCGTGAGATTGTGGACGGTGTTGCGGTAGAGGAACCAGGCGACGCTTCCCACGACGATCAGGAAGACGGCCTGCCAGATGATGGCCTGCACGTCCTTGTCGTAGAACGAGCGGCTTGGTGCGCGCGCCGGGGGCAGACCCTGCGGGTCTGCCCCCGTGGTCTTGCCACTACCATTCGTGCCTGATCCAGCCGTCATCGACGAGCGCCCACGATTGCTATGCGATCGGGGGCGGACCCGCAGGATCTGACCCCAGTGGAGGTTCGCTTCACCGGATCGGGGGGGCGTACATCAGGCCGCCGTTGTTCCAGAGGTTGTTGAGGCCGCGCGGCAGACCCAGCGGCTTGATGTGGCGATCCCACATCTGGCCATAGTTACCGACGGCTTTGACGGCGCGCACCACCCAGTCCTCCGGCAAGCCGATGGCCTTGCCCATGCCGGGAGTCTTGCCGAGGATGCGGGCGATGTTGGGGTTCGTCGTGTCCTTGGCGAGTTGTTCGACGTTGGTCGAGGAGATGCCGTACTCCTCGGCTTCGAGCAGGGCGAAGATCGTCCAGCGGACGATATCGATCCACTGTTCGTCGCCTTGTGCGACGGCTGGGCCGAGCGGCTCCTTGGAGATCAGCTCGGGTAATATGACGTGATCGGCGCCCTTGTTGGGGGCGTCCTTGGAGAGGATGGCGGCGAGACCCGATGCGTCGGTCGTGAGCACGTCGCAGCGACCGGCGAAGAAGGCGGCGTTGACCTCTTGAAGGTTCTCGATGACCACCGGCTTGAACTTCATGTTGTTGGCGCGGAAGTAGTCGGCGAGGTTCAGTTCGGTCGTCGTGCCCGGCTGCACGCAGACGGCGGCGCCGTCCAGTTCGCGGGCCGACTTCACGCCGAGCTTCTTGGCCACCATGAAGCCCTGGCCGTCGTAGTACAGGGTGCCTGCGAAGTTGAGGCCCTGCTGAGTGTCGCGCGTGAGCGTCCAGGTCGTGTTGCGCGAGAGGATGTCGATCTCGCCGGTTTGCAACGCGGTGAAGCGTTGCTGGGTATTGAGCGGCACGTAGCGGACCTTCTCGGGATCGCCGAACATGGACGCGGCGATGGCGCGGCAGAGGTCGACGTCGATCCCGGTCCAGCGACCTGTGCTGTCGGCGAGGGCGAAGCCGGCGAGGCCGGTGTTCACGCCGCAGACGAGCTGTCCGCGCGCCTTGAGCGCGTCGAGCCGGGCGCCGGCCTCCGCGGCGACCGAGATGCCAAGGGACAGGGCAGCTGTCGCCGCGGCGATGAAGTGGCGTTTGAACATGACGGACGAATTCCCTTTTTTGTTTTGGATTTCATTTATCGCGGCAGCGAGATGCGGTCGCTGCGCTTCGTGAGACCGGATCAGTGATTGAGTATCTGGGCGAGGAACTGGCGGGTGCGTTCCGAGCGAGGGTTGTTGAAGAATTGCTCAGGCGGTGCGTCGTCGACGATCTCGCCGTTGTCCATGAACACGATGCGATCGGCGACCTGACGGGCGAATCCCATCTCATGGGTAACGCACAGCATGGTCATGCCGGATCTCGCGAGTTCGATCATCACCTCCAGCACCTCCTTGATCATCTCCGGATCGAGAGCGGAGGTCGGCTCGTCGAACAGCATGATGCGCGGGTTCATGCACAGTGCGCGGGCGATCGCGACACGCTGCTGCTGGCCGCCCGAGAGCTGGCCGGGGTATTTGTTCGCCTGATCGGGAATGCGAACGCGCTGGAGATACTGCAGCGCGATCTTCTCGGCGGCGGCGCGGGGCAGCTTGCGGACCCACATCGGTGCGAGACAGAGGTTGTCGAGGACGGTCAGGTGGGGGAACAGGTTGAACTGCTGGAAGACCATGCCGGTCTCGGAGCGAATTGCTTCGATGTTTCGGACGTCGTTGGTCAGCTCGACGCCATCGACGAAGATTCGGCCGGACTGATGCTCCTCGAGCCGGTTGATACATCGGATGAGCGTCGACTTGCCGGAACCCGAAGGGCCGCAGATCACGATTTTCTCGCCGCGTGCGACTTCCAAGTCGATGTTCTTGAGGACGTGGAAGCGACCATACCACTTGTTGACGCCCTGGATGACCACAGCCGGCGCGGCGGTGCGCTCACCTGCGTCTTTGTCCGTCTCTGTAGGGGAAACCGTCGAACCAGCCATGAGGTCTCCAGCACACCATGCTCGTGTCGCGCATGAGGACGAGGCCTGAGCGCCACCGTATTGGACTGAGCTAAGCATGACGAGAGGCCGCCGTGCAACGGCGCCGCAGAGGGCCTGTTGCACGAAAAGTGGCGGGATTGGTTAGTTTTACGGCGGTCTGCCCTTCGATGCTACTTCGCGTTCGGCACGAGGATGCGTCGGATGGTCTGGACGTTCGAGCCTGTCGGGTGTGCCAACTCGGTTTGCTTGTGTGTCCTTAGCCACACTCAACCGCCGTATATGATGCTCCGTCGGGATAACGCGTCTTTGTTTTGCCAAATAGGTCGTTGTTGGTAGGGAAACACGTCCAGTCACGTAGTCACCGCGTCACCGAACCAATCGATCGTCAGCCCTTCGGGGCGACGGCGAGCTTCAGCAGATCAGGCATGACGAGCAATCACGACGACACGAAGCGGTCCCCTGCCCGAACATTCGGGCCATCCCGGCGGGCAATTCTCGCGGGTGGCACGGCGGGGGCTGCAACAGTTGCGGCCGGACGTGCGTCTGCGCAATCGCCTTTC
>LNFM01013453.1_pt1 | contig 23049 bp, 17 predicted proteins | sample 596031 | NCBI WGS metagenome assembly LNFM01 (sample SAMN04254537, study PRJNA301005) | activated carbon metagenome | isolation source: dual media filters at the Ann Arbor, Michigan drinking water treatment plant | place: USA: Ann Arbor | reverse complement strand
TTTTTATAAAAAACCTCGCTCTAGAGAAACTGAGGGAAAAACGAGGATTTTATAAAAAAACTGTACGCAATACTTAGCGTTACTTGGGCCAGACTTGACTGCCGTCAATTTTGATCGGCATATCACGGTTTATTTGCGCGGCGGAAGGTTTCACCTCAACAGCCACGCCTGTGCCACAGGATGCGGGCAAAGCGCTGGTACGAGTAATTGTCAACGATGCCGGACCATCATCTGTCGCACTCACCCGGTCATACGGTGTACCGAGACCGGTATGAGTCCAGAGATTAACCGTCTCATCGCTAAAACCGGAGGTAGGGGTAATTTGACAAATATCTGCAATGGATATATAGAATTTAACACTTTTTGCGCAGGACGTTGGTTCAATAATCACGGCACCAGCTCTAAATGGAATATAGCCGTTCAAATGATGCGGCAAGGTATTACCGCCACCTGCCCAGAAACCAACCACATTGTCATTCGCGTCCGTTTTCTCGCCTTCAAAACCAAAAACAGCTCGACTATAATTTTTCTGCATCAGGTTTCCCCAATTTTGCACAAAATCGGTCAAAGCACCAGTATGCGCCGCGCCATCAACAGTAATCGTAGAATCCACTCCATCAGGAAACACCACACTGGTACCTATGACGTCGTTTTCTCCACAACCGTGACCAATGATAACGTTGTTGGTCACCCGGGTGTTCTCAGCAACTGCCGGCGTTTCCAACCGAGTATGTGCAAGCACATTCTGTCCTGCAGTTGCTGTCATCACAGCCATTACTGAAACTGCAAAAAATTTATTACTGTATATATTCATTCTTCCTATCCCCAATCTATTATCGATTTTATAATTTTATGTATAGTTACTTCGCTTCCAGCTAATAACTAGACTCCCCAAAAACAACTTGTTGTTGAACAGTAAAAACTAAATAATAATTGATGCATAACAAAATCACACTCAAGCTTTCCCTCAAAAACTTTAATTGCAGGTTCATATAACAACAACCCTGCCACCAATATATTGAGTCGACTTAATTACAAACAAATACCCATTTTTACCATTCTCCGTGATTATCTTGCGTTAAAGAATAAACATCAATGCGACAAATTGTCGCACCTGATCGCAAGCAATTTCCAATTGCAGTGTTCAAAAGTATTCAGGTAGCCGATATCAAGCAGACTAGCCAGTCGAAAACTAGCCTGTCGAATGGTTCAGAAAAAGCCAAACCCAGAATTACTAATGAAAATGCAGCTTCAACTTATGTAATTAAAGTTTTGAATAGATGCCATCTCGTTTTTTCATTACATAGATTCAGCAGCGTCCGGTTAAAAGTTGAATAAATTTAGTTGGTTAACGGCATCACACTGTTGTGGAATGTAGGCGGCGCCTTGTAAGGCTTGTTGCAACTGGTTTTTCTCAAAAACAGAGACCGATAAAATCCGTAGCCAATTTGAAGCTCCTTTTTGACAATGGCGATCAGCACATAAGTGGCGACGGTACGCCAGATTTACGTTTTGACCGCGTTCTCGCTGTTGCCGATGAAGCGTTTGATACGAAGATGTTGCTTGATCCACTTGAAGAACAACTCGACTTGCCAGCGGCTTTTGTACAGTGTGGCGATCGTTAGTGCAGGCAGTACCGTGTTGTTGGCCAGGAACACCAATACTTTTCCTGTTTCCGGGTCTTTGAAGCGGATGCGTCTCAGTTGCTCGGGATAGTCCTGCGAGATGTAGAAACCATTGCGCACGATGCGTTGATCGCAGATGATGCCGGTACTGCGCTCGACCTTCATCGAGTACACTCTGTGTGCGTTCATTCCTCGTTTGGCGCGAGTTACGAAAAACGCACCCGACTGATGCAGCGTGAGCAGGCGACTGAAATCCAGATAGCCCGATCCATCACGTAGAAAGCCCCTGCCTCGAAGGACAGGGTATCCAGCACGTTGATTTCGTGGGTCTTGCCTATCGGTGATGTAGATGAAAGCCGGAATATTGCCGCGCAAATCCAGCAGGGCATGCAATCTGACCACAGCCTTGCTGGTGCGAATCGCCGCCATGACGCGCCACGATTCTCGCAAAGCTCGTCCATGGCACAAGCTCCATGAGTTGTGCGAACAGTGTTTTTCCAAAACTCACAGGTCACCTCCAGAAGATTCAACTTTTGGAGATTACTCGAACCTGAATTAGCGAAATATGATTTCAAATCGGCACCAAAATATTTTCTCGGTAACTCTCGTTAATACTGGGCTCTACCGTTTTAGCGACTAATTTAACCGGACACTACTGATATTTCTCAATTAGCGTGTTCGTTTGTGATCAATCATTGCGCGCAACTCGATTGCTCAAAAAGAAACCGAAAATCATTCTTTTCTCATATCCCTGACGAGGTCATGCCGAGAATACTCCTTCAGAGTAAAGGATTCCTTTCGGGGGCGGATCATATTTCCCAATCATTGAAAAAATAATGTAACAAAATGTCGCATCACAACATCCACAGCTTACAAATCAACATGAAGACAGAATAACTTACTAATAAATATAGATTATATTTACAACCTCTTACATCATGCGATTCTGAGTTTATCCATGCTGCGACAATTTGCCGCATTACCAAATCAGTTTTTATTGCATACAATCCCACAACCTCAATCAGAATAACTAAATAAAGAGCTTTGGTTTTCTTCTAATACTGAATAACATTCCTCTTCTCTTGCTGATTTCAGCAAGAGAAGATTATCCATTTAAAAACGCTTATTGAAATATAGACACAGAGATTTCAGAAAAAATATGACAGAAAAAAATTCCACAATTCATGTAAAAATACCAATAACTATCTTGGTCTTGGCTCAGGAATTGAGTTTTAATTCTTCTGCTGAAGGCAATAGAAAACACTGCCAAGTACGCATCCCTGATCGCATCTTTGATGGCTTTAATTTGCATAAAATGCGGCGGTATCATTTAAAGGAAACAAGATCATTCAAGTCGGCGAACAGAATCAATTCAATGGAATATGCGACCACACGATGGACTTAGGCGACCCATTACTAGAACCAATAGGCGGGACCGGCAAGCGGCGGTGATGGGGGATATGACCAGATTGGCATTCACGTTGCATCAACTGCCTAAGCCGAGAAAGTCGTCACTGATCTTGTTACAGGAGGAGCAACTGCCATCAAGATAGCGGCGAAACCAGCGCGCAGTGGATCAAGGCGTTACTTTTATAACAACAATTGATACGCTTTTTTCTTGTGTGGATACTGTCACACACAAGGGTATTCATTCCAACACGATGCGTTTAGCGAGCAAAGGCGCAAAATTTATCTACGGTTCAGAAATTCGCCATGATAATGTGCCCTGGGGAATTAACGGAGAAAAATCGACTTTATGGATGTGCTGAATGTATTTAAGGCAGTGACCTCCGAGGCTGGAAAAAACCTGGGCAACCCATTATTTGGGGCCCCTGTTGAAGAATGCACCGACTGATATTATCGCCGTGCGTGGCAATCCACTCTCACGGTTTAAATGGCTGGAATATCCGGACACGGTCATCTCGCGCGGTCACATGATCGTAAATAATTTTAAGAAAAATAGAGAATATAACTGAAGGTAAAACATGAACCAACCCGCTTCAAATATCCTGGGAAAAGTCTGGCTGTATTGCACCGTATTTCTGACCGGTGCCGCGGTTATGGTGATAGAACTGTTAGGAACACGGCTAATCGCTCCATTTTATGGTGCCAGTCTTTACGTCTGGACATCGGTCATTTCGGTTACATTGATTGCGCTGGCGCTCGGTTACTTCATTGGCGGCCGTTGGGCGGATCGGGCCAAAAATACAGGCTTGGCATTGATCATTGCACTCTCCGGATTATTAACACTGGTGATACCCTGGTTAACAGGCCCTATTTTACTAGCCACTGACTCTCTTGGCTTACGCATGGGAGTTTTTGTAAGCACACTCGTACTATTCTCACCCAGCCTGATCATGCTGGGAATGATCGGACCTTTTGCGGTCAAACTTGCCACCTCTAGCTTGGAAGGTGTTGGCGCCAGCGCCGGTTCTATTTATGCGGTTAGTACCGTAGGCAGTGTTATTGGTACTTTATTTCTAGGCTTTTATTTGTTTCCGCAGGTCGGTTCACGTGAAATTTTTCTGGGCTTGGGTATCGCCCTGCTGGCACTCGCTTTGGTCGTTGTCTATTTTGAGCGGCAACACTTGCGTTTGATTATTACGCTACCACCCGTTGCAGTATTAACAATTATCGGAATTTTTTTAATCCCATTTATTGCTGAACCAGCTAACAACGCCTCCAAAGCAGACAATCACAAAGTACAGTTTGAACGGGAAAGCCTGTATGGATGGGTTCGCGTAATCGACAAACCGGCAGAAAATTTTCGCTTACTGACGGTGGATGCTTCAACCATTGGTGCAGCCAGTATCAGTCACGGCGAAAATGTTCTGACGTATCAGAAAATAGTTAATTTATTGCCCATCTTGGCACCCAATATCAAACATGCGCTTTTAGTTGGCCAAGGTGCCGGTCATATGGCCATGACTTTGAAAGAATACGGAATAGTGACTGACACACTGGAAATTGATCCGGCGGTTGCTGAAGCAGCAAGCAGTTATTTCGGTTTTATACCAACCGGCCAAACGATTATTGGCGATGCGAGATATGAAATTCGTCAGCTTAGCGGGCCATACGATTTAATCATCATGGATGTCTTTACGGGCGGTTCCGAACCAACGCATTTACTGACCGTTGAAGCTTTAGCACAACTACATGCCTTACTGACAAACCAGGGGATACTTGCGCTTAATTTTGTTTCATTTCTGGATAATGGCCAAAATGCAGCGCTGGCTTCCGTGGCAAAAACACTGGCCCAGGTATTTCCTTATCAGCAAGTATTTATTTCCGAACCGGATACCGATTTCAATGATTTTATTTTTCTTGCTACCAATCACGCAATTAATCTAAACGATGAATCATTATCCGACACGCATCGCACCTGGTTAAAACAGCGGCTCGTGAACATTGATCAAGCCCGGGGCATGACACTAACCGATAATCTCAGTTCGCTTGAACATCTACAAATCCGCAAATCCGAGCATTATCGGCGCATGATCGTTGATTTATTTGGGACCAGCCACTTTATCCGCTAGCGGACAATCCGTTGCATGAACTAATCAACCAGGCCACTTTGCAGCATCTCTGCCGCATGCTGAAGCGTTGTCTCGGTAATGTTGATGCCGCCCAGCATACGTGCGATTTCTTCCACGCGCTCCTGTGGGTTTAAGATATTTATTTGGCTAATAACCTGTTGATTATTGTTTTCTCCGGTGGATTTAACAACCTGCCATTGCTGATCTCCCGTTGCGGCCACTTGCGGCAAATGGGTAATGCACAACACCTGACGTTCTTTTCCTAGTTTCTTTAATAAATTACCGACTATCTCAGCAACCTGCCCGCCAATCCCGACATCGACTTCATCAAAAATGAGCGTTGGCACCACGCCGACTTTACTGGTAATGACTTGTATCGCCAGACTGATGCGTGACAATTCACCACCCGAAGCTACTTTGGCCAAAGGCCGCAACGGCAAACCCTTATGTGCTGCAACCTGAAATTCAATCTGTTCCAATCCATTCGCATTACCGTGTTCCATTGGCGTCAACGCAACAGAGAATTCTCCCCCAGCCATTGCAATCGTCTGCATCGCTGCACTTACCTGCCGGGATAGTGCTTCACTGGCTTGTTGACGCACTGCACTTAATTCCTTAGCCTGTTTGCGATACTCAGCCTGCGCGGCAGTTTCAAGTGTTTGTAAATGGCCGATATCCGAACCCGAGCCCAACGTTTTCAGCTGCTGGGAAATATTCTCTAACAATTGTGGCAATTCTTCCGGCGTCACACGAAATTTTCTTGCTGTTGTATGGATCGCTGACAACCGTTGTTCAATATCCTGCAATACCTGAGGATCCAAATCCAGGTGCTGCTGGTAGTGTTTCAGTTCGTAAATACTTTCCTGCAACTGAATTTGCGCCGATTCCAGCAAATCGGTGATTGTTTTAAGCTGGCTATCATACTCAAGCAAATTTTGCAGTTGTCCATTCACGGTATTAATCTGCGCCAGTACCGCATTTTCACGCTCGGATAAAACATCCACCCCCATTTCGGCCGCCGCCTGTAAAGCAGCCACATGAGATAACCGGCTATGGTCTGCTTGCAATGCTTGCCATTCTTCATGAGTAAAATTTAGTGCTGATAGCTCGTCCAGTTGCCATTCAAGCTGTTCGCGCTTGTCGCGTGATTCCGCCGTATTTCGTTCCATAGCAATTCTTTGCTGATAGCAATCTTGCCAGTTTTGGTAAGCCGTTTTGACCGCGCGCGCCAAATCGCCGCAACCGGAAAAGGCATCGAGTAATTCGCGTTGCGCGTCTTTCAGCAGCAGGGATTGGTGTGCATGTTGACTGTGAATGGCTAGCAGACACTCCCCTGCACTGCGCAATTGCTGCAAAGTAACCGTATGCCCATTGATATAACCGCGCGAGCGGCCATTGGTTTCAATAATACGGCGCATCAGACAGCTATCCGGATCACCCTGCAAGTCATTTTCATCCAGCCAGTTCAATAACCCCGGCAAGCGGCAGATATCAAATATCACATTGATTTCTGCACGCTCACAACCAAGCCGTATTTGACTGGCATCGCCGCGCTCTCCCAGCGCAAGCATCAGCGCATCGATCAGAATTGATTTACCCGCTCCCGTTTCTCCGGTCAACACCGTGAAACCGGGCATAAAGTCCAGTTCAATCCGGTCTACAATGACAAAATCTTTGATACTCAGGTGTTTTAGCATAATTGCGCATTCTGCGGGGTCATCAGGGAAATTCGCTCCAACCCAGTTTTTCTCTTAGCATGCGGTAATAACTGTGATTCACTGAATGTAACAATCGCACTGTTTTAGGAAAGCGCCGCACAATAATGTTATCCGTCTGTTCCAGATCATAACAAGAATGGCTGTCACAATTAATGCGCACATTGGCCGCACTGTGCATCCGGATTTCAACACTGGCATCCGGCCCGATGACAATCGGGCGGTTGCTGAGCGTATGCGGACAAACCGGCACCAGCGCAATCAGATCCAGACTGGGGTGCAGGATGGGGCCACCGGATGATAGCGCATAGGCTGTTGAACCTGTAGGCGTGGTTACGATCAATCCATCAGAACGCAGTGTATTCACATATTCGTTATTGACCTTCACCTCAAACTCGATCATGCCGCTGCTCATACCGCGATACAGCACTACGTCGTTGAGTGCCAAGCTACCGAAAACACTGGCGCCGTCACGAATGATTTCAGCGTATAGCAACATGCGGCGTTCCGTGGTGTATTTTCCTGCCAGTATTTCATCGAGTGTTTCAAACATGGTGTCCACGGATAAATCGGTGAGGAAACCAAGCCGCCCCTGATTAATACCGATTAACGGCACATCATATGAAACCAGCATGCGCGCGATATTTAACATCGTACCGTCACCACCCACAACAACTGCGAGATCGGCCTTCTCACCAATCTCTTCCAGAGACAGCACTGGATATTTGTCACTACAAATATGTGATGCTGTGAGATGATCAAGCAAGATCTTATGATTCTTCCTCGTTAGATACTCGGCAAGATTGAGAAGCGGTATCGCGATTTCTGGATTTTTATGTTTACCGATCAACGCAATAGTTGCAAATGGAGAATTCATTACTTGGGTATCGTTGGCTATTATTAATAGTATTGGGATTAGAATTAAATATAAACGCTAAAATTACCGTTAAAACAAAACAGGTTAGTTAACAAGCCGTCCAGGCAAAGTTGTAAAATGGCTTTTTACACATACTTAACCTGAAATATTAAATTTCCTAGAAAAACGCTTTAATTCACACTAAAACTCAAATCCATAACTGATATGCCGGTATCCAGAAAGTTTAGCATAGTTGAGATGAGACAAAATTACTGCTTACAACCAAACTATGAAACCTGTTGATTCGTGTAGAATTACACCATGTTAAATGAACGTGCTCAAATATTATTAAAAACACTGATAGAACGATATATCCACGAAGGTCAACCCGTTGGTTCCCGTGCTCTTTCAAAGTTCTCCGGATTAGATTTAAGCCCTGCAACCATCCGTAATGTCATGGCTGATCTTGAAGAAATGGGATTGGTGACTAGTCCGCATACTTCAGCAGGAAGAATTCCAACTCCCCAAGGCTATCGTCTCTTCGTCGACACATTGCTTGTGGTTAAAACACTGGATAAAGTAGAACTGAATCATCTGGAGAATCAATTACACCCTGATAATCCGTCGCGTTTGATCAATGTCGCTTCGCAATTGCTCTCGGAACTGACCCGTTTTGCCGGAGTTGTCGTGACGCCCAAACGCAAAGGCGCTGTATTTCGCTATATCGAGTTTATGGCTTTATCAGAAAAACGCATTTTGCTGATCATCGTAACGCCTGAAGGAGATGTGCAAAATCGCATTATCTTTACCAATATACCTTACAGCCAGTCCGATCTGATTGAAGCCGGGAATTTTATCAACCAGCACTATGCAGGTTGTACTTTGGATGGGATTCGTGGCCGTTTGGATGGTGAACTCAAACAACTGCGCAGTGAAATGATCAGCCTAATGAGTGCGGCCATTGAGGCCGGTGGCGATGCCATCAATGAAAGTAGCGAAACGGTAGTCTTGGCGGGCGAACGAAATCTGCTTCAGGTTGAAGATTTGTCGGCTAATCTGATCAGCCTTAAAAAATTATTTGAATTGTTCGAACGCAAAACCAAGTTGTTGCAACTACTTGAATTAAGCCGACAAGCGCATGGCGTCAAGATATTTATTGGTGGAGAATCCGATGTAGCATCGTTGGAAGAATTTAGTGTAGTAACGGCGCCTTATGAAATTGAAGGGGAAATCGTCGGCACAGTCGGTGTTATCGGCCCTCGACGCATGGCTTATGAACGTATCATTCCGATTGTCGCAATTACCGCAAAACTCCTTTCCAGCGGTTTATCACAGCATTAATCTATCATGTTTTAGCAATGCCCTCGTCGCTGGTATTATTGAAAACAGCATTGCTTCACAGAAATTTATTATCTTAAACAGATTAAACTCTTATACTCACACTTATAACCATGACTACCAAATCCATCTATCAGCACGGATCGCCGCATCGAACCGGTGTGTTACTCATTAATCTGGGAACACCTGATGCACCGACTGCCCAGGCACTGCGTCCTTATCTAAAAGAATTCCTTAGCAATCCTCGGGTAATTGAAATACCTAGACTGATCTGGTGGCCCATATTGCATGGCTTTATATTACCTTTCAGACCTAAAGCATCGGCTGAAAAATATGCGAAAATCTGGATGCCGGAAGGATCACCGCTCAAAGTTCATACCGAACGGCAAACAACATTATTACGGGAAGCATTACAAACGCGATTGCAGAACCCGCCGATTGTTGAATACGCTATGAATATTGGCAAACCTTCTGTTGCGACAGTTATGGCAAAAATGCAGGCACAGGGTTGCGAGCGCATTCTCGTCATTCCACTCTTTCCTCAATATGCTGCCAGCAGCACTGCCGCTGCGATGGATAATGTTTTCTCGGTATTAAGCCGGATGCGCAATTTGCCCTCGATTCGCACCGTTAAGCAATATCATGATCATCCAGGCTATATTGCAGCATTGGCGCAAAATGTAAGGGATTACTGGGATGCACATGGCCGCCCTGACAAACTGATTATCAGCTTTCATGGCACGCCGCGCGCAAGCCTGGATAAGGGTGATCCCTACCACTGCGCATGCCAAAAGACAGGGCGATTACTGGCTGAAGCATTAGCCTTAGAGTCAAACCAATACTCAGTTTGCTTTCAATCGCGCTTTGGCAAAGCCAAATGGCTGACACCATATACCGCGGCAACACTGGAGCAACTGGGCAAGGAACAAACACAACGTGTCGATGTAATCTGCCCTGGATTTGTATCCGATTGCCTGGAAACACTGGAAGAAATCGCCATAGAAGCGAAAAACACATTTACTCAGTCAGGTGGCAAGGAATTTCATTACATCCCATGCCTCAATGAGCGTAGCGACTGGATCCAAGCGCTGGCGGATATTACCTGCGCGCATCTGCAAGGATGGCTGGATATGGCGGTTACCGAGGAAGCAGCGAAATTATCCAGAAAACTGGCATTAGAAATGGGTGCGAAAGACTAAAGATTTTGTCCCCCGGCAAAGCCGAGGGAATTATTGGTCCTGAATAATCAATGACCGGATTGGCGCATATGTTTCATAGCTTCTTCAGCGTGCTTGGCCGATTCAGGCCCATGTCCCATGTCGGCATGTTTAATTGCTTCTTCTAGATGCTTGATCGCTTCATCCATATGCTTATGCGATGCTGCATGGTCATCTCTTGATGCTTTAGCATGTGCCAAGCTGTCTTTGGCATGCTGGAGCGCGTCTTTGGCATGCCCCATTTCTCCATGTGCTTGGGCTTTGCCTGCGTGCTCCATCGCTTCTGAGGTATGCCCTGCATCAGATGCCCAAACCTGGGTACTCATGAAAAATACCAATGTTCCTGCTGCAATCGTTGTCGATATAGTTCGCATGATAATTACTCCTTTCTTTAACAAAACGTTAATAACATGAATATTTCTGGGGAGGCCCCAGCAGCCGGACTGCAACTCGAGGAAAAACCTGCGACCCACTTCTTCGAAGTCAATCAGTTCAGCATACTCTCAGTATATACCCAAACCCTATTTTTTCGTACGAATGTCCAAAATGATTGATGCGCATCAATTGTTGTTGCGATCAACATCAATCCTCCTGCATTACAAAATGTAAAAAGACTGCTCTCTTAAATTCTTTATTCGCGCAATTTTGCAATATCTCTACATCTTTCATTTATTCAGTTTCCATTCATAACTTCATGTGTAAATTAACACCAACAGGAATAAATCTGAGTCGATTAACTGAGAGGAGACACAAAATGAAAACCAAGAAAACAATGTTGCCCAGCTTTCTAATCATGGCGTTATTAGCATTTACGTTAGCAGCGCCCACTTTAGCGCAAGCAGGCAGAGGTCATCATGGTCATGGCCACCATCGTCACGATCATCAGCGCCATAAACACCACAACCATTTTAATGGATACAATTATATTTATAGTCAACCTCGTGGCTATAACCGGCCATACTACCCACAACCACGGTATAACAATAATTACTATCCAGCACCGGTTTATGGCGCTCCTCCGCATGGGATGATGGGCATTGATACCGGAAATGCGAGCTTTATGTTACGCTTCTGAAACGAAAAAATGGTAATAGGCACGGTTGCAGTATCTATTATCATTCGGCTTCTACCCTCAGTACGCAGGACTGTTGAGTTATGAATAGATGGCAGGAAATTTTAGTGATTGTGATGTTAATGACTGGCCCAATCACTCAAGCAATGGCCGGGTGGCAAAGTAGTGCTTCAAACTATTATCGTACTAGCAGCAACTCGCTCACTGGCATCACCGAGCAAAAAGCGATTGCGATTGCACAACAGCATTTCAAAGGCCGTGTGCTCGCAATCAATCATGATGACAATATTTATCGAATAAAAATACTCAGCAATCAAGGCACAGTCCACACTATCCTGATCAACGCGACGGATGGATCAATAATATCCATCCACTAATGCGCATCCTAGTCATCGAAGATGAAATCAAATTACAAAACCAGATTCGCCAGCAACTGGAATCCGTGGGTTATATGGTTGACACCTGCAGTGATGGCACAGAAGGGTTATTTTTTGCCACGGAATATCCGTTGGATGCCGCCATTATCGATATTGGATTGCCCGGCAAATCAGGATTGGACATTATCAAGACGCTACGTGAGCAAGGCAGTCTGTTGCCCATTCTGATCCTAACCGCTAGAAGCGGCTGGCAAGACAAAGTACAAGGTCTGGAAATGGGTGCAGATGATTACCTCACCAAACCGTTTCAGATGGAAGAACTGCAAGCCAGAGTCAAAGCGCTGCTGCGCCGTGCGACCGGCATACCGCAAACATTGTTGAAATGCGGCCCCATCACACTGGATGTCACAACTCAATCGGTTACTGTCCATGGAGAAGCCATTGAATTGACATCATTTGAATACCGCCTGCTGGAAGAATTGGTGCGCCATCATGGCGAAATTCTCTCCAAACACACATTGGCCGATTATCTTTATCCGCACGATGAAGACCGTGACAGCAATGTACTCGAAGTCATGGTCGGTCGCTTGCGCCGCAAACTGGATCCCCAGGGCACTCTGAACCCGATTGAAACGATGCGTGGACGAGGTTATCGTTTTACTCTGACATGCAACAAATCTTCATGATGTCTTTAAATCAACGCGTTTTGCTCAGTGCAACCCTGGTTTTACTGATTTTTATCGTCGGAATTGCGTTGGCGCTGGATCGCGCATTTTATGACAGCGCCCGTTTAGGTGTGCAAGATCGTCTGCTCACGAAGCTGCTCATGCTAATGGGTGATGCGGAAGTCGAAGATTCCGGTGTATTGGATATACCAACCAATCTGCTTGATGCAGAATTAGATCATCTTAACTCAGGCGCTTATGCATTCGTCATTGATCATACCAATACCATCGCCTGGCAATCCACTTCCTCGCTCAACAAACAAATCCCGGAAGTACCTTTGCTTGAAAAAGGAAAAAAAGAATTTGCGCAAATCATGATCGACGGCGAACCCCATTTTATATACAGCTACGGCGTCGCATGGGCGACACAATCCGGCAATTATCCGCTGACTTTCAATGTCATCATAGACACTGTGTTGTTTGAAGCACAAATCGAACGTTATCGGGAAGACCTATGGGGATGGCTCAGTGTCATGGCTGTATTGTTATTGTTCACGCAAATGCTGGTATTACGTTGGGGTTTACAACCGATGCGCAAGGTTTCTACGGAAATTGCCGCAATTGAATCCGGCCGGCAGGAAAATTTGAAAGGTGTTTATCCCAGTGAACTAAAACTGTTAACCGACAGCATCAACTCTTTGATCAACCACGAACACAAGCAACAGAAACGCTATCGTAACGGTCTGGCCGATTTTGCGCACAGCCTCAAAACACCGCTGGCCGTTCTCCAGGGTGCGATCCAAGGCGAAGAAGACGCGCAAAACCGGCGCAGAACGATTCAAGAACAAATTGACCGCATGGATAACATCATCCAGTATCAGTTGCGCCGCGCTGCAACCGCCGGAAGTTCCCCAGGCATGGGGTTGATCACCTTACGCCCAATGATCGATAGAATCGTGACTACCGTTGCAAAAGCTTATCGCAACAAGCATCCGGAAATAACCATTGAGATCGATGATGCGATCAGTCTGCGGATCGACGAAGGGGATTTAATGGAATTGCTCGGCAATCTGGTCGATAACGCTTTTAAATGGTGCCGCCACATCATCCATTTATCGGCTGAGTACCTGGAAAACCAAGTGGTTATCCAAGTCAAGGATGATGGCCCCGGCATCCAATCGCATGAAATCGCCAGAATTCTGGAACGTGGTGTGCGTGCCGACCAATCCACACCCGGTCACGGCATTGGCTTGGCCATTGTCCGAGATATCATTCAGGTCTACGGTGGAGAACTGGCGATTGAGAATAATCGAACCGGTGGTCTCCGCGTTACCTTACGCTTAAAGAAAAGCAAGTAATCCTAAATGGTTTAGCTCGAATCTGAGCAATCAGTAATTCCTTCTCAGGCTTTTATCAGCGTCCATGCGCCAATGAGGATAAATCCAACACCCGCAATATAATGCAGATGTTTTTCGCTAATGTAGTCCGAAATAACGCTGCCAGCCAGAACACCAATGGCGGAAGTCGCTATCAATGCCAATGAGGCACCGAAAAATATCATCCACTTGCTGACTTCCTTGTCAGCCGCAAAAAGCATCGTTGCCAATTGTGTTTTATCTCCCAGCTCCGCAATAAACACAGCGACAAAAACCGTCAATAATATTTTGTAATCCATACTTAGAAACCTGTAGAAGTGAAACGATTCTTTGCGCAGAAATCCACATGAGTTATTGATAAACATCAGTTTTTTATCAAAACTCAGCGCTTCTGGTCGGCCTTAAACAGGGGCATTCATGATTCTAATTCTGTTGATCAACGAGTAACTTCTCAAACTCAAGCACTGAAATAGCCTCTGAATAATAAAAACCTTGCGCATAGTCGCAGCCAAATTGAATCAGCAGATCTTGCTGCTCCATCGTTTCAACACCTTCAGCGATCGTATTAATGTCCAATTTGTGTGCCATGACAATAATAGCTTCAACCAATGCACGATCCGTTTCATTGTTAATCAGATTACTAATGAAAGAACGGTCTATCTTAAGATAATCTATGTCAAATTTCTTGAGGTAGGAAAGCGAGGAAAAACCAGTGCCAAAGTCATCAATAGAAACTTCTATTCCTGCATTTCGGTATTCCAGTAATCGCTCCTTTACATTGCTTGCATCTTTTAACAACAACCCTTCGGTAATTTCCACATTGATACTATTCCCGGGCAATCCTAACTGAGCAAGACTTGCAGACCAGGAATGATTACTGAAATATTTAAACTGAATGGGCGACACATTGACACTCACTTGAATGAGATAACCAAATACGTTGAACCATTGTTTAATGTCAAAACAAACTTGCTGAAATACCCATTCGCCAATCTCCTGAATTAAACCACTTTCCTCGGCAAGCGGAATAAAGATTGACGGCTCAATCATGCCGCGTTCCGGGTGTTTCCAGCGTAATAAGGCTTCCGCTTTGATGATGCGCTTACAAAACAAATCCAGGATCGGCTGATAGTAGACTTGCAGCTCATTATTCACCAGCGCACTTCTAAGGTGATGTGTCAGTATCATCTTTTCAAAGGCTTCATATTGCATGGAGCGTGTGAAATAACAAAAACGGCCACGTCCTTCCATTTTTGCCTTATACATGGCTTGATCTGCGTGTTTCATTAAGCTTTCTATGTCAGCGCCATCCTGCGGGTAAAGAACAATACCGATACTGGTTGAAATGTATTGTTCGACCTGATTTTGATCCAAAATAAAGGGTTCATTGAGTATCTGAATAATATTCTGCGCAATCGTCTCAATGCGTGATCTGCTTATATCTGGCAAAATCACAGCAAATTCATCTCCTCCCAAACGTGCCACGGTATCGGTCTCACGCACACATTTTGTAATGCGCAGGGAAACTTCCTTAAGCAGCTTATCCCCAATAGCATGGCCAAGCGTGTCATTAATATCCTTAAAATGATCTAAATCGAGAAACAGTAATGACAACAGAGAGCCATTGCGGCGTGATTTTCTAATTTCTTTATTCAACTGATACTTGAATAAATTTCGATTGGGTAACCGGGTAAGTTCATCATAATTCGCTTGCGCCAAGTACAGTTCATCCAGTTTTTTCTTCTCTGTAATATCAGAAAATTGTGCGACATAACAATAAATGCGCTCATTGGATTGACGGATAATACTGATGTTCAGCCATTTTGCTTGAATGCTGCCATTTTTGTGCATATCCCAAATCTCACCCTGCCAATGATCTTCGCTAAGCAGTTTTTGCCACATTTTCTGGTAAAATGCTTTTTTGTGGCGCCCCGATTGGAAAATACGCGGATCCTTGCCAATCACGTCAGTCAATTCATAGCCCGTGATACGGGTAAAGGCCGGATTAACTGCCATGATCAGGTTATTCTCATCCGTAACCATGATCGCTTCGTTGCCAAATTGGTAAATTGCTGTGGCCAAACGCATGGAATCGTTCGCTTGCTTTTGCTCCGTTATATCTTGATAGATACCGAGCACACCGATGACTTCTTGATACGTGTTACGCAACGGTATTTTGGAAGTTTGCAGCCAAATAGTTTTTCCATCTGGCGTATTCAGTGACTCTTCGTAGTTAAGTTTGGGGATACCGGAGTCGATCACCTGCCGGTCATCATGTCGATAAAGTTCAGCTTGCTCTTTTGTCCAACTTAAATCGTAGTCAACTTTACCAATAATCTCCCGGGGGGATTCGACGCCAGCATCTTTGGCGAAATTAGGATTACAACCCAGATAATGCAATTCCTTATCTTTCCAGAAGATTCCTGCTGCCGGTACTGTATCAACAATAGTTTTGAGCAAGTTACGTGATTCGGACAGCGCAACCTCCTTTTCCCGGCTCTCCGTTATGTCACTTCGATAACCGATCACCTCGATGGAATTACCATTCATTCCCGGAAGCATATAGAGCTCATCTCTGATCCATTTCCAGCTGCCGTCCCGGTGTTTAAACCGGTATTCATGCAGTTGCATACCGGAGAAATACAACAGCGGGAAATTGGCAAACACGCGATTGCGATCCTCAGGATGTAAATGATCGGCCCAGAAGTTCGGCATGGAAAGAAACTCCTCCACGGTATAACCAAGAATCTTAGTCAGATTCGTACTGATGAATTTCGCTGAATACGGAGAAAAGATATCGCAGGTATAAACAATCACGGGGGAGAATAAAAATAAATGCTCTTCCCGCTTACTGCGTGCACTCAAAGCAGCTTCCAGCTGCTTGTGCTGCATACTTTCGAACAGAAAGATGCGAATAATTGGACTACCCGCCTCATCGCTCTGATGCATGTATTGCAACTGCACCTGTAAAGCGCTGCCATCGTAACATTGCAATAGCAGTTGTAAATTTCCTTGCTCGTTGTGTTTACTGGCACATAACCGCCAACGATCCTGATCTTCACTCACCACAAAAGCGGAAAAATCTCTTTGCAGCAACTTGTCACGCTCCATTCCCAGAAGCTGCGAAGCGACTGGATTTATTTCCAAGATCTGGCCGGTTTGCGTAAGAGTAAGATAGCCAATTGCAGAAGATCTATTCGCTTCGATCATTTTATCTGTCTATATCCGATTGTGTAGCGCATGGATTTAAATATTAACAAGTAGGGTCTAGGAGATTATCCGAGAACATACAGTGGCACCCACTGTTTTTCCAAGTTTTCAGTCAATAATTATACGAAAGTAGATTGCAGCCATGTGTTTGGATTCATTGGCTATAAGCCGCCCAATACCTGAGATTTCCATCAAACTTAGGATCGCTTCATTTTCCAAGAGCCATAGCACAATCTGTGCTCCGCCAATAACAGATACGTGATTTGTTCGATCACCGGCAACGAATTAGACACGCCACCTGATCAAAACATGTTTCAGATTTGGTCCACTCGACTCCGAATAACGTCAGTGATCCTATTATTAGAAAACCAGTAGTGTTATTTTGTATAATAGCGTAGCGTACACCAACTAATGGGGGAAAGGAATGAACCTAAGGTGCAATCGAACAAACCGAGAAATTAATTGATAACTTATCGCGTGAAATAAAAATCAATACGCTCTGAGTCAATGCTGGGATTTTCAGAAACTGGTTTTGCTTATCTCCGCATCAACAAATTGCCCTCACATCAATCTTGTATTTGCATGTTAAGATCCCATATTATAAAGAAGGTGCAAATTGTCATCAGACTGTGCGCGCGCCTCAAATAATTTAAGTATCCGGCTTTAGGCTGTTGGTTGTTTGTGATGAATAACAACGGAGAGAAAATCTGATGCTGCTAATGGTGCCCAGAAGAGGACTCGAACCTCCACACCCGAAGGCACATGGACCTGAACCATGCGCGTCTACCAATTCCGCCATCTGGGCAATAAACAGCCGGATCCGGCTGCCAAAGAACGCGTAATTCTATAGGAAATCACTGCTTTGTCAAATAAGAAGAATCAAAAACCACGCAATTTGGATCCTTTTCTCGATCGCGAGAAAGGACGCTATGAACACCCATTGCCCAGCCGGGAATATGTTTTACAGATTTTAAAACAGCAAGGCGTCCCAACCGCTGAACACGCATTATTTAAGTTACTGGATATCACTAAAAAAGAAGAAGAGCTGTTTAATCGCCGGTTAACCGCGATGGTGCGCGAAGGCCAGATTTTCCGTAACCGCAAAGGCGATATTTGCGTCATGGAAAAACTGGATTTGATCAAAGGAAAAATCCAGGGTCATCCAGACGGGTTTGGCTTTCTGATTCCCGATGACGGCAGCCCGGATCTTTATCTGAGTGCCAAAGAAATGAATAAAGCGTTGCATGGTGATCGGGTTTTGGTGCGCGAAATTGGATTAGACCGGCGCGGCCGGCGCGAAGCCGCGATTGTAGAGGTACTGGAATATACCAATACACAGTTGGTAGGCCGCCTATATATTGACCACGGCATTCTGCTTGTAGTGGCTGAAAACAAACGCGTCAGCCAGGATATTCTGATCGCCAAGGAGCATTCTTTGAAAGCCAAAGCAGGCCAGATTGTCGTCGTCGAAATTATCCAGCAGCCGAATAAACAGTCGCAACCGATCGGAAGAATTATTGAGATTCTCGGGGATTACACCGCACCCGGGATGGAAATTGAAATCGCGTTACGAAAACACGATCTTCCCTATGTGTTTTCTCCCGAGGTTGAAAAACTCTCGGCCAAATTTCCCGAGAATGTAACAAAAAAAGAACTGACGGGACGCAAAGATATCTGCCATTTACCTCTGGTAACCATAGACAGTGAAACTGCCCGTGATTTTGATGACGCGGTGTACTGTGAAACAGACAATGAAGGATACCGGCTGTATGTGGCAATTGCGGATGTCAGTCACTATGTCAAACCCAACGATGCCATTGATCAGGAAGCATTTAATCGGGGAAATTCCGTCTATTTCCCGCGCCGTGTTATTCCCATGCTGCCGGAAGCGCTATCGAATGAGTTGTGTTCACTTGTTCCAGACAAGAACCGGCTTTGCATGGTCTGTGAAATACAGTTCCAAGCGAACGGCGACATCCTCGATTATAATTTTTATCCCGCTGTGATGTGCTCCCATGCGCGCCTGACCTACAATAAAGTAGCGGCCATGCTGGCCAACCCCAAAGGACCTGAAGCTAAGGAATATGCAAAGCTGTTACCGCACTTGCAGCGGGTCCACAAATTATTTAAGGCGTTACTGAAAGCACGCAAGAAACGTGGCGCGATTGACTTTGAAACGACTGAAACACAAATGTTTTTCAATGAGCAAGGGAAAATCGAAAAAATTGAACCGGTACAACGGACCGAAGCGCACCGTTTGATTGAAGAATGCATGCTGGCAGCGAATGTATGTGCCGCAGATTTTCTGCAAAAAAATAATCAAACGACGCTGTATCGTATTCATGAAGACCCCTCTCCCGAAAAAATTGAAGCCTTGCGTAATTTTCTCAAAGAGTTTGGCATTCAATTAGGCGGGAGAAATAAACCCAGCGCTAAAGATTACGCGCAAACACTGCTTAAAATACAAGGCAGACCGGATGCGCAGTTACTCCAGACGGTCATGTTAAGATCGTTGCAGCAGGCTGTTTACAGCCCGGACATCGCCGGACATTTCGGGCTTGCGTATGACTACTACACGCACTTTACTTCCCCCATCCGCCGCTACCCTGATTTACTGATACATCGTGCCATCAAAGCGGTATTAAACGGGAAATCCTATGAACCCGGAGATTGGAACGCGTTAGGTAAACATTGTTCACTCACCGAGCGGCGCGCCGACGAGGCAACGCGTGACGTCGAATCCTGGCTCAAGTGTTTCTATATGCAGGATAGAATCGGCGAATGTTTTGATGGCGTAATCAGTAGCGTCACCGGGTTTGGTTTATTTGTAGCGCTGGATAATGTGTACGTGGAAGGGCTCGTGCATATTTCAGAGCTGCCGAGTGATTATTTTCATTTTGACGCGACCAAACATACTTTATTGGGTGAACGCAGCGGTAAACAATACCGCCTGGGTGATCGATTACAAGTTAAATTGGTCCGTGTTGATCTGGAAACCAGCAAAATTGACTTTGTATTAGCTGAACCCAGCAAAAAATCAAGCAGCGGCAAAAAAAAGACCGCATCAAAAACAAAGACCGCGTCAAAAGGTAAGAAATCGCTTTAACCTCTGAAATTGTTTTACAATACTCGGGTTATGGTGATTGAATTATAACGCGCGAGAAAATCAGAACACGGCAGCAGCACGCCTCTATTTTTCATAAAAATCTCTTATGTTAAGCGATGCTTAGCACAATTTTCAGGTTTGTTAGGAGTTATGTCGAGCACCCGCCTTATTTTTGGCTTTCATGCGGTCACCAGCCGTTTGCGGCAAAATCCGGACAGCATCAAAGAGATATTTATCGATGCCACGCGGGATGATCAGCGCGCTCGCGGGTTAATCAAGCTTGCCGAAGACCAAAAGATTCGTTTGATCACCTGTGAGGGACCAAGACTGACAAGCATGGCCGGCACCGATCGTCATCAAGGCATCGTGGCCAATATCGATATTACGCGCAGTTATGTCGACATCAGCGATGTTCTCGATACACTGACCGAGCCTGCCCGGCTGCTGGTACTGGATGGTACGTGTTGCCGATGCGTTTGGCGTGCATGCCGTGATTGCACCGAAAGATCGGGCAGTCGGATTGACCTCAACCGTTTATAAAGTTTCCAGCGGCGCTGCGGATACGGTGCCTTATATCGCCGTGACCAATTTGTCGCGTACGCTAAAGCAATTAAAAGAACAGGGAATCTGGATTATAGGTACCGCAGAAGATGCGGATTACGATCTCACTCATTTCCAGGTTCAAGGGCCAGTTGCCTGGGTATTTGGCTCTGAAGAAAAAGGATTGCGGCGATTGACGCGGGAATCCTGCGATCAGTTGGTGCGCATCCCGATGCTGGGCAGCATAGAAAGTTTAAATGTCGCTGTCAGCGCAGGAATTTGTCTTTTTGAAACGCTCCGCCAACAATCTTCGGCTTGATCTGTGTACCTGATAAAATACATCTCAGCATTTAAACAAAAAGAATCTATGTTATGCCCGGTAATCCAATTCAATCAAAATATTGACATCGTTTATTCTCAACCATGACTTCATCTGCCTATCCCAACTTTAAAACACACTTTGCCGAACTCTTCCACCAGGCAGGCAATCACATCACCACACTGGATGCTTCCATTCGTATTGAGTTGGCACGCACCAAACAAGCCAGTCATGGCGATTATTCCTGTAATCTTGCGATGCAGTTGGCCAAACCTTTGCATAAAAATCCGCGGGAGATCGCCGGTTTGTTGATCGATGCGCTGCCGCCCTCGCCTTATCTGGAAAAAGTTGAAGTGGCTGGCGCGGGATTCATCAATCTATTCCTAAAGAACTCCGCCAAGCAGCAATATCTGCAGTACGTTTTACAAAGCAAAGAGACGTTCGGCAATAGTGATCTTGGTCAAGGAAAAAGGATTCAGGTGGAATTTGTCTCGGCCAATCCGACCGGGCCACTGCACGTTGGACATGGGCGTGGCGCCGCAATCGGCGCAAGTTTATCCAGCATACTGGCAGCGGCCGGTTTTAATGTATCTCGCGAATTCTATGTCAATGACGCAGGACGGCAAATGGATATTCTGACGCTTTCTACCTGGCTGCGGTATCTGGAACTCAACAATATTCGCGCTCCTTTTCCGGAGAATGCTTATCAGGGCGACTACGTTAAAACCATGGCACAACTGATTCAACAAGCACATGCCCAGCGTTATGTGCACCAGCCTGGCTTATTGCTGGAGGATCTGCCAGAAAATGTCCATGAAACAGGGATTAATACTGATGAGCAGTTGGATACATTAATTGCGAATGCAAAAAAAATACTCGGTCAGGATTATGCGTATATTCACAATTTTGTACTGACAGAACAATTAGGCGATTGCCGCAATGATTTGATGGAATTCGGTGTGGAATTTGATACCTGGTTTTCAGAACAATCGTTATTTGATAATGGTCTTGTCACGCACACCATCCAACTACTTGATAATAAACATTATTTGTATCAACAGGATGGCGCAATTTGGTTTCGCTCTACCGACTTTGGCGATGAGAAAGATCGTGTCGTCCAAAGGGAGAACGATCAATTCACTTATTTTGCTTCGGATATCGCCTACCATCTGAATAAATTCGAGCGTGGTTTTGATCAGGTGATTAATATCTGGGGAGCGGATCATCATGGTTATATTGCCCGGGTAAAAGGCGCTTTACAGGCATTGGAATTAGATCCAGCAAAACTGGAAATCGCCTTAGTGCAGTTTGCTGTACTTTACCGTGATGGCAAAAAAGCACCCATGTCTACCCGTTCCGGCGAGTTTGTTACATTGCGGGAATTACGCCAGGTGCGTAAAAGCGATCAGCATTTGGATTTTGATTTAGATCTGGCCAAATCGCAAAGCAATGAAAATCCAGTGTATTACGTCCAGTATGCCCATGCCCGTGTGTGCAGCGTGTTGGCGCAATGGGATGGTGATATGAACGATTTGGTTGAGGCGAATGCGGAAACGCTATCCAGCCCTGCTGAATTGGCTTTGCTGCAAAAATTAATTGATTTTCCCGATACTGTGGAAATGGCAGCCAAGGAATTTTCTCCGCATCTGATTGCCTTTTATCTCAGAGAATTGGCCAGCGAATTTCATAGTTACTATAATTCAACGCGTTTCCTGGTACCTGAGATTCCATTGCAGCACGCCCGATTGGCGTTGATTGCTTCGATCCGTCAAGTACTGAATAATGGTTTGACGTTACTCGGTGTCAGCGCACCTGATAAAATGTGATCGAATTAATGCATAAGGATACTCATGAGCCGAGATTATAAGACCCGCAAACCTTCAAAATCCACACCTGAGAAAGGCGGTTCTGCATTCCTGGGCGGGTTTGTCGGTTACGCATTAGGTCTTGCGAGTGCTATTGGCATATGGCTGTATTTTAACTATACACCCAGTCCGTTTTTACCCACTGAGAAAGCGGCCAGCTCAACCGAGAAAAGCGAAGTAAAAGCAACGCCGGAGCAACCCCAAACACCCGCTAAACCACAAGAAGAACCCG
>LNFM01005150.1_pt1 | contig 23051 bp, 14 predicted proteins | sample 596031 | NCBI WGS metagenome assembly LNFM01 (sample SAMN04254537, study PRJNA301005) | activated carbon metagenome | isolation source: dual media filters at the Ann Arbor, Michigan drinking water treatment plant | place: USA: Ann Arbor | reverse complement strand
CCTCGATTCGCTTCTCGGCACCCCGCCGCCTCCGCCGCCCGCCAACGTTCCGCCGCTTGAAGAGACGGCCGCCGGCGCAGCGCCCACCACCGTCCGCGAGCGCCTCGAAAAGCATCGCGCCAACGCCGTTTGCGCGAGCTGCCACAGCCGCATCGACCCGCTTGGCTTCGCCCTTGAGAACTACGACGTCATCGGCCGCTGGCGCACGGAAGAGGCCGGCAAGCCGGTCGACAACTCGGGCGAAATGACCGACGGCACCAAGATTCAAGGCCCCGCCCAACTGAAGGCCGCCCTGATGCAGCACAAGGATCTGTTCCTGCGGAACCTGACCAACAAGCTGCTCGGCTACGGCCTCGGCCGCGGCCTCACTTTGCGCGACTCCTGCACCGTCGACGCCATCGTCGCCGAAGTGAAAGCGAAAGACTACAGCGCCCAGGCGCTGATTGAAAGCATCGTACTCAGTACACCGTTCCGTCAAAAAGAGCGCCCCAAGGAGAAGAAGACATCATGAAGATCTCCCGCCGTACCATCCTTCGCGGAGCCGGGGTCGGCCTCGGCCTGCCGTGGCTTGAAGCCATGGCCGCCACCGGCGACTCCACCGGCAAACCGCCCATCCGCATGGCGGCGCTCTACATGCCGAATGGCGTAAACCCCTGGCATTGGAAGCCGGAAGGCACGGGCCGCGATTTCCAGTTCTCCACCACGCTCAAACCGCTGGAGGATCTGAAGAGCCAGATCACCGTTATGACCAACCTCTGGAACGAAAACTCCAAGGGCGGCGACGGCCACTACGTGAAGGAAGCGGCTTGGCTCACCTGCCAAACCATCAAGAAGACCCCGGGCGAAGACATCGCCAACGGCGTCTCAGTCGACCAGTTGGCCGCCCAGCGGATCGCCGGGCAGACGCCGCTGCCGTCGCTCGAACTCGGCGTTACGCCGGTGGCCGTCGGGGTCGACGCGGTCGTCGGCTACACCCGCGTCTACGGCTCGCACATCGCCTGGAGCAGCCCGACCACGCCGCTGGCCCGCGAACTCAATCCCCGCTCGGTCTACGAGCGTCTTTTCCGCGCCTCTTCCGGTCCGCAGGGCAACGAAGCCAAGATGGATGCCCTGCTGCTCGACCGCGTGCTCGGCGACGCCAAGAAGCTGCGGACCCAAGTGGGCAACGCGGACCGTGTCCGCCTCGATGAGTACCTCTCCGTGATGCGGTCGCTTGAAGAGCGCGTGCAGCGGGCTTCGAACACCAAGGAACGCACGTGGAAGCCGCGCGCCGCCATGGACCCGAAGGCGATTCCCACCGAGCGGCCCGCCGACCACGCCGAGCATGTCCGGCTGATGCTCGACATGATCGCGACGGCCTTCCAGACGGACACGACGCGCATCGCGACGTTCATGTTCGGCAACGCCGTCAGCAACGTCAGCTTCCGTTTCCTGGAAGGCGTCAGCGCCGGCCACCATGACGTTTCGCACCACCAGAAGAACGAGGACAAACTCCGCCAGTATGAGCGCATCAGCCGCTGGCACGTGGAGCAGTACGCGTATCTCCTCCGCCGCTTGCAAAGCATGAAGGAAGGCGAGTCGACGGTGCTCGATAACTCGATGATCCTGTTCGGCTCCGCGCTGAGCGACGGGGACCGGCACAGTCCGCGGAACCTGCCGCTGGTGCTTGGCGGCACTGCGGGCGGTCGGATCAACGCGGGCCAGCACCTGGTCTACGCCGAGGACAGCCAGATGGCGAACCTGTACGTCTCGATGCTCGACGCGTTTGGTACGCCGGTGGAGCGCTTCGCCGATAGCACGGGCCCGTTGAAGGGGCTGCTGCGTGCGTAGCCTGGCTCTGCTGTTGCTGGCCGGAAGCGCTTGGGGCGCCGACCTGACCGGCATTTGGGTCGGCGAGATTGCCAGCGGGCGACCGGACCGGGATCCGATTCAGGTCTCCTTCCAGTTCGTGCAGAAGGGGACGGCGTTGGGCGGCAAGCTCTACGGGGACCATCAGAGCACGCCGATTGCGACCGGCATCGTCTCGGGCGAGTTAGTGACCTTTGTCGTCATCACCGCCGAACAGGCGGGCAACGAAATCAACGACACAAAGATCCGCTTCACCGGCCGCCTCGTCAACGGCGAACTCGAGTTGATGCGCGAACGGGAAAGCTCCACCCGCGCCGGAGCCAAAAGTGGCGCGTTTGTGCGGCCCGGCAGCGGCCAGCAGGTGCGGCTCAAGCGTTTGACTTAAACTGCGGACTGCATGTCCGTTGCACCCCGGCTGGTTTCGATTGCTCTGCTGATTCTGCAGCCGGTGGTTTTCTTCTCGCACGTTCTTGTGAATCCGAAGTTCCACATCCCGTGGGACCTGTTTGGCTTTCATGTTCCCCAGTTAACGTTTCAGGCCCGCGAGCTGCGCGAAGGCAATTTCCCCTTGTGGAATCCGCTGGTCTATTGCGGCTTCCCGTCTGTCGCTGATCTACAGACGCAGACCTTCTACCCGCCGAACTGGATTCTCTGGCTGCTGCGCAACTCGACGGGCCGGTCCATCGAAGGGTACTTGCTCCAATGGTTCGATGTGGCCCACATGATGCTGGCCGGCCTGCTGCTGTACGGGCTGTTGCGGCGCATGGGTTGCGCGCGCGCCGTGGCCCTGTTTGGCGGCACGAGCTTCCAACTCTCGGCCTTCTTTGCGACGCAAGCCCAGCACGTCGGCGCCGTGTGCGCCGCGGCTTGGCTGCCGCTCTGCTGGCTCGGGGTATACGAGCTGCGGCGCGAGTTCTCGCCCCGGTGGTTCATCGCCCTGGTCCTGGGCTTGGCAATGGCGTTTCTGAGTGGCTTTGTGGCCGTGACCTACGCCGTCTATGTGGCAGTGATGGTGTTCGCCTTGGGTCTTTGGGCGACCGGCGAAGCGGGCCGCTGGACGCTGTTCCGCGTGGCGATCGCCTTTGTGGCCGCGATGGGCCTGGCCGCCATCCAACTGCTCCCCACCATCGAGCTGACCGGCGTGAGCTTGGCGCGGTTCCGCGCGGATTGGGCCGATGGTGGCGGGATTCCGGTAAACGCCTGGAAGTCGCTAATCTGGCCGGACGCCTTGCATGTATTCGAACCGGAGAAGGTGACCGAGCCCTACAACTATACGTTTCTCTACCTCTACAACGGCTTGGCGCCGCTGGCGCTGACGCTGGCCGCGCTGGTCTGGCCCGGCCGCCGGACGCGGTTCGCCGGCGCAATGGCCCTGCTGCTGTTCGTGCTCTGCTTTGGCAGCCACGTACCTGGCTTGGAGGCGCTGATCCGCACTCTGCCGCGCAGCGTGCAAAGCGGCTGGTACCCGGAGTTCTTCGTGGCGGCGTTCTGTGCTGCTACCGCATTGGCGGCCGCACTGATGCTGGAGCGGTTGCCCGGTGCGCGCTGGAAGTGGCTGGCGGCTGGGGCGCTGGCGGTGGAGCTGGTGATGGTGAGCAGCCGGCGGCCGATGAATACCGGGGAGGGCAGTTGGAAGCTGCAAGGGCACGAGGGATTCATCACAAACGCACCGGGACTAGTGAATCATCTGCAGGCCGAACTCCACCAGCACAACCCACCGCGGCGCATCGATTCGCTGGACGTTCTGTTCGATTTCTCGATGGCGGCCCCAGTGCGGACGCTGCCGGCGAGCGGGGGAGACAATCCGTTTGCGCCGCTGCGGGTGATGGCGCTCCGGCGGGAGTTCTCCGGAGGGCAGCCGTGGGAACGCAACCTGCCGGTGACGCAGGTGGGTTCACCGTGGCTGGATTTTTTGAACGTTGGCGTCCTGGCGGCCTGGCAACAGGGCCTGACGGATGAGCAGTTGCGGCAGGCCGGATGGGAGCGGATGCCGAAGGAGTTTTTCCTGCGGCTGTACCGGAATCAGGAGCCGCAGGAACGATTCTTTCTGGTGGGCGAGGCGCGATGGGCCGGCAGTTCCGTGGCGGCCTGGGAACTGGTGTCGCAGCTTGTAGCGGAGCCGGGCGGTTTGCGGCGCGCGGCCGTCGTCGAAGGAGCGCCGGCGCCGGTGGCGACGCCGGGAGAGGTAAGCGTGGTGCGCTATGCGTCGAACCGGGTGGAACTGGCGACCCGATCGGAAGGCCCGTCGTTGCTGGTGACGTCCGAGACCGATTATCCCGGCTGGCAGGCGACGATCGACGGGCAGCCCGCGCCGATCCGGACGACGAACTATGCGTTTCGCGGCGTAGCCGTTCCGGCGGGGAGCCATACGGTGGTGATGGAGTTCCGCTCGGCCACGCTCTGGTGGGGAGCCCTGCTGACCGGAGTGTCGCTGCTGGCGCTTGGCGCTGTGGGCTGGATGGGTCGACGCCACCGCTAGAATCGGAAGCGAATGCCGCCCCAGATTCCGCGCGGGGCGCCGGGCGCGTAAAAGGTGGACTTGCGCACCGGGAACTCGCCGTCGACGGCCGGGAAGGGCCGGGCGACATAGTTGCCTTCGAGCGTGAAGCCGGCCGGGCCGAGTTGCCCCCCGGTGTAGTAGCGCCGGTCGAACAGATTGTTGATCTGGCCGAACAGCTGCACCCGCGGATGCACGTCATACCGCGCCCCCAGATTGGCCACCGCATAGCCCGGAGACGTGCCCTGGCCGATGTAGAAGGTGCCGTCCGGCTGGTGCTGATTGTTCTCGTTGCCGCGAGCAAACGAGCTCGACGTGCCGACCAAGCCGGCGTTCACGACGAACTTCTCCGTCACCTGCACGTCGGCATACACCTTCGTCATGTGGCGCGGGATGAGCGGAATGCGGTCGCCGGGACGGATGTCGATGAACTCGTCGTCGTTCGTGCTGTTGGCTTCGCCGTTCACCTCTTCGGGGCTGCGGAAGGTGGCGTCGAGCAGCGTATAGCTGGCGCCGAGCGTGGCCCGGCGGATGCGGGCGCTGGCGCCGGCTTCCAAGCCCTGCCGCAGCGTCTTGCCGAAGTTCTTGAAGTAGCCGTAGCTGACCTGCTCGGAGGCGACGAAGAGGATGTCGTCGCGATTGTCGGACCGGAACCAGCCCGCGTTCCACCGGAAGCCGCTTTCGCTGCCGCCGCGGATGCCGGCCTCGACCGTCCGGGTGACCACCTGCTTCAGCGGCGGGTCGCCGGCGAGGGCGTTCGGCAGACGGCACGGGGCTTCGGGGTCGGCGCAGCCGAGTTCAATCGACGTGGGCGCGCGGCTGCCTTCGGTGTAGCTGGCGTAGAGCCACTTGTAGGTGACGCCCACCGCCGGGTTAAACCGGTTGAAGGTATGGCGGCCGGTCAGCGAGCCGGTGCCCGCCAGGGGACGGATGAGATCGAGGTTGTCGATCGTTGTTCGGTTGAGTCGCCCGGAGGCTGTCAGGTTCACTTGGCCCAGGCGCACGGTGTCGGTGAGGAAGACGCTGGCCGTATGGATGCGGCCGCTGAGGTTCACCCGGACGTCGAACGGCTCGCCGTCCTCTTCGCCGCCGGTGACGCCGTCGCCGAAGGCGCCGAGCGGGGTGACGCTGCGGTCCGGATTCAGATAGCCCAGCTCGGTGGACTGGCGGAAGCCGACGCTGTTGCCGTCGTAGGCGGCGCCCGCCGTGAACTGGTTCTTGCCAGCTTGCCAACTGAACTGGCCAGAGACGCCGTAGTTGCGCTGATGGGTGGTGCTGCGGTTCAAGAGGCCGTTGCACTTCTCGGCCGGCTCATCCACCAGGAGGACGTTGGCGATGCAGCGCCACTTGGGAAACGGGGTGTTCGCAGCGTTCTCTCCGCTGAGCGGGAAGCCGGTGAAGCCGGCGGCGGTCAAGGCGGCGCGTTCGGCGGCGTTGGGCTGGTAGACGGATTGGTCGAGCGAGTCCTCGTTGATATCGCCGTTCAGCGTGCGGGTGCGGATGTGCCGGAAATAGGCGTTGGCGGAGAAGGTGAGCCGGGAGGTGAACGCGTGCTGCAGGGTCAGGTTTACGAAGGGAGAGCGGTTGCCGGTGAAGTCCGGCTTCGTGTTGATGCTGCCAAAATCGCGTTCTAGCAGGCGGATATCCTGCAGACCGTTGCCGACGAGCGCGTTGTTGGCGTAGGCCATGGTGAGGCCGATGGCGGTCCGCTCCCGTTGATAACCCACCTTCGTGAACAGCTGCCGGACGTTCGACGGGGAGGAGTCCCGCCAGCCGTCTTCGAAAAAGAGGTTGCCGCCGGTGAACCAGTGGAAGCCGTTCTGCAGGCTGCCGCCGTGCTCGAACTCACCGACCTTGCGCCCGAAGCTGCCGCCGCTCAACGTCAGCGCGGAGCCGGGATGGGTGCGGCCATCCTTGGTCCGCATCGAGATGGCTCCGCCGAGGGTGTTGAGGCCAAAGAGTGGATTCGAACCGGGGATCAGCGACATTTCCGCGATGGCCATACGGGGGATGAGATCCCAACTCACGATGTCACCGAAGGGCTGATTCAGCCGGACTCCGTCCATGTAAATGGAGACACCCTGCGGGGTGCCGAGCAGGGGCGAGGCGGTATAGCCGCGGTAATTGAGATCCGGCTGGAGCGGATTGCCTTGGATTTCGTTGAGGAAGACGCCGGCCAGGCGGCGATTGGCGAAGTCAGCAAGATCAATGGCGCCCGAGGCCGCCAGGTCGGCCGCCGTTGCCGCTTGGACGGGCGCAGCGATTTCGTCGCGCGTCTGGTTCAGTCCCGGCAAGGGGGTCGTGCCAATGACCGAAACGGTGTAGGTGGGCGCTCCGACAGCCATCGAGACGGACTTGGTGACCGGCCCGTCGAGATCGAGCACTTCGGAGTAGGTGACGAAGCCGGCTTTTGACAACGCCAGCCGGTAGCGGCCGGCGAGTCCGTCGACGGTGGCCTTGCCTTGGGCGTCGGTCGTGAATCGGGTGCTTACGCCGCTCGAGAGTTGGTCGAGTTGTCCGGTGACGGCCATCGGCGCGCCGGCGGGGTCGGTGACGGTCAGCGATAGCGCTGCCGCGAAGAGGAGAAGAAAGCTCACAGGAGGATATGTCAGCAGGAAACGATTTGTTCAGAGTATTTTTAGAGAGTGTCGAATGCAGCGTTATGGCCGGGCCAGCCTTGGCCATTGGCCAATGAGGTCGCCCAGATGTACGGGCAGTGGCGGGGGCCGCTGCTGCGGTACCTGGCCGCGCTGGGCCTGCCCAACGCCGACGCCGAGGATATCGCCCAAGAGGTATTCCTGGCGCTGTGCCATCATCTGCGGCGGGACGGTGGGCGGGAGAATCTTCGCGGCTGGGTTTTCCGCGTGGGCCACAACCTCGCGCTCAAGCGCCGCGAGCAAATGGGCCGGGCGGTGGAGAGCATCGACGTCTGCGACCCCGCTCCCAGCCCGGAGGAACTTGCCGTGCTGAGCCGGCGGCGGGAGCGGCTGCAGGCGGTGGTCGCCGCGCTGCCGGACCGGGACCGCTGGTGCCTGCTGCTCCGCGCCGAAGGCTTGCGGTACCGGGAGATCGCCGAGGTGGTGGACCTCTCGCTGGGTGCGGTCGCCTCCTCCTTAGCACGCTCGGTGAGCAAACTGGCGGCGGTGGAGGGACGATGACCCACTGCACCGATGCCGAACTGATGGCGATCATGGACGGCGAGGGTTCGCACGAGCATCTTGCAACATGCCCGCAGTGCCGTGCGCGCTACGCCGAACTCGAACGCGCCTTGAACGAATTCACGGCCATCCATCGGGGCGGCCGTTCCGTCGCCTGGTGGCGCTACGCCGCCGCGGCCCTCTTCCTGATTGCCGCCAGCGGCTTGTGGCTGATGCGCAGCCGCCCCGACTTGCCGAACGCCAACCTCACCCCCGGCGCCACCCGGCCCATGACCCAAGCTGAAGTCTGCGTCGCTCTCGCGCAGGACGACGACCGTATCGCTCCGCGAGCCATGGCGGAGCAGGTCTTCGTTAAATATGGCATTCGCAATCCGCAGCCCCGCGCGTATGAGGTGGACTATCTGATCACCCCGGCGCTCGGCGGCGCGGAAGATGTGAAGAACTTGTGGCCGCAGCCGTACGGCGGCAGCGTGTGGACGGCGCGGGTAAAGGACGCGCTCGAAGACTATCTGCGCAAGATGGTTTGCAACGGGCGCCTGGAGTTGGCGACGGCGCAGGAAGACATCGCCACCGACTGGATTGCGGCCTACCAGAAGTACTTCCGGACGGAGCAGCCGCTGACTGAACACGCGGGCTTCGTCAAGGACCGTCCCTGGGAGTAGGCTGACCGCGATATAGTTTGGTCATGCTCCGCGTCGCAGCCTTCTTCCCGGCGTTGCTGCTGGCCCAACAGCCGGTGATCAACCAGTACTGCATCGGGTGCCACAACACGCAGTCGAAGGCCGCAGGCTTAGCGCTCGATACGGCCAAGCCGGACGACGCGGCCACGTGGGAAAAGGTGCTGCGACGGGTGCGAAGCCGGACCATGCCGCCCGTTGGATTGCCGCGGCCGAAGGAGCCCGAATACCAGACGCTCGTCGCGTCGCTCGAAAAGACGCTGGACAGCCGCCCGGTTGACCCCGGCCGCACCGATACCTTCCGGCGTCTGAATCGGACGGAGTATCAGAATTCGATCCGCGACCTGCTGGCGTTGGAAGTGGACGTGACCAATCTGCTGCCGGCCGACGACGCGAGCCACGGGTTCGACAATGTGACGGTCGGCAATCTTTCGCCGACCCTGCTCGAACGCTATCTCGGCGCGGCGCGGAAGATAAGCCGCCTGGCCATCGGCATCCCGCCGAAGCAGGTGGGCGGCGAGACCGTCATGCTGCCGCCGGACCTGACGCAGGAAGAGCATTTTGAAGATATGCCGCTCGGCACACGCGGCGGCACGGCGGTGCGGTACACGTTTCCGCTTGATGCGGAGTACGAGATTCAGGTGCGCCTGCAGCGGGATCGTAACGAGCACGTCGAAGGGCTGCGCGGCCAGCACGCCGTGGAGTTGCTGCTCGACGGCGAACGCATCCAGGCCTTCGTCGCCAAGCCGCCTGCGCCGGGCCAGGATCATTCAGGCGTCGATCGCGAATTCAATATCCGCCTGCGCGTGAGCGCCGGACCGCATACGGTGGCGGCCGTCTTCCCGAAGCAGGCCTCGGCGATTCTCGAAACCGAGCGGCAGCCCTACCAGGCGCACTTCAACATGGATCGCCATCCGCGGATTACCCCGGCCGTGTTCTCGGTGACGGTGAACGGTCCGTACAACGCCAAGGGCCCCGGCGATACGCCCAGCCGCCGCGCGATTTTCATCTGCCCGACGCAGGACGAGGCGTGCGCCAGCAAGATTGTCGCGAACCTGGCCCGCCGGGCGTACCGGCGTCCGGTGAAGGCGGCGGACCTGGCCGTGCCGCTGAAGTTCTACCGCGAAACGCAGGCCAAGGAAGGCTTCGAGCCAGGCATCGAGATGGCGCTCCGCGCCGTGCTGGTCAGCCCGGAGTTCCTCTTCCGCGTGGAGCAGGATCCGGCCGGCGTGGCCGCCAAGGCTGCCTATCGGATCAACGATCTGGAACTGGCTTCGCGCCTGTCGTTCTTCTTGTGGAGCAGCATCCCGGATGACGAGTTGCTGGGCTTGGCCGAACGGGGTGAGCTGCGGAAGCCGGGGGTGCTCGAGAAACAGGTGCGCCGCATGTTGGCCGATGAGCGGTCGCGGATGCTGGTGACGAACTTCGCGGACCAGTGGCTGTATCTGCGGAATCTGGCGTCCATCACGCCGGACATGCGCGCCTTCCCGGACTTCGATGACAACCTGCGGAAGTCCTTCCGGAAGGAGACGCACCTGTTTGTTGAAAGCGTGATGCGCGAAGACCGCAGCGTCGTCGACCTCCTCCGCGCCAATTACAGCTTTCTGAATGAGCGCCTGGCCAAGCACTATGGGGTGCCGAATGTTTACGGCAGCCGGTTCCGCAAGGTGAGTTTCGACGAGGGTGTCGAACGCGGCGGCCTGCTGCGGCAGGGCAGCATTCTGACGGTGACGTCCTATGCCACGCGCACGTCGCCGGTGATCCGCGGCAAGTGGATTCTCGATAATATTCTGGGCGTGCCGCCTCCCCCGCCGCCGCCGAACGTGCCGGCGCTCGAAGAGACGAAGTCGGCGCTGAAGAAGATGACGGTGCGCGAGCGCCTCGCCGAACACCGTAAGAATCCGGCCTGCTCCGGCTGCCACAAGCTGATGGACCCGGTGGGCTTCTCGCTCGAGAATTATGACGCCGTGGGCCGTTGGCGGAGGGCCGAAGATGGCGTCCCGGTGGACGTGAGCGGCGGCCTGCCCGATGGCGCCAAGTTTGATGGCGTGGACGGCCTCGAGAAGGCACTGCTGACGCGGCCCGAGCTTTTTGCTACAACCATTACAGAGAAGCTGTTGACCTACGCGCTCGGCCGGGGGGTGGAATTCACCGACGCCCCGGCGGTACGGCAGATCGTACGGCAGGCCCAGAACAACAATTTCCGGTTCTCCTCGCTCATTCTGGGGATCACCGGCAGCCCGTCGTTTCAGATGAGGAGAGCCCAATGATCATCACGAAGAAAGCCCTACCCCGGCGCGCGATTTTGCGCGGCATGGGAGCCACGCTCGCGCTACCGTTTCTCGATGCAATGGCGCCGGCGCTGAGCGCTGCGGCCGCGCCGGTGCGGCGGTTGGGCTATGTCTACATGCCGATGGGTGCGCACATCACCGACTGGACGCCGCCCGGCGCGGACCTGCGGACGCTTTCGCCCACGCTGCGCAGCCTGGCGCCGGTAGTGGACTATCTCTCCGTGCTGAGCAACATGGAACTGCGGAACGCTTACCCGGGAACGCATGCCACCTCGAACGCGGCCTTCCTGAGCGCGGCAACGGCGAAGTGGACCGAGAGCACCGACTATCATCTAGCGACGACAGCCGACCAGGTGGCCGCGCAGCAGATTGGCCAAGGCACGCGGCTGCCCTCGCTCGAACTCGCGATGGACCTGCTGACCACCGTCGGCCAGTGCGACAACGGCTACGCATGCGTCTATCAGAACAACCTTTCGTGGTCTTCGCCGACGACGCCGCTGCCCGCCGAAGCGCATCCAAGAATCGCGTTTGAACGCCTCTTCGGCGATGGCGGCAGCGCGAGCGACCGGCAGGCCGAGCTGCGCAAGGACGCGAGCCTGCTCGATTGGATGAGCTCGGACATTGCGCGGCTGCAGCGGAAACTGGGCGCGAGCGACCGGACGAAGGTGGCCGAGTATCTCGATACCGTCCGCGAAGTGGAGCGCCGGATTCAGAAGGCCGAGAAGGCGACGTCGGAATCGACGCTGCCGGATCTCGACCGTCCCGTGGGTGTTCCGGCTTCCTACGCCGAACACGCGAAGCTGATGTTCGATCTGCAGGTGCTGGCGCTGCAAGGCGACGTTACTCGCGTGACGACGTTCCAGTTGGCGCGCGAGACGAGTACGCGGACCTATCCTGAGATCGGTGTGCCGGATGCGCATCACCCGCTGACGCACAACGGCGGCGACCCGGAGAAGCTGGCGCGCGTGGCGAAGATCAACGCGTTCCATGTCTCGCTGTTCGCTTACTTCCTCGAGAAGTTGAAGGCCACGCCAGACGGCGACGGCAGCCTTCTCGACCATTCCATTTATCTCTACGGCAGCGGCATGAGCAACGCCGATAAGCACGACCATGTGAACCTGCCGATTCTGGTGGCGGGCGGCTTGGCGGGCAAGAAGTCCGGCGGACGGCACCTGCGCTATACGAAGCCGGAGCCGTTGGCGAATCTGCATCTGACGCTGCTCGACCGCGTGGGCGTGCGGCTCGACCGGTTTGCCGATAGCACCGGCAAGATTCCGGAACTGACGACGGTGTAGCGATGCGGCGCTGGGCACTAGGGCTGGTTTTCGCGGGGGCAATGTTGGCGTCCGATGGGACGACGCCACTGCACCGGGCGGCGTATCAGGACGATTTGGCCGCGGTGGAGCGGTTGATCCGCGACGGCGTGGACGTGAAGGAAGCCAATCGCTATGGCGTCACGGCGCTGTCGCTGGCGTGCACGAACGGGAACGGCAAGATGGTGGCGCGTTTGCTCGAAGCCGGGGCCGACCCGAACACAGTGCTGCCGGGGGGCGAGACGGCGTTGATGACGGCCGCGCGGACGGGCAGCCTCGAAGCCGTGCGGGCGTTGATCGCGAAGGGCGCCGACGTCAAAGCCAAGGAGAAGAAGCAGGGGCAGGCCGCGCTGCACTGGGCCGCGGCCGAAGGCCATGCGGCCGTGATTGCCGAGCTGGTGAAGGCGGGCGCGCCGGTGGAGGATCGCCTGGATTCCGGCTATACGCCGCTGCTGTTCGCGGTGCGCGAAGGCAAGATTGAGGCGGTGAAGGCGCTGTTGAAAGCCGGGGCCGACGTTAACGATACGACGCCTACGGGCGGTCGCCGCGCCGCTCCACCGAAGGCGCCGCGGACAGGGACATCGGCCTTGATTCTGGCGGCCGTGAACGCGCATTACGAACTCGGTAAGGTCTTGCTTGACGCCGGCGCGAATCCGAATGCGGACGGACCGGGCTATACGGCGCTCCATGCCGTGACGTGGGTGCGGAAGCCGGGGCTGGGCGATAACGACCCCGCGCCAGACGGGTCGGGGAATTTGACGAGCCTCGATTTTGTGAAGGCGCTGGTGGCCAAGGGCGCTGACATCAACGCGCGGATGAGCAAGAAGATCGGCGTGGGCATGACGGGGCTGAACACCGCTGGCGGCACGGCGTTCTTCCTGGCGGCGCGGACGGCGGACGCGGAACTGATGCGGCTGCTGGCGAAACTGGGCGCGGACCCGAAGATGCCGAATGCGGATGGCTCGACGCCCTTAATGGCGGCGGCGGGATTGGGCACGCGGTCTCCGGGCGAAGACGCGGGCACCGAGGCCGAAGTCATGGAAGCGATTGAAGTGGCGATTGAGCTAGGCAACGACGTGAACGCCGTCGACAACAACGGCGAGACGGCGATGCACGGGGCGGCCTACAAGAATGCGCCGGGCGCCGTGCTGCTGCTGGCCAAGCGCGGGGCGAAGCGCGAAATTTGGGACCAGAAGAACAAGTTCGGCTGGACGCCGATGCGCATCGCGGAGGGCTATCGCTTCGGCAACTATAAGCCATCGGACGTCACCATGGCGGCTTTCCGGCAGCTACCATGAGGGGATGACTCGTCGCCTGGTTCTGGGAGCGCTGGCTGCCGCGGTACGAAATCTACAGGGGCAAACGGCCACCGAGGCCGCGGCGAATGAGGACTTTTGGTTCGCCGCGCGCATGGCGTTTACCGTCGACCGCAATCTGCTGAACTTCAACAACGGCTCGGTGTGCCCGGCGCCGAAGGTGGTGCAGGAGGCGATGGAGCGGTACTGGACGGTGACGAACCTGTCGCCGTCGCACTACGTCGACGAACTGCTCCTGCCGGAGACGGAGGTGATCCGCGAGGAGTTGGCGCGGGAGTTCGGCTGCTCGCCCGAAGAGTTGGCGCTAACGCGGAACACGAGCGAAGGGCTACACGCGGTGATCCTGGGATTGGATCTGAAGCCGGGCGACGAAGTGGTGACGACGACGCAGGACTACCCGAGCATGTTCAGCAGCCTGGACCAACGGGCCGAGCGGGAAGGCATCGTCGTGAAGAAGTTCGCTTACCCGACGCCGCCGAAGGATCCGCAGCAACTGTTTGACCTGTTCTTTGCGAACGTCGGGCCGAAGACGCGGGCAATTCTGGTTTCGCACATGACCTTCACGACCGGGCAGATTTTTCCTGTGGGGGCGATCTGCCGGGAGGCGCGGCGGCGGGGTATTTATTCGATCGTTGATGGGGCGCACAGCTTCGCGCATCTGGTTTTTCGCCGCGACGACATCGACTGCGACTTCTATTCGACGAGCTTGCATAAGTGGCTCACCGCGCCGGTGGGCACGGGGTTTTTGTATATGCGGCGGGAGCTGATTCCGCGCGTGTGGCCGCTGCTGGGCGTGCCGGCGGCGATGAAGGCCAACATCCGCAAGTTTGAGAGCATCGGCACGGCGCCGGTGGCGATGCGGAACGCGGTGGCCGATGCGCTGGCGTTTCATCGGGGGCTGGGCGCGCTGCGGAAGCAGGAGCGGCTGCGGTATCTGCGCCGGCGTTGGGAGGGCGCGCTGCGGGGCGTCGACCGGGTGAAGCTGCTGAATGCGGATTCGCCGGAGCAGTCCTGCGGCATTGGCGCGTTGGGCGTCGACGGCATCCGGGCGGAGCAGTTGACGGCGACGTTGCTGAACAAGTTCAAGATCCATGTGCGGACACGGGTGATGCCGGGCGAGTTTGAGTGCATCCGGGTGACGCCGAACATCTATGCGTCGCTTGAGGACGTGGACCGGTTCAGCCGGGCGATTACAACCATCGCGCGCGGCTGACGCATTTAGTACTATTGGCCACCATGATCGGGACTATCCGCCGGTGGGCCAATGGGCTCGATGATTGGATGCGGTTCACGGACATCCGCTGGCAGCGGATGGGCGCGGACGGGCACAACCTGGATGCGTATCTGTGGCCGAGTCTGGTGGCCGCCGCGCTGTGGACGGGGATGCCGGCGTTGGGCTGGCACTTGGTGATGGGACTGGTGGCCGGGCTGGTGGCGTTTGTAGTTTTCCGGGCGGGGCGGCGGCATCTGCTGGTGGTGCAGGTGGCGGTACTCGTACTTCTGGGCGGCGCGATCTGGCTGACCGGTGCGGAGAAGGCTCCGGGGAATGGAGGCGTCTATCAGCATCTGTTGATCCCGGTGACGGTGATTGTAGGCGTGGCGCTGTTGGTGGCGGCGCGGTTGGCGCGGAGCCTGTTTGGTCCTCTCGCGGAGGGGTCGACGTACCGGCAAGGGTTGGCGGTGACGGAGCTGTTTCAATCGCGGGGGCGGTATGCGGCGGTGGGCGGGGCCTTGGTGTGGCAGGTGGTGACGGGATTGTTCGGCAGCGGGCTGCTGCTGCTGTTGCCGGCGGCGATCGCGGTGCTGGTGGCGCCGCCGGGGTACACGTTCGCGGCGGGAGCGACGGTGCTGGGCGGGATGGCATTGTTGGTGGTGTTCACCGCGTTGAACGAGCGGCTCTATGCGATGCTGCGGATTTTGACGGCGCGCTTCTTCCGCAATGCGGCATTGGGTGGTTCGTTGTTGCTGATTGCGCTGGGCGCGGCGCGGATGGCCGGGGTGACCTACGTGACGACGGTGTTTGATGGCGCGACGGGGCTGGAGATCGTTTTGTACCTGGGGTTCGCTTACGCGATTACGTGGTGGTACGACTATTGGATGGAGCGGCTGGTGGGCCAGGAGCTGTTGGGGCTCTTGCGGCAGGAGGCGAGTGCGGACTGCTCGATTCCGTATCTGTATGCGGGGCCGGAGGTGACCAAGGTGCCGGCGGACCAGCGGACGCTGGCACTGCACGGGTTGGGACGTTTCGTCGCGTACCGGCCGAACGCGGCGGTGCCGGAGCAGCCGTATTTCGAAGCTTGGGCGTTTCGGGATCTGTTCGTCCACTTGGCGGCGACGGGGAATCCCGGGGGCAAGGCAGAGCCGAAGCCGCGGCAGATTGACCGGCGGTTGAGCCAATACTTCGCGGCGATTGGGCTGCTGGTCGCGGCACTGCTAGGCGGCGGGGCGTGGTGGTTGAGCCGGCAGACTCAGCTGCCGGGCTTAGAGGCAACGGCGGGGCCTGGCAACGGGAGGGCGCTGGCGTCGATATTGGGTTGTGCGGGCGGGCCGCGGATTGTGGTGGCGGCCTCCGGCGGCGGCACACGGGCGGCGCTGTTCACGGCGGCGGTGCTCGAAGGGATTACCCTGCGGGCCCCGGCGGGAGCGATTGTGGCGGGGAGCGGGGTATCGGGTGGGTCAGCGGCGTTGGCTTACTACGCGGGGAACCGGCTGGAGTTGCTGCGGCCGGATGCGCCGGCGTGGGATCGATTCCACAAGACGATGGCGGCACCGTTCATTGCCGATGTGATTGAACGGGCGTCGGAGTGGCGCATGGTGAAGGGCGGGCGGCTGGGCCTCCTGCTGGCGGAGAGCTTTCGGCGGCGGTGGGAGCTGGGCGAGAGGCAGACGATGGGGCAGGTAACCGACTTTGGGCTGATGCTGAATACAACGTTGGCGGGGCGATTCCGGCGCGAGGCGGGGCACCCGGATCTGCGGCTGAAGGAGCTGGCGTCCGTGCGGTTTGGGGAGACGAAGGCAGACGTGGCGGGGGGACGCCTGGTGCTGACGAATCTGGCTCTGCGCGGGGCCTTTCCGCCGACGGGCTTGCCGTTTGTGCCGAAGGAGCCGTTGCCGGTATTGATCGACGATCCGGCGACGCGCTTGGAGGATGCGGCGGCGTTGAGCGCGAACTTTCCGCCGGTGTTCTCGAATGCCGCAGTCGATGTGGGCGACGAGATTCGCTACTGGGTGACGGATGGCGGTGCGGCGGACAACCGGGGTTTGGAGATGCTGCTGTTCGCGTTGCGGGAGGAGCGGCCGGCGTGTCCGGCGCCGCCGGAGATTCATGTCGTGGTGGTGGAGGCGTCGGGGGTGAGTGAGCAGTTCAGTCAAGACCGGGGGATTGGTTCAGCGATGGGGGCGGGGGCGCAGTTTGCCGGGCAGTTGAACGTGGAGTTGGCGCGGCAGTTGCCGGGGGTGCAGTTCCACATGGTGGCGATGCCGCTGGCGCTACGGAAGGCGGATTCGTTTGGCACGCACTGGATGCTGCAGCGGTATATCGCGGTGCAGACGCCGGCGGGCGAGGAGGTGTTCGAAGGCCCGGAGGTGATGGACGCGCTGCGCGGGAGCTATGGCTGCCGGAGCGTGACGGTGCCGGAGAAGCTGCGTTCTGTGATCACGGAGACGGAGGAGTTCCGGTCAGGCTGGTGCAAGCTGGCAAAGGCGTTGGGAAGCGCCGGGTGCAACTGCCCGCCGTAGGATATGCTGGCGCGATGGATCTGGAACTGAAGGATGGTGTGGCGGTGGTGACGGGTGGGGCAAGCGGCATTGGACGGGCTTGCGTGGAGGCGTTGGAGCGAGAGGGCTGCCGGGTTTCGGTGTGGGACCGGCAGGGAGCGGGGAGTGTGGATGTCAGTTCGCTCGAGTCTGTGCGGGCGGCGCTGCGGGAGACCGAGGCCAACTTTGGCCCGGTGCGGCATTTGGTACATGCGGCGGCGATGGGGTCGGGTAAGTTCGGCTTTCCGTTCTTGAATCTGGAGCCGGGAGACTGGGCGCGGGTGCTCGACGTGAACATCATGGGGATGGTGAACGTGGCGCAGGTGCTGGCGCCGGGGATGATGGAGCGGCGCGCGGGGACGATGGTGTTCATCGCGTCGGTGGCGGGGCAGATTGGGTCGCAGACGGACCCGCCGTATTCGGCGAGCAAGGCGGCGAATATCAACTTTGCACAGTGTTTGGCGAAGGATTTGGCGGGGTTCGGGGTGCGGGTGAATACGGTGAATCCGGGGATGGTGAAGACGCCGCTGAACCGGGCGGTTTGGCAGGCGTGGCACGATCAACAGCCGGAGGGGCAGCGGCGGACTTACGACGAGTGGGCGGGCGACAAGGTGAAGGCTGTGGCGCCGCTAGGCCGGTGGCAGGAGCCGGCCGAGATTGCCGATATGGTGGCGTTTTTATCGTCGGCACGGTCGTCAGCCGTGACGGGGCAGACGATCAACGTGGATGGTGGTCAGGTGATGCACTGGTAGGCGCCCAGCGTTCGATGGCGGCGCTGAGGTTGGCGAGGTCAATGGGCTTGGTGAGATAGTCGGCCATGCCGGCGGCGAGGCAGATCTCGCGGTCGCCCTGCATCGCGTTGGCGGTGATGGCGATGATCGGCACTCGTTCTTTTTCCGTCCAGCGTTGCTGCAGGGCCTGGGCGGTGGCGATGCCATCCATGCCGGGCATCTGCCAGTCCATTAGGATGAGGTCGAAGGTTTCGGTGGAGGTGATGGCGAGCGCCTCTTCGCCGGACGTGGCCAAGGTGGATTGGCAGCCGAGCTTGTTGAGCATGAGTTGGAGGACGCGCCGGTTGACGGGGTTGTCTTCGACGACCAGGATGCGGGCGGACGGGCTGCCTGGCAGTGCAGCACTGGAGGCGGAGGTCTGGGGCGCGGCCGAGCGGAGAAACGGGATGGAGACCGTGAACGTGGACCCTTCGCCTTCGCGGGAGCGCAAGGAGACGGAACCGCCCATGAGCTCGGCGAGGCGCCGGGAGATGGCTAGGCCGAGCCCGGAGCCGCCACGCGTGCTGGCGACGGTGGCTTCCGCCTGGGTGAAGACCTCAAAGAGACGGGCCTGATCGGCCGCGGAGATGCCGATGCCGGTGTCGGTGACGCTGAAGTGGGCCGTGAGTTGGTGGGGGCCCTTGGTGGCCACTTCGAGGCTGATGGTGACCTCGCCGCGGTCCGTGAACTTGACGGCGTTACTGACGAGATTGACGAGGATCTGGCGGAGGCGGAGCTCGTCGGCCAGAACGAGGAGAGGGGCCGGGGGAAGATCGCGGACACGGAGCCGAAGGCCTTTTTCGAGGGCGCGGGCGCGGAAGAGCCGCTCCACTTCGTGGAGTTGGTCCGCCAGGGAGACCGGGGCAAGGCGGAGATCAAGTTTGCCGGCCTCCACCTTCGCCAGATCAAGGATCTCGTTGAGAAGTTCGAGCAGGGTTTCGCCGGACTCGCGGATGGTATTGGCCAGTTCCCGCTGCTCGGGGGAAAGAGGCGTTTGACGCAACAGATCAGCCATACCGAGGACGCCGTTCATGGGAGTGCGAATCTCATGGCTCATGTTGGCAAGGAAGGCGGACTTGGCGCGGTTGGCGCACTCGGCAGCCGTCCGGGCGCGACGGAGGCGAAGGGTTTGAAAGCCCAGGAGGACACACACGAGGGCGAGGGCGGACAACCCATACGAGAGTTCCCGGCTACGGCGGCCCGATTCGAGGTATTCGGAGATGGTGAAGAGTTGGCTCGAGGTGACGAGGCCCCAGTTGAAGGTGATGGAGGCGAAGCGGCCGCTGCGGGTCATCCGGTTGAGCTCTTCGCGGAGCCGGTCGGCGGCGCGGATGGCGCCCCGATCGGCGCGGTTCGCCGCGATGCCGAACAGGAGCAGCCAATCGGGATGGGTATGCAGGCCGATGCGACGGCCTCCGCAGGACTCGGGTTTAGCGGAGAGGACGCCATCGCTCATGCCTTCGGCGACCAGCGCGACATCGGCCTCGCCCCGGCAGAAGGCGGCGAAGGCGGCGAGTTGGTTCTGGGCTTCGACCTGGGTTGCTCCGGGGGCGATCCGCTGACTCCAGCCCTCGGCCTGGCCTCCGCGGGCTCGGGCGATACGGACTCCGTTCCAGTTGGAGGGCAGAGGCGCATTATCGCGAGTGATGACCCAGTAGGCGAGGCGAAGATACGGTGCGCTGAAGTGGATTTTCTCCGCCAAGGCTGGCGTTTGGGTCATCAGGGGCCAGAGGTCGATGCGATTGGCGGCAAACGCCTTGAAGGCACCTTCGTTGGCCGGGACCCATTCGAGCTTCATACCCAAATTGGCGGCTGCCTCCTGAATGCCTTCCGTGACAGGGCCAACGGGCTTGCCGTCCGGGGAGATGGTCATCGCGGGAGGCAGCACGCCGAAGCCGACGCGGAACACGCGGTTCTGGTTCCCCGGCAACCGATCTTCCAACAGCAGGAAGAGTCCATAGCTGAGCGCCGAGACGACGACAACACCGGCAAGGCGCGCGATCCAGGGACGAGCGAAAGGCATAATCAGACCGTCATCTTACCAAGTAGGGTTATCGGCAACGGGCGAGTTTTTGTGAGGACAAACGAAAAGAGGGCCTCCTGGTAGGGAGGCCCTCTTGCGATGGACGCAGCGTTTGGCGGTTGGCTAGAAGAGGAACTTCAAGCCGAACTGCTGTTGGCGCATGTTGGTGGCGGTGCCGGTGATGTTGCCGAAGTTGGTGGCGTTCGCAACGAAGGTGCTGTTGGGATTGCCGAAGTTCGGATGGTTGAGGGTGTTGAAGGTCTCCCAACGGAATTGGAGCTTCAAGCTTTCGGTGATGGTGAAGTTCTTGAAGAGGCTCCAATCGAAGTTGACGAGGCCAGGCCCGCTCATGAAGTTGCGGGGGGTGTTGCCGTAGGTGAACTGCGCCGGCAGGGCGAAGCCGCTGATGTTGACGCAGTTGATGAGCTTGCCACTGCCGCAGTTCACGGAGATAGGCGTGCCGGAGAAGTTGGCGCGCTGCGTGCCCTGGCCGACGTTGGCCTGGTCAACGCCGAGGATGGCGCCGAACGGGAGGCCGGACTGGACCGTGGTGATGCCGTTCATCTGCCAGCCGCCGAGCGTGTTCTTGAGGAGCTTGCTCGAGGAGTTGGCGAAGAGCGGAATCTCGTAGTTGTAGCTGCCGACTAGGCGGTGGGGGATGTCCCAGTTCGCACGGCCGTAGTCGAGACGCCAGTTGAAGGGGTCCATGACGTTGGAGCCGCTGTTGGAGTCGGTGGCGACGTCGAGGGTCTTCGAGAAGGTATAGCTGAAGAGGGTGGTGAGACCCTTAAAGCCGTTCTGGCGATAGACGAGGCTGAGGCCGTTGTACTTCGAGTTCAGGTCGTTGGTGATCTGACGAATGACGGCGTAGCGCGGGTTGGGCCGGCGGTCGTTGATGCTGCCGGGACCGGGGCGCGGGGTATTGAGGAAGAAGCTGCGATCGAGGTGGTAGGCGTAGTTGCCCAAGTACTCGATGGCAATGCCGGCGCTGCGCCAGAGACCGCGCTCCAGGCTGAGGCTCCACTGGTTCATCGAGCCGTTCGGGAGGTAGGGGCTGATGTGGAACGCATTGGGACGAGCCGAAAGCGAGCCGCCAGCGGCGGGAAGCGGATTCGACAGGGTCAAGGCATTCGACGGCAGGATCCCGTTCACGAGCGAGTTATTGAAGGTGAAGATGGTGGAGAACGGCGGGTTGGTGGTGGCCAGCGTGAAGCTGTTCATCTGGTTGGGGTTGTAGTAAATCCCGAAGCCGCCGCGGAGGACGAACTTCGACGGCATGCGGTAAGCGAAGCCGAAGCGCGGGGCGAAGTTGTTGCGGTCCGCCTGGTGATACGGAATCCGCTGGGGAACCGTACCGGGGATGAAGGCGGTCTGCTCGGGGTTGAGGATGGTGCCGTTGCCGGTGGTGGACTGGGGCACGATGGGGAGTTCATAGCGCAGGCCGAGGGTGAGGGTGAGGCGATTGGACACCTGCCACTTATCCTGGACGAAGAAGCCATGACGCCACTGTTCGCCGCCGCCGGGGACGAGCGGGCCGGGCGTCGTGATGTTCTGGGGCAGGCCGAGCATGTAGTCGGCCGGGGCGTAGCCGGCGAGCTGGCCGTTGAAGCCGAAGCCGCCGCGGGGGTCGTTGTTGGCAGAACGGTTGGTGACGACCTTGCGGCTATCGATGCCGAAGGCGATGTTGTGCGCCGACTTGAGGATGCTCGTGGTGTTCGAGAGCTGGTGGGTGGCGTCCTGCTGGAACCAGTTCGTTGAGCTCATGTTCTGGCCACCGATGGCCATATAGTTCAGGATGCTGAGCCGGGGCAGGCCGGGGTTGGTGTCCGACGTGGCGAAGCCGGCGATGCCGAGGTCGGTACCGGCGGTGGCCGGGAAGCGCTTACCGGGGGTGAAGAAGTTCAGAGCATCAATCGTGGTCCGTTGGTCGCCGTAGCGGAAGTCGTTCACGATCGAGGAGTTCAGGATCTTCGTGTAGCCGATGACGTAGTTCCGGTCGCCGACGGGCTGCTCGGAACCGTTAAAGGGGTTCGAGTTCTCGTTGAGGAGCGTGGTCGTATTGGTGACGTAGCGGAAGAAGAAGCGGTTGTTTTCGCCGATGGACTGATCGAGACGGCCGATGTACTGGCGCCCGGTGTTGTTGGCGGCGACGTTGGTGTTGTAGTTCTGCAACAGGCCGGGACCGTTGGGCAGCGGCATGTAGGCCAGGCCGCGGACGGCTTGGGGGGCAATGCGGTTGGTGGGCACGATGTTGCCCGGGAACGGGTTGCCGGTGAGGGGGTCGCGGACGACAGTGGCGGGACTTTCGCTGAAGTTACCCTGGCGCATCAGCGGCGTGAGGACGCTGTCGATGACGGGGGCTTGCGAGACGAGGCGAAGCTCTTCCCAGCCGAACATAAAGAAGGTCTTGTTCTTGCCGTTGTAGAGTTTCGGGATGACGACGGGGCCGTTGAACTGGACGCCGAACTGGTTCTGGCGGAAGGGCGGCTTGTTGCGGCCTTGCGCGAGGAAGAAGGGCTTGGCGTCGAGCTTCTCGTTGCGGAGGAACTCATAGGCGGCGCCGTGGAAGTTGTTGGTGCCGGACTTGGTGACCATGTTGACCTGGACACCGAGGTAGCCGCCGTACTGGGCGGGGTAGGTACCGGTCTGCACCTGCACTTCGGCGACGGCGTCGACCGAGGGGCGGAGCGTCGTGGTGGTGATGAGGTTGGACATGATGCTGACGCCGTCGAGGGAGACGCTGTTGGTGATCTCGCGGAGGCCGGCGCCGATGTAGGCTTCGCCGCCACCGGGGTTGCTGGTGCCACGGGCGCCGAAGATGACGCCGGGCGTCGTGATGGCGAGGCGCATCGGGTTACGGCCGTTGAGCGGCAGTTCGGCGGTGGCCTTGGTGGAGATGACTTCGTTCATCGACGCTTCGTCGGTTTTGATGGGCGGGTTGTCGGCGGTGACTTCGACGCGGGTGTCGACGGAGCCGACTTTGAGGGCGAAGTCCGAACGGACGGTTTGGTTAGCGGAGAGGTTGATGTCTTTGGTGGCCGCGGTTGAGAAGCCGGTTTTCTGAACGGAGACGGTGTAGACACCGGCCTTCATGGAGGGGATTTCGTAGTTGCCGGAGTCGTTGGAAGTGGCGGTGACGGTTTCACCGGTGTTTTGGTTGAGAGCCGTGACTTGGGCTCCGGCGATGGAAGCGCCAGTGGCGTCGGCGACATTGCCGACGATCGACGTATTGCTGGCGAGCTGGGCCAGGCCGGGGAGCGCGAGGGTGAGACACAATACTGCGAGCGAAGACCAGCGTTGCGCAGGTACCTTCATTGATAGACCTCCTAAGGAGTGGGGAGCCAAGGGGAGAACCCCTTGTGACTAAAGGGTAACACTTCGGGGAGGACCCGGTTTACGGGC
>LNFM01005148.1_pt1 | contig 23059 bp, 13 predicted proteins | sample 596031 | NCBI WGS metagenome assembly LNFM01 (sample SAMN04254537, study PRJNA301005) | activated carbon metagenome | isolation source: dual media filters at the Ann Arbor, Michigan drinking water treatment plant | place: USA: Ann Arbor | reverse complement strand
GGCTCACACCAGCTGAGTTCGCAACACGCTCCGATGAGGGGCAAAACTGGAACAGAGTCTACTTATAAACGGGGGCAAGTTGGGGAGCAGGTCAGGCGCGTATTCGCCTCACGGCATATGCTCACAATGGCCAAAAAGGGGATCTGCCCCCGAAACTGAAATTATGTCGTCGTTATGATTAATGCGACGACCTGATTCTCCTTTAGAAACAAGGCGAGTAGAAGTTCCATACGTCGTTTGAGCTTTTCGCGCGGGTAATAATTCGTTAATGATACGCTCTGTGTCTGAGGGCCGGGCGTTGTCGGACAGCTTTCAAATCGCGTTGAGGGGAAATGGGTCGGGCGCCATTCGCGCCCGAATTCGTTTGTGGCTTCTCGCCGCTTTTGCGACGGGCGCGCTTCCAGGCGCAGCGGCCGCGCAGGATGCCGCGAAATATGAAGTGACCGGCTTCCGCGATGCCCGCTTCGGGATGAGCGAGCCGGAAGTTCGCGCGGTGATCACCAAGACCCTCGGCGTGAAAGCACCCGATCTCACCGCCGCGGTGAATCCGATCGAAGGCACCAACGTGCTGACGGCGAAAGTCGGCTCGCTCGAGCCCGGACCGGGTCCCGCGCGCGTTGCCTATATCTTCGGCTATGGCAGCAAGAAGCTCATCCAGGTCAATGTGATCTGGGGCGAGGACGCCGCGCAGCCCGCGGATTCGATCATCGCGGCCGGTACCCGCCTGCAACGCTACTTCAGTGAATTCGCCTGGCGGAAGGACACCACGCGCGCCGGCATTCCGGTCGGCGACAACACGGTCGTGCTGTTTGCGGGTGAGGATGAGAAAAAGGGCGCGGTGCGTCTCATCGTTGACGGCGTCAAATATCAGGCCATGCGCGAAGGCAATCCGACCACGTCGCCGGAGCCGAAGGGGCCACCGAAACTGGTGATCAACTACATCGCAGACCGGGACAATCCGGACATCGCAAAGATCGAGCGCGGGAAATTCTGACATCATTTGAACATCAGTAGTGCCAAATGAGAATCTAACGCCGGTAAACGGCGCCAATACCGAGGCGGCAGGGGCTATGGGAGTCAAAATGCGCCAGCGGGGTCTGTCGAGCCGTCGGCCGCGGTCTGTGCGGCCGGGCGTCCTCTCGCGCCGGAGCGGCTTGCGCAAGTTTGTTGCGGCGGCCTGCGCCCTGCTGATCGCCTCGCCGGCGGCCGCGCAGCAACTGCCGAGCGGCGGCTCAGTCGCAGCCGGCAGCGCCGCCATCGTGCAGCCCAATGCCAACACGCTCAATATCAATCAGAGCACCAACCAGGCCATCATCAACTGGAACTCGTTTTCCGTTGGCCAGGGCGGCACGGTCAATTTCAATCAGCCGGGCGCGTCGTCGGCGACGTTGAACCGCGTGCTCGGCTCGACGCCGTCGAGCATCGCCGGGACGATCAATGCGCCGGGCACCGTGCTGTTGGTCAATCCCAACGGCATCGCCATCAGCAAGACCGGCGTGGTCAATGTCGGATCGTTCGCGGCTTCCACGCTCGACATCAAGAACGAGGATTTCCTCGCTGGCAGATACAAGTTCACCGGCAATGGCGGCTCGGCGGCGGTGAGCAATGCCGGCCGCATCAACGTCTCCGACGGCGGCTTCGCGGCGCTGATGGGCGGGCAGGTGTCCAACAGCGGCGTGATCTCGGCGCGGCTCGGCAAGGTCGGCTTGGGCGCCGGCGAACTGGTCACGCTCGACTTCGCCGGCGACGGCTTCCTGTCGGTGGCGGTGCCGTCGAGCCAGATCGGCAAGCTGGTCGATGCCTCCGGCGCGCTCGTCACCAATTCCGGAAAGATCCGCGCCAAGGGCGGCCAGGTGTTCCTGAGCGCCGCCACCGCATCCAACATCCTGCGCGACGCGGTCAATGTTCCCGGCTCGATCCGCGCCAACAGCGTGGGCACGCGCAACGGCAAGATCGTGATCGGCGGCGGCTCGGGCGGAAAAGTCAGCGTCACCGGAAAGCTCGCCGCCAATGGCGGGCGCAAAAACAACGGCGGCAGCATCGCCGTCAGCGGCGCGTCGGTCAGCCTTGCCGGCCAGGTGAGCGCCAGCGGCAAGACCGGCGGCAGCATCACGGCGCTCGCGGGTCGCGATCTCGCCATTTCCGGTGCGGTCGCAGCCAAGGGCAGCGGCGGGCAGGGCGGCAGCATCACCGTCACCGGCGCCGATGTGCGCGTGCTGGGTGCGCTGATCGACGCCTCCGGCACCAGCGGCGGCACCATCCTGATCGGCGGCGATTACCAGGGCGGCGGCACGCTGCGCCATGCCGACAGCGCCACGGTCGATGCCGCCACCACGATCCGCGCCGACGCCACCGTCAGCGGCGACGGCGGCAAGGTCATCGTCTGGTCGGACGGCGCCACCAGCGTCGCCGGCTCGATCAGCGCCCGCAACGGCGCGGGCGGCGCCGGCGGGCTGATCGAGACCTCGGGGCATTATCTTTCCATCGGCGGCGCGCGCATCGACGCCGGCGCCGGCGGCAACTGGCTGCTCGACCCTTACGATCTCACGGCCAATGCCGCCGCCTACACTTCCATCAACGCCTCGCTCAACGCCGGCACCAGCGTCACGCTGCTGACCACCGCCACCGGAGCGAGCGGGCCGGGCGTGCAGAATGCATCCGGCAACGGCGATATCATTCTGACCAATGAAGGCACGATCGGTTGGACCACCGCCGCGATCCTGACGATGAGCGCCTACCGCCACGTCGTCTTCGAGACTGGCGCATCCATCACCCATACCGGCGCGGGCGGCGGCCTTGTGCTGCGGGCCGACAATACCGGCACCGGCACGGGCACGGTGCAGTTCGCCGGCGCCAACCAGGTGTCCTTCGATGGCGGCGGCACGGTTTCGCTCTTCTACAATCCGACCGGCGACAGCGCGAGCGTCAACGGCGTCAAGTACACAGGTGCGACGCAGACCGATTTCACCGGCAACGTGACGCTTGCCGGCGGCGCGACACTCGCCACCTCCATGCTGGTCAACACCGTCTTCGACCTGCAGAACATGCAAAACGCGATGGGCGGGCGCTACGCCCTCGGCCGCGACATCGACGCCGGGGCCACCGCGACCTGGAACGGCGGCTTGGGCTTCAATCCCATCGGTCCCTCTGCCAATCCGTTCACCGGCAGCCTGGACGGCGGCGGCCACACCATCGCCAACCTGACCATCAACCGTCCAACCCAGACTCGTGTCGGACTGATCGGCTCCTATGCGGGCGGGTCCAACAGCATCGCCAATATCGGCTTGGTCGGCGGCAGCGTGACGGGGAACTCCAACGTCGGCTGGCTGGCCGGTTTCCAGGACGGCGGCAGCATTAGCCAAGCCTATGCCACCGGCAATGTGTCAGGGAGCTCCAGGGTCGGCGGGCTAGTCGGTCTCCAGCGCAACAGCGCCAGCATCAGCCAATCCTACACCACCGGCGATGTGTCGGGCATCGGCAGTGGGGCGTCGGGGACACGCATATTTATCGGCGGACTCGTCGGTGAGCAGCTCTTTTTTGAGGGGATTTTCCCGTTCAGCGGCAGCATCAGCCAATCCTACGCCACCGGCAATGTGTCGGGGGGCGGCTTTGTCGGCGGACTGATCGGCTCGAACGCCGGCAGCATCAGCCAATCCTACGCCACCGGTAATGTGTCGGGGGGCGGCTCTATCGGGGCGAACGGCTCCGCTGTCGGCGGACTGGTCGGTTTGCATAATAACGGCAGCATCAGCCAAGCCTACGCCACCGGCAATGTGTTGGTGACTGCGGGGTCCACGTTCTCATCCGCGACCGGCGGAATCGGCGGACTGGTCGGTTTGCAAGATGGCGGCAGCATCAGCCAAGCCTACGCCACCGGCAGTGTGTCCGGGACCGGCAATGCGACCGGGGCCGGCGCCAATATCGGCGGACTGGTCGGCATTCAACAGTCCGGCAGCATCAGCCAAGCCTACGCCACCGGCAATGTATCGGGGACCGGCACCGCGTCCGGGGCCGGCGTCCATATCGGCGGACTGGTCGGTCACCAACACACCGGCAACAGCATCAGCCAATCCTACGCCACCGGCAATGTGTCGGGGAGTAGCATTGTCGGCGGACTGGTCGGCCGGCAGCACGGCACCATCAGCCAAGCCTACGCCACCGGTAGCGTGACGGGGAACACCCGCGTCGGCGGACTGGTCGGCGCCCAGTTAGCTGCCCTCTTCGGTATCCAGAGCAGCATCAGCGAGGCCTACGCCACCGGCAGCGTGACGGGGGTCTCCGATGTCGGCGGACTGGTCGGCTTCCGCGCGCCCGCCCCGACGATTGCCGCCAGCTTCTGGGACACGCAAACGACCGGGCGTGAGTTCGCAGTGGGCTCCGGCTCGCAGACCGGCGCCACCGGCTTGGACACCGCGCAGATGCAGGCGGCGCTGCCGGCCGACTTCAACAACACGGTCTGGGGCATCGTCGCCGGCGTCAGCTACCCGTACCTCACCTGGCGCTTCCCGACCGGGCCGACCGTGGTGTCCGGGATCGCGAGCGGCATGACCGGCGGCAACGCCGGGCTCGGTGTCGGCGTGGCCATCAACGGCACGCAGGTGGCGAGCACCGCCACCGGCGCCAACGGCGCTTATCACGTCATGCTGGATCCGGTAGCGCCCGGCGCCGCCGCGCTCACTTGGCTCACCACCGACCGCTTTCCGGGCGGTACGAGCTCGAACTACAGCAACACCGTCGGCAATCTCACCGGCTCTGCGCAGGGCCACGCCCTCAACTTCGATCTGGCCCCCGACCGGGTGCTGATGATTGCAGGCAGCAATCTAACCACGCTCAGCGGCGTCATCGGCGTGATGGAAGCGTCGCTCGGTGGGTCCTCGGCGCCGCTGGTGTTGCAGCTGCCGAACGCCGACGTCATCCGATTTCTGCCCTGCGACTGCAGCGTCGACTTCGCGCCGGCGAATCCCGGCGATCTGATCTCGACCGCGGGCACCAGCTTCCAACTGCTCAGTTCCGCGGCGTCGCTCACCTTCCAGTCGACGACGGCGATTGGCGGCTTCAGTCCGCCCAGCAGCGTGCAGATCCTCGGCTCCGGCAGCCTGACGTTGAACGGCGCCATCTTCTCCGAAGGGGACGTGCTGGTCACGGCGCCGACCGGGATCACGCTCGGCAACGGTTCGGTGATCGCCACCTGCGCCTGCACCGGCGATATCGTGCTGGCGACCAACGGCGCCTTCATCAACAACGGCGACGATACCGTGCTGCAGGCCGGCGGCCGCTGGCTGATCTACTCCGACGCACCGGGCCCGGCGGCCCAGTACGGCGACCTCGACAGCGGCAGCACCGCGATCTGGAACGCTAGCTTCGCGACGCTGGCGCCCGGCAGCGTGATCGCCGACGGCAACAACCGCTACCTCTTCAACGTCCGGCCGCAGCTCACCTTCATCTCGACCGACGCTAGCAAGATTTACGGCGACACGGTCAACCTGAGCGGCAACTTCAGCGTGACCGCGCATCCAGGCGTGAACGGCGCGTTCGCGGCCGACGATCCGGCCAGCGCCTACAGCGGCAGTCCGCTGGTGAGCTCCTTAGGCGCGGAGCAGATGGCAGGCGTGGGCAGCTATCAAATCAGCCTCGACACCAGCCTCGTGACGCCGCTGCTCGGCTACAGCAGCGTCGTCCTCGTCAACAACGCCCGCCAGCTCACGGTGGACCCGCGCGCGATCACGGTGACGGCGGACGCCAAGACAAAGATGTTCAATGCGGCCGATCCCGCCTTCACCTATCAGATCACGTCCGGGAATCTCGTGAATGCCGACACGCTGGCAGGAGCGCTGGCGCGCGCGGCCGGCGAGAATGCCGGCGCCTATGCGATCTTGCAGGGAACGCTGGCAGCGTCGCCGAATTACGCGCTGGCTTTCGTCGGCTCGACGTTGACGATCGATCCGCCGAACAGCGACATCACCGCCAGCCAGGTCCACGCGCCGCAAAACACGAATTTCGGTTCCAAGAACGTGAACATCACGTTCCAGGATCCGGCCGGCGGGCCGGTTCTGGTCTCGTTCACGCCGCCCGGCGGCGGGACGGCATCCGCAGGCAACGGCGGCAATGTCGTGACCGCGTCCATCCAGGACGGTCTCGCTTCGGCGACCAACAACGGCTTCACCTACCGGCCGTTCAGCCAGTTCGATCCGAACCAGTATTCGCAATTCACGCTGCCGGATTTCGCGGGAGAGCTCGCTCAGGCGGCTTTGTTTGCCATGATCGCGCGCGCGGCCGACCCGGACAACGCGGCCAATTACCTGATCGACACGTTCTGGAACGGGACGGCCCCGGCCTGGGATACGACGCTCTCCGCGCTCGAGGGCAAGGTGACATTCTCCGACGGCGCCGGAAACACCGTCGTGCCGTCGGCCAACGCGGGCTTCCCGATTGTCGCCGGCACCGACATCGGCCAGCTGCTGCAAACCGGCCCGGTGATGATCGGCGGCAGCGGTCAGCCGCCGCACTGGCTACTGGCGACGCAGCTGACCGCGGACGGCAAGGGCATCGTCGCGAACGATCCGGTGTCGGGCCAACAGGTGGTCCTGAGCTACGACGCCGCCACCAAGACCGTCGGCGGCGTCACCGGCGTGTTCGATGCCGCCGCCAAAAAGTTCGTCTCGCTGGCCGACGCCGGCGCGATCAAGACGGCGGGTGGCGCGGCGGGTGCCAACGGCCTCGCCAGCCTGCAAGATTTTACGCCCGCAAGCTTCCTCGCGGTGACGGTGAAGTAGGGCGTCCTCTTGCCGGCATGCTTGTCCGCGGCGTCACAGCAGAAAGGGCGTCATCGATCTCGCCGAGTGCGACAGCACGCTCGCCGTTTGCGCTAGGCCGGCCGGCAGGGGAAACCTCGGCGGCGCCTCATCCAGCTTCGGTTTCCCGGCGGCCACGGGTTTGACGCCTCGGCCGCCGAGGATGAACAGCGGATCGAATTGCGCGATCTCGACATCTGGCCGCAGGTCGAGAGTGCGGTTGTCGAGGATAAGCCAGCGGCCATGGGCACGGACGGCCGTCACCGCATGATGGTCATTCGCCGCCCGGTCATGAACAACAACGAGCCGGAGATCCTCGGCGGCGACTCCGATTTCTCGCAAGGCGGCATATTTGGCGATCGCGTAGTCTTCGCAGTCGCCCGCCATCGAGGCGAAGGCGGTCAGAGGCGACGCCCACTGGTCGGGCACGCCGTTTTGCGTCAGGTCATCGACCGGGCGGATGTTGAGATTGACCGCGCGGTTGATCTCGGCGATCCGCATGACGCCCTCACGCGTCAACCCCTTGTCCACGACCGCCAAAAATCGCTTTGCCGCCAGCGGGCAGGTTTCGATATTCTCCCGGCATCGGGCCAGAATTTTCCGGTCGTGCCGCAGCTGCTTTTCCACGACGCGCCATTTATGCGCCAGGCCGCCGCTTCGCAGCGCCGACGTGCCGAGGCCGAACGGCTCCGCCAACCGGCTGTCGGAGTGGACCTGCGGGTGAGTCTCGAAAGAACCAAGGGATGCCGTCTGGAATGTAGAGGAGAAATCCGCGCCGAGCGGTTCGGCCTCCGCCTGGCCGGGGCCGACGAGCAACCCGACGCTGAATCCCAACACGATCGCGAACAGCGAGATAACCCGCCGTGCTTGGCTCGTTGACATAGACGCCCCTGCGGCGGGGCGTTGTGCCGGCGTTTAAGCGACCGGTCTTTCCCCATCCTGCGGGGATTTCATTAGGCTTGAATTCGCTTCCGGCGCCTTAAGAGAGGGCTTTCCGCGACCGGTTTTTAGAGAGTAGGTAAAGCAGCGGAAAAGCGAATTGCTACAATTTGAAGCGTCGGGATTTTGGCAGGAACTTCCGCATTCCTGCCCCCGCAATCCTCCCGGCCAACAGATGCGGAATGGCTCGTCAAAGCTACAACGGGCCGCCTGCGCAGGAGTTGCTCAAACGAGAAATCTTCGCCAACATGCGGGGGTGCGACAGATCATTGAATGGGCTATTACGGGGCCGGCATTGCGGCGCTGCCCGGTTGGAGTTGATGCCGGCCGCATGCTTGCCGGCTTTCTAAAACTGCACCGGCTGTGACGCACCGGTAAAGCCCCAGCGATGCCGCGTCTTCTGCTTCTACGGGTCCGCCCAGTCCCCCGATCAGGCAAAGCCCGGCGGGGCGGGAACGGTACCTCCTGCTGCTGAAGGCAATTGATTGAGACGGAGGCCCGACATCTGCGCTGCCCCCTGCGAGAGACTGTTGGAATACAGTTCCTTTCCCTCCGCCAGCCCTCGTTCGTGAGAGACCGCCCTTGAGCATTGGACTGATTGCGCTCCTCGACGACATCGCGGCGCTCGCCAAGGTGGCGGCGGCCTCGCTGGACGATGTCGCCGGCCAGGCCGCCAAGGCCGGGGCGAAGGCGGCCGGCGTCGTCATCGACGATACGGCGGTCACCCCCGGCTATGTGATCGGCTTTGCCGCGCAGCGCGAATTGCCGATCGTCGGCAAGATTGCGCTCGGCTCGTTGCGCAACAAGGTGTTGATCCTGCTGCCGGCGGCTCTGGCGCTGAGCTATTTCCTGCCGTCGGTCATCACGCCACTGCTGATGTTCGGCGGGGCCTACCTTTGTTACGAAGGCGTCGAGAAGGTCTACGAGGCGATCACACCGCACCATGCCCGCGCGCATGAGGCCAAACTCGAAACCGTGGCGCTGAATCCGCAGTCGCTCGAAGACGAGAAAGTCGCCAGCGCCATCAAGACCGACTTCATCCTGTCGGCGGAGATCATGGCGATCTCGCTGGCGGCGCTGCCGGTGTCGAGCGTATGGACGCAGGCTTTCGTGCTGGCGCTTGTCGGCATCGGCATCACCGTCGTGGTTTACGGTGTGGTGGCGCTGATCGTGAAGGCTGACGACGCCGGCATCGCGCTAGCGAAAAATCCATCGGCGTCGGCGTTCGGCGGATTGAGCCGCGGCTTCGGCCGCGCTTTGGTGCGCGGCATGCCGTACTTCCTGATGCTGCTTTCCATTGTCGGTACGGCCGCGATGATCTGGGTCGGCGGCGGCATCGTGCTGCACGGGCTAGAAGTGTATGGGCCGCCGTCGATCCACCACAGCGTCGAAGCCGCTGCACAAGCCGCGGCGCAGGCCTTGCCCGCCATCGGCGGCGTTCTCGAATGGGTGGTCGTTGCCGCCATTTCCGGCGTGCTGGGCACGGCGATCGGCGCCGTGCTGTTGCCGGTCGTCGAGTTCGCCCTCGCCCCGGCATGGAAAGCGGTGAAGGGCTTGCTGCGGTAGATCGTTATTCCTTCACTGCGCCGGTCATGGCCGAGACATAGTGCTCGACGAAGAAGGCGTAGAGGATGACCAAGGGCAGCGAGCCGACCAGCGCACCGGCCATCAGCGAGCCCCAGCGGTAGACGTCGCCGTCGACGAATTCGTTGACGATGGCGACCGGCACGGTCTTGTTCTGCACAGATTGCAAGAAGGTCAGCGCGTAGATGAACTCGTTCCAGCACAGCGTGAAGCAGAAGATGAAGGCCGAGATCAGGCCGGGGATGGCCAGCGGCAACACGATCTTGGTCAATATCTGCCAGCGGCTGGCGCCGTCGATCAGCGCGCATTCCTCCAGCTCGTAAGGGATGGTCTTGAAATATCCCATCAGCAGCCAGGTCGAGAACGGAATGAGGATGGTCGGATAGACCAGGATCAATGCCAGCGGCGAGTCGAACAAACCGTAATTGTAAATGACGGTCGACAACGGAATGAACAGGATCGACGGCGGCACCAGATAAGCGAGGAAGATCAAGCCGCCGATGGTCTGCGCGCCCTTGAAGCGCAATCGCACGATGGCATAGGCGGCAAGCACGCTAGCCGCGATCGAGAGCGCGGTCGCACCCGCCGCGACATACATCGTGTTCCACAGCCACAGTGGATACTGCGATTCGAAGATCAGCTTGTAGATGTGCTGGAACGTCGGCTCCCAGGTCCAGAACGGGCTGACCCGTTCCATGTCGAGCAACTGGTGGTTCGGCTTGATGGCGGTCAGCGCCATCCAGTAGAACGGGAACAGCAGCACGATGAGGAATATGCTGAGCGGCAGATAGAGCGTCACCAGTTGCCGCGGGATCGACTCCAGATAGCTCATGCCATCGGAATGATCGTCGGCGGCCTTCGACGGCGCGGCTTTTGTCTGTTTGACAGCGAGATCAGTCATTGTCGGCTCCCTGCTGCCATTTGCGCCAGCGCGCGTGGCGCCTGCGCCATTCGCGCAAAAGAACAATACAGCGGCCGCATATCAGTCATTGTCGGCTCCCTGCTGCCATTTGCGCCGCTGCAAGCCGAACCATGAAATCATGATGGCGAACAGCAGGAAGGGGATCATCGCGGTGGCGATGGCGGCGCCTTCGCCGAGCGCGCCGCCCATGATCGCGCGTTGATAGGACAAGGTCGCCATCAGATGCGTGGCGTTGACCGGGCCGCCGCGGGTCATCGCCCAGATCAACTGAAAGTCGGTGAAGGTGAACAGCACCGAGAAGGTCATCACCACGGCGATGATCGGCGTCAGCAGCGGATAGGTGATGTAGCGGAAGCGCTGCCACGGCGTTGCTCCGTCGAGCGTCGCGGCCTCATAGAGCGAGGGCGACACGGTCTGCAAGCCGGCCAGAAGCGTGATGGCGACGAAGGGCACGCCGCGCCAGATATTGGCGAAGATAGTCGACCAGCGCGCATTCCACGGATCGCCGAGGAAGTCGATATTGGTAGAGATCAAGCCGATCTTCTTCAGCGTCCAGGACAGGATCGAGAACTGCGTGTCGTAGATCCACCAGAAGGCGATCGCCGACAGCACGGTCGGCACGATGAACGGGATCAGGATCGCGGCGCGCAGCATCGCCTTGAACGGCAGACTTTTGTTCAGGAGCAGTGCCAGATAAAGCCCGGCGGCGAATTTGATGGCGCTGGCGACGATCGTATAGAGCAGCGTGTTGAACACCGAGGTCCAGAAGATCGAGTCGTCGCGCAGCCAGTCGTAATTTTCAAGGCCGATGAATTCGCCGGCGCGGCCGATCTTGGTGTCGGTGAACGACAGCCAGACGCCGAGGCCGAGCGGATAGGCCAGAAACAGAATGAGAAAGCCGAGCGCCGGCACCATGAACCAGTAGCCGAGCCATTGCCGGTTGGTCTTCAGCCGCGACCATGTCGTCGGCTCGTTTATCGGCGCGCGCCGCGTGTGAAGAGTGGCATCGACCATGAGGCTTGTTATCCGGCTTGGAAAAGGCCCGGACCATGCCTTGCAGCAAGGTCCGGGGGAGTCCGGCCGGCGGCCCTGACATCAGGGCCGCCGGTACGTTTGTTAGCGATAGATGCGCTTGGCCTGACGCTCGGCCACCGCGATGGCGCCCTTGGCGTCTTCTCGGCCCGTAGCGAAGTTGGCGAACATGTCGACCACCACGAAGTCGGCGATCGCTGCCGCCGCCTTTTCACCGAGCGAGCCCTGGCCGCCGGGGGTCAGAGTGCGCTTGGACACGTCGCGGTACGGCGTGCGCTTCGGATCGGCGGTCCAGATCGGATTGGCGTCGTAGGCGTTGAGGAAGTGCGACAGATAGCCTTGCGCTGCCGAAACCCACGGATTGAAGTTTTCGGCTTCGAGCATGAAAGCACTCAGGGCCTTACAGGCCTGCGGCGCCTTCGTGAATTGGAAGGTGAGGATCGGGAAGGCGAGATGCAGTTCGGTCGGCTTGCCGACCGGGCCGATCGGCATATAGGCGTGGTTCATGTCGTCGGCGACGGCCTTGTTGTCCTTCTGCGCCGCGACATAGATCGAGATGCCGTTCGAGGTCAGATGCAGGTCGCCGGCCACGAAGATCTTGTTGTTGGACGAGTCGTTCCACGACGCGGTGCCGGGGATGAAGGTGTCGTACAGCGCCTTGACGTATTCCAGCGCCTTGACGGTTTCCGGCGAGTTGATGACGACCTTGTCGTTCTTGTCGACCAGGTTACCGCCATGCGCCCACAGCGCCCAGTGCAGCCAGGTGTTGGCGTCGCCCGAGGCGTGGCCGAGCGCGAAGCCGGACGGGGTGTTGTTCTTCTTCAGCGCCTTGCAGAGTTCGAGGAATCCGGCGGTGTCCTTGGGGAATTCCTTGAAGCCGGCCTTTTCCATCGACGAGATGCGGTAGTTCATCAGGCCGCCGGTGGTCGCGACCGGAATGCCGACCCATTTATTGCCCGACTTGCCATAGGCCTCGGCCGCCGGTGTCCACCCGCCGTACTTCTTGCCGAGATAGTTGGCGACATCGGTCATGTCCATGCACTTCTGCGGGAACAGATGCGGCAGCGAATAGAGGCCCCACACCATGTCGAGGCCCTGGCCGGTGTTGGCCACCACGGATGCTTTCGGCTGGATGTCTTCGAACGATTCGTTGGTGACGGTGACTTCGACGCCGGTCGCGGCCTTGAAGGCGGCGATCATCTTGAGGAAGGCTTCGTCCTCGGCCGGCACGAAACGGCGCCAGCGCATCAGGTTGATCTTGGCGCCTTTCTCGGCTTTCCACGGCGCGGCCTGCGCCCAGGCCGAAGCCCAGTTGGTCAGTGCTTCGGTGGAGAGCGCAGCGGCGGCCGCGAACGCGGTGGCGCCCTTGACCATGGTGCGGCGGGTAAATTCAGTCATCGTATTCCTCCCTATGTCGCTTTTTTTGTGAGTGAAGTTTACGCGTTCAGTCGCTTACCGGTTGCCTCATCGAACAGATGCACGAGCCCTGCGGTCGGTTTGAGGCGAACCTTCTCGCCTGGCTCGAATTGGTGCCGTTCACGGAACACTGCGACGACTTCCTGGCCGCCAAGCTTGGCGAAGACCTGGGTTTCCGAGCCGGTCGGCTCGATCACCACGATTTCCGCCTCGGTGCCGTCGTCGGCCAAAGTGAAATGCTCGGGACGGATGCCGTAAACGGCGGCGCGGCCATTGGCGTTCGCCGGCGCGCTGATCGGCAGTTGGATGCCATTCGGCCCTTCGAAAATAGCGCTGCCGTTGACGCGGACCGTGCCCTTAAGGAAATTCATCGATGGCGACCCGATAAAACCAGCAACGAACTGGTTGGCCGGATGGTCATACAGTTCGAGCGGCGTGCCGATCTGCTCGACAATGCCGTCATGCATAACGACGATCTTGTCGGCCATGGTCATGGCCTCGATCTGGTCATGTGTGACGTAGACCGTCGTGGTCTTCAGCCGCTGATGCAGTTCCTTGATCTCGGTGCGCATCTGCACGCGCAGCTTGGCGTCGAGATTGGACAACGGCTCGTCGAACAGGAACACCTGCGGATCGCGGACAATGGCGCGGCCCATGGCGACGCGCTGGCGCTGGCCGCCGGACAATTGCCGCGGAAAGCGCTCGAGATAAGGGCCGAGGTCGAGAATTTCGGCGGCGCGCTTGACGCGCATGTCGATCTCGTCCTTCGGCGCGCCGCGCAATTTCATCGAGAACGCCATGTTGGCGGCCACGGTCATGTGCGGATAGAGCGCGTAGTTCTGGAACACCATGGCGATGTCGCGCTCTTTCGGCGGCAGGTTGTTGACCACACGGTCGCCGATCGAAATCTCACCGCCGGTAATATTTTCCAGCCCGGCGATCATGCGCAAAAGCGTCGACTTGCCGCAGCCCGAAGGACCGACCAGCACGACGAACTCGCCATCGTTGATTGTTATATCGACGCCGTGAATGACGGCGGTCGCGCCATAGGATTTACGGACGTCGCGGATTGCGACCGAAGCCATACTTTATCCTCCCAATCGCGCTCCTTTGGAGCGCACCGCGCGCGGGTTTTTCCCGTCTTCGCGGCATTTGTCGTCTTTTTAGCGTCGTCTTTTTTAGCGTTGTCGCGGCGGCCGTAAAGATTTACGGCAACAACCGAGCTCTAAGTCATATCATCATATGATACGGGTTCAAGCAAGGGCGCCGCGAAAGATGGCGCGGCACGCCCTTGCCCAAAATCCGGTCATTCTCACATCGTCATGCCGCCATCGATCTGCAGCGTCTGGCCGGTGAAGTAGCTGGAGTCGTCGGAGGCGAGCCACACCGCGCCGGCGGCAATTTCCTCCGGCGTGCCGAGGCGGCCGATCGGCTGGCGATCGACGAAGTCCTTGCGGACATCCTTGAGCGACTTGGAAAACTTCTTGGCATTGGCGGCGATGCGCTCATTGAGCGACGGCGACTGAATCGTGCCGGGGCAGATCGCATTGACGCGGATACCCTTGCGGATGAAGTCCGCCGCCATCGCCTTGGTCAGGCCGATGACCGCCGCCTTGGTGGCGCCATAGGCATAGCGGTTCGGCAGGCCGCGCAGCGATGAGGCGACCGATGCGATATTGACGATCGAGCCGCCCTTCTTGAGCATCGACGGCACGAAGGCGCGGAACATGCGGTGCATCGACTTGACGTTGATGTCGAACGAGAAGTCCCAGTCGTCCTCGGAGCATTCGAGCACGCTGCCCTGGTGCACGTAGCCGGCGCAGTTGGCGAGAATGTGCGGCGCGCCGAATTTCTTGATGACGTCCTTGGCCAGCGCATTGACCTTGGCGGTGTCGCGCACATCGAGCGCGAACACATGCGCCTTCTTCAGGTCCTTGAGCTTGGCGGCGTCGAGATCGGTGGCGATCACGGTCGCGCCTTCGGCGATGAACGCTTCCGCGATCGCCCGCCCGATGCCCTGTCCCGCCGCCGTCACCACCGCGACTTTGCCTTTCAATCGTCCACTCACGGTAAGACCTCTTCAGTATTGGTTTGGATTGGTGCAGAATTTTAGTGGTTGTCTCGCGGCACGGATTTCTGCGCGACGCGCTGATATTTGACCGCCGGCTTGAGCACCATGCCGTCGGAGAGCTGATCGACCATGCCGCGCTGGATTTCCTGCCACGGCGTCTGGCTGGCCGGCATCGGGAAGCCGCCCTGCTTTTCCAGCGTGGCGCGGCGCGTGGCGAATTCCGCCTTCGAGATCAGAATGTCGGCGGTGCCTTTCCTGAGGTCGATGCGGACGCGGTCGCCGGTCTTGAGAATGGCGAGGCCGCCGCCGGCGGCGGCTTCCGGCGAAGCGTTGAGGATCGACGGCGAGGCAGAGGTGCCGGACTGGCGGCCGTCGCCGATGCAGGGCAGCGACAGGATGCCCTTTTTAATGAGGTAATCCGGCGGCTGCATGTTCACGACTTCCGCCGCGCCGGGGTAACCGATCGGGCCGGTGCCGCGAATGAACAGCATGGTGTTCTCGTCGATCTTCAGCTTCGGATCGTCGATGCGGTGGTGATAATCCTCCGGCCCCTCGAAGACCATCGCCTTGCCTTCGAAGGCGTCCGGGTCGTTCGGGTTCGACAGATAGCGCTTGCGGAATTCGTCGGAGATGACGGAGAGCTTCATCACCGCCGAATCGAACAGGTTGCCGTGCAGCACCTTGAAGCCGGCATTCTGCATCATCGGCTTCTTGTACGGCTTGATGACGTCTTCATTGGTGATCCTGGCGCGCTTGACGTTCTCGCCCATCGTCTTGCCGTTGATGGTCAGCGCATCGGCGTGGATGCGCCCGGCTTTCAGCAACTGGTTCATCACCGCCGGCAGGCCGCCGGCGCGATAGTACTCTTCGCCGAGATAGAAGCCGGCCGGCTGCATGTTGACGAGCAGCGGAATGTCGAGGCCGTGCTTTTCCCAATCGTTGATGTCGAGCTTGACGCCGATGTGGCGGGCGATGGCGTTGATATGGATCGGCGCATTGGTCGAACCGCCGATCGCCGAGTTGGCGACGATGGTGTTCTCGAACGCCTTGCGGGTAAGAATGTCGGACGGCTTGAGGTCTTCGCGCACGATCTCGACCGCGCGCACGCCGGTCTCGTAGGCAATCTGGCCGCGCTCGCGATACGGCGCAGGGATCGCCGCGCAACCCGGCAGCGACATGCCGAGCGCTTCGGCCAGCGCGTTCATGGTCGAGGCGGTGCCCATCGTGTTGCAGTGGCCGATCGACGGCGCCGAATCGGCGACGCGGTCGATGAATTCCTTGTAGGTGATCTTGCCGGCGGCGTGCTCTTCGCGTGCCTCCCACACCACCATGCCGGAGCCGACGCGCTTGTCGCCGCGCCAGCCATTGAGCATCGGTCCGCCGGACAAAACGATAGCCGGAATGTTCACCGTCGCCGCCGCCATGATGCAGGCCGGCGTGGTCTTGTCGCAGCCGGTCATCAGCACCACGCCGTCGAGCGGATAGCCGAACAGCAGTTCGACGAGGCCGAGATAGGCGAGGTTGCGGTCGAGCGCGGCGCCGGGGCGTTTTCCCGTTTCCTGGATTGGGTGCACCGGGAATTCAAAGGCGATGCCGCCGGCGGCGCGGATGCCGGCGCGGACGCGCTCGGCCAGTTCGATGTGGTGGCGGTTGCAGGGAGAGAGATCGCTGCCGGTCTGCGCGATGCCGATGATCGGCTTGCCGGCGGTCAATTCGGCGCGGGTCAGGCCCCAGTTGAGATAGCGCTCAAGATAGAGCGCGGTCATGCCCGGGTTTTCCGGATTGTCGAACCAGAGCTGCGAGCGCAGCGTGCGGCCCTTTGGGTGCTTCTCGGATCCCGGTTTTTTCTTCATCTAGTTCTCTCCCTGAAACAGTCTTGTTGGAGCGGCCTTTTATAGGCGCTTTTGTCGTGCCGTTGCTGTGAGGTTGGCCCACGGGCAGTCGGGCAGGTGGCCGTCTTTTGAACCGATGCAAGTTGACCGCAATTCGACACGGCGGGCAACGGGAACGTTTGTGTGCACACGGCAAGGGCCCGAGGATGGGCCCTAGTTTGTTGCAGTGCGGTTGCCGGCTAGCCTATTATCTCACATGAATTCCGGTGCATCTTCTATTACTTTTGTAGAGGGCGTCGTGGCTGAAACCGTCCTCGACATTGTTGCCGCGCATCGGGTTGGAACCGCGACGCCAGCCGATACCATCGCGCGCAGCTTTGCCCGCATTCGCGCTCACAACGACCCGGCCGTCTTTATCTCTCTGCGCGACGAGGCCGAGGCGGTAGCCGAGGCGAAGGCGCTTGCGGCCAAAGGCAATACCTCCTTGCCGCTCTACGGCGTGCCGGTCGCGGTCAAGGACAATATCGATGTCGCGGGCCTGCCGACCACGGCCGCCTGTCCCGCCTTCAGCTATATGCCAGGACATGACTCGACCGCGGTGGCGCGGCTGCGCGCGGCAGGCGCCATCATCGTCGGCAAGACCAATCTCGACCAGTTCGCCACCGGTTTGGTCGGCGTCCGTTCGCCCTATGGCGTGCCGCGCAACACTTTCGATGCCGACCTCATTCCCGGCGGCTCGTCCTCCGGCTCGGCGGTGGCGGTCGCCGCAGGCCTGGTGCCGCTGTCGCTTGGCACCGACACCGCCGGCTCCGGCCGGGTGCCTGCCGGCTTCAATAATATTGTCGGCCTCAAGCCCAGCCTCGGCCTGATCTCGACGCACGGCCTGGTGCCGGCCTGCCGCACGCTCGATTGTATCTCGGTGTTCGCGCTGACCGTTGATGACGCCTGGGCGGCGTTGTCCACTGTGGCCGGCCCCGACCGCGCCGACAGCTATTCGCGCAACCGCCCGCTCGGCAGGCCCGGCGCGATGCCGAAGCATATCAGGCTCGGTGTGCCGCTGCCCGGCCAGCGGCTGTTCTTCGGCGACAAGGAATATGAGGCCGGTTACGAAGCGGCGCTGGCGCGGCTGGCGAAGCTCGGCTGCGACATTGTCGAGATCGACATCGAGCCGTTCTACGAGACGGCGCGGCTTCTCTATGAAGGGCCGTGGCTGGCCGAGCGCACCATCGTCGCGCAGAAGCTGCTGGCGTCCGATCCCGACGCCATTCATCCGGTGACGCGCGAAATCACCGTCGGCGGCTTGCGCGCGACCGCGATCGACGCCTTCGCTGCCTTCTACAAGCTGGAACGGCTGCGCCGGGTTTCCGATTACATTTTTGCCCATCAGGTCGATGCGCTGGTCATGCCGACCGCGCCGACGACCTATACGGTCAAGCAATTGCTCGCCGACCCGATCCAACTCAACAGCCGGCTCGGCACCTATACCAACTTCGTCAACCTGCTCGATCTGTGCGGCCTGGCTTTGCCGGCGTCGATGACGGGCAAGGGTCTGCCGTTCGGCATCACGCTTCTTGCGCCGGGCGGTCGTGACGCGCGGCTCGCCGAGATCGGCCGCGTCTTCCATGCTGACACGCAATTGCCGCTCGGCGCGCTGAAACTGCCGCAGCCGGCAATGGCGTCAATGCCGGTCACCGCCGCCGATGGCGAAATCGCCGTCGCGGTGGTCGGCGCGCATCTGTCCGGCCTGCTGCTTAATGGCGAATTGCGCGGGCTCGGCGCGCGTCTGTTGGAAGCGACCAAAACCGCGCCGGATTACAAATTCTATGCGCTCAACGGCACGGTGCCGCCGAAGCCCGGCCTGCTGCGCGTCAACAGCGGCACCGGCGCAGCTATCGACGTGGAAGTCTGGGCGCTGCCGAAGACGGCGTTCGGCGCTTTCATCGATGGTGTCGTCGCGCCGTTGTCGATCGGCACAGTGACCTTGGCCGATGGACGCGGCGTCAAAGGTTTTCTGATGGAAGCCGCGGCCGTTGCCGGCGCGCGGGATATTTCCGCGTTTGGTGGATGGCGGGCTTATCTGGCGCAATCGAAAAATTAAATCGTCTCGGTATAGTGTTCGTATTCTTCGCGCACCGTCACGATGTGCGCGGCCATCGCGCTTGCTGCCACCGCGCGCTCGCCGCGCAGAATGGCTTCTACCACCCGGTCATGTTCGATATGCGATTTCGCCAGACGGCCGAGATTGCGAAACTGGGCGCTGCGGAACGGCTGCACGCGTGAATGCTTCCGAAGCAAAACCCTGGCACCGTATCGTGCTGGAAACGCTCAAGGCCAACGAAGTCCGGCTGATCGTCTATGTGCCCGACCGCGTGCTGACCCAACCAGCCGGGTGTCGGCAAAACCAACCGCGACCCGGTGGCGATCCGCGCCGGTTTCATGCGCGGAATCAGCGCGAACACCTAGTCCCACCGCCTTGTAAAGCTTGTCGCAAGGCCCTTGCAGCGGAGCGGGTTGCCGCACTAGGATATACAACTTATAGGTGTTTGCGAGCACAGATGATGCTTGGGGGATTCTGAAGACCGGGGAGGGGATCTTGGGGCCGCTAACGATCGAGCAGGTGCTGGCCGCGGAAGCGGCGGAGATACATGATCCCCACGACGAGAAGATCGGACCGATTCTGGCCGAATTGAATCGGCTCGCCGCCAAGCCGGAAGTCGAAGAAAGGCGCCGCCACAAGGATGCCGACGAGCGCAGTGGCAAGGATGAAGAGCGCGGGTGGATTGACAACCGCAAGGCGTTTTACCGCGCACTCGGCCAACTCAACCGCGGCGCGCTTTGCTTTTCCGGCGGCGGCATTCGCAGCGCCACCTTCTGCCTCGGCATTATCCAGGCGCTGGCGCAATATACCGTCGGTGGAAAACCGGCAGAGAGGGACAAGCCCGGCGTCGCGCCGAGCCCGGAAGAGATCGCGGCGCGCGCCAACCTGTCGATGCTCAGCCGCTTCCATTATCTCTCGACTGTATCGGGCGGTGGCTATATCGGCTCGTGGCTGTCGGCCTGGCGGCACCGCGAGGATTTCCCGACGGTGTGGCGTAATCTGGCGAGCCGGCCGGACGGCCCGGATGTCGAGCCGCCGGAAATTTCCTGGCTGCGCGCTTACAGCAATTATCTGACGCCGAAGGTCGGCCTGTTCTCCGCTGACACTTGGACAGGCATCGCCATCTACATCCGCAACCTGCTGCTGAACTGGCTGATCATCATCCCGGCCATCGCCGTAGTGCTGCTCGGCCTCAAGATTGTCATCACAGGATCGGTCGGCTTCGCGCGTCTCGACATCTGGTGGCTGCACTTGGCCAGCCTGCTGGCCGGTTTTGCCTGCCTGCTCGTTGCGCAGGCTTTCACGACATATTACCGGCCGACTCGTCGCCCGCCGCCGCCGAAGGCGAAGAAAGGCGAAATCCCGAAAGATCCCAACAACGTCGATCAATGGCGCTATCTGAGCCGAGGCCTCATCTGGAGCCTGCTGTCGGCCCTGCTGGTGACGAGTTCGTTGACGTCGGCCGCGAGCGTTGGACTGGCCGGCGAAGTGTCGAAGTTCGTCGCGATCGGCATCGGCGCGGTTCTTGGGATTATTGTTTATACCGGTGGTTGGCTTTCGGGCCGGCCGGCGAAAAAGCGATTGAAGGATTTCGTGCGCTGGTCGTTGTCCGGCGCCATCTATGGCGGGCTGGTCGGCCTCGGCGCCTGGCTCTTCACGTTGATGCTGCCTTATACCGCCCTCTGTTCGCCGTCGGTCTGGAATTTGATCGTGCCGATCGTGTTCGGCGTGCCGTGGGTGCTGTTCTCGCAATTGTTCTCCGACATGGTGTTCGTCGGACTGGTCAGTTACGAGGAGAATTCGGATTCCGACCGCGAGTGGCTCGGCCGCGCCGCCGGCTGGCAGGCGGCGACCGCGGTCATCTGGATCCTGACCACCGCGGTCACGTTTGCCGGCGGTTACCTGCTGGTCAAACATGCCGGGCCGTGGATATCGACATCGATCGGCGCCGCCGGTGGCCTCTCCGGCTTCATCACTGCGTGGCTCGGCAAGAAAGGCTCAGGCGATTCCAAGCCGAAACTCGAAAAACAGCCGAACTCGGCAATCGCCAAGAAACTCGGCATGGCGCTCGCCGGTCCGATCTTCGCCGCGCTGCTTGTTGTCGGCATATCCCTGGCGCTCGATTTCATGCTGCTTGGCGATTCGCTGGTCGTTGGCCTCACCACCAGCGTGTGGAGTTACACATATATATTCGCCTGGCTGATCGGTGGGCTCGTCGTTGCCTATGTCATCGCGTTCATTGCGTCGCGCAACGTCAACATCAACCGGTTCTCGATTCACGCGCTGTATCGCAACCGGCTGGTGCGCGGCTATCTCGGCGCCTCGCGGCAGAACCGGTTCCCTGATCACTTCACCGGTTTCGATACTGCTGACAATCCGAATGCGCGGGATCTATGGCCGCCGAAGCCGGTCAAGCCGGAAGGCTCCAACACTTATTGCCTGTTCCACATCGTCAACATCACGCTCAATATCGTGGAGGCGACGCGCCTTGCCTGGCAGCAGCGCAAGGCGGAGTCGTTCACCGTTTCGCCGGCGCATTCCGGCACGTTCTACAAGGGCTATCGTCCGAGTGAGGAATACGGCAGCCCGCGTGGCGGCATTTCGCTCGGCACCGCGATGGCGATCTCCGGCGCCGCCGCCAGTCCGAACATGGGCTACAACTCATCGACCTCGATCACGCTGTTGCTGGCGCTCTTCAACGTGCGGCTCGGCTGGTGGCTGGGCAACCCCGGCACCGAAGGCAACGGCACGTACCGCGAGGAAGGTCCACGCACCGCCATCCGTCCGCTGGTCGAGGAAACCTTCGGTCTGACGACCGATACTAAGCCTTGGGTCTATCTCTCCGACGGCGGCCACTTCGAAAATCTCGGCATCTACGAAATGGTGCGCCGGCGCAACCGCGTCATTCTCGTCGTCGATGGCGGTTGCGATCCGGATTACAAGTTCGAGGATCTCGGCAACGCCATTCGCAAGATCTACATCGATCTCGGCATTCGCATCTACATGAACGATCTCGACAGGCTGAGGAACCGCCCGACAGAGGAAATGCTCGTCAAGGCGCGTGAAGCGCTGGCAAAGGCAGAGGAAGAACTGGCGAAGTCGAAAAAGGGCAGTAACGGCAAGCCGGAGGCACAGGACAAGCCGGACAAGCCGGACCCGTGCGAGCCGTCCTCGCCTATTCCCTATTTTACCGTCGGCAGCATCGACTACACCGAAGCGGACGGCGAGGGTGCCGAACCGGGCGTGCTGATTTACGTCAAGCCGGCCTATCACGGCGTCAGCAGCGTCGAAGACGCCGGCGTGCGCAGCTACGCCAACGACAGCCCGACCTTCCCGCATGAGCCGACCGGCGACCAGTGGTTCACGGAGTCGCAATTTGAAAGCTATCGCTCGCTCGCTTTCGAAATCGCCCGAACTTTCATGAAAGGTCAGGAAGTCATCCAGCCGAAGGACGGCGTACCCGCCGTCAGCCTTGGGGCTCTGCTCGCCAGCCTGACGCCAACCGTGCGGAAAGGCGGCGCGTTTGCCGGGACATTGCCACCGACGTAAATCATCGGTTGCACGCTTAAGGCGTTGGTATAAAATGAACAGCCTGAGGTTGCATTAAACAATTTCGCGAAATGGCGAATAGCCCGCCCCGGCTTCAAGCCGCGACGGTCCATTAAAGAGGGGGGTTGCGATGACTCTACGCAGTTGTGTCATCGGTCTGGCCGCATGCGCCGCGGTCTTCATCCTGACCGCATGCGACAGGCAGCCTGATCCCGGCACGGTTCTGGACGAGGCGTTGGCCAACGGCCGCGACTACAAGACTTTCCCCGCCGCCAACGAGGATTACTTCGCCGACATGGACGGCGGCTACAAGCGCGATACCGATCCGACCGTCGTCCTCAACGAAAACGAAGTGAAGGGCCGCAACAACTGGAATGTCTGGACCGGCGGCAATGACCGTTTCTGGGACTACATGGCCAACAACACGTTCGGCGCGTTCGATCTCCTGAAGGTCATTTCATCGTCGCCGCGCATCGGCTTCTGCAAGGGGCCGGACGGCAAGAGCAATGCGTATTCGGATTTCGCCTCGCTCAGCGAAAAGGAATGCAACGACAAAAAAGCCGCCGGCGAAAAAGTCACCTGGTTCACGCCGAACCGCAGCAACCGTTTTAGCTGGTATGGGCTGATCAACGAACCGTGCTTCACGCAAGCCAAGGAGGCGGGCAAATACGGCCTCTGGCTCGACGTCCGCAACGGTACTGGCCCCGGTTGCGACAAGCCCGATCCTTTCGCCGACGAGAAGAAATATCCCGGCGTGAAATTCGGCGCGCGCGGCAAGAACATGCCGGTCGGCTCTTATTACGGCCATCCTACCGGCATTGTCGG
>LNFM01005147.1_pt1 | contig 23067 bp, 19 predicted proteins | sample 596031 | NCBI WGS metagenome assembly LNFM01 (sample SAMN04254537, study PRJNA301005) | activated carbon metagenome | isolation source: dual media filters at the Ann Arbor, Michigan drinking water treatment plant | place: USA: Ann Arbor | reverse complement strand
ACCTCTTCATTGCTTCTCCTTGCGCCACTTCGGGCTTGCCGGAAAGCAACCGTACCTCTAGTTTTGAAAGGTCCGGAATTCGGGGGAGACGTCACTGAACACATCATGTCATTGGAGGTGTCCGGGAAACTGGGGGACGCCCAGACGTCGTGCGCGTGCTCACGGCCATCGCCTACGAGCGCGTTGTGCCGCGCACCATCAAGTCAGACCACAGCAGCGAGTTCATCTCCAAAGTGATGGACAAGTGGGCCTACGAGCGGGGCGTCGAGCTTGACTTCAGCCGCCCGGGCAAGCCTACCGACAACGTCAATGTGGAGAGTTTCAACAGGCGCTTGCGCTGGGAGTGCCTCAATGCCACATTGGTACTGTGGTTGGACGACGCATGAGGCAAAATCGAGGCTTGGCGGCATCACTACAACGAGAGGCTTCCTCACTCATCGTTGGATTGGCCAACGCCCACCGAATTCGCCCTTCGTTGCAGGCAGCTGCCTGCAACGACGATCCCAGAGGAGCCGGAAATCTCCATTTCTTAGCGGTACTGAATCGGGTAAAGGGGTCAATTGACGGACGCCACTAATTTCAGTGTGGTATGACTGGCGTCGGGCGGGTCAGATCTGCACGAGAAGATTGTGGCGTTCGCGCATGTCCGCCGGCGCTTTGGCTACCGCCTCTTCCACGACTTTATTCAACCGCAGTTTCCCGGCTTCAACGACAAGGGGGTGTACCGCCTTTACCGGCAAGCAAATCTGGCTGTGCGACGGCGCAAGAAGAGCAAGCGGCCCATCAATAAGCGTGGGCCGCCGCAACTGGCACGTCCGTTCAACAAGCTTTAAAGCCAGGATTTCTTAAGCAACAGCTATTTCGGGTGGAAGGCGATGGAAATACCTCACGGAAGTCGACGATCTCAGCCACTTGAGCGTGAAAATCGTGGTGATCCTCACCCTCTCAGGCCCGTAGGTCACACGGGTCCTTAACCGCGCTGCGCTGTTTCGAGGGCAACCTTCGACCGCGGGCTTTCTACTTTCGATTGGTGGGGTAGAAGAGGGCAGGCCAGTGAAAATGGTTTCGACGCAGATTACCTTAACAAGGCGGAAGTGCCGAAGTGATATATTTAGTGCATTTTATGTTTCGGGCGTAACAAATGCTTGATGTGCTTTTTACAGTAGATGTAGAGGTTTGGTGCGGTGGCTGGAAAGACCTCGATAAAAACTTCCCGAACTCCTTCCAGCGGTATGTTTACGGACCTACTTCAAGAGGGCATTACGGTATTCCCTACCATATCGAGGTGCTGAATCAATACGGTCTAAAAGGTGTTTTTTTTGTTGAAACACTATTTGCACTACGCTTTGGACAGCAGGCGCTAGATGAAATAGTCGGTTTGATAATCGAGGGAGGACATGAAGTCCAACTGCATTTGCATACAGAGTGGGTGGACGAAGCGCGAAATCCACTGTTTGATCACATTCATTCAAAGCGACAACATTTGCGATACTTCTCGTTGGAAGAGCAGGTTGTTCTTATCGCTCAAGGTGTCGAGCAGCTAAAAGTCGCGGGGGTGCAGAATATAAATGCCTTCCGCGCAGGTAGTTTTGCCTTCAATTCGGATACTTTACTAGCGTTGGCAGCGAACGGTATTGTATTCGATAGTAGTTACAATGCAAGTATGTTCGGCCTCGACAGTGGACTGATGACGGGTATACCGCTGGTGGAGCCGGTTGAGTTTGCAGGAGTTTACGAGTACCCAATGACAGTTTTCAATGATGGGACAACATCACTTAGGCATACTCAGTTAATGGCTTGTACTTTTGATGAGCTTGAAGGCCTTCTATGGCAGGCAGTTACTGAACAGCGAAGGTCATTCGTTATTCTTTCGCATAGTTTTGAAATGTTGAACAAAGCAAAAGACCGTCCAGACGATGTGGTGGTTCGTCGCTTTGAAAAGCTGTGCGCATTTTTGGACCGAAATCGAGATGCTTTCAGAGTGACTGGATTTCAAGGGCTCCACCCTACATCTGTTTCTTTGCAGCCTCTCCCCTTGGTATCCCCTCTCCATAGGACAGGTATTCGAATGCTGTCTCAGATCTATCGGAGAAAATATAGATGAGCAACGGGTTTATGCAGTCTGCAGTAGTACCCATTCAAGTTAAATTTAAGTACCAGCTCGGTGAGTTAATACTTAATAGTTGGGAGCCATTTTTAATACCCCTGGAGTTGGGGCAAGAGTCTGCAGTGCATTGGCCAGAAATTGAAAAACTGCCTATTAGCCTTCCTAGTAAAGTTGAGGGCTATCAATGCCGACGAACTGAACTGAGTCGTTTTCCGCGTGGGATTTCTTGGCAAGAACCTTGGCTTTGCTACAGTCCCCGGCAAGAACAGCATTATTACGTTGAGATCTCTGGAACCTTCGAAGAATATCTAAAGCGTCGTTCGGCTAAAAGTCGCCAAAATCTCAAGAGGTCAGTTAAGCATTTTCTTGAGCTAACTCCCAATTCACTTATAATTTCTACCACGCCTAACGAGATATTGGATTTTCATCAACAAGCTGCAGCCATTTCCAAGTGCACTTATCAGGAGAGACTACTTGGGTCGGGTCTACCCGCCTCCCCCGATTTTCTGCGCTTTCTCCAAGAAAAGGCCCTCGATGGTGGTGTCCGTGGCTATATTTTGCGCGATGGTGTTCAACCTATTGCTTATGCGTTGTGCCTCTCTCGGGGTGAGAATCTAGTCTATGAGTTTATTGGATATCTGCCCCAACATGCAGAACGATCTCCTGGAACAGTATTGCTCTACTTGATCCTTCAAGATTTATTCGATCTGGGAAAATACCCAATGCTTGACTTTGGACCGGGACAGGCTTTCTACAAGGAGTCCTTTGCCACTTGCAAGAATGAGTATGCAGAAAGTTACTTGTTTCGTAATACTTTAAAAAATAGACTCAAGCTTAATATGTTGTGGCGCTTTGAGAGGTTTTCAGGACGAGTTGGGGTTATCTTGGAACGATATGGAATGAAGAAAAAGATCCGACAAGCAATGCGCGTTGTCTTGGGTAAACTTCGAGAATGATAAGGATCTTTAAATTTTACTTGGCGTCGGATTTCTTATGCGTTTGCTGGTAAAGCTCTTGCAGTGAAACGACCATTGCATCGATGCTGTAGACACGTTGGTACCTTTTGTACGCTGCACGGCCCATTTCCGATCTCACCTTCGTTGACTGCGCAAGTCGGTCAATACTCAGCGCCAAACGCACGGAGTCGCCTGGAGGCACCAGAAATCCTTCGATGCCTTCGGCAATTACTTCCGGTATAGCGCCTACTTCAGTCGCGACCACTGGAAGTCTCGCAGCCATTGCTTCAAGCAGTGCCATGGGAAGCCCTTCGGCTAGTGACGGGAGCACGAAGGCATCTGCCTGTGCCAAGAGCCTCCGTTTGGCTTCTCCGACCACCGGACCCAATACAGTTATGCGTTCCGACAAGCACCGGAGTGCTATCTCGTTTTGCACCCACCGAGTGAACCCGGGCTCGCCTTCAGTGCCCGCGAGTTGAACGTGCCAGTCCATCTTGGCAACCTCCACTGCGTCCAGCAGAACGTCCACGCCTTTGAGACGACTCAGGTTACCTAGGAACACGAAGGTTGGGCGCTCATGGGTGCCGGGTTGGGGTTCGCAGCCCAGTTCTGCCACCCCGTTTTGCAAGACGGCGATACGGCCGCCCGGCAGGCGCTGCTCCAAGCGCTCCTTCCAGTCTTCTGACAGTGCGATCAGGAGATCAGCCCGGCGGGCGATGTGTTGAGCGATGCCGAGCATAACGGGGTTGAGGCCATCGAGAAAGGCGTCGAAAAGTCCGCCATGCACGTGCAGCATCACCCGGCAGCCGTGCTTGCGCGCCACCGCGGCGAGTATTCCGTCAAGAAAGTAAGTGAAGCCGCTGCAGGTGTGGATGTGGGCGATGGTCCCGGGTTGCCCGGCCAGCAAGGCCGACCATTCACGGATCAAACGCAGACGAGCCTGAATGCCCTGCAACAGGGTGCGGTCGGCCGCGGTTTTTTTGCCGGTGTCGAACAGCACGAGGTCTGTTTCCCTGGCCAGCGCCGACTGGCTGAGCGCCCCGATCACGGACGCCATGCCACCGATGGCGGGGGGCAGAGGACCACTCATGACCACGCGTTGCCGATGGTCGGCTTCGCGCTGCCGGGGAGCCCCGAGACCCAGGAACAGGTGGCGGTATTTGCGGATGACGGCGGACAGGCTGTGGCGCTTGTATGCCGAGTTCAAGGCGCTGGCAGCTTGTTCCCCACCCGCACCGCGGAGCTGTGCGAGCAACTGGGACTTCAACGCCTCCACATCACCCGAAGCCACCAGCGCGCCACTCGCGCCGTGTTCCAGAAGCTCGGCATTGCCGCCCACATCGGTCACCACAATCGGTAAGCCGGTGGCCATGGCTTCTTGCAGGGTGCACGAGGTGCCTTCAGACAGTGAGGGGAGAACGAAACAATCCAGTGAGCGGAGGATTTCGGCCACATCGCTGCGCACGCCGGGCAGCCATGCCTTGTCTTCAAGGCCAGCGGCGCGCAAGCGCTCGGCAATCTCGCTCTGAAGGGGTCCGTCGCCGACCATGGCCAGGCGCATGCGTTCGGTGCCGGCTTCGCCGGACTGGGCCAGGCTGATGAAAGCATCCACCAGCATCAAGGGGTTCTTGATGTGCACCTGCCGCCCCACGGTGCCGATGACCCAGTGCTGGTGGCGCTGGAATGGGAAGCCTGGCGGCGTCGGGTCTTGTGCGAGGGCCGGTCGGAACACCTGCGTGTCCACGCCGTTGGGAATCAGGTGCACGTGAGCGGGCGGCACACCCAACTTGTGCTGCAGGTAGCCGTGCAGCGGCTCAGACACCGCAATGAACTCGTGCACAAAGGGCTTGTAGAGCTTGCGCAGAGTGAGGTAACGCGAGCCCTTGGTGTTGATCTCGCCCATGTCCATGCCGTGTTCGGCGTGCACACGCAGGGGAACGCCGGCCAGGGCGGCCATGGGCATGAATTCGAGCGCGGCCAGGTTGCAGGTGTGGACCACGTCGGGTTGCAGGCGGCGCAGCAGGCGGTAGGTCTGGGGGTAGAGCCCGAAGGGTTGCCCCGGGGGCTTGTGAAGGCAGATCACCTCCACGTCGGCGCGCGCGATGCGTTGGACGAACAGGGGATCCGCGTCGGTGATGGACACCACGGTGTGCCGGAACTCGCCGTGTGGCAGGTTGTTGATCAGCTGGACGACCACGTTTTCGAGCCCACCGGTGGTGAGGCGGTAGATCAGGTGAACGACGTGGCGGACAGGCGAGGGCATCTCGGGCCTGACAAAGCTGTCGGAGGGCAGGGGGAGCGTCATGGGCAGGGGCGGTGATGGGGCGTGGCTGGTGCAGGCGGCAAGGGTACTATGTTCGTCTTTCTGCAACCCCTCTCGCGCTTTCCAACAGGTGTGAGGAAGCACAGCCACACGGGTTTGATTCAGTGAACGCAGCCATTCCACGCAGCCCGGTGCCTCACAGCCCTTCTCGGATCGCCGGGACTTCCGAGGTCGAGCGGCTTTGGTGGTGGCTGCTCCTGGCCAGCGTGATCTTTGTCGTGTACGGCAGTCTGGTGCCGCTGAACTACCAACAGATGCCGTGGGCGGAAGCGCTCGCCCGGTTCATGGACTTTGGGGGGGACCACCTGGGCACGGGCTCCCGCGTGGACAAGGCCAGCAATGTGTTGCTGACCGTCCCGGTGGCGTTCGCGGCGGCCCAGTGCCTGTTGCCTGGCCGATCGCGAATTGCCGCCTGGCTTCTGCGCGCGGTCATCGTCGTTGGCGTGCTGCTGTTGACGGTGGGCGTGGAGTTCGCCCAGCTGTTCTTTCCACCGCGCACCATGTCCTGGAGCGATGTGGTCGCACAGATCCTGGGCACGCTCCTGGGCCTGCTGGCCCAGCAGCCGTGGGGCGCTGCTGTCTCGCGGTGGTTGCTCGGCTGGTGGCGACGCGAGCGCAGTTCGGCGCGCCTCAGCCGCGTGTTGAAGGGGTATCTCGCGGTGCTGCTGGGCTTCAGCCTGCTCCCGCTGGACCTGACGATCAATCCTGTCGAGCTGTACCAAAAGTGGGCCGGTGGTCGTGTGATCTTCTTGCCGTTCGCAGGACTCCGGGGCAATTTTTCGGAGCGCCTTTATGAGTGCATCACCGACGTGGTCATCTGGCTGCCCGTGGGTGTGTTTCTGTTTCTCTCGGGACCCCTGACCTGGCTGCAGACGCTGGTGCGCGGCCTCTTGCTGGCCGCAGCGATCGAGTTGCTGCAGCTGTTCGTTTTCACCCGGGTCACCGACATCACCGATGTCTTGCTGGCGGGCCTGGGCGTCGTGCTGGGCCGCGCGTGCGCCCAGGCCGCGCTGTTGATTGCCGCCAGGGGCGTCGGCAAGGTCGGCGCGGGCGTGTGGCTGGTCGCCTGGCTGGTCTGGCTGATCTCGGTGCTGGTGGTGTTCTGGTGGCCGTTCCACTTCAGGTTGCCCGCGGATGGTGAGTGGATGTCCTGGTTGCGCGTGCCTTTCAGCACCTACCAGTCGGAGGACGAATACCGCGCGGTCAACGAGGTGCTGCGCCGCATCGGCTTCTTCCTGCCGGGTGGTGTGCTCTGGTTCCTGACCCTGCATGCCCGCGCAAGGCGCGTGGGCGCCCGTGTGAGCGGTGCGGGGGTGTTGGTTCTTGTGTGCGCGGCGCTGGTGGTGGAGGCAGGGCAGGTGTTCTTGCCGGTCAAAGTGGCAGACCTGACCGATGCAGGTCTGGCCTTTCTGGGGGGGGCGCTGGGGTTCCGCCTCGCTCGCTGGCTGGCGTCCACGGCCCCGTCACTGCCGCGAGAGCCCGCCAGGCAGGTGCGTCGCGCGCCGTCTGTGCCAGAGACGCTGCCCCGGCGGGCAGCACCGCCGCGCAGTGCCGTCGGTCTCCATCTGGCGTCTGTGGCCGCCTTGGGTGTGGCTTTGTCCCTGGTGGTACATCTGCCGGGGGTGCCCTACAACGTGCGGGAACTGATCGCCGTCGGTCCACTGGGACTGGTCTCCTCGCTGTCGCTGGCCGCGAGCATGTTTCTCCTGGCCAATGCCCCGATGTGGCTTTTGAACCGTTCTCCGCTCTGGGTCTTGGCAGCACCGCTCGCCTTGCCGCTCATGGGAGCGCTGTGTTTTGCGCTGTTGCGCTTGGGGGTGCCGCTGGAAAGCATCCACGACGTGGTGGGTTCGCCGGTCCTCGATTGGCCATGGGAGTGGGAACTTCTGCTGCGGTTCATGGCGTTGTGGACGGCCATTGGCCTCCAGGTGGGACTGGCCTGCCTGATGGTGGGCATGTTGCTGAAACCCCGCCGGCTGCCCGCTTTTGTCAACGGGCTCCTGCTGACGGCCTTGCTGGCCTATCCGCTGTATTGGGCCGTCGTGGATCGTGCCGCCACAGACAACCTGGTCGAGTTGATGGCAAACCAAGCCTCCTTTGCCGCGGCTTCCTGGCTGGCGGTCGGGGCACTGGCCATCTGCCTGGTGGCCTCTTCGCTCTCGGCGCTTATCGTTGAACCCCGGTGCTGGCGCGCACTGTCACCGCTGGCGATGCTTGCGATGCTCGCAGCGCCCCTGGCGCTGGTGGCCGGCCTGGAGCAAAACGTCATCAAGTACGAGAAGGTGTTTTCGGCATTGCAGTTCCTTTTGAGCACCGACCGCTCTCAGTACGCCAGCGGTTTCGCACTCTGGAGCCGTTTCGCAGCTGCGCTGGTGGTGCTGGCCTTGGGCCTTGCGATGCTCCAGCATGTGGGCTGGCGGCTCGTGTCCAGGCCGAGCGTTCCAGCACAACCATGAGTCTCATCCTTTGACGTTCGACGACGCTTCCCGTGCCTTGCGCTCGGGCGACCTGTTTTACAGCCCAGCCTGGTTCGACAACCTGCAGCGGCACGGATTTGTCCAACTTCCGGTGAGGCACCGGGTCGCGGAAGAAACGGTTGAAGGTGAGGTTCAACTCCTGCTCATGCGTTCGGAGGCGGGCGCGCACCTGGCTGCACAGTCCAACTACTACAGTTGTCTCTATGGGCCGACAGGGCCTTCGCATGCTTTGAGTGACTCGGGTTGGCATGCATTGGTGACGAAGGCCCGTGCCTTGCCCGGCAGCGCTGTCATCCAGCTGCAGCCGTTGGACGCTGCAGATGCCTGGGTCGCGTCGCTGGAGCAGGCGCTGCGTGAGCACGCCTATGTGACCTTTCGGTACTTCTGCTTTGGTAACTGGTATCAACCCGTCGCCAGCGGAGGCTTTGCGGCCTACTGGACGGATCGGCCCTCTGCCTTGCGGCACAGCGTGGAACGCGGGCGCCGCCGACTGGACAAAGCCGGCCCCTGGCGGATCGACATCGCCACCTGCGAGTCGGACGATCTGGAGGCGGCCATCAACGCCTACGAATCCGTCTACGCCCGAAGCTGGAAGCAGCCCGAGCCCTGCCCTGGTTTCATGCCGGGGCTGATTCGCACAGCGGCGCGCGAAGGCTGGTTGCGCCTGGGTGTGCTCCGGCTCAATGGGGAGGCGCTGGCCGCCCAGCTGTGGTTGGTGCACGCGGGCAAGGCCAACATCTACAAGCTGGCTTACGTGGAGGGCGTCGAAAAGTTGTCGGCGGGCTCGGTGCTCACGGCGACCCTGATGGAGCACGTGATGGACATCGACCGGGTCAACGAAGTCGACTACCTGAGCGGAGACGATGCTTACAAGGCCGACTGGATGGCGCTGCGGCGTGAAAGGGTGGGGTTGCTGGCCTGCGACCTCTGGCGCTGGCCGGGCTGGATGGCTGCGGCGCGGCACACGCTGGGCCGGTGGAGCCGCCGGCTCAAGACCTGGCTCCCAGGCGCCTGAGTCGCGGGTGGCTTGGGATCAAGCTTGCGAAGCCGGTTCTTCGCTGGGGCTGAGCTGCGTTTGCATGAACTGCAGAATGGTGGCCTCCCGCGCACCCAGCATGCGTTCCATTTCGGTGGCGCTGATGATGTACACCCGCCGTGCGGGCTGCACGTTGGGGTTCATCGGGCCAACGGCCACGAACGGAAAGCCCAGCCGGGTGAGCAGCCGGCTGAACAGGTTGTCCATGGCGGCCATGCAGTAGTCCAGACCGGTCTGGCGGCACAACTGGTAGACCTCGCGGTACATGCCCAGCACCAGTTCGGGCTGGTGGTGGCGCACGCCCTCGGTCTTCAGGGTCATTTCGCTTTCGGGGTCGCCCTGGATCGGTTTCCCCTGGTCCGAGTGGCGGCGGCGGAAATGGGGGGTCACCGCCAGCCTGGAGATCTCGCCAATCTTGTCGGCGGTGGCACCGGCGTAGGGCAGGGGCTGGTCGATGACGTAGCGCTGCTCGACGTTGAGCCCATGCTCGTTGGGCATGATGATGCGCATGAAGCCGGCCACCACGCCGCTGGCCTTGTGGCGTGCAATGAAATGCCGGCTGCACGCGTCGTACGGGTCGGTTTCAATCGGGTGGCCGCGGCTGGAAAACATGCCGGGTGCATCCACCCGGCCCAGCTCTTCGCAGAACACCAGGTAGCGCGCTTCCAGGTAGTCGTCAAAATCGGCCGTGCCGGGAATGACTTCGTAGAAGGTGAAGTACACGGTTTCCATCGGACAGCCCCGGGTGCGTGCGTTACGCGCGTTCGCCGGACACGATGAACACGCCCGCGGCCACCAGGCGTCGGCCCGCAGCCACATCGGCGGAAAGATCTTCAAACAGCCGAGGCAGATCCAATGTGTCGCCCAGCAGCGACGCCTTGTACCCCAGCAGGATGTTGAACAGGACGGGGAAGGGCAGCTCGCTGCTGGTGAGCATCATGACCCGCGTCTTCACGTTGGTGAACCCGGCGCGCTGCATCATTTCCTGCATCTTGCGGCCAATGAAGCGGTCGCCGCCCTGGCGGGCCTGGATGGCTTGCGCACTGCTGAGCACGTGGTCCACGCGCGGCTCGGGCGGGTGAAACAGCACGAGGCCGTCGTCGGAGTCCACCGCGCAGAAACGCCCACCCGGACGTGTGACGCGAAACACCTCCTGCACCACCGCGTCGGGCTTGGGCACGTGCTGGAGCACGAAGCGGGTGTATGAAAAATCGATGGTCTGGTCGTCCAGCGGCAGGGCATCGCCGTAGGCCTGGTGGGCAAACAGGCCGCGTGCGGGTGGTTGCCGCACATTGCCTGGGAGTTCGGCAATCAGGGTCGGGCTGGGTTCCACCGCGTGCAGGCTGCCCAGGGGCGCCAGCTCGGCCAGAAGGTCGGAAACAAAGCCGGGGCCGCTGCCGATCTCCAGCACGTCGTGCGCGGGCTGGATGCCGGCGCCGCGCAGGATGGCGGCTTCCATGCCACGCACCGCCTGGGCTTGCTGTTGCAGGCGCTGGGTTTGGAAGCGCGCATCGTTGAGCGCTTCGAACTGGTACGAGCCGGTGCTCATGTGAGGTCGGCTCCGCTGGCGTCGAGGCGTGAGGGCATCGTCTGTTTCCTCCTCGTGTTGTTGTTTATACGAAGATCGTATCGATTGAATTCGGTCTGGCAACCCATGATCAACCCTATCACTTCATTTTTTTTGTTTGAATGGGATGGTGCCTGTCGCGGATGTCACCATCAGATTTTCAACAGCGGATGGCGCAGCTTCATGCGGCTCCACAGCACCACCAGCGCGGGAAGCAGCAGCAGCTCGAGCAGCTGGCCTGAAATCAGACCAATGGCCGTGAGCAGGCCGAAACTGGAGGTGGGCACGAAACTGGACGTGCTCAACAAGAGGAACTGGGAGACGAGCAGCGCAGACGTGGCCAGCACGGCCTTGCCAGAGGCCTCGATGCTGCGTGCAATGGAGAAAACGGCGCTCAACCCTTTCTCGCGGCGTTTCTGGTAGTGATAGAAGATATGAATGGTGTCATCCACTGTGATGCCGAGCACCACGCCGGCGATGAGCACGGTGGCCATGTCGAGGTAGATGCCGGTGGCACCCATCAGCATGAACACGAAGAACAGCGGCGCCAGGTTGGGCAGCATGCTGATCACGGCGGCCGGCACCGTTCGCCAGAGCAGCAGCATGATGATGAAGATCTGACCGAAGGCGCCGGCGAAGCTGAGCAACTGCCCGGTGACCAGCAGGTCTTCCTGGTCTGCGAACAGGCGGCCGTAGCCTGCCATCTGCCATTTGAGTGGCGGCGCATCGACCTGCGCGGTCAGCGCTTGCACCTTGTCGATCACGTCCTGGATCGCGTTGGCACCGTGCACGTTCACGTTGAGCAGGATGCGCATGCGCTGGTACTCGTTGTTCACCAGCTCCTGCAGATCTCGCCCGTCGTAGATGAGCAGGAGCTGCGCGAGCATGCGGTCATCGTCCGGCAGGACGCGGAAGCTGGGCTCTTCTTCGTTGAAGGCCCAGTTCATTTCCTCGACGATGTCCATCATGGACAGGGTGCGGTCCACCTCCGGCAACGCTTCCACCTGCGTCTGCAATGCCTTGATCTTCTTCAGCAACGCCACGTTCTTGAAGGCATCTCGTCCGGGCCCGTCGATGACAATTTCAAGCGCCGTGACGCCCACCAGCGATGCTTCCACGCGGGCAGTGGACTGGGTCAAGGGATGCGACGGGCTGAAGAACTTGAGCAAGTCCGACTCGGCTTGCACCTTCAGCACCAGCGCCGTGCCCGCCACGCCGATGGCCAGCAGGCCGCCAACCACCCAGCCCGCATAGCGGATGCCGAAGCGGGCCAGTCCGAACGAGAGACGCCGCGTCCAGCCAAAGCCACCGCCGTCTTTGGCCCAGGGGCCGTGGTCGTACTTCACCAGCAGGGGCGGCACGAGGTAGAACACCACGAAGTAAATCACCACCACACCCACGGCGCCCACAAAGCCGAACACCTGCACCGGCGGGATCGGCACGAGCACGAGGCTGATCATGCCGGCGGCGGTGGTCAGCACGTTGAACATCGCCGGCGTGTTGATTTCCTGGAGTGCAAACACGACGCGTTTGGGGCGGTGAAAGCCGGCGTCGCGCATGCGTTTGAGCGCGGCGTAGAAATGCAGCAGATTGGCCGCCGTGTAGGCAGAGATCAAGGTGGGCACCATGGCCGTGACCAGCGTGTACGGCTTGCCGAGGAGGGCGATCAGCGCCACGCACACCACCACCGAGGTGCTCATCGCCACCGCCCCGATGATCACCGGGATCACGCGCCCGACCACCCAGTACAGCAGGGCCAGTCCCAGACCCATCACCAGTGGCGTGAACACCATGGTGTCGCGCAACATGGATCGCATCTCGGCAGCGTCCAGCGCCACCGTGCCGGCCACGGCCACGAGGTGGGTGTCCAGCTGTTGCGCCCGGACCGCTTCGCGAAACGCGTCTTCGATCGACTGCCGTTGCCGGCTTTCACCGAGCTTGTTGGTGCGGACCACGATTGCCAGCGCCTTGCCGTCCGCAGACGCCAGCCAGCGCGGCATGAAACGATCACCGAGCACCCGGGCCTTGCGTTCCTCGGGCGTGCTCTGTCCGAGCCGTGCCACGTCGATCAGGGGCTCGACCACGAAGCCATCGGCACTCCCGGCGATGTGGTCGACCCGCGTCACGGAAAACACCCGGTCGACATCGGGGTGGTCGTCCATGTGGGCTGCGACGCGGTCCAGCGCTGTGAGCACCGACGTGGCGTACACATCGTCGCCTTGAAACAGCCCGATCAGGATCTCGTCGTTGGGAAATTCGGCGCGCAGTTCGCGTTCGAGCACCGTGGCCGGCGCGTCGGTTGGGAAATACAGCTCCGGCGCGTTGTTCAGGTTCAGGCGCAGCAGGAGCGCCATCCCCACCACATGAATCAGCAGGATGATCCCGACCGCGGTCTTGCGGCGCATGATGCGCGGCTGCGTCACACGCAGGAACAGCGCGCTTCTCGTGACGTTGAAGATGAAGTTGCGCAACCGTTCGATCAAGTCCGGTCCCCGGTTGCTCAGAACTTGCCCTGCCAACCGACCACGACCGAGTCGTTGCGACGGTAGAACCCACCGAGCGTGTTGGCGGCTCCGCTGAACAGGTGTGCCGCCAGGTAGATTTCCTGCCGGTCGATGCCGGTGTAGCTCAGGCGGGGGTTGATGTACAGATCGCGGTCGTTGAGGCCCATGGCGAACCGCAGGTCGGCGCGCCAGCGTCCGTTGGCAAACGGATGCTCGATCTCGCCGGTGAAGCTGTAGATGCGGGTGCGGTCCAGCACAATCTGGTTGGTCATCACCCGTTGACCCGCGACTTGAAGTGTCACCCGCGTTTCGCTGTCACCGGGGAAAAACTCGGCGCCGATCACGACGTTCAGCGAAGGATCGGTGCGGTACTGGAAAGACTGGGTGGTGAGCGGCACGGCGCTGTTGACAGCCACTTCCATGCGCCACGTCGCGCCCAGGCGCTCGGTTTCGAGCTCGGCGCCCAGCACGGTGCTGAACGGATGCACCGCCTGCAGCACCACCGGCGCACCGGGAACCACCCGGTAGTAGGGTTGTGACTGGCGAACGCGTTGCACGCTGAAGCCGTAGTCGATGTTGTCCCCCTCGGCCGTGAAGCGCAAGCCGCCGCCGCCAGCGCCGTTGATGTCGGCCTTGACCACGCGCGCCCCCACCATGCCGGGCAGAGCACCGATGCCCAGAATGCGGCCATTCACCGTGTCCACCGGGTTCCAGACGCTGCGGGTTTGCGGCATCACCGCTTCATCAAACACGGGCAACAAAACGCCGTCGAGTTTGAAGCCTTCACCGAAGTACTCGGCACGCACCGCCGGCACCGCGCGGCGGCGATCGGGCAGCTTGTCGAGCACCGCCCGCGAAAAGTCCACGCGGCCCATGCGGTCGATGGGCGAAATTTCATCCACCCGCCCCCACAACACGTTCTGTGTGCCCAGGGTCAAGCGCAGATCTTTTTGCTGCCAGCGCAGATAATTCTCGGTGTAGTCCAGCCGCACCCGGTCGAAGTCCCGGTTGCCGTATTGGGAGTGGGCGTCCAGCCTTGCGCCCAGCGCGTAGCTCCAGTCGCCCGAGTCGCCGCGCAGGCTCACCGCGCCATGCACCAGGGCGCTGCCGGTTGCACCCGGTTCGTCGGTGAATCCGCCGACCTCCAGACGCAGGGCATCCACCTTGAGCCCCGTGTCCTGGGCCTGTGCAGGCGGGCCCGCCAGCGCGCCCAACATGACCAGCCCGGACGTTGTCCAGGCACTGCGGATTTGCCGACCCCTCATGGAAAGTTCTCCTGCTGCTTGATGAATGTGTTGTCGTGAAGCCGTCGCTGCTCCACCACCGATGGCCCGACCGTCAGGGGCGGAATTCTTTCTCCATCCGCTCCTCGGCCAGCGCCCGGGAGGTGAACAGCGACTCTGGCAGATTTCGGTCGTACAAAACGCGTCCCACCGTCAAGCGGGTCTGGTGCCCGGTTGCAAGGTCGGTCAACGTGCTGTCCATCACCGTCCAGTAGCCCTGCACCTGTTCGCGTTTCAACACCACCAGGCGTTTGCTGGCTTGCTCGGCGTTGCGTTCAAAGAAATCGACTCGCATGGGCAGCAGGCTTTTGGGATCGATCCAGCTCAGCCTGCGCACATAGACCGAATTGGTGGCGTCCACCGGCACGCTCTCCAGCATGTCGGTCTCCGTGTCCCCCACCCGTTCGCGACCCAGCAGCTTGTGGGTGTCCATGGTGGGCTTGCGGTCGCGCAAGTCTTCGAAGAAATAGTCGGAATTGACGAACCGGCCGCCCTTGCGGTTGGAATCGACCCGGCGCACGCGCTGCATGGCCGGCAGGTAAATCCACTGGTTGGAGACGCCATCGGCACCGTCGATCGTCAGCAGCCCGGTGCCTTGTATATCAGCCGGGTCTGTGAACCGGATCAAGGTGGAGACCTGACTGTCGGCTGCACTCGCGCGAAACACCAGCATGCCTCGCGTGCGTGCCGGTTTGCCTTCTTCGGTGAGGGACATGGTCACCACCGACGTGGAGTCTTTCCCGTCCGGGCGGTCGTAAACGCGTTGGGCCAGCTTGGCCCCGTCGTCGGCCACGGCCGCGCCGCAAGCCGACGCGGCGATCAGAAGCCAGCCACCCAGCCGTTGCCCCAGGGATCCAAGACCCGAAAACCACGCTGTTCCTGCCATGCCCCACTCTCCATGTGTCCACCAGCCGACCAGTCTAACGCAGGGGCTTTGCGGTTGAACCCAGGCCCGGACGGCAAACGAAACCCTCTCGCCGTCAGCCGCTTGCCGACATCTTCTCCAGTCGCTTGCTGGCCACGAAACTCTTGAGCCGTTGCAGCGGGTTGCGATTGCCCATCCACAGACGACGGTGGTGAAACTTCGAGAGACGCGCATCCAGATACGTGTACCAGGGCACACACTGAAGGTCTTGCGGGTGCAGGAGGGCGACGAGCGCAAGCGTGGTGATGAAGCCCGTGCAGAGCTTGCAGCCGGCAATCGAGCTGGGACCCTTGCGCGCCTTCAGGTTGATGGTTTTCGGATCGAGGTATTTCAGGTGATGCAGCTCCGGGGCAAAGCCCAGCATGAACTGCACGATCTTCTCGTCGTCCGACATCTCCGGCCTGATGGCGAAATAGTCGGAATAGGACATTCCCCCGGGGCCGAAAGCCAGCACACCGGCACCCAGACCCAGCGGCACGGCGGCGATGGTCGCCAAACCACGGGCCGTGGCCTCATTCACCAGCAGCGGATGCATGTCCACCGCAAAGGCGTCGATGCCGTCGACCGCCAGGTCCACACCCGACAGGAAGGCGTCGATGTTGACTGGGTTGATGCCATCGCTGAACTTGGTGATGCGCAACTCCGGGTTGATCGCCAGGGCCATTTCCGCCATGACATCCAGCTTGCGGCGACCGATCGTGTCGACGTTGGCGCCGTACTGGCGGTTGAAGTTGAACACCTCGAACTCGTCAAATTCTGCCAAGTGAAAGCCACCCACGCCCGCGCGGACCAAGCTGATCAGATAGTCGCCTCCCACGCCGCCCATGCCGGCAATGGCAACCGTGCAGTTGCGCAGGCGGTCGTGTTCGGCGGTGCTGACGACGCCGATGTTGCGGCTGAAGGCGTCTGGGTAGTTGAAGTTGGGCACGATGTGGTCTCCCGAGGCAAGACAACTTGCATGCGAGCTTGTATCAGAAGTCAGTTGCGCCTTACGAGCCGGGAAGCGTTGAACGCTCTTAGGCGCGCGAAACATGCGTCGGATTTCTTTACACGTTCGAGATCGGTTGAGCATGAAAAGCAAGTTGAAGCCTGTTTTGCAAAGGTTTTTTTGGGTTGGCATGGTAGGTGCTTAGTAAGCCCAGGCTTGATTGAGTTCGGGCCAGTTGTCACCATCCAAGGAGCCTTCACCATGAAATTCAACAAGCTTGTTTGCGCGCTTGCCACCTCGGCAGCGCTCTTCTCTGGCGCTGCGGTCGCTGCACCAACCTACACCCCGTTCAACATCGATGTTGCCAACTTCGACACGGGCATGACGTCTGCAGGCTCCTTCGGAACCGACGGTGTGGTGCGTAACATATTCAGCATGGGATTGAACTTCACGGCAACTTCGACCTACACAGACGATTTCGGCGCTGCGGGTGTGAGCCTTGGCGACTCGGTGGTCGATTCTGGTAGGGGTAGTGTTTCGTCTTATCTGGATGTGAACGGTGTTTCTTACGACGGTCCTGAGGCCAACGAGGGCGTTGGCCTCACCCACCGTCTCCGCTTCGACTACAACAATCTGAGCGGCAAAGTGGCTGCAATCGTTGGCAATGGCATCCTTGCGCAGTACACGTCCGGCAACATCAACATTTACGGCGACTCCCTGGGTGTCGAAAAGCTCTTGTTGACGCTTGATGTGTTCAACAGCACGGGCACGGTGGGCAACGCCACGATTTTCACCACCGTTTCTTTCGCAGATGAAGGCACATGGTCGTTCATGGACGGTACCGACTGGACCGACGCACTGATCGCGATCACCATGCGGATTGACACGAACGTGGTGGGAAATACCGATGCGCCAGTTCGAGTCGGCGATTCCCAACAGTATGTCCGCACGAGCCAGCTTGCTGGTTTCGCGAGCGTCGTGCCTGAGCCAGGCATCTTGGCGCTCTTGGGCTTGGGTTTGGCCGGTCTCGGCTTCTCGCGTCGCGCCAAAAAATCCGCTTAAGCTGCTGAGCCTCATGAAAAAAGCCGCTGGCGTCAACGCCAGCGGCTTTTTTTGTTATCGTGACCCGTCCTGCCCGACGTTGACACTGTTTCGAACGGAAAAGGGCAAGTCAAATGGAGTTGGGGATGAAGAGTACGCAGAGAGGCAATCTACTGGCTTTTAAGCAGGGGGCGGGTGAGCAGGTAGAAAAGGCGAACTGACGTACGGGCAAGCGCAAGAGCGCTGCGGAATTCGAGGGCGCTCGACGGTGCTGGTGGGGCCGAGGAGGCACGGTCGCCAAGGATAGAGCAAGGCGGCAGCATCGGCGGCCATGCCGATGGACAAGACACCCACGGGGCTGACCCCTTAGCAGCAGATCAGGGCACTGCAGGTTCAACTGGAGCAGGCCAAAGAGAAGGCGCGGCGTTCGAGTCGATGCTGGAGCTGCTCAGGAAGTAATATGGGGTGCGTGTCTAAAAATGCCTATGGGCAAGTCCTCGCGCAAAAGCTCGTTGAATGGTTGAGTGTTTCGAGGGCTTGCCACTGCATGGGGCTGAGCCGTCAGGTGAACGACCGAAATCGACAGCCCCCTTCGTAGCGAATGAGCCGTGCGCAGACGTTGGTGCAACCGGTGCGTGAGCAGCGGCTGCTCCAGCTCGGGCTGGGGACGCGCAAGCTGTACCACGTGCTGTGCCAGCCGCTGAAGCAGTTGGGGCTGGATATCGGGCGCGATGCCATGTTCAACGTGCTGCGCCTTGCGCGGTTGCTGGTGCAACCAAGGCGGGCACATCACAAGACCACCGACAGCCATCTTCGGTTTCGTCGGCACCCCAAACTGCTCAAGCCTGGGGATCAGCAAGTCACCATCAACACCAGTGAGCAGGTCCGGGTCGCTGACATCACCTATTTGCCCACGGCCGAGAAGTTCGTCTATCTCAGCTAGGTCACGGATGCGTACTCGCGCAAGATTGTGGGCTGGCATGTGCACCCGAGCCTTCAAACCGAGGGGGTGGCCCGGGCGTTGCGAATGGCGCTGAGCCAGCTCTACAGCCGTCAGCGCCTGGTACACCACTCGGACCGAGGCATTCAGTACTGATCCAGTCACTACCAGCGCATCCACGAGCTCCATGGCTTAGGCTGCTCGGTGACCGATGGCCACGACTGCTACCAGAACGCGTTGGCCGAACGGGTCAACGGTATTCTCAAAGGGGAGTTCCTGCTGCAGCGCGCGGTCGACCTGGAGCCGGCGCGAAAGATGGTCGAGCAGTCTGTGCGCATCGACAACACGCAACGCCCGCACCTGTCGCTCAAAATGCAAACGCCCGATGCGGTGCATCGGGCGTCGTTGGCCAGCCTGCAGGCTGACTGAATCACTGTACTGAGTGTAAACCCAGGTCAGGACAAGTCACTGGGCCCTTTGGAAATGTCTCAAATGGCCGCCAGTTCTGGAAACTTCAGTCAAGCCCCGAGCAAAAACTGCGATTGCACTGAAGCGGATTCGATCTTCGATGGTGCCCTCGTCGATCCTGTGTTCACGGGTTCAGTCTCCCCGAAGAGAAAGTTGTAAAGGCAAGAATTGCGATTGGCCAGTTTGGATCGGAGAAAATGAGCGCCAATCAGAAAAGGCTGCCGCGGTGGTTGAACTGCTGAATTGACTGGCCCTGCTTCGAGGAATGGAAATCCGAGCCGGTTGAGCATGCGCGACAGGGATGGCTCCATCGCTGCATAGCAATGCGAGATGCCGTGCTCGCTGGCCAGTCTGAAGATTTCACGGTACAGGCCCAGTGCCACCGTTGGGCCATCGCGTTTGACTTCCCGGCTGATCGCGTCCGAGGCGTCGGAGGGCAGGGCCGGGCCGACCAGCTGCGTGTCTCTGCGGTACCTGCGCAACTTGCTCGATATCGCCAGACGGCCGATTTCACCCACGCGGTCGTCGTGCGAGTGCAACTGGCTGTGCAACTGGTAGCGCGCCAGCACATTGAGACCCTTGGGGCTCGGCAAAATGAGCCGAGCGCAGCCAACGGCTTCTCCCGTTTCCAAAGAGCGGCACAGCACGTGAACGCTGTGTGCATCAAAATCGTCTGTTTCCAGCGGGCGCGTACCCGACTGCTCGCTGCAAGCGGGGACCCGTCCCAATTCCGCGCAGAAGACCTCGTGTCTCAGCGCACAGTACTCCTCGTACTCGGGAGTGCCCGGCATCACGACCGAGTATTCATATTTTTGCGCCAGCATCGATGTTCTCCGCAGTGTGCCCAAGGCACCTGTTTGATTAAGGTTGCAAACGCGTGTCCCAACGCACAGACGATACCTTGAGGATGCTGCATTCTCGGGCCGGGAAATGTAACTGCGACGGCCGAAATGTAAGCTTGCAAATGATGTGGATTCCTCGGCCACTTGTCCGTATCGCCCTGTGTGAAGTCAGCGTACCGCGTTCACCGCAGCGCTTTGAGCCACTGCAAGACGAATGACTCGGTCTGGCGACTGGCGGTTGACGATGAACAGGTGTGGTCAGCGCCCTTGATGGTCATTTGCGACAGGCCTGGCCGTTCAAGCAGACCGTCCCACCGTGCGTCGGTCTGGGCATGTTCCAGGAACTCTTTCGCAACGAGATCGCGCTCGCTGAGCAGCAGCAGGATGGGCCCTTCAAATCGCCGACAGGCCTCGGCCATGGCTTCCTGAAAGCTGGGCTGTTCGGGATGCTTCGCCCGCAGGGCGCGCAAGCTGTGGCCGAGCTCTTTGAGCGCGCGCCATCCGATCTGTCCGCTGAGCAGCTTTTTCCAGAACGCCGACTCCGCCAGTCTCCACAGGTAGTAGTGCTTCACGTGCGCGCGTGCAAGGCTCACTTCCGACCGCACCCATGGGTTGATCAGCGCCAGGCCTGCCACGCGTGGGTCTGCTGAAACGTGCCAATACAAGAGGCTCGCAGAGGCTCCGTCACAGAGGCCGAGGAGCACCACTTGTTTGACCTGGGGACAGTGTTGGTGCACGGCGGTGACGGCGGCGGCAATGTGAACGCTTGTGTCCTCGAAAGCGAGCGGCTCGCCCGGGCTGTCACCCATGCCCGGGAAGTCGAAGCGCAGCGCCGGGAAACCCGCGTCGGCCACGTGACGCGCGATCTGAACGAACTGCCGGTGGCTGCCCGCACGGTACTGGGCGCCGCCCACGACCACCACCAGCGCTGTGTGTTGAAGTGCGGTGCCGGATGCCGGCAAGCTGACGATGCCCAGCATGTCGGCCTCAGGGCCCGGAATGCCGATGGCTTGTTCGCGAACGTTCATGTCAACCGGGCAGTGTCTGGGCGAGGAGCGGAAGCCGCCATGGCAGCCAACGTGGCCTGAATCAAGGCCGGAGCGTCTTCCGTGCTCACGGTTTGCCAGAAAGACGGAGCGACGACGGCCTCGGCCCTGGTGTGCCAGCCGGCCTGTTGCCAAGCCAGGATCTCCCGTTCGGACGCAGGGCTGAGTTCAGCATCCACCGGCCTGGCGATCTCCATCCAGATCAATGTGCCAGCCAATCCTGCGGTTGGTGGCTTGAGGCGGGTCTCCACCAGGCCAGCCGCCAGCTCGGGGTGGATGGTGTATCCCGCGATATCGACCGGCATGCCCTGCGCCAGGCGCCGGGTGGGCGACTCTTCGTCCGCTTTGCCCGCGCTCAGCCATTGGTTCGCGGCGTGCAGGCGAGCAAATTGCTGCAGCACCTGCTGTCCGGTGACGGCAGGTTGCCACAGCAGCAGGTTGGCCGGTTCGGAGAGTTTGTCGAGCAGATCGGTGGCCAGCAAGGCGCCCGAGCGCATGCCCCACAACCAGAGAGGTCCGCTCGCGGACTGGCTCAACCAGCGGTGCGCCAGGCGGGCGTCTGCCAACCACGCGGTCCAGGTGGCGTCTGCAAAATCGCCTGTGCTGTCGCCACAGCCGGTCATGTCGATCTGCAGGACGGCGTATCCGGCTGCGGCCAAGGCACGGGCTTGCCGCGCCACCACACGCCGGGTGGTGTTGAGTTCTTCGGCAAACGGGTGCAGGTAAAGGACACGCCCGCGTGGCGGCCCGACGGGGGGATGAAACAGACACAAGCGTTGCCCTCCCGGCAGCGCGTGCGTTTCAGTCGGCACAAAAAACGCTTGGGGAAGGGCTTCACGCCCCCGCTGGCTCATGTGGAATGACGGTCCAGTTGCTGTTGAACAAGCGCGTTCAGGCTACCCACGGTGGCGAACACCTCGGCATGGAGGTCTTCGTCGTTGAATGTGATGCCGAAGTGACTCTCCAACTCGGTGATGAGCGCGAGCACGGCCATGGAGTCGAGTTCGGGAAGGGCGCCCAGCAGCGGTGTGGCGGCGTCAAAGGTGGCGCCGCGACCCTGGAGGTTGAGCGCACTGTCCAGCACACGCAAGACCTGTTCGTACACGTTCATGGAATGTGGGCCTTGTGTTGGGGGGGGGGTGCTTGGCAAAGCCTTCGATTCTAAAGAACTGCGGTGCCAGCCCGGCGAATAGGGCCGGCCGCTCGGGTTCGATGGCTTAACATGCGCCGCATGCCCACCAAGCGCGATTTCAGCGAAAGCTGCCCCCCGGTTTTGCTGCACGAGTTGCCGCTTCGCGCGGGCACCCATTGGTCTGAAAACGAGGCTTTGACCGCGGGCGATGTGCGTTGCTCTTACGGCGATCTGGGCCAGATGGTGTGCAACCTGGCCAGCGGACTGATGCAAATGGGCTTGGCACGCGGCAGCCGCGTGGCGGTGTTTCTGGAAAAGCGCATCGAGGCCGTGGTCAGCAGCTTTGGCGTCACGGCCGCGGGTGGCGTGCTGGTGCCGGTCAATCCCTTGCTGAAGCCGGCCCAGGTGGTTCACATCCTGCAGGACGCGGGCGTGGCGGTTCTGGTGACGTCGGCGTCCCGGTTGAACACCTTGTGGCCTGCCTTGAGTGCCTGCCCTTCTCTGAAGCACGTGGTGTGCTGTGACGATGCGACCGGGCTTCAGTCGGACGCCCTGGATGTCCATGCGTGGTCCGACGTGCTGGCTGCACCGTCTCGCTCGTTGCCTCAAGGCATTGAGACCGATGTGGCGGCCATCTTCTACACCTCGGGCAGCACCGGGCAGCCCAAAGGCGTGGTGCTCTCGCACCGCAACCTGGTGGCGGGCGCGACCAGCGTGGCGAGCTACCTGCACAACCGGAGCGACGACACACTGCTCGCTGTGCTGCCCCTGTCGTTCGACGCCGGCTTCAGCCAGCTGACCACCGCGTTTCTGGTGGGCGCGCGGGTGGTTTTGCTCAACCATTTGCTGCCGCGCGATGTGCTGCTGGCGATGTCCAGAGAACGCGTGACAGGGCTGACAGCGGTACCGGCGCTGTACATGCAGCTCGCCGCGCTCAACTGGCCGGCCGATGCTGCGCAGCACCTGCGGTACTGGGCCTGCACGGGCGGGCGCATGCCCCGGGCAACGCTCGATCGCTTGCGGCAGGTGGCTCCGGTCGCGCAGCCGTATCTGATGTACGGCTTGACCGAGGCCTTTCGCTCGACGTTCCTGCCGCCGTCCGAGGTGGACCGTCGCCCGGACTCGATCGGCAAGGCCATTCCGAATGCGGACATCCGCGTGCTGAGACCCGACGGAACCGAGTGCGCCGTGGATGAGCCGGGAGAGCTGGTGCACCGGGGGCCGCTGGTGGCGCTGGGCTACTGGCGCCGGCCTGAGGAGACGGCGTTGCGTTTTCGGGCGTTGCCTGAAGGCCTGAGGGCGGGCGCACCCGAGGGCGGTCGGTCCGAGATCGCTGTCTTTTCGGGCGACACCGTGCGCCGCGACGCCGAGGGATTCCTGTACTTTGTGGCCCGGCACGACGAAATGATCAAAACCTCGGGCTACCGCGTGAGCCCGACGGAAGTGGAGGAGGCCATCCATGCCAGCGGCCTCGTGAACGAGGTGCTGGCCG
>LNFM01005146.1_pt1 | contig 23070 bp, 17 predicted proteins | sample 596031 | NCBI WGS metagenome assembly LNFM01 (sample SAMN04254537, study PRJNA301005) | activated carbon metagenome | isolation source: dual media filters at the Ann Arbor, Michigan drinking water treatment plant | place: USA: Ann Arbor | reverse complement strand
CCGCATCCTGTCTGAGCGCAGTGAGCGAAGCGAACGAAGCGAGTTATGCGGCACCCCCTCGAGGCGAGCAGCGCAGGGCAGTCGGAGCGAAGCGCAGACCGCCCCATCCGGACCGACCGCCGGGTACCGCCTGACGCGATCGCCACAAACCGTCGAACGCACCAAGCAGAAGGAAGCGAACATCCACAACGGGCCGTCAGCAATCCAATGATCGGCCTGACAAGTGCGGTCGCGGGCGTCCACGCTAGGCCCCCTTCGCCGCCGGGTGAGGCACACGCCGCGGCAACAGGCTGAACGGCAGCAGCCGCCCGCGCCACGCTTCCGTGGCCAGGATCAGCACGAAGGCAAATCCCAGCAGCACCTGGACCGAGGCATCCGGCAACCCCATGCGCCGCTGCAGCAGGCTGCCCGCCGCGCCGAAGCCGCCGAAGAGGATGGCCACCGGGATGATGGCCAGCGGGTGGTGGCGCGCAACGAAGCTGACCAGGATGCCGGCGTAACCCAGGCCGGCGATCAGCGAGGCATTGGCCGAGAAGTGCACCGCCGCCACCTCGATGCCACCAGCCAGCCCGGCGGCGGCGCCGCCCAGCGCGCAGGCGGTGATGATCAGCCGGTGCGCGGGCAGCCCTACCAGCCGCGCCGCACGGGCGTTGCCGCCCACCACCCGCGTGGCGAAGCCGTGGGTGGAGAGCGACAGCCAGACGGCGGCAGCGACACAGGCCACGATGCCGAAGCCCAGGCCCCAGTGCACGTCGTAGCCGAACATCGTGCCGATCTGCAGGCCCTCGGGCAGCGGCAGCGTGCTGGGCTTGTTGAGGCTGGCCGGGTCGCGCATCGGGCCTTCGACCAGGTGCTTGAACAAGGCGATGGCGACGTAACTCAGCAGCAGGCTGCTGATGGTCTCGTTGACGCCACGGTACTGCCGCAGCACGCCGGCCAGCACGATCCACAGCGCACCCGCCGCCGACGACGCCAGCAGCAGCAGCGCGATGCCGAAGCGCCCCTCGGGCACACCCATCAGCACCGGAAGCGCCGCGCAGGCCAGGCCGCCGAGCACCAGCGCACCTTCACCGCCGATGACGGTGAGCCCGGCGCGCGCGGGCAGCGCGACGCACAGCGCGGTCAGCATCAGCGGCGCGGCGCGCTGCAGCGTGTTCTGCCACGAAAACGCATCGCCGAAGGCACCCAGGAAGAGCAATGACCAGGCCTGCACCGGATCGTGACCACCGAACCAGACCCAGGCGCCGAAGAGCAGCAGCGCGCCGCCGAGCGCCAGCACCGGCAGCGCGAAGGCTTCCGCGACGTCGTGCCAGGCTTGCCTTGACACGGTGGGCCTGATCTCAGAGCCTGCCGACGACGCCTTCGACGAGGTAATTCATGCCTTCGAGCACCGGGTCGGTCTGCTTGTAGACCGTGCCCTTGGGGATCACGACCTTGCCGGTGTTGTCCTTGAGTTCACCGCCGAAGATGTCGAAGCTGCCGGCCACCATCTTCGCCTTCACCGCGTCGGCGGCCTTGCGCGCGGCCTCCGTCACCGTCGGGCCATAGGTGCTGGTCTTGACGAAGCCGTCCTTCAGCCCGCCGCGCACGAAGTTGGGGTGCGGCTTGCCGGTGCGCGCCGCATCGATGATCAGCTTGTAGGCGGTGAGCCAGTTCCACTCGGCACCCGTCAGGTAGGCGTTGGGCGCCAGCTTGGCCTGGCTGGCGTGGTAGCCGCAAACCATCTTGCCGCGCTTGGCGGCGGTCTCCACCACCACCTTCGGGGCATCGACGTGCATCGTGAAGACGTCGCAGCCCTGGTCGGCCAGGCCGTTGGTGGCCTCGGCCTCTTTCACGGCCATGCTCCAGTCGCCGGTGAAGATGACGCTGGTGGTGATCTTCGGGTCGACCGAACGTGCGCCCAGCGTGTAGGCATTGATGTTGCGCAGCACCTGTGGAATCGGCTTGGCGGCCACGAACGCGAGCTTCTTGCTCTTGCTCATGTGGCCGGCCACCACGCCGTTGAGGTACTGCGCCTCGTCGATGTAGCCGAAGAAGCTGCCGGTGTTGTCGGGGTGCTTGCCCTTGGTCCACATGCCGCCGCAGTGGCTGAAGCGCACGGCCTTGTTCCTGGCCGCGATGGCCAGCATGTGCGGGTCGAAGTAGCCGAAGCTGGTGGGGAAGAGCAGCGTGGCGCCGTCCTGCGAGATCATGCCCTGCATGGTCTTCTGCACGGCCTGTGTCTCGGGCACGTTCTCTTCCTCGACGACCTTCACGCCAGCCATCTTCTTTACGTCGGCCACGGCTTCGGCGTGCGCCTGGTTGTAGCCGAAGTCGTCCTTCGGGCCGACATAGATCATGCCCACGTTGATGGCCGCCTGGGCACGCGCCCAGGGCGCCATGGCCGCCAGCGAAGCGGCCGAGAGTTGCGCCAGGGCGCGGCGGCGGGAAGCGTCGGTGGGGAAGTGGCGGCGCATGGCGGCTCCTTGCGGGCAGGTGGCTGGAAGGCGGCTATCCAGCCGCGCCGCTTTGGGGCGTCAACTGGTATACCAGTTGGTATCCAGCAAGAGCCATGCCGATGTTTCGGCGGCCCGCAGGCACGCTGTACCCGCGCAGAAGCGCAGGCCGGGTCAGGCGCTGTGCGCCCTGGCCTCGTGCAGCGTCGCCAGCGTGATCTTGCGCACCTCGGCCTTGCTCTGCTCGATGTGGCTCTTCAGCAGCAGCTGCGCCTGATCAGGCTTGCGCTGGATGATGCTGCGCAGGATCTTGGCGTGTTCGGTGTAGGTGGCGTCGATGCGGTCGGCGCGCGTGAAGTCCAGGCGGCGGATGATGCGGATGCGTTCGGTCAGATCCCAGTGCACACGCGCCATCTCGGCGTTGCCCGCGGCACGCACCAGCGTGGCGTGGAACTGCTCGTCCAGCGCACCGACTTCGCGCCCGTCGGCCAGGCGCTCGGCCGCCGGCACCAGCCACACCGCCTTCAGTCCTTCGAGCTCGGGGGCAGGCGCAGCGCTGGCGCACAGGCGTTGCACGCAGGCCGATTCGAGGATGACGCGCAGGTCGTAGAGTTCCTCGAGCTTGTCGAAGTCGATCGGGCGCACGAACCAGCCGCTCTTGCTCTCTACGTCGAGCAGGCCCTCGTTGCGCAGCCGCAGCAGGGCTTCGCGCACCGGCGTGCGGCTGACACCCAGGTGGGCGCCGAGTTCGGCTTCGCTGAAACGGTCGCCGGGCACGAGGCGGAAGTCGTGCATCTGCGCCTTCAGGTCGATGTAGACCTGCTCGGCCAGGTTGGCGCGAGCGGGTGCTGCACCAGGTCGGTGGGGGGCAACGGTCTTCATCGACGTCCCGGTCAGCCGGGCAGCAGGCTGACATGCGCTGCCACCACGCGCCACCCGGCCGTGTTCACGCCGGCCGCGCCCGCGTCGAAGCGCACCCAGGTCTGGCTCTGGCGGCCGGTACGCGCCTGGCCTTCGCGGCTGAACTCGGTCATCGCGGTGGCGAAGTCGCGGCCGTAGGTGGTGATGACCGTGTGATGCAGCGTGCGCGCCAGCCCGGCAGAGGGCCTGGCGGCACGGAAGGCGCGTATGGCCTCGATGCCTCGCAGGTTCTCGCCCGCGCCGTAACGCACGGTGAACTCGCTGGGCCAGAACAGGGCGTCCAGCACGTCGATCCCGTTGTGCACCAGCGCGTCTTCGTAGCGTTCGAAGACGGCGCTGACTTCGGCGTGTATCTCGGGCAGGTTGATGTCCATCGTTCGGGGTCAGTCCAGTGCGGCCACCGGTGCCCGAACGATACCCCTGGCTTCCAGCGCCGCGGCGACCGCCAGCACCCGGTCTTCGCGCCAGGGGGCGGCGATGAGCTGTACGCCTATCGGCAAGTGGGCGTGCGCCCCCCAGACCGGCACCGTGCACACCGGCAGCCCGATGCACGACACGGGTTGGGTCAGCAGGCCCAGGCTGGGGCGTGCCGGCAGGCGGCGGCCGCCGATGTCCAGCCAATCGGTGCCGACGGCCGGCGCGGCGCAGGGCGTGGCCGGTGCGATGAGCACGTCGACATCGGCAAAACCCGCCGCCACCTCGCGCGCAAACCAGCGCCGCACGCGCTGCGCCTGCGTTACCCACGCCGCGGGCAGCAGCGCGCCGGCGAGGAAGCGGTCGCGCGAAAGCGGTTCGAATTCGTCCGGGCGTGTCCTCAGGTCCGCCAGGTGCAGCGCCGAGCCTTCGGCCTGGCTGATGAGGAAGGCTGCGGCGCGTGCACGGTCGACGTGGGGCCACAGCACGGTTTGTGTGGCACCCAGCGCTTCGGCCACGGCGCCTGCGGCGGCGCGGGCCTCGGGCTGCGCCATGTCTTCGAACCACCCGCCCAGCACGCCAAAACGCAGGCCTTCGATGCGGCCCAGCGTGGCCATGGTGGGTTCGAAGGGGCGTTCGATGCCGGCGGGATCGGCCGCGTCGGCGCCCTGCATGGCGTCGTAGGCCAGCGCCAGGTCAAGCGCGTTGCGCGCGAAGGGACCCAGGTGGTCCAGGTTGGCGACGAAGGGATAGCTGCCGGTGCGCGGCAGGCGGCCGAAGGTCGGCTTCAGGCCGAATACGCCGCACAGCGACGAAGGCACGCGGATGCTGCCGTTGGTGTCCGAACCCAGTGTCAGCGGCACCTGTCCGGCGGCCACCGCGGCGGCGCTGCCGCCCGACGAGCCACCGGCCACGCGGCTCAGGTCGTGCGGGTTGTGGCAGGCGCCGTAGTGCGTGTTCTCGGTGGTGAAGCCGTAGGCGTACTCGTCCATGTTCAGCGCGCCCAGCAGCACCGCGCCGGCGGCGCGCAGGCGCTGCACCAGCACGGCGTCGTGGCGCGCCGCCGGGCGCTCGCGTTCGATCTTCGAGCCCGCCAGCGTGGTCACGCCTTCGATGTCGAAGAGGTTCTTCACCGCGTAGGGCACGCCCAGCAGCGGCAGCGCGGCGGCCTGGGTGTCGCCCACGGCCAAGCGCGCGTCCAGCGCCGCAGCCTCGTCCATTGCACGCTGCAGTGTGAGATGCGTGAAGGCGTTGATGCGCGGCTCGGTGGCGGCAATGCGTGCGGCGGCGGCCTGCACGACGTCGCCGACGCGCAAGTCCCCGGCACGCACCGCGGCCGACAACGCGTGCGCCGGGCCCTGCAGCAGTGTGGCAGCGCGGCTCATGCGTCGCCGTCGGAGACCGGCGGCGACACCGGCAGGAACAGCGCGGCGGGCTCGTCGTCGGGTGTCAGCGGGTGTGCCATCACCAACTCGGCCATGCCGGCGGCGAGGGCGAAGTAGTGCAGCACACCCGGGCGGTGCGCCTCGGCCAGCGGCAGGCCGATCAGCGCCGAGGTGGCGTCGACATGGGCTTCGATCTCGGCAGGCGTGGGCATGGGGTCGGGTCCCGGTCGGGGTTTCAGCGCAGCGTCCGCAGGAAGTTGCGCCAGCCGCCGTGGGCGGTGATGTCCTGTGCGCCGGCCAGTGCGTGAGCCTCGCACAGGAAGCCGTGCACGTGGCGGCCATCGGCCAACTGCACGCTGCCCAGGCCCAAGGGCGGTGGGATCAGCGCCAGGAAGCTGCCGACCGCTGCCTGTGGCAGGTCCCAGACTTCGACCGCGATCGCTGCGCCACCTTCGGCCACGCGCTGCAGCCCGGGCTTGGGCGGCGTGGTGCCGGGCAGGGCGTAGAGCCGGTAGTGCGGCGCGGTGGTGGTGGTCTCGCGCAGCGTGGCACCCCGTTCGATCAATTGACCGTTCAGCGGCAACCCGGACAGGTGCGCACCCACCACGGCCAGCGGCAGCGTGGCCAGCACCGCGGGCATGCCGGCCGCCGGCGTGGCCCTCTCGCCCAGCCAGGCGCGGGCTGCGTGCTGCAGCGCCACGTCGTGGCCGGCGCGGCCGATGAAGGTCACTCCGAAGGGCAGGCCCCCCGGCGTGCGGCTGGCGGGCACGGCCAGCGCGCACCAGCCCAGCAGGTTTACGAAGTTGGTGTAGGTGCCCAGCCGGCTGTTGACGCCCACCGGGTCGGCGTCGACCTCGGCGAAAGTGGGGTGCGTGGGCGCGGTGGGCACGAGCAGTGCGTCGATGCCGTCCCACAGCGGTGCCAACGCGCGGCGCATCGCCTGCAACCGGTAGGCGCCGTCGAAGGCGTCGGTGGCGCTGAAGGCGAGGGCGCGGCCGATGACGCCGCGCACCGTGGGATCCAGCGCCTCGGGTTGCCCGTCGAACAGCGCACGGCAGGCGGCGTGACGTTCGGCGACCCAGGGGCCCTCGTAGAGCAGCGCCGCCACCGCGTGCAGGGGCGTGAAGTCGATCTCGACGAGCGCGTGGCCCAGCGCCTGCGCGTGCGCCAGGGCGTGCTGCCAGGCGATGTCGTAGCCGACGCCTGCGTCCAGGTCGGCCCCCTGCGGCACGCCCAGGCGCAGCCGTGCCGGCAGCCGCGCCGGGCCAGGTACGAAGTGGCTGTAGTCGTAGGCCGGGTCGTCGCCCTCGATGGCGGCCAGCACCTGCGCGGCGTCGTCCACCGTGTGCGCGAAGATGCTCACGCAGTCCAGCGTGCGGCAGGCCGGCAACACGCCGGCGGTGCTGACGCGCCCCACCGTTGGCTTGAGCCCGACCAGGCCGTTGAAGCCCGCGGGTACACGCCCCGAGCCGGCGGTGTCGGTGCCCAGCGCAAAGGCGACGAAGCCGCGCGCCACGGCGACCGCCGAGCCCGAGCTGCTGCCGCCGCTGACGCGTGTGTCGTCGGCCACGCAGGCCGGTCGGCCATAGGGCGACCGGGTACCCACCAGCCCGGTGGCGAACTGGTCGAGGTTGGTCTTGCCCAGCCACAGCGCGCCGGCGTCGAGCAGGCGCTGCACCACCGTCGCGCTCACCGCGGCGGTGTGCACGAAGGCCGGGCAGGCCGCGGTGGTAGGTGCACCCTCGATATCGATGTTGTCCTTGACAGCGAAGGGCAGACCCAGCAACGGCCAGCGGCGGCGCCGCTCGTCGGCATCGTCCACCTTGGCCAGGCGGGTGTCCAGCGCGGCCCGCTGCGCGGCCCAGACCGGATCTGAGCAGCGGTGAATCCAGATGCCCGGTGTGCAGTCCTGCATCACCGTGGTGCGCAGCGCGTCCAGGCTTGTGCGCAAGGCGGTCGCATCTCGAGCCAGAGCCCGCCATGCCGCAAAGCTGCGCGGCGGTGCCGGGAATCGGACAGGAGGTGGGCTGGACACGGTGGACGGGCGCTACGTGTACTGATCGGTATACCAGAAGACCAGCAGGGAGCGTGCCAGGCCGCGTCGAGCGGGCCGCGCGGCGCGTGCCGGGCCTGCGGGACAATCCCGCCCATGGCCGAACAAGACCCCGCTGCGCGTGCCGCCGAGTTGCGCGCGCTGCTGCACCATCACGCCCACCGCTATTACGTGCTCGACGCGCCGGAGATCCCGGACGCCGAGTACGACCGCCTGTTCGCCGAACTGCAGGCGCTCGAGGCCGCGCACGCTGAACTGCTGACCCCCGATTCACCGACGCAGCGGGTCGGCGGTCGGGTGCTCGAAGGCTTCACGCCGGTGCGCCACGCCGTGCCGATGCTGAGCATCCGGACCGAAACCGACACCACGCCCGCGGGTGCCCTGGCCTTCGACGAACGCGTTCGGCGCGAGCTCGGGTTGCCGGCCGAGGCGCCGCCCGTCGAATACAACGCCGAGCTGAAATTCGACGGCCTGGCCATCAACCTGCGTTACGCGCACGGCGTGCTGGTACAGGCCGCGACGCGCGGCGACGGCGAGACCGGTGAAGACGTGACGCAGAACATCCGCACGATCGGCCAGATCCCGCTGCGCCTGCAGGGTGCTGCCCCGGAGGTGCTGGAGGTGCGCGGCGAGGTCTACATGCGCCGCGACGACTTCGAGCGCCTGAACGAGAGGCAGCGCGAAACCGGCCAGAAGACCTACATCAATCCGCGCAACACCGCGGCGGGCGCCGTGCGCCAGCTCGACCCGGCGATCACCGCGCAGCGCCCCTTGAGCTTCTTTGCCTATGGCCTGGGCGAGATCCGCGGATGGGAGCAGCCGCCCACGCACAGTGCGACGCTGGACGCGCTGGCCCAATTCGGCATCCCGGTGTGCGCCGACCGCGCGGCGGTGCCGGGCGCTGCCGGCCTGATCGACTTCCATGTCGCGATGGGCGCCAAGCGCGACGTGCTGCCTTTCGACATCGACGGTGTCGTCTACAAGGTGAATCACATCGCGCTGCAGAGGCGGCTGGGCTTCGTCACGCGCGAGCCGCGCTGGGCGGTGGCGCACAAGTACCCGGCGCAGGAACAGGTGACGCGGCTGAACGCCATCGAGATCCAGGTCGGTCGCACCGGCAAGCTGACGCCGGTGGCCAAGCTGGCACCGGTGTTCGTCGGCGGCACGACGGTGAGCAACGCGACGCTGCACAACGTCTTCGAGCTGCGCCGCAAGGGCGTGCGCGTGGGCGACACGGTGATCGTGCGTCGCGCCGGCGACGTCATCCCCGAGGTGGTGGGCCGTGTGGCGCAGCAGCCCGGCCCGCGTCGGCCCTACGTGCCCAACTCCCGCATGCCGCGCGCCTGCCCGGTCTGCGCCAGTGCGGTGCTGCGTGAACGCGGCGGCATCGACCACCGCTGCACCGGCGGCCTGTTCTGCGCCGCGCAGCGCAAGCAGGCGCTGCTGCACTTTGCCGGGCGCCGCGCGATGGATGTCGAGGGTCTGGGCGACAAGCTCGTGGATCAGCTCGTCGACGGCGGGCTCATCCAGACGCTGCCCGAGCTGTACACCCTGGCGTCCGACGAGAGAAGGGCGAAGCTGAGCGCGCTCGAACGCATGGCCGAAAAGAGCGCGGCCAACCTGCTGGCCGGGCTGGAGAAGAGCAAGACCACGACGCTGGCGCGTTTCCTCTACGCCCTGGGCATACGCCATGTCGGCGAGACCACGGCCAAGGACCTGGCCAGGCACTTCGGCAACCTCGACCGACTGATGGCCGCCCGCGTCGAGCAGCTGCTGGAAGTGAACGACGTCGGGCCCGTGGTCGCGCAGAGCATCCGCACCTTCTTCGACCAGCCGCACAACGTGGCGGTGGTGGAACAGCTGCGCGCCGCCGGCATCACCTGGCCCGAACACGACGGCGACGCGCCCGACAGGGGCGCGCAGCCGCTGGCCGGCAAGACGCTGGTGCTCACTGGCACGCTGCCCACGCTGACGCGCGACGAGGCCAAGGCGCTGGTCGAGGCCGCGGGTGGCAAGGTGGCGGGCTCGGTGTCGAAGAAGACGAGTTACGTCGTGGCCGGCGACGAGGCCGGCAGCAAGCTCGACAAGGCGCGTGAGCTGGGCGTGACGGTGCTCGACGAAGCCGGTTTGCGAGGGCTGCTCGATGGCGCCGCCTGAGCAGGCCACCACGCCGCCACCCGTGCGCCGGCTGGCGCTGCTGGGCGGCGAGAGCAGCGGCAAGACCACGCTGGCCCTCGCGCTGTCCGAACGGCTGCACGTCGCCTGGGTGCCCGAGTACGGGCGCCAGCGCTGGGAAGCGCTGCGGCAGACCCTGGACGTGCCTGAACTGCTGCACGTGGCACGCCATCAGATCGAACTCGAGCAAGCCGCGACCGCGACGCAGGGCACGGGCTGGATCGTCTGCGACACCACGCCGCTGACCACGCTGCAATACTGCCTGCACGACCACGACCACGCGCCGCCCGAACTGCAGGCCCTCGCCCGCCGGCCCTACGACCTGACGGTGGTCTGCGCCCCCGACTTTCACTTCGTGCAGGACGGCTGCCGTCGCGACGACACCTTCCGCGTTGCGCAGCATGCGTGGACGCTGGCGCAACTGCAGGCGCAGGCCGTGCCCTACCTGGCGGTGCACGGCAGCGTGGCGGCCCGCGTGGCGCAGGTGCTGAACCACCTGGCGCACTTCGACGACAGCCGGACCCGTGAGGAACCCCCGAGATGACCGTGCGCGACATCCTGAAGATGGGCGACCCGCGCCTGCTGCGCGTGGCGCAACCGGTGCGCGAGTTCGACACGCCCGAACTGCACACGCTGATCGCCGACATGTTCGAGACCATGACGGCTGCCAACGGCGCCGGCCTGGCGGCGCCGCAGATCGGTGTCGACCTGCAGCTCGTGATTTTCGGCTACACCCGCAACGTGCGTTACCCCGATGCGCCGCCGGTGCCGAGCACGGTGCTCATCAACCCGGTGATCACGCCGCTGGACGACGTGCTCGTCGACGGCTGGGAGGGCTGCCTCTCGGTGCCCGGCCTGCGGGGCGTGGTGCCCCGCCACGGCCGCATCCGCTACACCGGCTTCGACCCCCAGGGCGGCACCATCGAGCGCGAGGCCGATGGTTTCCACGCCCGCGTCGTGCAGCACGAGTGCGACCACCTCGTCGGCCGCCTCTACCCCACGCGCATGACCGACCTGACGAAGTTCGGCTACACCAGCGTGCTGTTTCCGGAACTCGACCCGGCGGCGGACGACTGACGCGGGTCGACACACTGCCGCCCTGGTGTAAACGCTCCTTTACATCGGCGCCGTCATCGCTGGCGGCGTCGTACACGTTGAAGCGAACATGGACAAGCAACAGCTCTGGAATCGTCTCAGCCTGCGTGTGGCTTCGTGGGCCGCACTGGCGATGTTGGCAATGTTCGCCGTCGGCTTCACCGCCACCGCCCACGCGCAGGAAGACCCGCCCGGGCGCGTCGGCCGCCTGGCCGACATCGCCGGCAGCGTCTCGTGGTGGGATGACGACGCCGGCGAGTGGGCCGAGGCCCAGCGCAACCGACCGCTGACCGGCGGCGACCGCATCGCCACCGCGCGCGACGGTCGCGTCGAACTGCGCATCGGGTCCACCGTGCTGCGGCTGGCCGTGAACACCGAACTCGAGGTGCTGCGCCTGGACGACGAGCGCCTGGTCTTCCAGCTGCACGGCGGCAGCCTGGCGCTTCGGGTGCGCTCGCGCGAGGTGGCCGACGAGATCGAGGTCGTCACCGCCGAGACCTGCCTGCTGCCGCAGCGCGCCGGCCACTACCGCATCGACCGCATCGACGACGTGACGCAGGCCGCCAGCTGGCGCGGCATGCTGCGGGTCGGCGATGACGGCGGGGCGCTGGTCGGAGAGGGCCAGCGTGCCGAGCTCTTCCGCGACGCGCGCCGCGATGGCAGCGGCGGGCTGCGGCTGAAGTGGATCGCGCTGCCCGACGACGACTTCTCCGCCTGGGTGATGACCGAGGACGAGCGCGAAGAGCGCCGCAGCGCCGCGCAGGACCACGTGTCGCCCGAGATGACCGGCGCCGAAGACCTGGACCGCTACGGCCGCTGGGAACAGCACCCCGACTACGGTGCGTTGTGGCTGCCGATGCAGGTGGCCGCCGACTGGGCGCCCTACCGCTACGGCCGCTGGAGCTGGGTCGCGCCCTGGGGCTGGACCTGGATCGACGACGCGCCCTGGGGTTTTGCACCCTTCCACTACGGCCGCTGGGTGTCGTGGCGCGGCCGCTGGGGCTGGGTGCCGGGCGCCTACGTGGCACGCCCGGTCTACGCGCCGGCGCTGGTGGCCTGGGTGGGCGGTGGCGGCTGGGGTGTGTCGGTGCAGATCGGCGGCCCCACCGTGGGCTGGGTGCCGCTGGCGCCGCGAGAGGTCTACCGGCCGCACTACCGCACCACGCCGCGTTACATCGAGCGTGTCAACCCGAACCCGCCCTACCGCTGGCGCCACCCACCCGGGCAGGTGCCCACCGGCCCCATCAGCTACGGCAACCAGGGCGTGCCCAACGCCGTGACCGTGGTGCCGCGCGACGTGCTGGTGCGCCGCCAGCCGGTGGCCCGCGGCGTGGTGGAACTGCCGCGCAACGCCCGGCCGGGCCCGCGTGCGCCGCTGGCCGTGCTGCCGCCGCCGCCGGCACCCGAACGTGCCCGCACCGAACGCCGGCCGCCGCCCTATCGTGCGCCGCCGCGCGAGCCCATCGGCAGCGTGCAGCCGGTGCCGGGCGGGGCGCAGCGATTCCCCGGCCCGACGGTGAGCCCGGTCCCGGAAGCGCGGCCGCAGCGCCCGCCCCTGCCGGCTGCCGGTGACGGACGGCGCGATGAGCGCATCGACAGGCGCGATGACCGGCGTGACGAGCGCCGTGATGATCGCCAGGACGACCGTCGGGACGATCGCCGGGACGACCGACGAGATGGCCCTCGGGGTGACGCCCGCAGCGGCGGACGCGAAGACGCGCCGCGCGAAGTCATCGACCTGCGTCAGCCCCGGCCGGGTCCGCAGCCGTCCGTGGGGACCACGGCACCGCCTGCAGCCGGCGTGCCGCCGCCGGTCAGGGTGCGCCCGCCGATCGTGATGCCGGCGCCGGGACGTGGGCCCGACGCCGAGCCGCCGCAGCGCGGTGGGCGCCCGGAGAGGGGCGCGCAACCGCAGCCGCAACCTCAACCGCAGCCGCAGCCGCAGCCGCAACCGCAGCGGGGCCCGCAGGCCGCGCCTCGCCCCGCGCCGGCGCCCGTGGCTGCCCCGGCGGCGGCCCCTGCACCCGTGCCGGCCGCGGCGCCTCCGGCGCCACCGCAACGGGCGATCCCGGTCGAGCGTGTGCGCGCCGGTGGATACCGTGGCGACCGGGGCGAAAGCGACGGCAATCGCTGAAGCGCGCCCGCTACCGGCCCGCGGCGACCGGCTCGCGGCGGCCCGCCAGCGAGGTCAGGCGCCAAGCCTAAGGCCCGCCAAGGGCCGGCGCCGTCTACTTCAGCAGTGGCAGCAGCACCGGCCAGACGTTGGCCAGCATCTGCGGGTGCGCCTCGGCCTTGGGGTGGATGCGGTCGGGCTGGAAGAGGTCGTCGGCGTTGGGCACGTCGGCAACGCCGGCCAGCAGGAAGGGCACCAGCGCGGCGCGCTCGGCCTTGGCCACCGTGGCGAAGAGTGCGATGAAGTCTTCCCCGTACTGGCGGCCGTAGTTCGGCGGCACCGCCATGCCGGCGATCAACACGCGGGCGCCGGCGGCCTTGGCGGCACGCGCCATCGCACGCAGGTTGGCTTCGGTGGACGCCAGCGGCAGGCCGCGCAGCGCGTCGTTGCCACCCAGCTCGATCAGCACCACCTGCGGCTTGTGGCGCGCCAGCAGCGCCGGCAGGCGGGCCCGCCCGCCCGAGGTGGTGTCGCCGCTGATGCTGGCGTTGACCACGGTGGCGGCAATGCCGTCGCGCGACAGGCGCGCTTCGAGCAACGCCACCCAGCCACTGCCCCGCGGGATGCCGTATTCGGCCGACAGGCTGTCGCCCACCACCAGCACCTTGGGGCCCGCCGCGCTGCGCGGGCTTGCCCCCTGCGCGCCTGCGGCCGCCAGCAGCCCGGTCGCCCCGGCCAGCGCCGGCAGGCTACAGTGCTGCAGGAAGGCGCGCCGCGCTGCAGAAAAACGATCGATGTCCGAAGTTCTCATAGATGTACAACGCATCAGCAAGCAAGTCGCCGACGCCACCGGCACGCTGACCATTCTCCATGACATCGAATTCCAGCTGCGCCCGCGGGAGTCGGTGGCCATCGTCGGTGCTTCGGGTTCGGGCAAGAGCACGCTGCTGTCCATCCTGGCCGGGCTGGACGTGCCGACCTCAGGCACGGTGATGCTGGCCGGCACCGACCTCTTCAAGCTCGACGAGGACGCGCGTGCCGCGCTGCGTGCGCAGCAGATGGGCTTCGTCTTCCAGAGCTTCCAGCTGCTGGGCAACCTGACGGCGCTGGAAAACGTGATGCTGCCGCTGGAGCTGATGGGCCGCCCCGACGCCCGCGCCGCGGCCACCGAGATCCTCAAGCGTGTCGGCCTCGGCGAGCGCTTGTCGCACTACCCGAAGGTGCTGTCGGGCGGCGAGCAGCAGCGTGTGGCGCTGGCGCGTGCCTTCGTCGTGCGGCCGGCGCTGCTGCTGGCCGACGAGCCCACCGGCAGCCTGGACTTCGCCACCGGCGAACGCGTGATGGCGCTGATGTTCGACCTCAACCGCGAGGCCGGCACCACGCTCGTGCTGGTGACGCACGACCGCGCCATCGCCGCGCGCTGCGACCGCCAGCTCGTCATCGAGGCGGGGCGGCTGCTGCCGCAGGGCACGATCGGCCTGGCCGTCTGACGCGGGGCTTCAGAAGCGTTTCATCAGCGCCAGCATCTGCCGCATCGTCGCCGAATAAGGCGGCAGGAAGAGCGACATGCCGTTGGTGCGCGCCTGGTGGAACACCGGCATCAGCTTGCTGAAGGTGTCGAAGCCCCATTGGCCGTGGTAGTGGCCCATGCCCGAGGCGCCGACACCGCCGAAGGGCAGGTTTTCCTGCGCGATGTGCAGCAGCGTGTCGTTGACCGTCACGCCGCCGGCGGGCAGTGTGCGCAGCGCGAGTGCGGTGCGCTTGGCGTCGCGGTCGAACCAGTACAGCGCCAGCGGGTGCGCCCGGGCGTTGACGAAGGCCATCGCGTCCTCGACGCGGTCGTAAGGCACCAGCGGCAGCAGCGGGCCGAAGATCTCGTCGCGCATCACGCCGCAGTCGGCCGGCGGGGCTATCAGCAGCGCCGGCGCGATGCGGTGGCGTGCGTCGTCGCGTTGCGGGCCAAGGAACAACGGCTCGATCACCGTGCCGCGTGCCGCGGCTTCGTCCAGGTCGGCCACCAGGCGCTGCTGGTGGCGCGCGTTGATGATGCTGCAGAAGTTCGTGTCGGCCAGGCCCGCCGGGTAGCCGCTGCGGGCCGCGGCCTGCGCAGCCTCGACGAAGGCTTGCATCTGCGCGCGCGGCAGCAGCACGTAGTCGGGGGCGATGCAGGTCTGCCCGGCGTTCAGCAGCTTGGCCGCGACGATGCGCTGTGCCGCATGTGCCAGCGGGTAGCCCGGGGTGACCACGGCGGGCGATTTGCCACCCAGTTCCAGCGTCACCGGCGTCAGGTTGGCCGCCGCCGCGGCCATCACCTTGCGCCCCACCGCGGTGGAGCCGGTGAAGAGCAGGTGGTCGAAGGGCAGGCTGGCGAAATGCGCCGCCACGTCGGAGCCGCCGGTGACGATGCACAGTTCGTCGGCGCTGAAGCTCTGCGTGACGAGTTGCTGCATGAGCGCCGAATACGCCGGCGTCAGTTCGGACAGCTTGATCATCACCCGGTTGCCGGCGACGAGTGCCGCGGCCAGCGGGCCCATGGTGAGGTAGAGCGGGTAGTTCCAGGGCACGATGATGCCCACCACGCCCAGCGGCTGCGGCAGCACCTCGGCGCGCGCCGGAATGAACCACTTGGCGACGCTGGCCTTGCGCGGCGCCATCCAGCCGCGGCCGTGGCGCAGTGCACCTTTGACGGCTTCCAGGCTGGGCCAGACCTCGGCCAGTTCGGTCTCGACGGCCGGGCGGCCGCCGAAGTCGGCGTCGATGGCCTGGATCAGCGCGGGCTCGGCTTCGGCCAGCAGGCGCTGCAGGCGCTGCAGGCGGTCGGCGCGGGTGGCCCAGTCGGGCGCGGGCGCAGCGGCCAGGGCTGCACGCTGGCATTCGAAGGCCAGGGCCAGGGAGGCGGGCAGGTCTTGCAGGTTCATCCCGACATCCTAGGCCGCACGCGCCGGCCTGTGTGGAGCAGCCTCCTCAATCTTCGGCCAGAAACGCCGCGTCCACCGGCATGTAGCGCAGGTAGAGTGCCTGGGTGGCACGCCACCGGTGTGTGCCAGCGCACCCATGAACGTCGACCCCGCACCGACCCCGTTCCGACGGAACCGCGCGCTGCAAGGCATGGTGGCCTGGCTGCTGCTGCTGTGGGTGCTGACGGCCATCAAGCCCTGGTACCCGCGCGACTGGCTGCTGGAAAACCTGCTTGTCTTCGCCTACGCCGCGCTGCTGGCCTTTACCTACCGGCGCTTCGCGTTCTCGAACCTGTCCTACGGCCTGTTCACGGTTTTCCTGTCGCTGCACCTGATCGGCGCGCACTACACCTATGCCGAGGTGCCCTTCGGCGCCTGGCTGCGTGAGCTGCTGGCGCTGCAGCGCAACCCCTACGACCGCATCGTGCACTTCGCCTTCGGCCTGCTGCTGGCCGTGCCTTTCCGCGAGATCCTGCTGCGTGCGGCGGAGCTGAAGCCGTCGTGGGCGGGTTTCGTCACCGTGACCTGCATACTCGGCTTCAGCGGCTTCTATGAAGGTCTGGAAGCCCTCACCGCGATGATCGTCAGCCCCGAGCTCGGCGCGGCCTACCTGGGCACCCAGGGCGACGAGTGGGACGGCACCAAGGACATGATGATGGCGGCGGCAGGTGCCGTGCTCGCGATGGCCGTGGTCTGGGCCACGCGGCGGCGGCACGGCGGCTGACTACGGCGCCGGCAGCGCGCAGCCGCAGCTTCTGTTGCGGCCGGTGGCCTTGGCGGCGTAGAGCTGGGCGTCGGCGGCGCGCAGCAGCGCTTCTGCGCTGCCGGGCTGATCTCCGCGGCGCGCGCACACGCCCAGGCTCACCGTCACCACCCGGCTCACCGTCGACTGCGCGTGTTCGAGCGCCAGTGCCTCGATGCCGGCGCCGAGCTGGCGCGCGAAGTCCAGTGCGCCGTCCAGCGATGTTCCCGGCAGCAGGCAGGCGAACTCCTCGCCGCCGTAGCGGGCCACCAGGTCGCCCGGCCGCTTCACCGCCTGGCGCAGGAAGCCCGCCACGGTGCGCAGGCAGGCGTCGCCGGCCTGGTGGCCGTAGTGGTCGTTGTAGCGCTTGAAGAAGTCGACATCGAGCAAGATCACGCTCAGCGCGCTGCCCTCGCGCACCGAGCGGCCCCATTCGCTGGCCAGCAGCTCGTCGAAGCCGCGCCGGTTGCGCACGCCGGTCAACCCGTCGACGTAGACCCATTGGCGCAGCAGGTCGGCCTGGGCCTTCAGCGTGAGGTGGGTCTTCACGCGCGCCCGCACGATGGCCGGGTTGATGGGCTTGCTGATGAAGTCCACGGCACCCAGCGCCAGGCCCTGGGTTTCTGCGGCCTCGTCGCTGTGCGCGGTGACGAAGATCACCGGGATGTCGCGCGTGGCCGCGTCGGCCTTCAGGCGCCGGCAGACCTCGTGGCCGTCCATGCCCGGCATCACCACGTCGAGCAGGATGAGATCGGGCTGCCTGGTGTTGGCCAGCTTCAGCGCCTGTTCGCCGCCGGTGGCCATCAGCACCTGGTGGTCGGCGCTGAAGGCCTGGTAGACGGCCTGGATGTTGGCCGGCTGGTCGTCCACCACCAGCAGGCGCGGCAGGCGCTGTTCGATGTCCAGCGCCGGCACGTCGGTCAGCGTCATGGCTGCGTCTCCTGCAGCAGCTGACGGCACAGGGGCGCTGCACGTTCGAAGTCGAGGGCACCGACCGCGTCCTCGAGTTCCGCGAGCCGGGGGCGATGGGTGGGGCCGGCCTGCTGCCGCAGGGCGAGGGTGAGTTCGGTGGCGCGCATGTCCGATTGTTCCAGCAGCGTGGCCAGTTCGGCCAGGCCCGCGTGCAGCGCGGCGCCGTCGTCGTGCAGGCCGGGTGCGGGTGCTGCGTCGGCGTCGCCCAGGCGCAAGGCCAGCGTGGCCAGCGATGGCAAGGCGGCGGCCAGCGCCGCGCCGACGCCGGCGCAGGCCAGCCCGGCATCACCCGTCGGCCCGCAGGCGACCACGCGGCTTTCGGCCACCGCCGCGGCCGCGGCCAGCGCCGGCAGGCCCAGCGTCGCCGCCAGGCCCTTCAGCGTGTGCAGCGTGCGTTCGGCTGCGCCGGTTTCGGCCTCTGCCGGCGCGCACTGCAGGCGCGCCGCGAGGCGCTCGAAGTCGATCAGTGCCGTGCGCAGCATGCGGGCGTAGACCGTCCGCTTGCCGCCCATGCGCTGCAGCGCCGCCGGCAGGTCGACACCGGCGGCGAACGCGGCTTCGGCCAGCGCCGCGGGAAGGGCGGCGGCGGGTGCCTCGCTGCTGCGGCCCACGGCCGCTGCCGGCGCGCGCCCGGTCAGGCTCAGCAGCACGGCGACGAGACGGTCGAGGTCGAAGGGCTTGCCGACGTGCTCGTTCATGCCGGCGGCCAGGCAGGCCTCGCGGTCGCTGGCGAGTGCGTTGGCGGTCATCGCGATGATGGGCAGCGCGCTGCGGCCGAGGTCCTGGCGGATGCGCGCGGTGGCCGTGAAGCCGTCCATCACCGGCATCTGCAGGTCCATCAGCACGGCGTCGAAGGGCGCGTCGGCGGCCGCCACGGCCTCGACACCTTCCTGGCCGTTGTTCGCCACCTGCACGCTGGCGCCTTCGTCTTCCAGCAGTTCACGCGCCACCTGCTGGTTGTTCGGGTTGTCCTCGGTCAGCAGCAGCCGCAGGCCGGCCAGGCGCTGCGCGCCGGATGAGGCCGGCGCCCGCGTCAGCGCCGAGGGGTGCGGCAGGTCGCGGCGGCGCCGTGCGTCGACCACGGCGTCGAGCAGCATCGATGCCGTCACCGGCTTGACGAGGAAGGCGTCGAGCCGCGCCTGTTCGTCGCTGCTGCGCTGCTCGAGCTTCTCGCGGCCGTGCGCGGTGACCATCACCACCACAGGTGCGTCGTCGTCCAGCCCGCCGGCGCGGATGCGACCGGCGGTTTCCCAGCCATCCAGGCCGGGCATCTGCCAGTCCATGAAGACGACGTCGTAGCGGCAACCGGCGGCGCGGCGGGCCGCCAGGCGCGACAAGGCCTCCTCGCCGCTGGCGGCGATGTCGGCCTGCCAGCCCAGTCCCTCGGTCATCTGGCGCAGCAGTTCGCGTGCGGTCGGGTTGTCGTCGACCACCAGTGCCCGCAGCGCCGCGGGTGCCGCGCCGTCGGTCTCGGTGACGTCGGCCGCCACCGGCAACGTCAAGGTGAAGTGGAAGCAGCTGCCCCGGCCCGGTGTGCTTTCCAACTGCAGCTCACCGCCCATCAAAGTCACCAGGCGCTGGCTGATGGCCACGCCCAGGCCGGTGCCGCCGAAGCGCCGCGTGGTGCTGGCCTCGGCCTGCGTGAAGCCACTGAAGATGCGCACCTGGTTCTCGGGGGCGATGCCGATGCCTGTGTCGCGCACGGCCAGGTGCAGCGTCACCGCGTCGCCCTGGCGCTGCACCACCCGAACCGACACCACCACTTCGCCCCTGGCGGTGAACTTGACGGCGTTGCCACCCAGGTTGATCAGCACCTGCTGCAGGCGCAGCACGTCGCCCACCAGCAAACGCGGCAGGCGGCGATCGATGTCGAACAGCACTTCCACCGGCTTGTCGCCGACGTTGGCCGAGAGCACGACGCCCAGGTCGCGCATCAGCTGGTCGACGCGGAAAGGCTGCGGGTCCAGCGTCATCTTGCCCGCCTCGACCTTCGAGAAGTCGAGTATGTCGTCGAGCAGCCTGAGCAGCGAGCGTGCCGCGCCTTCGGTCTTCGCCGCGTAGTCGGCCTGGCGCGTGTCCAGCTCGGTGCGCCTCAGCAGCGTCAGCATGCCCAGGATGGCGTTCATCGGTGTGCGTATCTCGTGGCTCATGTTGGCCAGGAACTGGCTCTTGGCCAGAGACGCCTTCTCGGCCGCCTCGGTGGCGCGCGCGAGTTCGGTGACGTCGATGCGGAAGCCCACGATGTGGCCGTCGGCCATCCTGCGTTCGACGATGCGCAGCGTGCGGCCGGTGTTGAGCTTCTGCACCAGCGTCGTGTCGCCCGCGCGGTGCGCGGCCAGCCGTTCGGCCACCCAGGCGTCGACGCGGCCGACGGCGGCAAGGTATTCGCCGGCTTCGGCGCCGGGGCGGAGGAGGTCCTCGAAGCGGACGCCGGGCACCATCAGGTGTGCCACGGCGGGGTACATCTGGCGGTACTTGTCGTTGCAGAAGACGAGGCGGTCGTCGGGGTCGTAGAGCACGAAGGCCTCGTCGATGGCGTCGATGGCCCCCCGCAGCAGGTCGGCGCTGCGCTTGACCTCGGCCTCGGCGGCCTTGCGCGCGCCGACATCGGTGTAGGTGGTGACGAAGCCACCGCCGGGCATCGGTGCGCCACGGATCTCCAGCGGCGTGCCGTCGGGGCGCACCCGGTCGAAGGTGTGAGGCTGCGAGGGCTGCCGGGCACGTTCGACGATGGCATGCACCGTGGCGTCGACGTCGCCGGGGCCGTACTCGCCGCGCGCGGCGTTGAAGCGGATGAAGTCCTCGAACTGCACCTGCGCCGGCGCAAACAGTGCATCGGGGAAGTCGAGCAGGCGGCGGAACTCGCGGTTGGCGGCGACAAGATGCAGGTTGGCGTCGAACACGCTCAGGCCGCAGGGCAGATTCTCCAGCACGCTGTTGACGAGCTCGTTCTTCGCGCGCAGTTCGGCCTCGAGCGCGCGGCGCGCGGTGACGTCCTGGAGCGCGCCGAGCAGCCGCACCGGCCTGCCGTCCTCCATCTCGACTTCGCCCAGCGTGCGCACCCAGATGGCCCGGCCCTTGGCGGTGACCAGCGGCAACTCCATGTCCCAGCGTTGGCCGTGGGCCATGCAGTTGGCGAGGGCGTCGACCACCCGGTCGCGCGCCGACTCGGCGTAGTAGGCCACGGCCTCGTCCAGCGTCGGCCTGTGACCGGGTTCGCGATCATGGATGCGGCAGGTCTCGTCGGTCCAGGCCAGGTTGCGGGTCGCGATGTCGAGTTCCCAGCCGCCGACGCCACCGATGCGCCCTGTCTGGCTCAGCAAAGCCTGGCTGGCGCGCAGCGCGGCCTCGGCGTGCTTGCGTTCGGTGATGTCCATGCGTGTGCCGGCCATCCAGCGCGGGCGGCCGTCGGCCAGGCGGCCGAAGATCTGGCCGCGGTCCAGCACCCACACCCAGTGGCCGTCGCGGTGGCGCAGCCGCACTTCGCACTCGAAGGCCGCCGTCGTGCCGTCGAAGTGGCGTTCGAAGGCGGCCGCCGACAGCGGCCGGTCGTCCGGGTGGGTGGCATCGATCCAGGTCTGCATCGAGGTCGGACCCAGTTCGGCCACCGTGCGGCCGATGATTTGCGCCCAGCGCTCGTTGAACGTGGCCTCGCCGGTCTCGACGTTCCATTCCCAGGTGCCGACCTGCGTGCCCTCGATGATGTTCTGCAGGCTGCGGCGTTCACGCGCCAGCCCGCGTTCGGCGTCCTTGCGCGCGGTGATGTCGGCCTCGATGGCCATGAAGCCGGTGAGGGTGCCCTCGTCGTCGCGCAGCGGCTGGATGTCGATTTCGAGCCAGTAGGTGCGCCCATGCTTGCCGCGGTTGAGGATCTCGCCGCGGAAGCCTTGGCCCGCGTTCAGCGCCTCGCGCAAGGCCAGCACCGTTTCCACCTGGGTGGCGTCGCACTGCAGCGTGGCCCCGGGCGACTGGCCGATCACCTCGGCGGCGCTGAAGCCGGTGATGCGCTCGAAGCCTTCGTTGACCCAGGTGATGCGACGGTGGATGTCGGTGATGACCACGGCGTTGCTGGTGCGGCGCGCCACCAGCGCCAGGCGGTGCAGGTCGGCGGTCATCTGCCGCGCCAGCTGCTCGGCGCGGCTGCGGCCGGTGATCTGCTGTCGCAACAGCGCTGCCAGCAGACCGCTGGCCAGCAAGCCGCCCAGGCCCAGCAGCCAGGCACTCGTGGCCGTGTACGCGGCCTCGAACTCGGGGGTGCTGCGCACGCGCATCGTCAGCAGGCGGCCGGGCACGTGGACGGTGTGCATGACCTCAAGGCGTGCCGGCCGCGGCGGGGTGTCGGCTTGCGGTGCGGCGCCTTCCGCCGGCGCGGCCGAATCGAACATCAGCGGGCCGTGCGGCGTGCCGCTGGCGGTGTCGAAGAGTTCGACCTGCACGCGGTCGGCGGCCATGCCGTCCAGCCCGGCCAGCAGCTCGGCGATGACGATGGGAGCGTAGAGCAGGCCACGCAGGGCCGGAGTGGCGCCCGCGGCAGCCGGTGCCGTGTACATCGGCACGTAGAGCAGCACACCGGGGCTGCGCCGCTGGTCCTGGACCAGCATGACCATGCCCGTGGTCGTGGGTTCGCCGGTTTCCAGGGCTTGCAGCACGCCGTCGCGGCGCACCCGCTCCGAGCCGACATCCAGGCCGGCGGCGCCGGCGTTGTGTTCGGCCGGCTCGATGAGCTTGATGACGAACAGGTCGGGCTCGTCGCGCAGCGTCAGCTGGCGCAGCGTGAACTGGGGCGCCTCGTCGGCGCGTTCACTGGCGATGAAGGCCGGCAGTTCGGCGCGCGGCACGCGCTGGATGAAACCGAAGCCGCGCACGCCGGGAAATTCGACCGGCATGTTGCGTGTGGCCACGTAGCGGCGGAAGCTGTCGCGCCGCACGTCGGCGTGCGTGGCGTAGACACCGCGTGCGCCATTGAGACCGTAGACGGGGCGGCGGAAACGATCGCCGATGTCGCTCGCGTTGCGCACGACGATGCGGGCGAACTCCGCCTCTGCATCGGCCTGCACATCGGCGTGCAGCCACCACGCGCCCAGCGCCGACGTGGCCACGCCGACGAGCAACACGACGGCGGGCAGCCAGCGGTGAACGCTGCGGATCATGTCGTGCGGCGCGCGCTGCGCGCCCGCAGCAGGCGGATAGGGATCTGGTTCATGCGGCACCCTTTGGCGCCACCCGGGCGCTTGCCTTGGCGGCGCGCGCGCACTGCCGCCCTCGCGGCGGGCCCGGGCACCGTCTCCTTGCACTATCGGCGGCTGGGAGCCAAACCTGATGGCAAGACCGGCGGTCAACCCGCGTCGGGTGTGGCAGGCTGCAGCAGCGGTACGGCGGGTGGGCGGGGTTCCCTGCCGTCCCCGTCAAGCCGCTGTCGGCGTACCGGGCGCCGCGCTCACATCGGGGCGTCGTCGCCCGTCGGCCCGGCCAGCGGCGCCGGCTTGCGGATGCGCACTGCAGCCTTCCTGGCCGGCACCGCAGGCTCGGTGGCCGCGACGAAGGCCTGCGTGGCGTCGACCACCTGCGCCGTCGCCTCGGCGTGCGCGCCGGCTTCTTCCTTGATGACCCGCGTGTAGGGCGCCAGGATCTGCACCATCTGGCCGTAGACCTTGGGGTTGCCGGCGACGATCTCGCGCTGGTACAGGTAGTCGCTGTCCCCGGTGAAGTTGCCCACCAGGCCGCCGGCCTCGGTGATCATCAGCGCGCCGGCGGCGGCGTCCCAGGGGTTCAGGCCGGTCTCGAAGAAGCCGTCGTAGTAGCCCGCGG
>LNFM01005145.1_pt1 | contig 23081 bp, 17 predicted proteins | sample 596031 | NCBI WGS metagenome assembly LNFM01 (sample SAMN04254537, study PRJNA301005) | activated carbon metagenome | isolation source: dual media filters at the Ann Arbor, Michigan drinking water treatment plant | place: USA: Ann Arbor | reverse complement strand
CGCTGGCTGCAGAACGGCCGCTACTACCAGCTCAATCTCGTCACCGGCGACCACGCCAACCCCGAAGCGCGCATGTCCGATGACGTCCGCATCGCGACGGAGGCGCCGGTCGATTTCGTTACAGGCGTTCTCCAGGCCTTCCTGTCGGCCGCGACATTCATCGTGGTGCTGTGGACGATCGGCGGGTCGCTCGACCTCGCAGTCATTGGAATTCCGCTGCAAGTGCCGGGCTTCCTCGTCGTTGCCGCGGTTCTCTATGCCGTCATCGCCAGCGGTGCGATGTTCATGATCGGCAGCCGTTTCGTTCAAGCGTCCGAAGCCAAGAATCAGAGTGAGGCCGAATTCCGCTACGTGCTGACGCGGGTCCGCGAAAACGGCGAAAGCATCGCTTTGATACGCGGCGAAGAGGAGGAGCAAACCGGGCTCGTGCGCTCGCTCGGCAATGTTTTGGCAGCATGGCGCCGCGTCGCCATCCAGACCATGAAGACGACGGCCGTCTCACAGACGTCATCGTTCATCGCGCCGATCCTGCCGATTATCCTGTGCGCGCCGAAGTACCTCGACGGTTCAATGTCGCTTGGCCAGATCATGCAGGCCGCGTCCGCCTTCACTATTGTCCAGGGCGCATTCAACTGGATCGTCGACAATTATCCGCGTCTCGCCGACTGGACAGCGTCGGCCGTTCGCGTCGGATCGCTGGTCGCTTCACTCGACACGCTGGAGCAGGCGGAGAACGGCGATCAGGTCGGGCGCATCGAGATCACCCACGAGGGCAAAGACTTCGCCCTGCGCCTCAACGACCTTTCCGTTGCTCTCGATGATGGGACCGCCATCCTCGATGAGACCGAAGTCGAGATCATGCCCGGTGAGCGCGTCCTGATCGCTGGTGAATCCGGCACCGGCAAGAGCACGCTCGTGCGCGCTCTGGCCGGCCTTTGGCCTTGGGGCGGCGGATCGGTCGAGATCAAGAAGGGGGCGTCTCTGTTCCTGCTGCCGCAGCGCCCGTATGTGCCGGTCGGAACGCTGCAACGCGCCGCGACGTATCCCGACCCGCCGGAGAGCAGGTCCGAGGCCGATGTCGCCGAGGCTCTCAAACTCGTCGGCCTGCCACATCTCGCGGACAAACTGATGGAGGAGGGGCCGTGGGATCAGACGCTATCTGGCGGTGAGAAACAGCGCCTCGCGATCGCGCGCATCCTGCTGCACAATCCTGATATCGTCGTGCTCGACGAGGCAACGGCCGCCCTCGATGCAAAGAGCCAGGATGCTCTTATGGATCTGCTGGTGACCCGCTCGCCGAATACCACCATCGTCAGCGTCGGGCATCGTCCGGAGCTCGAAGCGTTCCATACCCGCAAGCTGACGCTCGCGCGCCGCCGTGACGGCGCTCGCCTCGTCCGTGACGACGTCCTGCGCGGAATGGGATCGTCAAAGCGGTCGCTCACGCGCTGGCTGTTCCGGCGCAAGGCGGCATAGGGCGGACGCCCGGATTGCACCCAGAGGCATTGGAACTCGCGCCAACTCTCCCGCGTTGTGGGGCCATCTGCTGGGAGGTGGCTCTATGTACAACGCGGGTACCAAGATCGACGAACTGACGAGCGTTCTGGTGATGGCGAAGGTGGCCGATGCCAAGGGGCAGCGTGAAACGCTGGTCCGGATGGTCGAGGAACTTCATACGCAGGCGGTGATTTTGTTGCGGGAGGTCCGTCGCCCGACGCAGTCGTCCGCAACGATCTACGATTTGGCAAAAGAGCGGTGCAACCGGGCCCAGGCTCATGCTTAAGCAATCTCACGAGGTCATGGAGAAAGCGAGTCGTCTTGCTTCAACGGTCAAGGACGAGCGCTGGGGCGACGCCGAGCGCATACTGGCAGAACTCGAGGGATTGCTCGACGTTCTCGGTAACGGAATTCGCGACAAGGTGAGAGCGGAGATCGGCGCGCCGGACTCGGATGCGCGCGATCGAGGGTAATAAAGCTGGACGCTTGCGGATGCGCTGACGAATATAATCCGTGATTGTGCATCAGCAGCGCTTCGGTATCGTCTATTCGATGGCGAAGGGCAATGAATGGACGTTGTGGTCAAGTTGCCCGTGGATCGGCCGTCGCTGAAGGATAGGCTCCGATTTTATTACGAGGCCGAGGATCCGCGCGCCTATCGGTTTCGATATGCGATCCTCGCGTTCGATTGTGTCACGCTGCTTTTCATCGTGGTCTCGTCGTTCTTCCAGCGCAACATGGCGCTGGAGGTGGTCGACGTCGCCTTCGGGATTCTGATCCTCGCGGATTTCTCTGCGCGCCTCTATATCAGCCGCAATCGGTGGCGTGACATCCAGCATCCGGCCACTTGGGCCGATGCGGTTGCCATCCTCTCGTTTCTGATCCCGATGGCGGGAGAAGGAGCGGCGTTCCTGCGCGTGCTGCGGACGCTGCGGCTTCTTCAGACGTATCAGATTCTCGCACGATTGCGCGCTGACAGCCAGTGGTTCCGCCGCAACGAGGAACTGACGATCACGCTGATACATCTCGTGGTGTTTCTGTTCGTGATGAGTGGCCTCGTCTATGAGACGCAACGCTGGATCAATCCCCAAATCGGAAACTACCTCGATGCGCTGTACTTCACGGTCACGGCGCTGACGACAACCGGCTTTGGCGATATCACGCTGAGTGGCACAGCCGGCCGATTGCTCGCGGTCATCATCATGATCTTCGGCGTGACATTGTTCCTGAGGTTGGTGCGCGCGCTCCTTCAACCTCATAAAGTGCGCTTTCCATGTCCTGATTGCGGACTGCAGCGGCACGATCAAGATGCGGTTCACTGCAAAGCTTGCGGGCGCATGTTGAACATTCCCGATGAGGATGTGAGCTTCTAGGCTTCGCGGCCGCAGCGTTGCCCATAGTCTGGATATACGAGCTTAGACCATCGTCATGCGCCCTGAAGATCTGCTCCGGCCGACTCCGCAAGGACTGTATTGTCCGCCGGCCGATGCGTATATCGATCCGATGCAGCCCGTGGCGCGCGCGCTCATTACGCACGGTCATTCAGACCACGCGCGTGCCGGTCATGGTGCCGTCATGGCGACGAGCGAAACGCTCCGCATCATGGAAGTGCGGTACGGCGAAGGCTTCACGCTTGAGCGGCAGCCGCAGCGCTTCGGCGAAGTTGTCACCGTCAATGGCGTTGATATCTCGTTTCACCCTGCCGGCCACGTGCTTGGCTCCGCGCAGATCCTGCTCCAATGGAAAGGATTCCGCACTGTCGTTTCGGGCGACTACAAGCGCCTTCCCGATCGTACCGCCGGAACCTTCGAACCATTGCGCTGCGATCTCTTCGTCACCGAAGCGACGTTCGGACTGCCGGTCTTTCGTCATCCGCCGACGGGGCAAGAGGTGAACAAGCTTCTCGACAGCGTCGCTCTTTTCCCCGAGCGAACTCATCTTGTGGGAGCGTATCCCCTCGGCAAGGCGCAACGCTTGATGGCACTCGTTCGCGACGCTGGATACGACAAGCCGATCTACGTGCATGGCGCGCTCGTGCGTCTGACTGAGCTGTACGAGTCGCTGGGTATCGCGCTGGGGCCGATTGTCCCCGTCAACCTCGATGAGCGGAAATCTTTGGGCGGCGCGATCGTCATGTGCCCCCCGAGTGCCATACAGGACGTGTGGTCGCGGAAGTTCCCCGATCCGGTTGCAGCATTCGCCTCGGGATGGATGCGGATCCGGGCACGCGCCAAGCAGAAGGGCATAGAACTGCCGCTCGTCGTGTCGGATCATGCCGATTGGGACGACCTCGGTCGCACGATTCTGGAAACGTCGGCCGAAGAAGTCTGGGTGACCCATGGCGCCGAGGAAGCGCTCGTCCATTGGTGCCAGACGCAAGGTATCCGGGCCCGGCCGTTGCGGCTGGTCGGCTACGGCGACGAGGACGGGGCATGAATCGCTTCGCCGCACTGATCGATCGTCTGGCCTACGAGCCGCGCCGCAATGCCAAGCTCCGGCTCATGACGGATTACTTTCGCGATACGCCGGATCCGGAGCGCGGTTGGGCGCTGGCCGCGCTGACCGGTGCGCTGTCCTTTCGTCATGCCAAGCCGGGATTGATACGAGGACTTATTCAGGAGCGCGCGGATCCGGTCCTTTTCGCCCTTTCCTACGACTATGTCGGCGATCTCGCCGAGACGGTGGCGCTGATGTGGCCCGCCGAACCGAGTGTCGGCAATGCACCGCAACTTTCGGACGTCGTGGCGGGGCTGCAAGAGACCACCAAGGCCGATCTGCCGCAGCGTTTGGCGCGTTGGCTGGATACGCTCGATGAGGCAGGTCGTTGGGCTTTGCTGAAGCTGATCACTGGCCAGATGCGGATCGGCGCATCGGCGCGGCTCGCCAAAACGGCCGTGGCGCGATTGGGCACGCTTGACCCTGACGAGATCGAGCTTGCCTGGCACGGTCTGGCGGCGCCCTATCTCGACCTGTTCGCCTGGGCCGAGGGAATCGGCGCGAAGCCCGACAGCGTCAACCCGGCGCCGTTTCATCCACCGATGCTTTCGCATCCACTCGACGACGTGACCAATTGGCGCGAGACGCTGCTGCCCTCGGAGTACTCGGCCGAATGGAAGTGGGACGGCATACGGGTGCAGGCCGTCGGTGGTCGCGACAAGCAGGGCCGACATACCGCGATGCTCTACTCGCGTACGGGCGAGGACATCTCGCGCGGTTTTCCGGATCTCTTGGCGGCGATCACATTCGACGGCGCGATCGATGGTGAGCTGCTCGTCCTCCGCGATGGAAGGGTCCAAAGTTTCAACGTCCTGCAGCAACGCCTCAACCGCAAGGCCATCACAGACAAGCTGCTCGCCGATTTTCCAGTACATATCCGCGCCTACGACCTTCTCTCCGAGAACGGAGAGGATTTGCGCGATCTGGCGTTCGGCGATCGACGCGCCAGACTGGAGTCGTTCATCGCGAAGCTCGACGCCGACCGAATCGATCTATCGCCCATTGTTCCATTTGAGAGCTGGGATGAACTCGCGGGCGCCCGCGCCGACCCATCGGCAGCAGGCGCAGCCTTGGATGCGGACGCCGTCGAAGGCATCATGCTGAAGCGGCGCGATAGCGTGTACGTTCCAGGGCGTCCCAAGGGGCCATGGTTCAAATGGAAGCGCGACGCCTTCACCGTTGACGCCGTCATGATGTACGCGCAGCGCGGGCATGGAAAGCGCTCGTCATTCTATTCCGACTATACTTTCGGGGTCTGGCGCCAGGGTGAGGATGGCGCCGATGAGCTCGTGCCGGTTGGTAAGGCGTACTCGGGCATCACGGACGAGGAGCTGGCCTCGCTCGACCAGTTCGTGAGGCGGAATACGGTCAACCGTTTTGGTCCCGTGCGGGAGGTCGTCCATTCGAGCGAGGTGGGCGTGGTATTGGAGATCGCTTTCGAAGGTCTGAACCGTTCGACGCGGCATCGTTCTGGCGTGGCCATGCGCTTTCCGCGCATTCATCGCATCCGTTGGGACAAGCCAACCCGCGATGCCGATCGGCTCGAGCATCTCGAAGCGTTGCTCAGGGAGGACAAAGTCGCGTCCACCGCCGCCGGTGAAACACGCCAACAGGCTCCGCGCCTGCGTCCGAAAACTTGACCCTCGGCGCACCGCCAGCCGGTTGCAGGCAAACTGGGTTAACCGGATAGGCGCGACGGCGCAGGGCGATACCCGCGTTCTGGAAATTAGGAACCCGATTGCAAAGCCGCGCGTTGCGGGTAACGTGTAGGCGCACTTTGGCGCCATCCCTCGTTCCCGAGTACCCGCGTCATGCCCAAGCGAGCACGTGCCTATTGGAAGGGTTTCCTGCGTCTGTCCTTGGTCTCGATCCCGGTCGAGATTTACAATGCAGTGGAATCCAAGGCCGAAATCTCCTTCCGCCAGATCCACAAGCCATCCGGACGTCGGATCAGCTACGAGAAGACCGTCGCTGGCATCGGCAAGATCGAAAACAGCGACATCGTGAAAGGGTATGAGGTCGACACCGACACCTACGTCACGCTCGAGCCGGAAGAGGTCGATGCCGTCAAGCTCGAGAGCAAGAAAACGATCGACGTCGCGCAGTTCGTCGACATGTCCGAGATCGATTGGCGCTATTTCGAGCGCCCCTATTACATCGTACCCGCCGATCCGATTGCCGGCGAGGGCTACACCGTCATCCGCGACGCTATGCGCAAGACGGGCAAAGCCGGCCTCGCTCAGGTGACGATTGGCGGTCGCGAATGGCTGGTGGCGGTCGCGCCGCTCGGCGACGGCCTGGTCATGGTGATGCTCCGTTATGCCGACGAACTCCGTGACGCTGACGACTATTTCGATGACGTCCCGACGGCAAAGCCGGACAAGGAACTGGTGGATCTGGCGGTCGAGTTAATCGGGCGCAAGGCCGCCGCGTTCGACGCTTCCAAGTATCAGGATCATTACGCGACAGCGCTGAAGGCGCTTATCCAGGACAAGCTCAAGGGTCGTCGCATCGTTGCGCACGCGGAAGAGGGCCGACCGAAGGGTGCGAATGTCGTCGATCTCATGGACGCGCTGCGCCGCAGCGTCGGGTCTGGAAAGAAGCCGCCGGCAAAAGAAACGAAGCGTCGGCCGAAGGCGAAGTCAACGCGCCGCGCCGGCTAGCAGGTGCCCGCGATGGCCCGAAAAAAACTTTCCGAGTATCGCGCGCGGCGGGACTTCACAAAGACCGGCGAGCCGAGCGGCTCGACGGCGATCAAGTCCGCTGAGTATCCACGCTTCGTGATCCAGAAGCATGACGCGACCCGTCTCCACTACGATCTAAGGCTTGAGGTGGATGGCGTTTTCAAATCGTGGGCCGTCACGCGCGGACCCTCGCTGGATCCTCACGACAAGCGGCTTGCCGTTGAGGTTGAGGACCATCCGCTCGAATACGGTGACTTCGAAGGTACGATCCCTAAGGGTGAGTATGGCGGCGGCACCGTTATGTTATGGGACCGCGGGTTCTGGGTGCCGGAGGGGGAGGAATCCGTCCGTAAGATGCTGAGCGACGGCGATCTCAAGTTGACGATCGCCGGCGAGAAGATCAAGGGGAGCTGGGCGCTTGTCCGAATGGCGAATGACAAGTTCGGCGGCAAGCGAACAAACTGGCTGTTGATCAAGCATCGCGATAAATGGGCGCGCGCCGCGGAGTCTGCCGATGTTCTGAAGAAGGATCGGTCGGCTGCATCGGGACGAACAATGGCGCAGATCGCGGCGGGTAAGGGCGCCAGTCCGAGCGGCTTCATGATTGGTGGCCCCGGCTTTAAGTCGGATGCGGTGTGGCATTCAACGGGCACGCAGGACAAAGTCGCCGGGCCCAATAGAGCGCCACGCAAGATCAAGAGCGCGAAATCCATGCCCGCCACGCGATCGCCAAACGAGATACTCGGAATCTCAATCTCGAAGCCCGATAAGCCGCTGTGGCCGGCCGACGGCGATCTGGCGCCGGTCAGCAAGCTCGATCTCGCTCAGTATCTCGCGCGCGTCGGAACGTGGATGCTTCCCCATCTCCAAGGGCGGCCGTGCTCGCTGCTGCGCGCGCCCGACGGCGTCGGCGGCCAGCAGTTCTTTCAACGTCACGTCAAACTGGGCCTCTCCGAAGAAATCCGGGAAGTGAAGATCCCTGGCGATCGCGAGCCTTATCTTCAGATCGACACGGTCGAAGGCCTCGTCGCGATGGCGCAGATGGGGACGCTCGAATTCCATCCCTGGAACAACGCGCCGGAAAAATACGAAACACCCGGTCGCCTCGTCTTCGATCTCGATCCAGGCCCGGACGTCTCGTTCGATGACGTTGTCGCAGCGGCGCGGGAGATGAAACAGCGTCTCGAGGACTGCGGACTCGTGACGTTCTGCAAGACCACCGGGGGGAAGGGGCTGCATGTGGTGACGCCCCTCCGCGTGTCGGATCGAGATGCTGTCGATTGGGACGCAGCAAAGACCTTCGCGCACGCCATTTGCGCGGAGATGGCTGACGCTTCGCCCGATCGCTACGTGATCAAGATGACAAAATCATTGCGTCGCGGGCGTATCTTTCTCGACTACCTGCGGAACGATACGAAGTCGACGGCGGTAGCGCCTCTATCACCGCGTGCGCGGCCGGGTGCTCTGGTCTCGATGCCTCTGACGTGGTCGCAGGTCCGCGCCGGTCTCGATCCGCGACGGTTCAACATCAGGACGGTGCCTCAGCTTTTGGCCCGCTCGTCGGCGTGGAGCGACTACGCGAAGAGTGCTCGGTCGTTGAAGTCAGCGATCCGCCGACTGGTCGGATAGTTCCGATGGGCACCGTTCAGGCGAAGCGCAAGTCTGTGAAGCATGCTGTGGTCGGCAGCGAACCCGGACCGTTACCCCAATTCGTCCCGCCGAGCCTCGCCCTCCGGTCGGAAGATGCGCGCAGCGGTGACGTCTGGCTGCACGAGATCAAATTCGATGGCTACCGTCTTGAAGCGCGCATCGAGAACGGACAGGTGACTCTCCTCACCCGTAACAAGCAGGACTGGACGCACCGCTTCGCGGCGGTCGCGGAAGCGTTGGCGACATTGAAAGTGGAAACAGCACTTCTCGACGGTGAAGTCGTGGTCGAGGGTGAAGATGGCGTCACCAGCTTCTCCGAACTCGTGGCTGACCTGAAAGAGGGGCGCTCCGGTCGAATGATCTACTATGCTTTCGATCTTCTCTACCTCAATGGCATCGATCTGCGCGGCGCGACCTTGGTCGATCGCAAGGCCGTTCTCGCGCGGGTGCTCAAGGGGCGGCGAGATGGCAAAGTTCGTTTCAGCGAGCACTTCACCGGCGATGGAAGCCTCGTCCTGGACAAGGCGTGCGCGCTCGGCCTCGAAGGGATCATTTCGAAGCGCGCCGACAAGCCGTATCGCTCTGGCCGGATCGGCGACTGGATCAAGTCCACCTGTCAGCTAACGGATGAGTTCGTCATCGGCGGTTATCTCGACTCTGCCGTCAGTGCCAACGCGGTCGGTGCGCTGGCGCTTGGCGCCTATAGGCGTGGTCGCTTGATCTACGTGGGACGCGTGGGGACGGGATTCAGCCGCCGTACCGGCAGCGAAGTTTGGAAGGTCGCGCAATCCGCGCGCACCGGCGCTTCGCCCTTTGCCGATGGGATTGACGCCCAGCAACGGCGGGGAGTCCATTGGCTCCGTCCCGAGTTGGTTGCCCAGGTGCAGTATCGCGCGTGGACTGCCGACGGGATGCTTCGGCATGCCTCGTTCAAGGGCCTGCGCGACGACAAGCCGGCACGATCGATCCGCCATCCGCGTGGCAATCGGTGATTTGGGTGCGCGGAAAAGTCTCGAAAAATATCGCATATTGAGAGTGTTAAGGGCGATATCACCGCCGTGCGCCTCCACGTCGATCGATCGGTGGTGCTGCGGAAATTTTCGGCTGAGGTTGGGAACCAGGTCCGGGCTCGCGCGTTTGTTACCGAGGCTTGTCCGGCCTCTGAGGGGACCGTATTGCATGTTGGCCGAGAGCGAAGTTCTTCCATTCCCCGCGGGCGGCGGCGAGATGGGCGCCCTGATCCGCGACTTTAATTGGTCGAATACCTCTCTTGGCCCCAGCAGTGCGTGGCCGCAAAGTCTCAAGACCGCCGTCGACATCGTTTTGCGATCGCCCGTTCCGCTCGTGATGCTGTGGGGCGACGACGGCATCATGATATACAACGACGCTTATTCCGTGTTCGCCGGTGGGCGGCACCCACGGCTTCTTGGCTCCAAAGTGCTCGAGGGTTGGCCGGAGGTCGCCGACCTCAATCGCCGGGTGATGGACGTCTGCCTGCGCGGCGAGACGCTGTCCTTCCGCAACGAGCATCTGGTGCTGTATCGCCCAGGCCTCCCCAAGGATGTCTGGGTCGATCTGGACTACAGCCCCCTACTCGACGAACGCGGCCGGCCCGCGGGTGTCTTGGCCATCGTTGTCGAAACGACCGACCGGGTTCGGGCCGAACAGGCCCTGCGCGACAGCGAGACGCAGTTTCGCACGTTCGCAACCGCCATGCCGAACCACGTGTGGTCTGCGACGCTGGAAGGCCAGCTCGATTGGTTCAACGAGAGGGTTTACGAGTACACAGGCAGTGACGAACGCTCACTCCATGGCGACGGTTGGGGTGAGGTCGTTCATCCGGATGACCGAGAGCGCGCAATCTCTGCGTGGCAGAGCGCGCTTGCTGCCGGCACGGTTTACGAAGTCGAATTCCGCATTCGACGTGCCGATGGATCGTACCGCTGGCATTTGGTCCGCGCGCTTCCAATTCGCGACGAGGCAGGCAAAGTCGCCCGTTGGATCGGCACGAATACCGACATCGACGATCGTATCACCGCTGAGCGCGCCCTGCGTTACCGCGAAGCAGACCTCGCTCGCGTCCAGCAGATCGGTCAGGTGGGCGGCGTCGAAGTCGATCTCACCGAGGGTTTCCGCAACCGCCGCTCTCCCGAGTATCTCGTCATCCACGGTCTGCCACCCGATGCCGCGCACGAATCGCACGAAGCATGGGTGGCGCGGATCCATCCCGACGATCGCGAGCGTACCGAGCGTCAGTTCATCGAGGCGGCGAATGGCGACGTCCGCGACTACAGCATCGAGTATCGCATTGTTCGCCCGAATGACGGTCAGGTGCGGTGGATCTCTGTAAAAGCGGAGATCGAGCGCGATCCTGAGGGCCGGCCGCTGCGGCTGGTCGGCGCCCACATCGATATTAGCGATCGCAAGCGCGCCGAGCAGACCATTCGTGAAAGCGAGGAGCGCTTCCGCCTCGTCTCCGAGAGCGCGCCCGTCATGCTGTGGATGGGCGACACTGACGGCAAGTGTCTCTACATAAATCGCCTGCTGCGCGAGTTCTGGGGCGTGGCGCTCGAAGACGTATCGGATTTCAATTGGAGCACCTCGCTGCATCCGGACAGCCGTGAGGCGTTGTTCGCTGCTTTCGACCAGGCGATGCGCGACAAGACGCCGTTTTCGGTCGAAGCCTATTACCGCCGGGCCGACGGCGAGTTCCGATTGTTGCGAACGGATGCCCGTCCGCGTTTTGATGCCACGGGCGCGTTCCTTGGCATGATCGGCGTCAACGTCGACATTACCGACAGGCGGCGCGCCGAGCAGGCGCTCAAGGAAAGCGAGGAGCGCTTCCGCCTCATCGCGAACAGCGCTCCAGTGCCGATGTGGGTGAGCCGGCTCGACGGCAAACGCGCTTTCGTCAATGCCGCCTACATGGATTTTCTGGGGCTCAGCTACGACGAGTGCCTTGTTTACGATTGGCGCAAAGCCGCGCACCCTGACGATCTCGACAGGATTCTCAGGGAACAGATCGCGGGTGAGAGTTCCAAGAAGCCGTTCGCCATGCAGGCGCGTTTTCGCCGCGCGGATGGAGAGTGGCGCTGGTTACGGACGGAATCCCAACCGCGATGGGGCCACAACGGCGAGCACATCGGATTTATTGGTGTCGGCCATGACATCACGGCCGCCAAGCAGGCTGAGATCGAGCTCCGCCAACTGAACGAGACGCTCGAGGCTCAGGTCGAGGCACGCACGCGCGAGCGGGATCGCATCTGGACCGTATCGCAGGACATGCTCGTCGTGGCTGATAGCCAGGGCGTGTGGCAGAACGTCAATCCGGCCGCGACGGCGATACTCGGCTGGAGCCAATCCGAATTGATTGGCCGGACGTCGGAGTCGATCGAGCATCCCGAAGATGCCACGCGCACCGATTCAGAGAGAGCGCACTTGGCGGCCGGAGGCGTCACGGCGCGCTTTGAGAATCGTATTCGTCACAAAGACGGAACGTACCGCTGGCTGTCGTGGACGGCCGCGTCGCACGAAGGTCTGATCTATGCCGTGGCCCGCGACATCACCGACGAGAAGGAAGCGGCCGACCTGCTGCGGCGCACCGAGGAAGCTTTGCGCCAGTCACAAAAGATGGAGGCAGTCGGGCAACTGACCGGCGGCATAGCCCACGATTTCAATAATCTGCTCCAGGGCATCATGGGTTCGCTCGACCTTGTTCAGAGGCGTCTGGCCGACGGTCGCTATGGCGATGTTGAGCGCTATATCGACGGCGCCATGGCTTCGGCGAACCGCGCGGCGGCATTGACGCACCGATTGCTCGCATTCTCCCGGCGTCAGCCGCTCGATCCGAAGTCGGTCCGGGTGAACTCACTCGTCGTGTCCATGGAGGATCTCATTCGTCGAACCATGGGCGAGCGGATCAACCTCGAGCTCGCATTGGATGATGGCCTCTGGGCCACCCTGTGTGACCAGAATCAGCTCGAGAACACGGTGCTCAACCTCTCGATCAATGCGCGCGATGCCATGCCGGAGGGCGGCACACTGCGAGTCGAGACCAACAACGTGCACCTTGGGTCGGACTATGCCGCACGAGAGGGCGATGTAGCACCCGGCGCCTATGTCTGCATCGCGGTCACGGATACGGGGACAGGCATGACGCCCGACGTCATCGCGCGCGCCTTTGATCCGTTCTTTACAACCAAACCGACGGGCCAGGGCACGGGGCTCGGCCTATCGATGATCTACGGTTTCGCGCAACAATCGGACGGTCACGTCAAGATCATCAGCGAAGTTGGGAAGGGCACGACCATAAAACTCTATCTGCCACGCCACGATGCTGAGCAGGAGGCATCGGTGGACGCGGAGCAGGCGGTCGAGGAGCCTGTCGCCGGAAGCGGCCAGGTCGTCATGGTCATCGAAGACGAGCCGCTGATCCTGATGCTGATCCTCGATACCCTCGAAGAGCTCGGGTACAAGTCGATCGACGCATCCGATGGGCCGTCAGGTTTGCGCATCCTGCAGTCATCGCAGCGCATCGATCTGCTCATTACGGACATTGGCCTTCCCGGTCTTAACGGGCGTCAAGTCGCGGACGCCGCACGCCTCGTGCGCCCCGACCTCAAGGTCCTCTTCATGACGGGATACGCCGAAGCTGCCGCCAAGGGCGATGTCATGCTGTCGCCCGGGATGGAGATGATTACGAAGCCATTCGTGATCGATACGTTCATGCAGCGAATACGAGAGCTGTTGGAAGTATGATCCGCTCCCGGCAGACATGCTCGCGATGCGCCAAATTCTGAAGGGCGAGACCGCCCGCTGATGCGCCTGGGCCATCCCGGCGTCATCACCCTAGCTTCCGACGCCGCTATCCCGTAGCTTGCGTCCGCGAAACGGGGATGCTGACGGCGATGAAGACACTTCCGACATTCAGGCTCGATGGTCGAACGGCGCTTATAACCGGCGCAGGACGCGGCCTCGGCGTGGGCATGGCGCATGGCCTCGCGCAGGCCGGCGCGCACGTCGTGCTGGTGGCGCGCACGGCGAGCGAGATCGAGCGGGTGGCCTCGGAGATCGCTGCCGATGGCGGGAATGCGCGCACCCTTGTGCTTGATGTGCGAGACGAGGGCGAAGTCCGCCAAACATTCGCTGGTCTGCCTGCTCTGGACATCCTCGTGAACAACGCCGGGACGAATATTCCGCAGCCGTTCGTGACTGTCGAGACCCGGGCGCTCGATACACTCCTTGATCTCAACGTGCGGGCAGCCTTCATCGTCGCCCAGGCCGCAGCACAGCGCATGCTGGCGGACGCCGACCGGCGCGATCGGGGCGGCGCGATCGTCAACATATCATCGCAACTCGGCCGCGTCGCGATGAAGGGCCGCAGCGTCTACACGATGACCAAGCACGCGATCGAGGGTCTGACCAAAGCCATGGCGATCGAGTTGGCCGCCGACAACATTCGCGTCAACGCCGTGGGACCGACCTGGGTCGACACACCGATGACTCGCCCGGCGCTCGCCGATCCGGTCCTGCGTAATGATGTGATCGGCAGCATTCCAATGGGGCATATGGCGCAGATCGAGGACGTCGTCGGAGCTGTGGTTTTCCTGGCGTCGCCGGCGGCTGCCATGATTACCGGCACGAGTCTCGTCGTCGACGGCGGTTGGACGGCACGGTGAGAACATGAAGGCGCCCGACTTCAGCTACCTAAAGCCCAAGACCGTCGACGAGTGCCTGTCGTTGCTTGCGGCGCATGGCGATTCTGCGCAGGTGCTCGCGGGTGGACAGAGCCTGATGCCGCTGCTCAATTTTCGCCTCGCCGCGCCGGCCGTCCTGATCGACATCAACGGGCTGGATGCGCTGAGCGGCATTCGTGAGGATGGCGATACGATCAGCATCGGCGCGCTCGAGCGGCACGAGCAGATCGCGGGGTCGCCGATCGTGCGGCGCCGCCTGCCTCTCCTCGCTGATGCCGCGCCGCATATTGCTCATGTCGCGATCCGCGCGCGTGGCACAATCGGCGGCAGCATTGCGTTGGCCGATCCCGCCGCCGAGTGGCCCGCCTGTTGCCTCGCGCTCGACGCGCGCATCGAACTCGCCAGTGTGCGCGGTCGACGATTGGTGCCTGCGGCCGATTATTTTCAGGGGCTCTACACGACGGTGCGTGAACCCGACGAACTCGTGACAGCGATCAAATTCGCGGCCCCGGCTCCCGGCCATGTCCATGCCTTCCGAGAGATTTCCCGGCGCCGTGGCGATTTCGCAATCGCTGGCCTCGCCTTGGTCGCGACGCGCAAGAACGCAGCTTTGTCCGACGTTCGTCTCGCCCTTTTCGGCGTTGACGATCGCCCTGTGCTCGCTTCGAACGCGATGGCCATCCTCGAAGGAAAACCACTCGACACCAATACGATCGTGCAGGCCCGCGACGCGCTTGCCGACGAACTGGCGCCTCCCGATGACCCCGCCTATCCCGCCGACTACAAGCGGCGGGTCGCGTCTGTTCTGCTCGAACGTGCCCTGACCGACCTCCAAGCGGAAATCCTCCATGTCTGACGACACGCCGATCGTCCTCACCGTGAACGGCGAAGCTGTGCGGGCGAGAGTGCCTGCGAGGCTCAACCTCGCCGATTTCCTCCGCCAGGACCTAGGGCTCACGGGGACGCATGTCGGTTGCGAACACGGTGTGTGTGGCGCGTGCACCGTGCTTGTTGACGGCAAGCTGGCGCGTGGCTGCCTCATGCTCGCAATACAATGCGACGGCGCGTGCATTGAAACGATCGAGGGCGCCGACGCGAGTGGTCGGTTGGCGAAACTCCAACAGGCGTTTCATCGGCGCAACGCCCTGCAGTGCGGCTTCTGCACGCCCGCCATGCTGCTGACAGCCGCGGAACTGCTCCGCGGCAATCCGAAACCGACGCGAGAAGAAGTGCGCGACTGGATCTCGGGCAACTTCTGCCGCTGTACGGGATATCAATCCATTGTCGACGCGGTGATGGAGGCGGCCTCGTGAAGACCGTTCTCAGGGCTCCCATCGGCGCCGCGGTACCGCGCGATCGTGCGAAGCGGTTGCTCGCAGGGCGCGGTCGTTTCGTCGATGACATCCATTTGCCGCGTATGGTGCACATGGCCTTTGTGCGCTCGCCGCACGCCCACGCGCGTATTGCCGGGATTGATACGTCCGCCGCTGCGACCATGCCCGGCGTCATCCGGATCGTGACGGCTGCCGATCTGGCCGCCGTCGTCTCGCCGTGGCGACCGACGCACAATCGGTTTCCCACCATGGCCGCGCCTGAGCAGTCGGCGCTCGCAACCGATACCGCGCGTTTCCAGGGCGAAGCCGTCGCGGCGGTCGTCGCCTCGACCCGGGCGCAAGCTGAAGATGCTTGCGAGGCCATCATTGTGGATTGGGAGCCGCTGGAGCAGGTCGGCGATCTCGCGAGTGCGCTGGCCGTCGACGCGCCTCGGATCCACAAGGAAATGGCGAGCAACCTCGCCTTCGAATCGGAAGTCGCCACCGGCGATGCGGAGGTCGCGCTGGCGCGCGCCGATGTTGTCATCGAGCGCACGTTTCGCTTCCATCGCCATACCGGCGTCAGTCTCGAGACGCGCGGCATTCTCGCCGATTACGATCCCAGCGAGCAGCGCCTCACGGTTCATCAATCGCACCAGACGCCCCACCAACAACAAGACCTATACGCTCGCCTCCTCGGACTTCCCGAGCACAAGGTTCGGGTGGTCTGTCCTGATGTCGGCGGTGCCTTTGGTCTCAAGCATCATCTCTATCCCGACGAGCTCGCGGCGTGCGCGGCGGCTGTGCTTCTCGGCCGCCCCGTCAAGTTCATCGCCGACCGTCTCGAGTCGTTCCTCAGCGACATCCACTGCCGCGATCACGAGGTGCACGCGCGCATGGGATTCGCGAACGATGGGACCATCGTCGGGCTGGCGATCGAGGACCGCTTCAATGCCGGCGCTTACGGCCAGTATCCGCGCTCAAGCATCGCCGAAGGCAATCAGATCACGCGGCTGACCGGCGCGCCCTATCGCATGGCGCACTACAACGCCAAACTCAAAATGGCCTTCCTCAATCGCGGCGTTCTCGGACACATCCGCGCGGTGGGGCATCCGATCGCCGCCGCCGTCGCGGAAGCATTGATCGACCTGGGTGCCAGGAAGCTCAATTGCGATGCGCTGGCGCTCCGTCGACAGAACTACCTCGCTGACGCGGACTTCCCTCTGACTTCCGCCGGAGGCGTCGCGTTCGAGAAACTGTCCTTCATGCAATGCCTCGACAAGGCGTTGAGCCTCGTCGATGTCGACCAAGTTCGCCGCGAACAGGCGGACCTGCGTGCAAAGGGCATTCATCGCGGCATCGGCTTCAACACGTTCGTCGAACTGACGGCGATCGGGCCGGAATACTACGGCGAGGGTGGACAGCACATCAGCGCTCAGGAAACGTGCCTGCTGAGGATGGAAGCATCGGGTCAGGTCCGCATCCACATCGGCACCACGGACCAGGGTCAGGGCATCGACACGGGCATTCAGCAGGTCGTTGCCGGCGTGCTCGGCATCCCGCTCGATGATATCGAGGTGATCAGCGGGGACAGTGCGCTCTCGCCGATGGGCGGAGGCTCATGGGGCTCGCGCGGCGCCGCACTCGGTGGCGAGGTTGCGATGCAGGCCGCACGGACGTTGCGCACCAATCTGCTGTCGATGGCTGGGTTTTTGCTCCAGAAGAGCGCGAACGATCTCGACGTGATCGACGGCGTGGTCGTCGATACGGTTCGCGGCTCCCGCCACATGACCGTCGCCGAACTCGCCAAGATCGGTCATTTTCGGCCGTACACGCTGCCGCCGGACTTGCCGTCGGATCTGACGGTCACAGCGCGCTACGGAAGCAGAGATCGGATGTTCCTCGCTGGCAACGGCATTCAAGTTGCCATTGTTGATGTCGATATCCGTACTGGGTTCGTACAGCCGGTGCGCCATCTCGTCGTCCACGACTGTGGGCGCGTCCTCAACCCGCTGCTCGTGCGGGAGCAAATACGTGGCGGCGTTGTGCAGGGCATCGGCACGGCGCTGTACGAGGAATTCCGGTACGCAGACAACGGCGCATTGCTGAACGCGAGTTTTGCCGACTACCTCGTGCCGATGGCGGGTGAGATGCCGGACATCGAGGTCGCGCACATCGAGACGCCGACCGAGACATCCGAACTCGGCGCGAAGGGGGCGGGAGAAGCAGGACTCGCGGGCGCGGTCGGTGCGATCCTCAATGCGGTCAACGACGCGCTCGCGCCGATCGGCGTCTTTATGACCGAAGTGCCTCTCACGCCGCCGCGCATTCTTGCCGCGATCGATCGCGCGCAGATGGATGCCTCCAAGGTTTAGACGACTCGCTTCTCTGCCGACTTGATGCGATCGGCGCGGCGATGCGGCCGACCTCACCAGCGGCCAAATCGTCCGACAAGGCCGCGCCAGAGGGCGTCCCGTTCCCTGGCGAGTGAATCCTTCGCGACCGAAGCATTCTTGGTGACTGCGGTTATGACGAGAACGAGCTTCAACTCGGGATCAACGAAGATCGACTGCCCATAGACGCCGAGTAGCGCAAAGCGGCGCTTGGTTCCAGGGTAGGTCCAGAATTGATACCCGTACCCGAAGTAGGCCGTCGCCTTGTTCGGCCGAAACGCTGGAGGATGCCGGTGCCAATCCGTGGCTTCGAGCAGATAGTCCTTGGGTACGATCTGCTTGCCATTGGCCGCCCCATCAGCGGCAAGCAAGGCGCCCAATCGGGCGTAATCGCGCAAGACCGCATTGAAGCGGCCGCTGCCATTCTCAAAGCCATCCGATCGGGCGATGGTCCACGTCGCATCGGCCTCCGCGCCCATAGGCTGCCACAGCCGTTCCGCCAGATATTTGCTGATCGACTCGCCAGTGGTCGACTTCAGAACCGCGACCAGCGCGACAGTTTCAGCCGATGAGTATTTGAAACGCGTGCCAACGGAAACTTCGCGCTCGTTGAACATAAGGAGAGCGGGGATCGTCCCTGCCTGAGCGCGCTTCGTCGAAAAGCGGGAAAGGTCGTCCTTGCCGTCGTAGACCTCACTGAATTTTACGCCCGAGGCCATGCGAAGTAGATTTCGGATCGTCGTCTCGCCGTACGCGGAGCCGGCAAGTTCCGATACGTATGCAGCGGCTTTGTCATCCAGCGACCGGATCTTCTTTTCGGCGAGCGCGATACCGACCGCGACGCTGACAAGCGATTTCGCCATGGAGTGAGAGATGAAGCGATGCTGCGCTGTGCGGTCGTACTGATAGTGCTCGGCGAGCACTTGCCCATCCTTGACGATCATGAGACCGGAGATGCGCTGGCGATTGAGAAAATCGCTCAGCGTCAGGGTGCGATTGTCGAATTTGTAGGTGATCGGGGACGGCTTTGGTGCTGATTTGAGTGACGATGGCGTTGGTGATTTGCCGAGTGTGTTGTGGGGCAGGATTTGGTCGAGATGACTGAACGAGCCGACGCGGACGCGTTCATCGACCGCCCAGTTGCGTGCCGTCCCGATTGGATAGCCGGCACTTTTTCCTAGAAGCTCTTCGTCAGGCGCTGCTGAGAGCGTACTCGATCCGAGCACGATCAAGACGATGCCGGCAGGAAGCCTAGGGAAGCGCAATCCGGCTCGCATACTTCACCTCCAACAAATGGACCTGCCTCATGGAACGACGTCGATGTTCCATTTTGTGGGATGTTGGCGCCTTTGGGTAGCTTCCTCGCGCATACCTACGTGCTGCCAAGCCGTCTTCTTGCGTGCTAAAGCCGAGGTCATAGATGCTGCGCCTCCGCCCCGGAAGGTCAATGGCTCCGCGGTTGGGCGATGATCGCTCCTGCAGGAGATCAACGAATGACTAAGCCGAGCCTGGTCGGGACTTGGGCCCTTTTGCGGGGAACGTGCACGGCCGCTGATGGTACGCCACGTCCGGAGCCATATGGTCCGAAGGGCATGGGGCGTGTCAGCTTCTCTCCTGACGGCTACATGGTAGCCGTTGTTTGCGACTGCCGCACCGATCTGCCGGACGATGTCGAGCGAGAGTACAACTCCTACTGCGGCACCTACACGTTCGACGGCAAACGTCTCATCACGAAGGTCTTCGCCAACTCTGATCCACGCCGCCTGAGTGTCGATCAGATCAGAGACATCCACTTCGAGGGAGAGCTACTTGTAATGCGTCCGCCCCCGAGCGCGGATCGCGGTCACATCGGCGACCAACGGGTAGTCTGGTGGGAGAAGATCGCCGAAGTTTAGTCAACAGTTCATCGACAGAGCAGAGGCGAGCTGACCACGTCCACTGAGTGCTATATCGTCGGGTGACAGGATTTCGGAGAACCGACTTGCCTCACCGAAAACTACCCGCGCTCGGCACTCTCCGTGCTTTCGAGGTTCTCGCGCGTACGGGCACGCTCGCAACGGCTGCGGAGGAACTCTGCGTCACGCCTTCAGCCGTCGGGCATCAGGTGCGCGCGCTCGAAGCATGGCTTGGTCTTCCGCTGTTTGAAACCAGCGGCCGGCGGCGACTGCTCACGGCAGACGGCGCGCGCCTTGCAGGTGACATCGGCAAGGCATTCGATCAATTGGAGTTTGCCTGCCGCGCGGTCGCGCCGTCAAAAGAGCAGGAGCTCCACGTCAACGTGACGCCCACGTTCGCGATCCGTTGGCTTGTTCCGCGACTTGGGCGTTTCCACGCTCGTCATCCTGATACGGCGGTCCATATCGCGACGAGTGCCAAGCCAATCGACCTCACGCGTGAGAACATGCACGCCGCGCTGCGCTTCGGTAAGCCGCCATGGACGGGCCTGACATCCGAGTTGATCTTCATGGAGGACGTCTTCCCGGTTTGTCATCCCAAGCTGATGCGCGGCCGAATGCGGCTCAGCAAGCCGGAGGATCTGAGGCACCAGACTTTGCTGCACACGTTCTATCGTCGAGATGACTGGGCGAACTGGCTTGCAGCGGCCGGCGTCGCGAAATCGGTTGTCGACCCGACGCAGGGTCTCACCTTCGACCTGACGACAATGGCAATCGACGCTGCTGAGAACGGACTCGGGGTTGCCATGACGCGGGAGGCTCAGGTCTCTGCTGTCATCGAGAGTGGGCGCCTTGTCGCGCCGTTCCGTCGCGACCTCTTGTCAGGCGAAGGCTGTTATCTCCTGACGCGACCAGCGCTATGGCACGAGCCGCGTGTAACGGCCTTCCGGCAGTGGCTTCTCGAGGAAGCGCGCCGGGCGTTTCCTGAGCCAGCTAAGACCTGAGCCGCCGGGGCTCATTCTGTAAATTTTCTACATTCTCGACGGAGAAATGTTGCCTTGTCCGGCCCGCGGATGTGGCTACCGTGGCCGTTCACACGTCGGCCGGACGGGGTTTATATGCTCGATTCCACACCAGAAGCAGGTCCCGCCGGCACCGCGCTTTCGGGCATTCGCGTCGTAGAATTGGCGAATTTTATTTCAGGTCCGTTCATCGGGATGCAGCTTGCCGACTATGGTGCAGATGTCATCAAGATCGAACACCCGACGCGAGGAGATGGCCTGCGCGGCTGGGGTAACCTGAAGAACGGCATCGGGCTCTATCACAAGGTTCTCAACCGCAACAAACGGAGCGTGTCAGCGGACCTCGGCACGCCGCTTGGTGTCGAGATCGTTCGCCGCCTTGTTGCGCGCGCGGATGTGCTGATCGAGAATTTCCGTCCCGGTACGCTCGAGGACTGGGGCCTTGGCTACGACGTGCTCTCCGCCATCAATCCCAGTCTCGTGCTCGTTCGGGTCTCTGGGTTCGGCCAGAGTGGACCGTACCGAGCGCGCTCCGGCTTTGGTTCTTTGGCCGAGGCCATGACGGGCTTTGCCTACACCAACGGCTTTGCTGATCGGCCACCGCTTCTGCCGAGCTTTGCAATGGCCGATACGACGACCGGGCTGGCCGGCGCCTTCCTCACTCTCGCCGCGCTCGAGGCGCGCCGAAACAATGGTGGCAAGGGCCAAATCGTCGATCTCCCGATTTATGAGCCGATGCTCTCACTCATGGGAGCTCAGATCGTGGACTTTGATCAGCTTGGTATCGTTCAGCAGCGTCAGGGCAGCCGGCTGCCGCTGGTCTCGCCGCGCAATACCTTTCGCACGCGTGACGGCGGCTGGATCGCTCTGTCGGGCGGCGCACACGCTGTGTTCCAACGCCTGTGTGCCGCCCTCGATGTCCCGGAGTTGGCTCAGGATCCGCGCTTCAGTGACAATCGCAAACGGCTGGAGAATGCCGACGCGATCGAGCAGGCGCTTCAGGAGGCCATCGGCAAGTTTACGCTGGACGAGGTCGCCGTGCGGCTGCGCGAGCACGACGCCCCGGGCGCGCCGGTTTTCAGCGTCGCTGACGTGTTTGAGGATCCACATATCAAGGCACGTAGAAACATTGTTGGCGTCATCGATGATGAGCTTCAGGACATGGTCCAGATGCCAAACGTCATCGGTAAGTTCTCCGATACGCCGGGCATCGTGAGACATGCGGCGCCGCCACTCGGCGCAAGCAACGGCGAAGTGCTGATCGGTGAACTCGGTCTCAGTGAAGAAGAGTTGGCGTCAGCGGGGATCGCCTTGTGAAGGCGCCTCGCGCTCACGCGACGAAAGGTTGGAGATGACGGGAAAGAAAAGCGGACCGCTCGCGGGCATCAGGATCATCGAAATTGCAGGCATCGGTCCGGCGCCTCTGTGCTCATCGCTGCTCGCGGATATGGGCGCGGACATCGTCCGTATTGATCGGCCCGAGCCGACAGGGCTCGGCTTTGAGTTTGCCGGCCCGGAAGCCGACGTGCGGCGACGCGGGCGCCCCTCCGTGGCCATCGACCTCAAGCATCCGCAAGGCGTGGAAACGATCCTGCGCCTGATCGAGCGTGCGGACGCGTTGATTGATCCCATGCGGCCCGGTGTCATGGAGCGACTCGGTCTCGGTCCCGAAGTCTGCCACAAGCGCAATCCGCGCCTCGTTTATGGGCGCATGACGGGTTGGGGACAGCATGGGCCGCTCGCCTCGGCCGCGGGGCACGACATCAACTATATCTCCCTTTCGGGCGTCCTTCACGCGATCGGTCCGCGGGAGCACCCCGTTCCACCGTTGAACGTCGTCGGCGACATGGGCGGTGGGGCGATGTTTTTGCTCACGGGTCTGCTCGCAGGGATTCTCGAGGCGAAGACATCCGGCGTCGGGCAGGTGGTCGACGTCGCCATGACGGAAGGGTCCGCTTATCTTGCCCTGGCCTGCTTCGGTCTCGCCGCGGTGGGTGAATGGTCTGAGCAGCGCGAAGACAATTTCATCGACGGTGGCGCTCCCTTTTGGCGTTGCTACAAGACCAGCGACGGCAAGTTCATCTCGGTCGGTGCGGTCGAAGCGAAGTTCTACGACATTCTCCTTCGGACGCTCGGCCTCGATCCGGCGGCCTGCCCCCCGCAGTTTGATCGGACACAATGGCCGGCCATGCGCGAACGCTTCGCCACGATCTTTAGTCAGAAAACGCGCGACGAGTGGTGCGCGCTCATGGAGGGGACCGATATCTGCTTTGCGCCGGTGCTGAGCTTCTCCGAAGCTGCTGAGCATCCGCACAACAAGGCACGCGGCAGCTTCGTCACAGTCGATGGCATCGTGCAGCCCGGACCGGCACCGCGCTTCAGCCGTACGCCCTCGAGCGTCAAGGGTGGACCTCCCGCGTTCGGCGCACACACTG